>Ga0308160_10005499_pt1 | contig 13192 bp, 14 predicted proteins | sample PhyFR1_FD_201036 | JGI IMG/M metagenome (GOLD analysis project Ga0308160, IMG submission 201036) | Phyllosphere microbial communities from UC Gill Tract Community Farm, Albany, California, United States - DLSLF.R1 | ecosystem: Host-associated > Plants > Phyllosphere > Unclassified | place: USA... | reverse complement strand
CGCCCTTCTCCCCGCCACCATCGCTGGGCCAGTCAACGCCGCTACTAGGTCTCTCAGCAAGCGTGATCTCAAGGCCTACGCTGAGGAAGTGACCATCCACTCGAGCTTGATCAGTCAAGTGCGCTTAGGTATGCTCTCAGATCACATATATTCAATATGAAGGACTGCTTCTCCGATTTTACGAGCATGGGTAGCAAGGCTCGTGACCGGAGATCTTTGCTTGTCGTTCGATCGACAAGAGGCTTGTCTGAAACGCTGCCAGGTACGATTCTCATCCTCCATTAAACGTTTACCGCGCTGGAAACCTCGCGGGATTTGTACTCGTTCCCTTAGGATTAGGTCTTTGACGCAGGTCTTCTTCGACATTGTTCGTGCGTTTTGCATCTTATGATTAAACTGATGCACTGTACAGCGAATTGTCAATAAACGGCAAGACGAAGCTGACTACAAGGTAGGTGTGATGGTGTTACGGCATGCGGGATGTGTATATCCGTTTCGGTTCCCAAGTATAACTCAGCTTTCATGAGCAAGCCGTGCTTTTGTGGTCAGGCGATGTAGGATGATAGCTCTGTCTAAAGGCCGCGAGCTAGAAGCCCGGGGATCACATATATCAAGCTTTAGGCTCCAACACATCAGAAGGTGACACAACGACACGACGCACGAAGCTGAATCCACCACGTCCCTTTGAAAAGAGCATCAGCGTGTGGCACACGTTTCACGGTAGAACACTTTTGATCGGACAAGAGATGTGATCGGACGGATCAAACGGAGGAGCAGAGCAGCTGCGCAGTCAGAGGACGGTGATTGCGTCGCCCGGCGTTGATGGCGAGTCTGATCCACCTTGAAACCTTGATGTGATCCACCTCTTTCCCTCTCTCGGCGACACCCGGGTTACGCGAACCCCGAGGTCTGTGCGCCGACGCGGGGAGTGATCGGTCGTCGCCGTTTCATCATCAAAAGAGGCTCGCCGTGTTCATCAGCGCAATGAGCAGTGACTTCCCTCTTGTTGTTCCCACATGGTGCACCGCGCCCGTGCTTCTACGCATGGTCTGTGCTTCTTTACGATGGGAGAGGGCAATGTCCTCCCAAAGGACCCTTCAGTTCACCCATCAGTTGCCCCTTTTGGGTTCGCCTCCGATGCGACCGGGTGAATAGATTGGAAGGAAGGCTGATCAGAACAGAAAAACACACCCGTGAGTCTGATCATCAGAAAGAACACAACGTATATATACAACAAGATACAAGTTGATTGCCCGTCACAAATCCTCGCTCTCGCTCTCGCTTCCTACTCGATTGACTACCAATTCTTGCTCCACATCTGTACTCATCGACCTCGAGATCGATTGTACATACCGCTCGAATCAACCTAGACCCTCGTCACGAAACACAAGCGGCTCGCTTCCTTCGTCACGAGAACAAACTCTCGGTATCCCAATATCGACAGGAATCATCATCGAAGCCGAGTTCAAACGTCAAAGTCACTCGAAGGCTAGCGTAACTCGGAGTTCACATAACTCGGAGTTTTCGTGGGAACCGGTCTTCCGCGTAAGTGAGTATCTGCCTCCTTTTCCTCACTCGGACATTAGGCTTGGGAACAGTGGGGGTTCCCCGGAAGCCAAGGACCTACATCGCATCAGACTTCGAGGGCGAAGCGGTTGACGGCCGTACATGGACACCAATGGCTGTCAGGATGATTGGCGTCATGCCGGTCAATTAAAATACACCATCACTAGCTTCGACATTTCATCACTAGTCGAACTTCTACCGCGAAACCATACGTCATCTAATATACGTAGCTTCGGTTGATCACCCCAAAAGGTTGTCACTTGTCACGTCCCAACCGCACGAGCGGCACGAGAATACTTATCGGACCGATAGTCCTGCATCTCAAGCCACGCCTGTGTCCCTTTCGTCGAGCGCCAACTGTTTTTTCCGGATTGAAACTGACCGACCCTTCTGTGACTTCCTCTATTCCTGTCCTGTCATTTAAAATCGTCATCGAACAGAACCCAACCCGCTTCTTTCTGCACCCGCTCCACAAAAAAAAGTCCAACCAGCCACCGACACAACATTCATCTCGAAACACGTGGTTATCTCCCATCAATCTGCCACAGATTTCGACTAGTTCGGGACGCGTGCCGACTTTTTCTTCTCAAAAGGAAGAAAGGCGGAGCCGTCCGCCTTTTTACGTTCGCAGCTCGTACGAGGGTAGCCAGGGGTTGGGTCGAATCCGAATCGCGGAAGGTTATTGATCAGGGGCAAAACAACACGACAAGCTAGACAAAACCAAGTCACCGACTGTGAGTACCAGCTTTCAGGTGTTTCGTACGGCCTGATGATGTGAGCGAGAACGAGCTTGAGGCGATGTCTATGGTCCAACCGAATGTGTGGCGGAAACGGGGATTTGACAGACAAAGATGTCCGCAGGTCGAGGAGTTCTCCACAACGGGAGACCAGGACGGACGAATCGTCCTCGCTTAGAACTTCCGAGACTGCACACAACTTGAACGTCACCTCCTTCTTTTCCCCGACTCCGCTGCCTCTCTCTTCGTGGGTCGTGATCTAACTCGAGGAGCCGGGAGTTGCCATGCAACCGGGATCGGCGTCTGTCACTTGCCGAGACGGTCAAATGACGCATCAAGAAAGATGTCAGCTCCATTTTTTCGATGATACACCTTGCGGTTCTTGCGCGGTCATCATTTTCCCATCCTACGGGATCAGATGGTACAGATCCCTTCGCGTTCGCTCCTCCCTTTTCTCGCGTGTCTTGGCTTCTAGTTCTCGGCGCCTCGTCTCGTGAACCGATCGTTGCGGAAAAAAACATGGGGCGGGGCTAACGGCGCTTGGCCTGCTTCAGGAACTTTAGCGAGAGAGGAGGGAGACGGGTCGAGACACCTACCCTTGCCTTCTTTTGGAGCGAGCAGCCAGTAATCCATTGGACATATACTTGTAGGTGCAACTCTAAAGGAGCTGGTCAATCGCCTCGCAAGTCCGGGGTGCCAATTGTGAGATCGTTGACTGAATTTGTACAACACCCACCCTTCAATTCGACAGCTACGGAATTCTACAACATCACGACGGACTGGATACTGTCTCTCGAAAAAAAGTTGTACTAAACCGGCCAAAAACACAACATCGGCCCCTTCCGACTTTCCGATATACCAAACACACCCGCCCATCCTTTCGACTTTATCTGCAATCATATTCGTGTGATTAGACCACTTTAGCATCTTTCTTCTGTCGGTGAGTGTCGGATTCAAGCTCGATCCTATAGAGATTGAGGCTGACCGACCTGGATCTCTCGCCCAGCCACTGTATACTACTGGCCAAGGTCGCACGACACGGAATTTGCTCTTCTTTCCCCCTTGATCAACAACCTCAATCCTCCTCTACCAAGTTGAAACGACTACGTCACCATGACAACGGCTCTTCCTATCCGCCAAAACAATGCCACTCAGAAGAACTCCACCGACCGCCAGAATGGTAACGGCGGCAAGGGGTCTTCACCTACTCGACCCTCTATCTACCCCGTCTCGCCAAGCAATCCCCTGTTCACCGCCGAGAACATGGGCGGGAGTCCGATGTCATTCGGCATGAGCTTTGGAGGTGCAGGTGGAATGATGAAGAGCTGGAAACAGAGCTTTGTCAACCAAAACGGTCTTGGAGCCAGGGGCATGAGCTTTGGTGATCGCAATGGGTTTGGAAGCTTCAAGAACGCCAACGGATCCTTCGCCGGCTATATGGAAGAGTGAGTGTTTAATGGAGCTTTCCCGGCTCACCTGTCTAGAACTGACGCTTGGTTTCTCCCTGCAGTAATGCAATGGACGGGGCTGACCCATTCCTCAACTCTGGTGGCGATTCCACACTGGCTTTCTCTTTTACCGGAAGGAACGGGTCCTTCCGCTCGCCTTCCGCCCTCGGGATCCCGATCGTCCTCGGTAGTTTCAATGGAGGACAAAGCTTTGGAGGCGGCAGGAGTTACGGAATGAGCATGTCCGGCAAGAGCTTCACCGGCAGTAACACCAATTGGGGACGTGTCAAGAGCAACATCATGAAGAAGGAAGCAGAATTCGTGCGTTAGAAGTGAAACACAGCGTTGAAGCAGTGACTAATCTTCATCTATTCTCAACTTAGTGCAAGGATTTCATGTGCTGCGGCCAAGATCTGGGCAACCTGCACGATTTGCTCGAACACGTAAGCCTTTGTTTACAGAGGGACGGATCGGAGTCAGAATTGATTTGGTTTTTGTTCCGATACAGTATGAAGAGGCTCACGTTGTTGTTGTCAACTCGCCCTCTTCCGCGTCTCAAATGGATCTTTCCCTCGAAATGGACGCCGATAGCAAATGGGCATATGGAGGAGACGAACTTGACGTCGATATGGAGGAATTGGACCAGGAATCGCCCGAGTCAGAGGTTTCGACTGCCACCAACTCGACGCAGACATCGCCTCTCCCTGGACACGCCACTCCAGGGTTGATTGCGAGCAAAATTGCTACTGGTCAAGCCATCACTTCGGCCTTGAACAACCTCGCACTGAACGAGATGAAGCCTAGCTCTTCTAGCTCTGGCAGCCGATCCAAGTCATCCGACGACATTTCGGCTTTCGACAGCTATGTAATTTCGTCGCCGCCGAAGGCCGTTGAACCCGACTTGTCCATGAGGTCGACAAAGGTCAAGCCCACAAACCTTGCTGCGTCGCGCAGGGCCTTGCACGGAGGAATCAACGGTCGTCCGGCAACGGAGACCCCCACGAAGAATGCGTTTGGCCTGAATGTGAGACGACAATCCCCCGAACCTGCCAAGACGACGACTGGTTTCACTGCTGTTGCACCGAATGTACTGTTCACCAACGCCAACGCACCCACGCCCATTGCGTCACCTGCCGTAGCGGAAGTCACCCCGACTACTTTCGGAGCCCCACCTCCCGCCGAGTCGACACCTTCTCCTGTCAGCTCTAATGCGACGCCCGCTGGCTGGAAGGTCTCCGCTCCGAGCGCATCCCAGGCGGATCTTACTCCTCAGCCTTCCTTGTTTTCGACGCACCGCCCATTCCGTTGCCCCCAACCTGGCTGTCAAAAATCATACAAGCAAGCCAACGGTCTCAAGTGAGTCGGAAACGCGCGATCCCGAATCTGATCAGTGCTAGATCTGACGCCACTTCCTTTACAGATATCACATGCTGAAAGGACAATGCAACTTCGAGGTCCGCGATGCAATGGAGTGGGCAGGTCTCACCCAAGAGGAAGCCGAGGAGCGCGCGAAACCCTATGCTTGCGCTGCCGGCGATGGCTGCAATAAGCGATACAGGCAGGCGAACGGTCTCAAGGTGAGAAGCGCTTCCTGACAGCCCTATCCGGATCTCCCGCTGATTCTGTTATTTCACCACACTCTCTAGTACCATTACATGAACTCTGGTCTTCACGGAGAGATCGGCTTGATTCTCCTTGCTCAAGGTCAACACCCTATGCCAAACATGAACCCAAAAGAGACGAAACCTCGGCCTGCCCCTCATCCTGCTGCTGCCCGACCAGGCGCGCGGGCTGCGGGTCTCGCCCCAGGCGGCTGGATCAAAAACGCTGTCCGAAGCAGTGGCAAGGAGCTTGGTCTTCCCCTCACGGGAACGGACAACCCTCAACAACGAAAAGGAGAAGACGCCGTCTTGTTCAGCACAGACGAGGCTTTGGCCCTCTAAGAGACACCACTTCGACTCCACTTCCTATATTCCAGCTTTTCAAGGTCTCACCCATTTGCCTTGTGTAAAACTTCGACCTCACGCCCTGTTCTCTCCTATTAATTTGTCATAGTTTTACTCTCAATCGTTGTGACATTCCTTCTTCGTTGTACCGATTCTCAATTTGTGCAATGCGCTCTACTCGCGTAAATATGTATGCTTTCGAACAATACAATGAGTCTCGACCAATTCTTTACAAAGCTGCAGACAGTTATACAAAGCTTAGATTTGTAAGCGCGATACGATACCACTTTACTCGTCCACATCCATCTCATCATCGTGCTGCTGCTCGCCCATTTCAGGAGCAGGCGATTCCTCCGATATGACCATTTCGCTCTCGTCTCTCACTCTTGCTTTTCGCTTGGACTTTTCGCTCCCTTGAAACCCGGGTAATATGGGCGTTACCTTCGTGCCCTTTCTTCGTCCTCTTCTTAAACCCAGTACCTCTGCCTCGACACTCTTCTGCATGGCCTCGATTTTCTTCTGCAGCTTCGCTTGAGGACCAGGGTCGCCGTCTGGCGCTCGACTAGAACGAGTGTGCCGAGTCGACATCTGTTGTGTCGGTAGCCCATCTTCCGGAATTTGCATATCGGCCTCTGAGATGGGGTGACTCTCTTCCGGAGGAGACGTTGGAATATTATACTCGTCCAAGTTGACGAAGGATGAAGTTTGGCCAGATGTGGATGCGATGGGCATTGGACGAGGAGCTCGCTTGACCCGTGGAGCTCCCGGTCTCTTCTTCGGTGCACCAGTCTTTGTACGTCCGTAAGGAGCTTCTGGATCGAACATCGACGCTCCCGTCTCGGTCAAGACCTCTGCGGCAATGGTAGCAGTCGGATCTGGCCGCTCATCATCCTCTTCATTCGGTTCCACCTCCTGCTTTTCTGTCTTCTCGCTAGGCTTGTTGTTAGCGAGTGACTTGGGAATCATAGGCTGACAGGTTATCCTGCGATTGGTGGAGCTGAAAGGTGTGTGCGTCGCGTGGAGAGGGTCGTCCGCGTCTACAGAGGAACCTCAAATCAATTGAGACCGCTGTCCAGTATTCCTGACGCCTCGTCCCAACTTACCTTTTTCTGTCCTAAGCAAAATCTCACTCCCTATCAGCCTATCATGAATGCCTCGATATACGTGGTTTCCGATCTTGAGCCACGGTGTTGGCGTATCTAGACCCTGTCCGAATCAAGGAATGTCAGTCACGGCCGTTGGTTTCCACTTGGACGTCAACCTGAACGCACAACCAGCTGACATTCATCCGCTCGCATCAACACAGTCGGTGAAACGTATGTCCCCAGATCCACCGTCACGTATATCTAAAGCATAGGTAGAATGAGATTTAAGTACTCAACAGAATGTCGAAATACGTCAAGGGGACGGACCTCTTCTTCCTCTTCCTCGTACTCATCATCATTCAACTCCGCCCATGCCTCGTGAGAGACCTGTCTCCAATCGGATCCAAGCAAGGACGCACTCGTATACGTTCCAGCTATCGTCATGATGTTGGTGAATAATTCCACATTACAATGCGACATCATGATTCCATCAATGTGGCCAGGGCTGGCAGGCGAGACGAACATCTTATCGAGTGTTCCCCCGTAGATTGAACACAAGAGCGACCAAGTGCACAGAGTAAACAACGGATCCAAATCGTAGTAGCTACCAGCTTAGAAACACGATCCCAACCTCGAATTCATCTAATCACAGCGGACACCACACAACGACAGAGTCGATAGCGGACAAGCTCATACGGACAAGTGATCAACAAGAGAACCGGATGATGAAGAAAATGGCAGTAGGCAGAAAAAAAGACCGAACACAGGTATAATACGCAACGGAAGCGGGAAGCGGGGATACCGTCTAAGCAGCGCGGGTTTGTCGGTACTCAGCTTCTGCTGCTGCAGCGGCATCGGCAATGTCTCCTTGGATGTTCTTTGAAATGCATTGCTTGCGAATTAGCTCGGGCCGACTTTTTCCTTCGAAGCAGATTGAGCTTGGCACTCACCGACAAAGTCTCGGCAGCCGAGCTGTAGAAGATCAGTTGCGCGTTGACGAGGTTTGACAAGTTTTGGAGAGGCTCAGGCTACATTCGCAAGCGTGCACAAACCTATCAGCGACGAGATTGTAACAAAACCATCCATGCGATTGCGGCAGACTCACGTTCTCCAAAACAGCCTTCATCAGACCGATAGCGGTCTCGGTCATCTGTACAAGCTTGTCCTCGGCCTCTTCAACCTGCAATCGGTATTGTTCCTGCTTGGGAGCAGCAGCGGACTTCATCCTGTACGTCCGGCACATTGAAAGGACATCATGAACAACGGAATTACGAACTCGGTGTTGTCCTACTCACGTGGCACGGGCAGCATCGAGCTCCAATCGAGCAGTCTTCACGTTCGCCCTGGCTTTCATGGCAAGGGCGATCGATGAAGACAAGGTAGCTTGCCAAGGCGTGAGGAATTTGTCAACAATGACGCCGTCTTGCTGGAGACGAGCATCTCCGACCTGGAAGACCACGTAGAGAACACCAAGCGAATCAGTAGAGGACCAACGCGACGCCTATCGCGGTGCTCTTGGCCCTGTGGAACGAACCTTCTCCATAGCGTCAGCATAAGTGTTCAAGGTCTTGCCGAGACGTTCCTCCAATCCGACGTTCAAGGCTCCAGCCTTGGCCGCCCTGCTCAACGCGTGGGGCAAGGTCTTGGGAGGAGGAGGGGGAAGATCAGTGGGTTCAGCGGGCATGGGCACATTGACGGGCAGCTTGACGTTCTGTACGAGCGAATGGGAAAAGAGGTGATAAGGTATCGAAGCGGTGTCCATTATACAGTTCTTCACTTACCTTGAGGTTGTTGTGTGCGAACGACGACCAACCCTGAGAAACGGTCTGACCGAGTTCGGTCATTGACTCGGTAATCTGGGTAGGGTAGTCATACTGCAAGGACAAGTCGGGGGGTGAGCCTCACGAGATCATCGCTTCTCTGCATCAGAACAACTTACAGACTCGGTCTCGTGAACCTTGGTGATTCTACAAGATCGCAATCAGAGCCGTGAGATGTGAATTCAGCTCGCGAGCTCGGAAGGCAATGTTTCAACGGCGCCACCAACCTGAGCATCCCCTTGTGAAGGTTGTTGAGGGCGTCGACGCGAGCTTCCAAGGCCTTGTACTCAGCCGGAAGTCTGTACGGGATTGGAGTAATACATGAGTGAGGAGTAACAACGAAGAGAGATAGAGTCATTCGATCGAGAATCGTCGTCAATCACCGCCCACTATCCAAATGTTCGTCTTCAGTGCCGTACTCACTCAGTGACATCATTAGGGTCGACCTGACCGAATCTCTCTCGAGTGCTCTGAACAGTGTTCTTGAGATTCTTGTTGATTCCCGAGAGATCGACAGAAGCGACCGACGAAGCGAGGGACGCTTGAATGGATTTCCAGCTGTGAAAGGAGAGAAGAGGAAGGAATCAGCTGCAATGGACGGGTTTCGTCAAGAGCCGGTCAAGCTCACCTCTGCATAGTGATAGAAGTGTTTATAGAGATCAGTGGTTGCTATTGATCAAGTGATATGTATATATCTGAGAGTTGCAGGACAGCGATACGTCGTTGTGATCAGGGTCTATCTCTCTCTACAATCTCTCAACTCGACGAGCAGCAGCAGCGTGTGATGTTGGCATGTTGATCTTCGGATGCAAATAGTTCCGACGGGTCAGGGCGAGCGCGTGGGACCGCGGAGTCAAAATGGGGCAATCGAGAGAGGGGCTCGGGTGAGAGCTACCGACTAGGGAACGCAGAATGGTATTTATAAAGAAGACATCGTATGATTTGGCTGCGACTATAACTGAGCAGCATAAATCTCGGAGAACAGTGGCATTGATCACAAGGAGGACTCATGGGGAAAGAAAATCGAAAAGAGACAAGGTCATGATTGCGGCTAGCTTCGGGAAACTGACTCGTAAGAACGCCCCAGCTCGCCCGCTCCTCTACGGCCGTTTGTTGGCTTTTTTCGCTCCGAGCGCATAGGAGGGCGAGTCCTGTGGACTGGCAGCAGCGTCCAATAGTCTCTGTGGTCATCAAAGGGCAGAACATCAGTCAGTTTCGGTCTAGCCGACATCCTACTCGGCGATCGACGGTCTCAAGACTTACCCCGCCGTGAAACGTCTGCATCTCATCCGGTCCAAAGAGCGCAAACTGTCCCTTATTAGACATTGCTCTCCCTTGACCTCCAAATATCTCTCCTGCCTCCGACCTGACCGTACCACCCGTCATACCCTCATCTTCGCCGTACCCGGTCACTTCTTCTCGTCCCCCTTGCTGACCAGACTCGGTGATGGTGAAATCTCCCCCTTCATCTCCGCCTAGCGCCAGGGAATCGTCCCCGTGCTGGGGTTCACCTGCATCATGCTCGACTTCCTCGTCCGCCGTTCCATAGCTCTCCGTAACATATCCCTGAGGTAGCGCAGGCAAGGGCATCTCATCCAACGAGTCGTCAAACGATTCGTCCAGGAAATCCAACTGCGGCACGGTCGATCGACGATGCTTGGGCATTCCGACAGTCGAGACGTCTGATTCTCGTACAGAAGGACCGGCTTCGTCCTCCATCGGTATCGAATCGTTCATCCCCAGCGATTCCATCTGAGAACCCACCCTGTCCAGCCTGACAGTCGCGTCCCCTTCGTCTAGATCACCCGTGTGGTCCATTTCGTGCGTGAACAACCTCCTCGCCGTACCGCCACCCCCTCCACCACCACTCCTCATCACGTCTGATCGATGCTGAGCGGCGTACTTCGAAAACGCAGGTGGCGTGGGCATGGCTGGACTGTCCATCATTCCGTCGTCCATCATGAGGTTCTTCATGACCGCCTTGGCGGCCTCCTTGGCCGGGGTCTTGCTGATGATCGTTCGGGTGGGGAGAGAGAAATTCATCGTCATCGGTGGGGTCCCCATCATCCCCGCACTTGGTACTTCATCCTCGTCAGATGAAGCATCGAATGATCCATCGGCGTCGATGTTCGCGGGCTGTCCAGGACGAGCTTGTGTAGGGGTCCGTTTAGCAAACGATAAGGGCTTGATCTTGGAGTTCAAAGGAGTATTCCGGAGATCGGCAATCCCATTCCAAGCCTGCCCAGACCCGGATCCAGATGCCGAGCCTGAGCCCGCAGCCGTCCTCGTCTTCCCGCCCGCTCCAAATCCACCAGGAGAGAACGGATTCTGAGCCGCTCGAGGGGATTTGAAGGGGACTCGGGCTTTCGGCTTGTTCGCGGTGGGTAGGTCGGGCAGGTCGGTCGATGCCAACGAAGCATCCTGGCGCCCGTTACGTCCGGTTATTTTGCCCATATCTGTCCGACTGATGAGCACCGAAGGTTCCTCGTCCAGGCCTTCTGGAGTCTGGTACGGCTCGTTGACTCCATGCTGACCCGATCCGCCTTGTCTCGGCGTTGCTCCTGGCCCACCTAACGTCGAATCCGACTTGTCGCCCGCAAACCCTCCGGTATGGGTCGAACTCATCCCCTCGTCATTCTCCAGAACAGCCTTCATCTTCCTATCCAAACTCGCGTAGGGGGACTCCATGCTACTCATCCCTTCCGCCCAATCACCGCCCGCTTGACCCCCCTCAAGATGATGCAGGTGATGCCTCGCCAAGGGGGTCGAAGCGATCGGGTTTCCGTACAAGAACGAGTGTTCGTCCGGGGTCATGTTCATCATGGCCGTTTGGTCGAGCGTCTCTTCGTGTTCCGAGTAATAGGTCGAGTGGGGGAGTTGTTGAGTGTTGTCATCGGCTGTTCGATCGGGGTCTTGGCCCTCGACAGCGGTACGGCCGAAAGCAGCGGCGTTGAAAAAGGTTTCCCAAAACTATGACACATGGATTGAGTCGGTCAGTATTAGTTCGAACTATCGAGGTCAACCTTCCAGCCAGCGAAATACTCACGCGAGAAGCCTCTTGCGTGCTCTGGCTGACGAGCGCATACTTTTTCACCTGCGGTAAGATCTTGTTGTTGACCACGTCATGGAACCGCGCGAAATTGTGGTCGATATCTTGCAGCAACAATGTGTTGAGTTGTTCGATTTGCTCGATTTGGACACTGAAAAGCAATATGGAGTCAGAGTTCGCATCCGTTGTGTTCGCGTATTCGAGGAGGATTGGAATGTTGCTCAGCACGAACCTGATGGGATCGTCCGGGTTGACGTTGGCCACCTGAAAAAAAGGGGCTTCTCTGAGCGGATTACTCATAGTCGTTGTGAATCCTTGCTTCGATGACAGAGTCAATACCGGTGGTCGGAATGTTCTGCCGATCTGATAGGTCCAACGATGTAGCCTTGTTGATGGGTTTGTTGATGATTTCAACCGTTGTCAACAAACACGGGGGGTTCGAGATATGCGCAACCCAGGACCGGGGGCGACGTGTACCAAAGGCGTCATGACCGTGGCGAACCATAAGTCTCAGGACTGCCAGCGATCTTACGTATCAGTCATGAGCTTGCCAGGGGCCGCGAAAGCGATCAAGTGAGTAGTTGACCTCACTGTTGACCTCACTTGATCAAGCGGTCATAACGTTGTACACAGTCTGTCTAAGCAAACCACGTCAGACTCTCGACCTAGATCCACATCGAACGACACTACCTTGAATCATCATGTCCGTCAAAGACCCAATCAGCGGAGGCTCAGATAACATTGGGTTCGATTTCTCCAACTACGCGAGGAACCAGTTCCTTGGTGCCAGGTTGGGTGGCCTTCCCAAAGGTAGGCCCGCAACGAGTCCACGATGGTCTCCGAGTCGAACCGCCTGTACTAATCTTCTGCTCTGTAGCTACCTCGACGGGAACCACTATCGTTGGTGTAAAGTTCGGAGGCGGCGAGTCCGGGGAGGAAGAAGGTGTTTGTCTCGGTGCCGACACTCGAGCGACAGGAGGACCTATTGTAGCAGACAAGAACTGTGAAAAGGTGAGCTTGAGGGGTACGGTCTCTCTGTCAGTTTGTATGTGTCGCTGATAGGCCTCTGCCTACGATTGAAAGATCCATTACATTGCGGACCACATCAGGTGTTGTGGTGCCGGAACGGCCGCGGACACTGAATTCGTCACCAACCTCATCAGCAGCAACATCGAGGTATGATCCTCCCTTTCTTCGTGCTCCAACGCCATACCATGCCCTTTCGACAGGTCGCAAACCTCAGGTCGTAACGGCCATGACTATGCTCAAACAATACCTCTTCCAATACCAAGGTCACGTCGGCGCCTATCTCGTTATCGGTGGGGTCGACCAGACTGGTAGTCATCTCTTCACCGTAGCTGCACATGGATCGACGGACAAGCTGCCTTATGTCACCATGGGAAGTGGAAGTATGGCGGCCATGGCCGTTTTCGAGAGTAGCTTCAAAGAGCACATGACCGTGAGTTCGACATCCTCTACAGCCCCATTTGATTGGGCTTTTCGCTTGGATTCTTCGCTGACGACGTCGGATGGTACAATCT
>Ga0308160_10005498_pt1 | contig 13195 bp, 10 predicted proteins | sample PhyFR1_FD_201036 | JGI IMG/M metagenome (GOLD analysis project Ga0308160, IMG submission 201036) | Phyllosphere microbial communities from UC Gill Tract Community Farm, Albany, California, United States - DLSLF.R1 | ecosystem: Host-associated > Plants > Phyllosphere > Unclassified | place: USA... | reverse complement strand
ACTGGTTCGACGGCGTGCCCTTTCCTGCAGTCTTGCCCATGTTTTCGCTGGGAAGCCGCAACTTCAAGCTGATGGGCACCTATGTGCCGCACATGTCGACGCGCAAGGGCAAGGGGGATGTGCTGTTTTTATTCGCAAAATACACCTTCTGACATCCCTTCCGATCAGGTTGCCCCAAGACGCAGGCCTTCCCTGGATTGAAACCGGCATCGGGTCAAGCGCCCATCACAGGTCATCGCCTCAACGTGTTTGCAGGCAGATCAGCGCCAGTCCCGGTACATCACCCCTGCTTTCCCAAACAGGTAACCAAGGAATTTCCAGCATTCTGAAGCCGCCGGCTTATGAATACTTGTTACATCCGATCAATGAGTGCGAAACGAGTTTTACGCACGCCGCATCGGCTAAAAATGAAAATGTTAAGTCGCGGACTAATATTTCTTGGAATTGCATGAAATCGAAATCAGATTGACGGAAAAGCTGTGCTTTATTTCCCACTGCAATAGCTCTCATTCGTCGATTTAATAAATGTCGTTTGATTAAATAGATTAAGCAGATTGCTTAAGCAAAAGCAGCATGGCGTCACCACTTTGATCGGCTTTGTAAGGAAGCTGACATAGTGCACCGAGAAGTTCTCACTTTAACAATTGTCGATAAAAATTCCGCTCCGTCTCTCGACTTATTTCCATTCATCAATATATAATATTTCCTTTACGAAATTGTGCGGTATGGAAAGTTGATGGCGCGGAAAGTAATTTTTGTTAATGAAATACACCTTCTTTTGGTTCCAACGGAACGTCTTTGCACCTCAATAAAGGTGCATTCCTGCTGAGCGGGCATTCAGCATTCATGTCAATTCGTCAGTTGAAGAAATTGAACGTCGATACGGAATTTCTTCGTCATCTTTTCAGGTAAGCAGAAATGAGAAGTCATTGGAACGTGCAAAAGTCGGTCGCGTCCGCGCTTTTTCTGCGCGAAGCCATCACCCGGCTTTCGGCCAGCCGCATCGCTTGGGTCTGGATCCTGCTCGAGCCATTGGCGCATGTCATTTTCCTGATGACGATGTTCGGTTTCGTTTTCCACCGCATGGTGCATGGCGTCGAAGGCGGGGTGTTCATCATGACTGGCCTGCTCGGCTTCATCATTGCGCGCAACACCGCGACCCGCAGCGCCGGGGCAGTCAGCGCCAATGCGGCGCTGTTCGCATATCGTCAGGTGCTCCCGGTCGATACGGTGCTGGTCCGGGCGGCGCTTGAAGGATTCCTGATGCTCATCAGCACCCTGGTCCTGCTGGCTGGGGCCGCCCTGGCGGGATTCAATGTGGCGCCGCATGATCCGTTGACTGCGCTCGCGGCCTTTTCGGGGCTGTGGCTGTGCGGCCTGGGGCTGGGTCTGATGCTGTCCGTTGCCGCCGAGCTGCTGCCCGAAGTGAACAAGCTGGTCAACATTGCCTTCATTCCGCTTTACTTCATCTCCGGCGTCATGGTCCCGGCAATGGCGATTCCACAGCCATACCGTCAGTGGGCGCTGTTCAATCCTTTCCTGCATGGACTGGAAATGCTGCGCGCCGGCTTTTTCGTGCAGTTTCATCCGGCGCCCGAAGCGGGACTGTCCTATCTCTATGGCTTTGCGCTGGTCGCCATTTTTCTCGGCCTGGCACTGCATGTCCGTTACGCCGGGCGGATGGTGGCGCAATGATCATCGTCGATGATGTTCACAAGCGCTACAGCGGCGAGCATGGGCCGAGCCGCTGGGTATTGCAGGGAGTCAGTTTCACCATTCCACCGCGGGTCAATGTCGGCCTGGTGGGTCGCAACGGCGCCGGCAAGTCCACGCTGTTGCGCCTGATCGGCGGCATCGACACCCCGACCCGTGGCCGCATCGAGCGGCAGTGTCGCGTCTCCTGGCCCATGGGCTTTGGCGGCGGCCTGCAAGGCTCGCTGACCGGGCGCCAAAACGCCAAGTTTGTCTGCCGCATCCACGGCCATGACGACGCGCTGGCCGACCGGCTCGCCTATATCAACGACTTCGCCAATCTTGGCGACTACTTCGACCAGCCGGTGAAGACCTATTCATCCGGCATGAAATCGCGGCTCCAGTTCGCGCTGTCCATGGCCTTCGACTTCGACGTCTACATCTCTGATGAAGTGACCGCCACCGGTGACGTCGCCTTCAAGAACAAGGCTGCCGCCGCCTTCAGAAACCTGGCCGACCGCGCCGGGCTGATCATGGTCTCGCATGGCGAGGGCACGCTCAGGCAGTTCTGCAGCGCCGGCATCTGGCTGCATGAGGGCTGTGCCCATTGGTTCGACGATATCGGCGACGCCCTGAAACACTATAAGGAAAGCATTCCAGCATGACCCCGCCTGTTCCACAACAACGCTTCGCGCGCGGCTTCCTGCAAGTGGGCACCATGCCTCTGCGGCTGAAGCTGCGTGCATTGAAGCGCCGGCGCACGCTTGCGCTGGCACTGCTGGCCTGCCTCCTCATCAGCCTCTATTGGGGCATGATCGCGTCGGACCGCTATGTATCCGAGGCGCGCATCATCATCCAGCGCACCGACCTCGCAGGCAGCCAGGACATGGACTTCAGCTCGCTGCTGAGCGGGGGCAGCGGCGCCAACCGCGCCGACCAGCTTCTGCTGCGCGACCACCTGCTGTCGGTCGACATGCTGAAAAAGCTCGATGCAAAGCTCGACCTGCGTGCCCATTACAGCAACAGCAGCCACGACCTTCTGTCGCGCATGTGGTCCGCCGGCACGCCGCAGGAACGGTTCCACAGGTATTACCTCTCGCGCGTCAGCGTGGAGTTTGACGACTATGCCGGCGTACTGGTGATCAAGGCCGAAGGCTATGACCCGGAAACCGCTCACGCGATTGCCGCCATGCTGGTGGAAGAGGGCGAGCGCACCATGAACCTGGCGGCCCATCAACTCGCGCGCGAGCAGGTGTCTTTCATCGAGAAGCAGGTGACCGTGCTGGCCGACCGCTTCCAGGAAGCGCGCCGGCAGGTGCTGGCGTACCAGAACACGAAAGGCCTGGTGTCACCCCAGGCCACCGCCGAAAACCTGGCCAGCGTGATCAGCCGGCTGGAAGCCCAGCGCACCGACCTGCAGGCACGGCGCACCGCCCTGCTGGCCTACCTTGCGCCCCAGGCGCCGGGCATCGTGGAGATCGAGGCGCAGCTTGCTGCGGTGGACAAGCAGATTGCGCAGGAGCAGGCCCGCCTCACCGCGCCGAAGGGCAACACGCTCAATAGCACTGTCGAGGAATACCAGCGCCTGGAAATGGCGGCGACGTTCGCGCAGGACATCTACAAGACCGCGCTCGTGGCGCTCGAAAGAAGCCGGGTGGAGGCTACCCGCACCATCAAGAAGGTCACCGTGCTACAGCAGGCAACGCTGCCTGAATATCCATTGCAGCCAGCCCGCCTCTACAACATCGTCCTGTCCATTCTGGTGACCTTGCTGGCTGCCGGAATCGTTCATCTCCTCGCGGTGATCATCCGCGACCACAAGGATTAATTCATGCATCGCCCGTACCTGCTTGCCACCCTGCTCGCCGCGCTCAGTGCCGGTGGCGCCCTTGCCGCAGATAGTGGCCCTTCGCTCAACCTGTTTTCCGGAGGCGCACCATCGCCGGTGATTGGCGCCGCCACGGCGCAGCCGGTGACAGCGCCGGTGGCGCCCGCCGCTGCGAATACCGCAGCCGCACAGCCGGCCGACCAGGGCATGCCGCCGCCTTTGGTCGCACCGCAGTTGGCTGATTACGCCGCCAACCTCAAGAGCGATGTGTTCGGCGCCCAGCTTTTTTCCGGCAGTTTTGCGCGACCAGGACCAACGCAGTTCAACCCCGACTACATGATCGCGGTGGGTGACCGCGTGCAGGTGCGGCTGTGGGGCGGATTTTCCTTCGACAGCGTCGTGGCGGTCGACCCGCAAGGCAATATCTTCCTCCCGCATGCCGGTCCGGTGAAGCTGCTGGGCGTGCGCAACCGAGATCTGCAGCGCGTCATGGAAGCCGCCAGCCGCCAGGTATTCCGCAACAACGTCTACAGCTACGCAAGCCTGGCCGCCGCGCAGCCGGTGCGCATCTTCGTTGGCGGAAATGTCAACCGTCCGGGCCTGTACAACGGCACCAGCATGGACAGCCTGCTGCACTACCTCGACCAGGCCGGCGGCATCGACCCTGAGCGCGGTAGCTTTCTCGACGTGCAGGTCAAGCGCGGCGAGCAGGTAAGAACCACCGTCAGCCTGTACGACTTCATGCTGGAAGGCCGGCTGCCTCTGATCCAGCTTGCCGACGGCGATGTCATCTTCATCAGCCCGCGGCGCAATACGATTCAGGCAAGCGGCCTGGCGGAAAATGCCAAGCGTTTCGAATTCAATGCCTCGTCCCTGACGATCGCGCAACTGTCCAGGCTGGCCAAGCCGCGCGCGCAGGCAACGCATGTACGGGTGGTGCGCAATACCGGCACGGTGCGCAACGTCGACTATTACCTGCTGGCCGATGCCGCCAACATTGCCATCGGCAACGGCGACGAGGTCGAATACACCGCCGACAAGAAGCCCGGCACCATTACAGTCAGGGTGGAAGGCGAACATCTGAGCGCCCAGGAATATGTGCTGCCGTATGGCGCGCGGATGGGCCAGTTGATGCAGCAGATCCAGTTTTCCGAGCGTTCCGACACGCAGAGCGTGCAGTTATACCGTCAAAGCGTGCGCGAGCGCCAGAAGACCATGTTGCAGGCATCGATGAAGAGCCTGGAAACCACCGTGCTGACTGCACGCAGCGGCACCAGCGACGAAGCCAGGCTGAGGAGGGAAGAAGCCGACCTGATCCTGCAATGGGTAGAGCGCGCCAAGAAGGTTGAGCCAAGCGGCCAGGTGCTGATCGCGCAAGCCAGCAGCCGCGACCGGCTGCTGCTGGAAAACGGCGACGTGCTGAAAGTGCCGTCGCGAGACGGCCTGGTGCTGGTCAGCGGCGAGGTGCTGTTTCCCAACGCCATTGCCTACGACATTACGCTTTCGCTGGACGACTACATCAGCCGCGCCGGCGGCTACACCCAGAACGCGGACAACTCGCGGGTAGTGGTGGCGCATCGGGACGGCAGCTATAGCGCCAATGGCGCGGAGGCATTGCGCGCGGGAGATGAAGTGCTGGTGCTGCCGAGGATTGATGTGAAGTCGCGGCAGATATGGAAGGACATGACGCAGATTATTTACCAGATCGCGGTTAGCGCGAAGGTTGTGTTAGGGCTGTAACAACAAAAGCATTCTGTCTAAACGGCTGAAAACGCGTCAATTTTTAGTCCCAAAGTTGTTTCAAAAAACAAAATGTTAAGCATTGTTATCCCAATTGATCTTTTGCGCCGTCCATCGAATCTTTTGAAGCGCCTCAAGCATATCGTTTGCGCTGCGCGCTCTTCGTCATTTCAGGTCGTAGTTGGGCACAACGATCGCGGACAAATTGATGATGCCAAACTGAAAGGACTACTAAAAAATGAGCCTAGTGTCACGCTCGTATCGAAAAAATTCGCTTTTTTTGAAACGAGCCAAGCAGCATTGAGAAATCTGGCAGTTTCTTCGGCCAAGTTCGAAACCATTCTCTTCCTTGATGCCGACATCTATGCCGATATCGAGCTATTTCAGTATTTGGCATGCCGCGTAGCCGGCGGCGAGCCATACGCAATGTTGCCCTGCCTGTATCTCACACCGACAGGAACCAGGGAATTGCTGAGCAGAAAAATTGGCATGGATATCATCAACGGTTTCTTTCAATTCGACCGAAAAAAAGTTTTGCATTTGGCAATGCCATCTTCAATTATAGCAATGAAAAAAGAGGACTATTTTTCATTGGGCGGATTCAATGAGGCATATAAAGGGCACGGCTACGAAGATTTTGATTTCATGATGCGCCTGATAATGAAAAGCAGCAAGGTAAAAGCGGCAAGTGAGATCCTGATTGACAAGCCCTATCGCGCGCCATTGCTTTCAGAGGGTTTTCGTGCGGTGCTTGCGGAAAAGTGCATTCCGCATGTTTTGGAAAAAAAATTTGCATTTCATCTTTGGCACCCCAGAAATGGGAAAGAGTCCTATTATTTGCGTCGATCAGAAAACGCCAAGATCTTTCAAGGTGAATTGCGAAAATGTTTGGATATAAATTACGAAATGGAAATTAATTCCGGAGTTCCGTTTTTGATTGAACCATTTTTTCGGGCATGTATGGAAAAAGGATATAAACCAACTGATTTTTACGCTTTGTTCCACGCTGCCCCAAGTCATCAAGGGCGTTCTAAGTTTTCGGACTGGGCAGCAAAAATTTTTTGTAGTTTTGCATGAGATAAAAATGTTTATAGTGCAACCAAGCAGTAAGAGAAAATTCCGAAAATTGATTCGGGATCCCAAGTTATTTTTTTATGACTATTTCGCAAAACGCATTTCAAGCGATGATTTCGGGATTGCTGAAAAGCAAGCCTTTCCTGTTAAAAATGCACGAGTAATCCAAGCTCCAGTCGCGGTGCATGAGAAAAAGAAACCTGACATTCAATCGAAGACTGCTAACTATATTGCTGACGTCGGGGCTCAGGTAGATCAGCTTGTTCTTTATTTAATGTCTCATACGTGTTTTGTTCAGTTTGTTCCTTCTCCAACGCCGAATGCATACCGTATTGCGATAAAGGGCGGCGATCTTCTCTATATTGTAAATTGCATAAGGGACTATCGAAACGGAAAATCGTCGGTAAAGATTCTGACGGAAAAAATACAAGCCAATCATAAGGGGATAATTAAATGTTGCATGGTGGACGAGGAATATGAATATTACTCGCCCATTATTGAGCTGGATCCTTGGTACCACTCTTCCGGTCGAATTTATACGCACAACTGGAATCCGTATATCACTCATGTTGATGAGGAGTACATCAATAAAACTGTCTATTCGCCGCACCCCTATTTCCTTCAAGGTTCGCCTAAAATAGCTTCATTAAATGCCATGCTTGGATTAGGTCGACCAATACATCATGATCCAACCTTTCCGGTGGATGTTGTCTATACTTGGGTCGATAGTAATGATCCTGAATGGCGTAAACGCCGCAATGTTTTTTCTGTTAACTCAACGGCCAACGCCGAGGATGCATCGGATGCCAGATTCCATCAAATCGATGAAATCCGCTATTCTCTGCGTTCTGTTGCCTCTTATTTCAAAGAGGTAGGTACTATATATCTCGTGACTGATTCACAAGTTCCGTGGTGGCTGGATATTTCGCATCCGAAAATAAAAATTGTTGACCATAAAGAGATCTTTAGTGATCTAGCAGACCTTCCTACCTTCAACTCTCATGCCATTGAAGCAAACTTGCACAAAATACCAGGTCTTTCTGAAAATTTTGTGTATATGAATGATGATGTCTTCTTATGGAATCCGTTAAAAAAGACTGATTTTTTTGCCGCTAACGGATTGGCTATTTCCCGATTTGAAAAAATCAGCAATATCTATGGGGAGCCTTCGCCAAATTTCCCAGGGTGGAAAAATGCCGCCTTGCAGGGGAACAAACTGCTTGAAAAGGAATTTTCAGCACGAGGGTCTTCGTATCACGAACATTGTCCCCATGCATTGAAGCGCAGCGTCATGGCTGAGATTTGGGAGCGCTTTCCAGAAGCAGTGATGGCTACTGTTTCACATAAATTTCGTGACATGGATGACATTTCGTCAGTATCTTTCTTTTATCATCAATATGCGTATTTATCGGGAAAAGCAGTGACAGCTGCAGGTTCGTCTCTGACAGTGAATAGTGCCAATCCTTCACACATTGATGTATTAAGAAGCAATTTAAATTCCGAAAAATATGATTTTGTTTGTATCAATGACGGAGGGAAATCTAGAATGCATACCGAAGTGATTTCGCTCCTCAAAGAAAAGTTTCCAGTTAAAGCGGAATGGGAAGTCGTATGAATATTGTCCATATCGTCCCTACTGCCGGCTGGGCTGGAAGCGAGAAAATTGCATTCTCCTTTGCAATACACCAGGCCTTCAACCACAAAGTTGCGGTCGTAGTAAAGACAGGGCCCGGATTCTCCGCCAGGTTTTATAGAGATAAACTCCCTGCCAATGTAAATTTGATTGTAATAAATCCCTCTCTGAAGACTCAGCAGGAGATTAATAGATTCGTCAAGGCATCACTGGAGTTTGTTCCTGACATTATTCACGCACATTTGAGCCTGGGGTGTCGGATAGCAAAAAGTATGAAGTCTCCGGATAATGTCATCATCGGCCACATGCATATCCGGTTTTTTGCGCTCCAATTTAAAGAGATGGATGCCGTGGTTGCGGTGTCGCCATGGCAACTGGACGACGTTCCTGCCTGGTATCAAGGAAAAAAGCGCTTGGTCTGTAATTTCATATCTAACAATTGGCAAAAGACAGTTGTTGATCTCTTTCGATTCAGAAAGCGCTTTTACATTGAAAAATCCGATTACATTATCGGAACGGTAAGCCGTCTCCACATCGAGAAGGGCATTGATACCCTGATTAAAGCTTTTATAAAATCTGATTTAAAAAACGCGAAATTGGTAATTGTCGGTGACGGACCCGATGCTGAAAAATTACGCGTTATGGCAAGCGGGCAGGATAATATTATCTTCACTGGTTTTCTAGACGATGCTGCTCAATTTATGGCTGCATTTGATCTGTACGTTTCTACGTCGCGTGCCGATTCCTTTGGCCTTTCAGTCCTGGAGGCAATTAGTCAGGACGTTCCTGTTCTCGCTTCGGCAACTTACGGTTCAAAAGATATTTTTGGTGATAGTGCCCAATTGTTCGAAATCGACGACTGCAGGGCACTTGCCGAGAAGCTCAAGGATGCTCGGAATCAAAAATTAAGAAACAATGTATTCATCGATGCGTTTGATGAAAAATCTTCCAACGCCGAACTTATAAGTTTTTATAAGGAAATTTTGGAGGAAAAATTTTCTATTCCTACTGAGAATTGCCCGCTGGTTGCATAATGGCCTCGAGACTTTCAAACGCTCCACCAACATTTCTTACCATTTCCAGAAAATTAGTAGCTATGCCGGGCCTGTCGGCGATTTTGGAAGGGCCTGTGAAGTTTGCCTTTTTCTGGGAGAAAGCCTCCGGAAATTCACGCGTGCTGGCTTGGGGCTACAAAGCAAGCGCAGTGCGTGCGGCTGCCTATTCTTTAAGGATTAATGCCCCGTTGCTGCGACTGGAGGACGGATTCCTGCGTTCCGTCGGGTTAGGCGTCTGTGGAGCTTCACCTTTGTCAATAGTGGTGGACGATTTAAGCATTTACTATGACGCAACCCGTCCGTCACGGCTAGAAAGTTTGATTAGAGAGAGTGGCCTGAAGCAGGAAACACGGTGCGAAGTAAGCAATTCCGTAGATCTGATAAGGCGTTTCCGACTTTCCAAATACAACCACGCTTTACCCTTCAATTGGGTGAAATCTGCACCTTCAACCGCCCGGATCCTGTTGATTGATCAAACCGAAGGCGACGTTTCGGTGGCCTTGGGAGGCGCCGATCACCATAGTTTCGAAGCAATGGTGGCAAAAGCGTTAGGAGAGAATCTGAATGCGGCGATCTTTATAAAAACTCATCCAGACGTATTGGCGGGGAAAAAACGTGGTTACCTCGAAGGCCATTTCGCCGATTCGCGAGTCCACGTTCTTGCCGAGGACATATGTCCCCTGTCCCTGCTAGAGCAAGTCGACAAGGTCTATGTCGTCACTTCCCAGATGGGTTTCGAGGCGCTAATGTTGAACAAACCCGTGGTCTGCTTCGGCCTGCCATGGTACGCCGGCTGGGGACTCACGGACGACAGGCATCCAGGCGTCAATGCCTTGCGCGAGCGTCGCAATGTCAAGCGCACGCTTGAAGAGTTGTTCGCAGCTGCCTATCTGGAATATGCCCGCTATATCAATCCTGCCACCGGCAAGTCTGGCACCATTTTCGATGTGATCGACTGGCTTGCGCGCAATAAGCAAGCCAATGACACGACGCGCGGCGAACTGTGGTGTGTTGGCATGAGCATGTGGAAGCGTGCCATCGTGCGGCCCTTCCTGGAAAGCCCATCGACTAAAGTCCGCTTCGTGCGCTCGGCAGCGGCGCTTGCCCGCAAGACGCCTGGTGCCGGTGCCCGTGTCGTAATCTGGGGTATCAAAGACGAGCGCGCAGTGCAGAAAGTCGCCGCTTCCAGAAACATGCCTGTCTGGCGTATGGAGGACGGGTTTTTACGTTCCGTGGGCCTCGGTTCGGACTTGCATCGGCCAGTGTCGTTGGTGCTCGATCGTGGCGGCATGTACTACGACCCGGCATCCTGCAGCGAATTGGAAACCATGTTGGGGACCCAGGCATTGAGCGAGGACGATCTGCGGCGTTCCGCGCGCTTCATCGAGTCCTATGTTGCCATGCGGGCCAGCAAGTACAACATCGGCGGCAAGCCGCCGCAGCTCGTAGCCGGGGGGCGTCGCGTGCTTTTAGTACCGGGGCAAGTGGAGGACGATGCATCCATACAGCGAGGCTCGCCGGTTATTGCTAGCAATCTCGCGCTGTTGCGCAAGGTGCGAGAAAACAATCCGGATGCGTATATCGTGTACAAGCCCCATCCGGATGTGGTCGCGGGCAACCGCCGCGGGACTATCGACCCGGCTTTGCTGATTGGCCTGGTGGACTATTGCGCGCCGGAGGCAAACATCATCGACTGTATCGAAGCGGCCGACGAGGTACATACGATGACCTCTCTGTCCGGCTTCGAAGCTCTGCTGCATGGCCGCGCGGTGCATTGCTATGGCGGGCCATTTTATGCGGGCTGGGGCTTGACAGTGGACTATTTGCCGTTGCCTCACCGGCAGCGCAGGCTGTCCATTGAAGAATTGGTATTTGCGTCCTTGCTGGTGTATCCGCGTTATGTATTGCCTGGCGTGCCCGGTCTGGCATCAGCCGAGCATGTGCTCGATTTGTTGGCGGCCCAGGCTGCGGCCTTGGGTGATCCAGCACGACGGGGTGTATTACATGGGTGGATAGGGCGCAAGCTGCGCAAGACGAAGGCCCTTATCCAAATGATGCGAGCCGGGCGCAGCCTGCGAGTGGCAAAAGTTTAGACCGGGAAAATCCGTTGTCGGCTTAGTAATGTGCCTATTCTTGCGTGGTGATTGGCTGGCAAGAACGCTCAGGGCAGAAAAAAGAAAAATTCAAAAAATGATTACTCAAGGACTTTCAGCGTTCCGCAACAAGCGGGTCCTGCTATTGCAGGGGCCGGTGGGTCCCTTTTTCCAGCGGCTTGCGGCCGATCTGGCCGCCGCTGGCGCGCAAGTGTTCAAGGTCAATCTGAATGGCGGGGACTGGCTCTTTTACCCGCGCGGCGCAATGGCATTTCGCGGCGCCTTCGATGAATGGCCTGTCTTCCTGAATGAGGTCATCGACACCCATGCGATCGACACCGTTTTACTGTTCGGCGATTGCCGCGCGTATCACCGCATCGCGCACCAGATCGCGAAGGAACGCAAGCTGGAAGTCGGCGTGTTCGAGGAAGGCTATATCCGTCCCGATTACATCACGCTGGAGCGCGACGGCGTCAACGGCAATTCGACGCTGCCAAACAACCCGATCTTCTATCTCAACAAGGTGCCGTCCGGTGAGGTCTATACCGAGCCGGTGGGCAATACTTTCTGGCTGGCTGCGCTGTGGGCCTGCCTTTACTACCTGGCGGCGCAGATCCTGTGGCCGGTGTTTTCCCGCTACCGCCACCATCGCCCGTTGAGCATTCTTGAAACCGGGCCCTGGGTGCGGTCGATATGGCGCAAGGCGTTTTACCGGATCAAGGAGCGCGACATGCAATCCCGGCTGACCGGCGCGCTGTCCAGTCGCTTCTTCCTGGTGCCCCTGCAGGTTCATAACGATGCGCAGATACACAGCCATTCCCGCTTTGCCTCGGTGGAGGAATTCATACGGCATGTGGCGACATCGTTTGCGCTGCATGCGCCGGCCGGCACGGTCCTGGTGGTCAAGCATCATCCGATGGATCGGGGCTACAACGACTATAGCCGCCTGCTACGCCGTCTCGGCCGCGAACTGGCCATAGCTGGCCGGCTGCTCTACGTTCACGACCTGCACCTGCCCAGCCTGCTGCAGCATACGCGCGGCACGGTGCTGATCAACAGCACGGTCGGCTTGTCGGCGCTGTTCCACAAGTCGCCGCTGAAGGTGTGCGGCGAGGCCATCTATGCCATAAAGGGGCTGGTGTACCAGGAGGAACTGGACCAGTTCTGGCAGGATGCGGAAAAGACGGTGGTCAATTGCGCACTGTTGAATCGTTTTCGCAGTTATCTGATCGAGCATACCCAGTTGAACGGGAGTTTTTACCGCCGCCTGCCGATCCCCGGCTCTCATGCCGGGATAAGGTGGGAAGAACGCCGGCGCAAGCCGAGGAAGAAGCAAGTGGGTAGCGCGCGGCAGCAGGGCAAATCCGCAGCGAAGCCGACAGCCCGCGCCAAGGAGGTTACGGGCGGCGCTGACCTGCCGCATTCGGCCGGTGTAACGCAGGAGGAAGCGGGCGTTTCAAGGAAACAGCGGCAGCAAGGCGCTTCGCTATAGCCGTTCGTGGATGATCTGCAGCCACGCCATCGCGGAGCATGCGATGCCGTCCTGCCAGTCACTGCCGATCACTGCTAATAACCGTCCATGTCGCGGTCAGTTACGGCATAGCGGATGCAGACGGCGACGGCACCTGCCAGGGCAACGAGCGAAATTCCGGCGATGAGCATGCGATTTCTCCGGTGCACAATTGTAGAGACAGTGACGAAAACCGCCACGCGCAACGTGCCTTGTATTTTCCAGGGTGAATTGGGACGCCTGATCACTGTCAGACTTGGTCGTTTTTTGATTGTAATTTTCGAATAACGAACAATATAAACGTGAACTAACTATTTACAAACTAGCTTTGGGTCAGTCATGTATTGCACTATGACGAGTCCACGAACATTTCTGTTGATTTCATGCAAGGCTTTGACCTTTACGCTTGCTGTCCGTGTCCTGCCGAACGGCAACACTTCAAGCCCTCCGCCATTTTTCAGTACAATCCCCCGATGATTTCCGCTCTGTCATGCCGCCCCGGCTGCGGCGCCTGCTGCACCGCGCCTTCCATCACCTCCGCCATTCCCGGCATGCCTGACGGCAAGCCGG
>Ga0308160_10005497_pt1 | contig 13199 bp, 8 predicted proteins | sample PhyFR1_FD_201036 | JGI IMG/M metagenome (GOLD analysis project Ga0308160, IMG submission 201036) | Phyllosphere microbial communities from UC Gill Tract Community Farm, Albany, California, United States - DLSLF.R1 | ecosystem: Host-associated > Plants > Phyllosphere > Unclassified | place: USA... | reverse complement strand
CCGACCGCTTCCTCGAGCTGCTTGACCTGCAGGCTGACCGCCGCCGGGGTCTTGTGCAGTTCGCGCGCCGCCAGCTTGAAGCTGCCCCAGCGCGCGGCGCATTCGAAATCGATGAGGCCGGACAAGCTGCGCAAGGGCTTCATGCCAGCCCGGTGCGCGGGCACTTGCGTAAGTTTTTCTTATTCATGACTGCGTTTTTTCTTGTTTGAATAATTGCCAACGTGAATGGAAAATATAGCCGATCTGCTGCAGAGCTGTCACTCGAGGAAAACCCATGTCCAAGCATATCCTGGTGATCGGCGGTACCCGTTTCGTCGGCAAATTGCTGGTCCAGCGTCTGCTGCGCGCCGGCCATCGCGTCACCATCGCCACCCGCGGCTATGCGCCGGATCCGTTCGGCGAGCGCATCGCGCGCATCCGCATCGACCGCCGCAACGAACTGGCGATGCGCAAGGCATTCGCCGCCTGCGCCCCCTTCGACGTGGTGTTCGACCAGATGTGCTACAACCCGCTCGACGCCGCGATCGCCGTGCGCACCCTGGCCGGCAAGGCCGCACGCTACGTGATGACCTCGACCATCGATGCCTACCGCGTGCTCGGCTACGGCCAAGGCGGCCTGCTGGCCGAGGACGACCTCGCGGTCGAGGCCCAGGCCATCGACACCGCCTATCCCTGGCACGATCCACGCCGCGCTACAGAGTGCTATGTGGCCGGCAAGGTGCAGGCCGAAGCCTACCTGGTGCGCGACGGTTCGCTGCCGCTGGCGACGGTGCGCCTGGCGCACGTGCTGGGCGGCCCCGAAGACTTCACCGGCCGGCTGGCGCATTACGTCGACCTGGCGCGCCGCGGCGGCACGCTCGATTACACGGCCGCCGGCGCGCAGCTGTCCTTCATCGATCCGCATGCGGCGGCGGACGTGCTGTTCTGGACCGGGATGCAGGCCTTCGGCGGGGCGGTCAATGCCGCCAGCGACGGCGCGCTGTCGGCGCGCGACCTGTATCGCCGCGTGGCGGACGTGCTGGAGACGCCGGCGCGGGTGCGCCGTGCCGCGGCCGGTGCGGCGGCGGGCGCCCTGTCGCCTTTCGATTTGCCGGGGAAGATGGTGCTGGATACGTCCCGCGCGAAGGGGCTGGGGTACCGCTTCGGGCAGTGCGAGGACTGGATCGATCATACGATCCGGCAGCATGATCTGGCGTTTATTTGACCGGCGCCATTCGCCAGAACGCTGGCACTGGCACGTCGCCCCTGCGAAAGTAGGGTCCCAAGGTCGGCATGCGTATCCCGGTGCCGCAGATGCGCCGCAAGCACACGAAACTCGGACCCCTGCCTGCGCAGGGGCGACGTTCAAACACTGACCGGTACAGGCAGCGCTACCGCTTCGCCTTCTCCCGCCCCACCCAATACAGCAGCACGCAAATCGCCGCATACGGAATCAGGGACAGCACATCCGCATCCACCCCGGCAAAGAACGGATTCATGGCCTCGGCCCACTTGGTCATCTGGTTGTCGAACCCGGTCAGCACCCCGGCCGTGATCGCGATGATGATGCCGGCCAGCGCGCCGCCGGCGATGTAGCCCGACGCCAGCAGCGTGCCTGAGCTGCGGTCGCCCGCGGCCTGCATTTCTTCCTCGTTCAGGCCGGCATACTGGGGCAGCTTGTTGTTGCGGCGGTCGACCATCCAGCGGATCGCGCCGCCGATGGCGATCGGCAGCGTCGACACCAGCGGCAGGTAGACGCCGACCGCGAACGACAGCGCATTGACGCCGGCCATTTCCAGCACCACGGCGATCATCACGCCGAACACCACCAGGGTCCAGGGCAGCTGCTGGTCGAGGATGCCCTTGATGATGTAGGACATCAGCACCGCCTTGGGCGCATCGTATTTCTTGACTTCCGAACCGTCCGGGCGGGTGTGGAACTGGCCGTTGATGCCCGGGTCGACCAGCCAGGCCAGCGAACCGTCGTCGCGCACCAGGTACTTGCCGGCCGGGCCGCCTGCAGTGTCCAGCTTCTGCCAGACTTTATAGGTGGCGTGGTCGGCGTCGGCCTGCGGCCCCTGCAACTGGGCGGTCTGGGTGAGTTTGGCGGCATCGACCGTGACGTGCGGCGCCACCTGGGCCGCCGGCACGTAGACGGTGCCGGCATCGTTCAGCTTCAGCAGGATCGGCCCCAGGATCAGCGCCGAGGCGAAGGCGCCGGCCAGGATCGCGTACTGCTGCAGGCGCGGCGTGGCGCCGACCAGGAAACCGGTCTTCAGGTCTTGCGAGGTGGTGCCGGCATTGCTGGCGGCGATGCAGACGATGGCGCCGACCGACAGCGCGGTCACGTAATAGCGCCCGCCGGTCCAGCCCATCACCAGGAAGATCAGGCAGGTGAACAGCAGCGTGGCCACCGCCATGCCGGAAATCGGATTCGACGACGAGCCGACTTCGCCGGTCAGGCGCGACGAGACGGTCGAGAACAGGAAGCCGAACACCAGGATCAGCAGCGCGCCCAACAGGTTCATGTGCAGCGGCGCGGCAAAGGTGATCACGGCGATGATGCCGAGGCAGCCGATCAGCACCCACTTCAGCGGGATGTCCTGGTCGGTGCGCAATGCAGAATTGGCTGTGCTCTTTTTACCGATGCCCGACAAACCGCCCTTCAAGCCGTTCCAGATGGTCGGCAGCGAACGCACCAGGCTGATCAAACCGCCGGCCGCGACCGCGCCGGCGCCGATGTACAGCACGTAGGCGCTGCGGATGTCGTCCGGGCCCATGTCCTTGATGAGCATCGTGCCCGGCGACACCGGTACGGTGAGCAGCTCGCCGAAGAACTTGATCATCGGGATCAGGAGCAGGTAAGACAGCACGCCGCCGGCCGCCATCGTCATGGCGATGCGCGGACCGATGATGTAGCCGACGCCGAGCAGCTCGGGCGAGATCTCGGCGCCGGCCGAACCGGCCTTCAGGGGCGCGCCGAACACGAAGTTGACGGTATCCTTCCACAGCTTGAGCGAAATGCTCAGCACCTTGTACAGCAGGCCCAGTCCGAAACCCCCGAAGATGATGAAGGCACGCTGGCGCGCTTCCCTGGCGGCGTCGGAACCCGGCAGCTGCACCTCGCCCGCGGCTTCGCGCGAGGACGGGGTGGCGGCCGCCTTCAGCACCTCGGCGCAGGCCGTGCCTTCCGGGTATTTCAGCTCGCGGTGCTGGTCGACGATCATGGTGCGGCGCATCGGGATCATCATCAGGATGCCGAGCAGGCCGCCCAGGATCCCGACCAGCATGACGCGCGAGATTTCCAGGTCGAAGCCGAGGATCATGATCGCCGGCATGGTCACGCCAAGACCGAAGGCCAGCGATTCGCCGGCCGACCCGGCGGTTTGCGTGATCGAGTTTTCGAGGATGGTGGATTCGCGCCCGCCCGCCTTTTTCGCCAGCCCGAACAGGGTGATGGCGATCACCGCCACCGGGATCGAGGCGCTCACCGTGAGGCCGACCTTCAGCACCAGGTACAGCGACGAGGCGCCGAACACCATGCCGAGCACGGTGCCCATGATCAGCGCGCGCCAGGTCAGCTCGGGAAGATGCGCCGTCGCCGGAATATAGGGTTTGACGGGCGGCGGAGCGGGATCGTAGGGCATGAAAATCCTTGAAACATCAAAAAGTACTGACCGGCGGTACCGCCGAGCCAGCCTGGCAAACCACCAAAGCGTGACTATCGCACATGCCGTAGTGGAAGAAAAGCGGATTATAATTTCCCACCGGCCGTCCTTGCGGAGGGCCGTTCTGGTCATTCCGACCATATAGAGGAATCAGTTTTGGCAACTAAAAAACAAGCGCCCAGCCGCCTGCGCGGTTTCATTTTCCTGGCCCTGGCCGCCATCGTCCTGTTCGTCGCCGTCATCGTCGGCTACATCGCTTTCCGCGTGCTGCCCAACGTGCCGGCCCTGGACGCCGTCACCGATTACCGGCCGAAGATCCCGCTGCGTGTGTATACAGCAGACAACGTGCTCATCGGCGAGTTCGGCGAAGAGCACCGCGATTTCGTCCCGATCAATAAAATCCCCGACCTGATGAAGAAATCGCTGCTGGCGATCGAGGATGCGCGCTTCTACGAGCACGGCGCGATCGACTTCCAGCGCGGCATCGGCGCGGTGGTGTCGAACCTGCGCCACGGCTTCGGCGCCGGCGGCGGCTCGACCATCACGATGCAGGTGGCGCGCAACTTCTTCCTGTCGCGCGAAAAGCACCTGAGCCGCAAGGTCAACGAGATCGCCCTCGCCTACAAGATCGAGGCCGCCCTGTCCAAGGACGAGATCCTCGAGCTGTACATGAACCAGATCTACCTCGGCCAGCGTGCCTACGGCTTCGCCAGCGCCGCGCGCGCCTATTTCAACAAGAACCTCGACCAGCTGTCGGTGGCCGAGATGGCGATGCTGGCCGGCCTGCCGCAGAATCCGTCGCGCCACAACCCGGTCGCCAACCCGAAGCGGGCGCGCGAGCGCCAGCACGCGGTGCTGGGGCGCATGCGCGCACTGAACTACATCACCGAGAGCCAGTACCAGGCCGCACTGGAAGAACCGCTGCGCGTGAATACCCGCGGCCAGGAATTCGATACCCACGCCGAATACGTGGCCGAACTGGCGCGCCAGGCCGCCTACGCCCAGTTCAAGGACGAGGCATACACCCGCGGCATCAAGGTCACCACGACCATCCTGAAGGCCGAGCAGGAAGCAGCCTACGCCGCGGTGCGCCGCAACGTGATCGCCTACGACCAGCGCCACGGCTGGCGCGGTCCGGAAGGCCGCATCGAACTGCCCGAGGACCCGGAAGAGCGCGAAGACGCGATCGCCGACGCCCTCGGCAAGCGCCCCAGCAGCGACGGCCTGGTACCGGCCGTGGTGCTGTCGGTGACGTCGAAGTCGGCGCGCGTCGAAACCGAGGACGGCGAGACGGTCGACCTGAGCGGCGCCGCGATCCGGTTCGCGCAGGCCGGCCTGAACCCGAACGCGAAGGAAGCGCTGCGGCTGGGCCCGGGCGCCATCATCCGCGTCAGCAAGGAGGCCAAAGGCCGCTGGACCGTGACCCAGGTGCCGCAGGTGGCGGCCGCCTTCGTCGCCATCGATGCCGACAGCGGCGCCTACCACGCGCTGGTCGGCGGCTTCGACTACAACTTCCAGAAGTTCAACCACGTGACCCAGGCCTGGCGCCAGCCGGGTTCCGGCATGAAGCCCTTCGTCTACTCGGCGGCGCTGGAAAAAGGCTATTCGCCGGCCACGCGCATCCTCGACGCGCCGCTCGACCTGCCGGGCGAGGACGCCGGCAAGACCTGGTCGCCGCAGAACGACGACGGCAAGTGGGACGGTCCGATCACCATGCGCCGCGCGCTGGCGGAATCGAAGAACGTGCCGTCGGTGCGCCTGCTGCGTTCGGTCTCGGTGCCGTTCGCGCATGAATTCATCGGCAAGTTCGGTTTCGACCTGCAGCGCCAGCCGAAGAACTTCACGCTGGCGCTGGGCACCGGCGCCGTCACCCCGCTGCAGATGGCCGGCGCCTATGCGGTATTCGCCAACGGCGGCTACCAGGTCCAGCCCTACCTGATCGCGAAGATCGAGGATGCCGACGGCAAGGTGATCCAGCAGGCGACGCCGCCGGCCGCCCACACCGAGGAACAGCGCGTGCTCGACGCCCGCAATGCCTTCATCACCGACAGCATGCTGCGCGACGTGACCCGCTACGGCACCGGCGCCGCCGCCACCAAGGCCCTGAACCGCAGCGACATCGCCGGCAAGACCGGCACCACCAGCGACGCGGTCGACGGCTGGTTCTCGGGCTACGGCGGCAACGTGGTGGCGGTGGCCTGGATGGGCTACGACGACCCGCGCTCGCTGGGCGGACGCGAATTCGGCGCCACGCTGGCGCTGCCGATCTGGATCGACTACATGAAGGTGGCGCTGGCCAAGCGCCCGCAGGAGGAACGCGCGCAGCCGGAAGGCCTGGTGCGCGAGAACGACGACTGGGTCTACACCGAATACGCGGAAACCCCGGTACTGGGCGGGATCGACCTCGACCAGCAGCCGGCCGCGGACCCGAACGCGCCGCCGACAGACCCGAATGCGCCGCCGCAGCAGGCACCGTCGCCGCAACAGACCCAGCTGCAGAACAGCCTGTTCTGACCGCGATGCCAGCTTGAACCCGACGGGCCGCCTTGTGCGGCCCGTTTTATTACATGTTCACGAATGTAATTAGCATGGTGAAATTGACAAGGTAAGTGTCCGGTTTGTCCTACGCGACTGGACGTGCTCATCCTATTTTGAACGGCATGCTGCGGCCACATCATTGCATCACCAACCGAAAACACGGAGTCGACCATGAAAACCTACCAAAGCGTCATTCTCGGCGGCCTGATGGCGATGAGCCTGGCGGCTTGCAGCTCGACCGGCACCTCCACCGACAGCGGCATGAGCGGCGGCTCGTCGGCCAGCGCGGCCTCGACCACCGCAGCCGAAGGCAGCATGAGCGGCAGCAGCGCCACCGGCACCTCCAACTCGGGCACCACCGGCACCTCGGGCAATGGCGCATCGGGCACCTCGAGCTCGGGCACCAGCGGCAGCACCAAGACCTCGGGTTCCGGCAACTGGGGCCAATAAGGCTGCATCCGACAAGGAGAAGACCATGAAACCATTCCACAGCCTCGCCCTCGCCGCCCTGATGGCCGCCAGCCTGGCCGCCTGCAGCGCCACCGACACGGGCACGTCCAGCAGCAGCATGAGCGGCAGCTCGGCGACCACGGGCACGACCTCAGCCGGCATGGAAGGCGGCACGGGCACCGGTTCGTCGACCAGTTCCCAGGGCGCCGGCCGCTCCCAGGCCGACCCGCAGACGACGGGCGCCTCCGGCTCGACCAGCCCTAACACCGGCACCGGGACGTCGAGCGCTGCCCCGAGCGGCATCTCCGGCAGCACCTCGATGCCGCCCAGCCCGACCCGCTGAGCATGACCCTCCCGCCGCCGGCGTGTGCCGGCGGCGCCACGGTTCTACCCGCCGTCAATGGTTCACGCCATTGGCTCCCCCGCGGCGCCGTACCGGAGTAGAATGCGCGCATTCCACTACGGCGGCCCAGCATGAAACAATGGCTCACGCGTTTGTTCGGCGGCGCCGCCACGGCTGCGCCGGCGCAGACGACACCTTCTCATTCCATCCCCGCACCGGCTTCCCACCCCAGGGCGGCCCCGTCGCCGGACGCCGCAGCCGCGGCGGGCGCCAGCGCACCCGCATCCGACAGCGCCGCAGCACCCCACGTCGACCTCGCGTTCTTCCGCTGGCTCACCGACCCGGTACGCGGCGACGCCGATGCCCGGGCCGAAGCCGGCATCCTGGCGGAACTGGCACGCCTGGCGCGCGACCCGGCCGCCGCCGGCGCGCTGGTACCGCGGGTGCCGGCGGTGGTGCCGCAACTGCTCAAGAGCCTGCGCGACGACAGCGTCTCGAGCGGCGAACTCGCGCGCCAGATCGCGCGCGACGCGGTGCTGGTGGCGGAAGTCATCCGCGAAGCCAACAGCCCGTATTTCCGCAGCGGCCGGCCGATCACCACCATCGACGGCGCCGTCATGGTGCTGGGCGAGAACGGACTGCGCATCCTGCTGGCGCGGGTGGCGTTCCGGCCGGTCATCAACATGCAGGGCGGGCGCGCCGCCGACCGCATCGTGCGCCTGGTGGCGCCGCGCCTGTGGCTGCACGCCGACGCCTGCGCGCTGGCCGCCAGCCTGCTGGCGCCGGAACTGGGTGCCGATCCGTTCGAGGCCTATCTCACCGGGCTGGTGCAGAACGTCGGGCTGCTGGTGGCTTTCCGCCTGATCGAACAGCTCGGGCACCCGGTGGTGCCGCAGTCGGATGCCTTCTGCGCGGCCCTGCTGGATGGCGCACGCGACCTCTCGGCCGGCATCGCCGCGCACTGGGAACTGCCGCCGTTCGCCGCTGCCGCGATCGTGCGCGCCGGCCGTCCGGCGAGTTCGCTGACTGCGCGACCGCTGGCCGAAGCGCTCGGCCGCGCCGACCTGCTGGCCAAGCTGCGCCTGCTGCTCGACGCCGGCGTATTCGGCGCCGGCGATGCGCCGCTGCCGGCGCTGCTGGCCGGCCCGGCGCAAAAGTATTTCGAACGGTTGGGAAACCGCGAGGGCTGACAGGCTTGTCTGCCGAAAGCGCCAATGCCAACGATGCAGGGACTTGAGCGGCCTTCATTCAGGGCTTCGTCTATAATGAAGCCCTCTGGTCCTGCCGATTGTTGATAGCACGCGTCGATGCCTTTCGATCTCAAAAAACATCTCCCGAAACCCGGAACCCGCTTCGCCCTGCCGGCCCTGTACGGCTCCTCGGACGCCTATGCGCTCGCGCAAGCGGCGCTCGAGCTGAAGGCGAAAAAACAGATGCTCACCGTGATCGTGGCGAATGCCAGCGACGGCCAGCGCCTGCTCGACGAGATCCCCTGGTTCGCCGACGGCAAGCTGGCGTGCCACCTGCTGCCGGACTGGGAAACCCTGCCCTACGACGCCTTTTCGCCGCACCAGGACCTGGTGTCCGAGCGCCTGGCAACGCTGCATGAAATCCGCAACGGCCAGTGCGACGTGCTGGTGGTGCCGGCCACCACCGCGCTGGTGCGGCTGGCGCCGCCCTCCTTCCTGGCCGCCTACACCTTCTTCTTCCGCCAGGGCGAGACCCTGGACGAAGCCAGGCTGAAGGCCCAGCTGACCCTGGCCGGCTACACCCACGTGTCGCAGGTGATGTCGCCCGGCGAATACTCGGTGCGCGGCGGCCTGATCGACCTGTTCCCGATGGGCTCCGCACTGCCCTACCGCCTCGACCTGTTCGGCGACGAGATCGAGACCATCCGCACCTTCGACGCCGACACCCAGCGCTCGCTGTACCCGGTGCGCGAGGTGCGCCTGCTGCCGGGCCGCGAATTCCCGATGGACGAAGCGGCACGGACCGGCTTCCGCGGCCGCTGGCGCGAGCGCTTCGAAGGCGATCCGACCCGCTCGCCGGTGTACAAGGACATCGGCAACGGCATCGCCTCGGCCGGCATCGAATACTACCTGCCGCTGTTCTTCGACCAGACCGCCACGCTGTTCGACTACCTGCCCGAAGAAGCCAGCCTGGCCCTGGTCGGCGACATCGAAGCCAGCATCGGGCGCTTCTGGGCTGACACCGAGTCGCGCTACAAATTCCTGAAGGCCGACCGCGAGCGCCCGATCCTGGAGCCGAAGGAAATCTTCCTGGCGGCCGAGGACTTCTTCGTGTGCGCCAAGCGCCACGGCCGCTGGACCATCAATCGCGACCTCGACGGCCAGCCGTCCGAATTATCGGCGCCGCTGCCCGACATCGCCGTCAACCGCCGCCTGGACGACCCGCTGGCCAACCTGCGCGCCTTCCTGGCGCGCACCGCGCAGTCGGGTGCGCAGGTGATGATCTGCGCCGAGTCGAACGGGCGCCGCGAAACCCTGCAGCAGTACTTCAACGAATACAAGCTGGACCTGGCCGCGGTCGAAGGCTATGGCGGCGTGTGCGCCTCGACCGCCCCGGTGATGCTCGGCGTGGCGCCGCTGCAGGCCGGCTTCGAGCTGATGGACAGCGCGTGCGGCCATCTGATATTCATCACCGAGACCGAGCTGTACGCGGGCTCGGGCCGGCGCGCCGGCAAGAAGAAGCAGGAAGCCACGACCCAGGTCGAATCGATGGTGCGCGACCTGTCCGAGCTGAAGATCGGCGACCCGGTGGTGCACATCAACCACGGCATCGGCCGCTACATGGGCCTGATGAGCATGGACCTGGGCGAAGGCGAGACCGAGTTCCTGCACCTGGAATATGCAAAAGAGTCGAAGCTGTACGTGCCGGTGTCGCAGCTGCACGTGATTTCGCGCTATTCCGGCGCCTCGCCGGAAGACGCGCCGCTGCACGCGCTCGGCTCCGGCCAGTGGGACAAGGCCAAGAGAAAAGCCGCGGAACAGGTGCGCGACACCGCCGCCGAGCTGCTCAACCTGTACGCGCGGCGCGCCGCACGCACCGGCCATTCCTTCGAATATTCCGCCACCGATTACGAGAACTTCGCCCAGAGCTTCGGCTTCGACGAGACGCCCGACCAGGCCGAGGCCATCCACAACGTGATCAAGGACATGACCTCGGGCCGCCCGATGGACCGCCTGGTGTGCGGCGACGTCGGCTTCGGCAAGACCGAGGTCGCGCTGCGCGCCGCCTTCATCGCCGTCATGGGCGGCAAGCAGGTGGCGATCCTGGCGCCGACCACGCTGCTGGCCGAGCAGCACGCCCAGACCTTCTCCGACCGCTTTGCCGACTGGCCGGTCAAGATCGCCGAGCTGTCGCGCTTCCGCACCGGCAAGGAGATCAACAACGCGATCAAGGGCATGGCCGACGGCACCGTCGACATCGTGATCGGCACCCATAAACTGCTGTCGCCGGACGTCAAGTTCACGCGCCTGGGACTGGTCATCATCGACGAGGAACACCGTTTCGGCGTGCGCCAGAAGGAAGCGCTGAAGGCGCTGCGCGCCGAAGTCGACGTGCTGACCCTGACCGCGACCCCGATCCCGCGCACGCTGGGCATGGCGCTGGAAGGCCTGCGCGACTTTTCCGTGATCGCCACCGCGCCGCAGAAACGCCTGGCGATCAAGACCTTCGTGCGCAGCGAAGACGGCTCCGTCATCCGCGAAGCCTGCCTGCGCGAACTGAAGCGCGGCGGCCAGATCTACTTCCTGCACAACGAAGTCGAGACCATCGAGAACCGCCTGGCGATGCTGCGCGACCTGCTGCCGGAAGCGCGCATCGGCATCGCCCACGGCCAGATGCACGAACGCGACCTGGAAAAGGTGATGCGCGACTTCGTGGCCCAGCGCTACAACATCCTGCTGTGCACCACCATCATCGAGACCGGCATCGACGTGCCGAGCGCGAACACGATCATCATGCACCGGGCCGATAAATTCGGCCTGGCCCAGCTGCACCAGTTGCGCGGCCGCGTCGGCCGTTCGCACCACCAGGCGTATGCGTATTTGCTGGTGAACGACGTGCTGGGCCTGTCCAAGCAGGCGCAGCGCCGCCTCGACGCGATCCAGCAGATGGAAGAACTGGGCAGCGGCTTCTACCTCGCCATGCACGACCTGGAAATCCGCGGCGCCGGCGAGGTGCTGGGCGAGAACCAGTCGGGCGAGATGCTCGAGGTCGGATTCCAGCTGTACTCAGACATGCTGAACGAGGCGGTGAAAGCGCTGAAAGCCGGCAAGGAGCCGGACCTGGCGGCGCCGCTGTCCTCGACCACCGAGATCAACCTGCACGTGCCGGCACTGCTGCCGGCCGACTTCTGCGGCGACGTGCACGAGCGCCTGTCGATCTACAAGCGCCTGGCCAACTGCGAGACCCAGGACCGCATCGACGCCATGCAGGAAGAATTGATCGACCGTTTCGGCAAGCTGCCGGACGCGGTCAAGGCGCTGATCGAAACCCACCGCCTGCGCATCGCGGCCAAGCAGGTCGGCATCGTCAAGATCGACGCCCACGGCGAAGCGGCCAGCCTGCAGTTCATGGAAAAGCCGCCGATCGACCCGATCAAGATCATCACGCTGATCCAGAAGAACCGCCACATCAAGCTGGCCGGCCAGGACAAGCTGCGCATCACGGCCGCCATGCCGGACCTGCCGGCGCGTGTGAACCAGGTCAAGCAAACCATCCGACAATTATTAGCATAGAAGTTTAAAGAAGCGACATGTCCAAGAAGCTGATTCTCCAAGGTCCAGACGCCGACCAGGCCACGCTCGCCCGTATCGCCGCCCTGGCGGGGGCGCGCACCACCACCGCACTCAACCCGCATGCGCTGCGCTGCGACGGCATCGATTTCACGCCTGAACTGAAGGCGGCGGTGGAAGCCGCCGCCTTCGCCGCGCGGGTCGACGCCAGCTTCGTCGACGCCGGCCTCTCGCTGGCGGACTTCAAGCTGGTGGCGATGGACATGGACTCGACCCTGATCACGATCGAATGCATCGACGAGATCGCCGACATGCAGGGGTTGAAGCCGCAGGTTTCAAGCATCACCGAAGCGGCGATGCGCGGCGAACTCGATTTTTCCGAAAGCCTGAAACGGCGCGTGGCCCTGCTCGAGGGCCTGCCGGTCGAGGCGCTCGGCCGCGTCTACGACGAGCGCCTGGCGATCTCGATGGGCGGCGAAGCGATGCTGGCGGGCGTGCAGGCGGCTGGCCTGAAAACCCTGCTGGTGTCGGGCGGCTTCACCTTCTTCACCGAGCGCCTGAAGCCACGCCTGGGTCTCGACGTCACCCACGCCAACGTGCTGGAAGCCGAGAACGGCAAGCTGACCGGCCGCGTGGTCGGCGGCATCGTCGACGCTGAGGAAAAGCGCCGCACGGTCGAGCGCGTGTGCGCCGACCTCGGCATCACGCCGCGCCAGGCGATCGTGATGGGCGACGGCGCCAACGACCTCAAGATGATGGGCATCGCCGGCCTGTCGGTGGCCTTCCGTGCCAAGCCGGTGGTGCGGGCGCAGGCCGATATCGCGCTGAATTTCAGCGGCCTGGATGGGGTGCTGGCCATTCTTGCCTGAGGTCGGCCCCCCCTGTGCGGGGACTAGTACTACGTGCCGGTACCGGCAGTGCCGTATTCTTGTCCTCGCTATATTTCCTGCTAGGAATCAAGCGCAACCTGAATCTGGCGCAAAGCACATTCTGCGCAAACAGCGAGCCCGACAGTAAGGCGAGGTCTAACATTCCCTTCGCATACCCGCACCGGGTCCCGGCCGCGGGAACCGAACCGTGCGCCAGGAGAATGCCATGCCCCGCCCCCTTCCCTTTCCCGCCCCCTTCCGCCACGCCGTCCAGGGCCGCCGCAGCTTCCTGCGCGGCGCATCGGCACTCGCCGCCGGCCTGAGCCTGGCGCCGGCTGCAGTCACGCAGGCGCTGGCGGCGGAAAACTGGACGGCGACCTGGGGCACGGCCCCGGCCGGACCGCCGACGAGCGCCAGCGCCCTCACCTTCAACAACCAGACCCTGCGCCTGATCGCCCACACCAGTATCGGCGGCAACCGGCTGCGCATCCGCCTGTCCAACGAAATGGGCAGCACGCCGCTGACGATCGGCGCCGCCTGGATCGGGATCACCTCGACCTATGCCAGCCTGGTGGCCGGCAGCAACCGCCAG
>Ga0308160_10005496_pt1 | contig 13200 bp, 18 predicted proteins | sample PhyFR1_FD_201036 | JGI IMG/M metagenome (GOLD analysis project Ga0308160, IMG submission 201036) | Phyllosphere microbial communities from UC Gill Tract Community Farm, Albany, California, United States - DLSLF.R1 | ecosystem: Host-associated > Plants > Phyllosphere > Unclassified | place: USA... | reverse complement strand
CAAAGCCATGAAGGCATCGATCAACACATCATCTTCTCCTCGGTCCCTTCCTCGCCCCCACTGCCTCATAGTTTGGGCACCGTTCACGATGTAGGGCTTGGTCGGATAACGGAAATTTCCAGCTACAATGACCAAGTCGTGTGCGAAAAATTCACGTCGAGCGCCGAGTGATGTCTTGGTGCGAGTAGGACTTGCTACTTTCTTCAAGCCTGACGGTACCTTGAGACAGCACAGAGGGGAGTATGCCTCAGATATTGAACTCTTTCAGAGCTGCGCACTGATCACAATTACAACAAACAATTTGGCTATTGTAATTGAGAGAAGACCCGGAATCGCGGTAGTCCACTGACACGTGCAATTGCCCTGAGCCCAGAACATCTCACTCCTGTTTGGCTACTCCTATTCACTCTATACTGTACATCTATATTCTACTACACCACTATTGCCATGCCCCCTCCAACTGCCACTCAAAAGCCCAACAAGGCCGCTACCAAGGAAAGCGCTACCAAAGCTCCCGCTGCGTTCGCCAATGGTGCCAATGGTGCTGCTGCCGGTTCCGACGAGAAGAAGACTGGATTCACTAAACCGGACCAGGCCAAATACAATGCCGAGCAAGATGAGATCAACAAAGAGATCGCTGCCCTCAAGACCAAGATGGTACGTGATGACTTCAGGACCATGCTTTGATAACAAGACTGACGAATAGGACGCTGTCAAGGCTCGAATTCAATTGACCCAAGCTCCAGGTGGAAACGACAGGAGAAGTCAAATCAAGGCCGAGATGGATTCGTTGAGATCAGAGCAGGGCAACTTCAAGTCTACCCGACAGAAGACTTTTGACGAGATGAAGAGGCTACAGGAAGGTGTTCAGAAGAAGATCAAGGATGCACAGGCTTCGCGGGGTAAGATGCCCTACAAGAGCGTTGCCGAGGTGGACCAGCGAATAGAGTGAGTGTATCCCTATGTCTCTCGTGCCATACTGATGATAGCTCTCTCAACCGACAGGTCGAGTCTGGACAGATGAAGCTGGTCGACGAGAAAAAGGCTCTTCAGGAAATCAGCACTTTGAAGCGATCACGCAGGACGCTCGAAGCTTCCGGTTCAGTAGACGACGCTATTACTGCCGATAAAGCTAGGATCGATGATCTCAAGAAACTACTGGATGATCCCGAGGCCAAGAAGGTTTCTGACCGATTCGATGAGCTTAAGAAGGAGATGGACGGATTGAGAGATGAAGGCAACAAGGCATACGAGGAGAAGAACAAGCTTTACGACCAGAGGACCGAGCTCTCGAATCAGATGGTATGTGGACGCTTGAGCGGCGATATCGTGTCATAGACTTGTGCTGACGACTAGGATGTCTTGTATGGTCGAAAGCGAGATTCGGCTCAAGCCCACCGAAAAGCTGGCGACGAGTAAGTCATTCAGAGTTGCAAGAGGACACCGCTAATCATCAGGTACTACGCCAAAGTTCAGGCCGATCGACAGGCTCGACAGGACCGATACAAATCCGAAAAGGCCAAGGAGGATGCCGAACGTCGTCAAGAGGATATCGTACGAATGAGGGAAGAAGCCAAGATCCCCGCATACCAAGCCGAGATCGAAGACACTTCTGTCCTCGTCAACTGGTTCAAGGGAAAGTACGGTGGTGGAGAGGTCCCTACTACGAACGCCGCTAAAGCTACTCCCACCACATTGGAGGGTGTCAAGGAGCACGAGATCAGACAAGTCAACAGCGATTTCACTGGTATGACCCTCAAGAAGAAGGGTGACGATGAGGAGTTGGGCGGATTCTTTGGTGGTGGTGGGAAGAGCAAGAAGAAGGGAGGCAAGAAGGGAGGAGCTGCCGCTTCTGGAAGTCAGACTCCGTTGTCTACCGAGGCCGCTGGCGGTGCCATCAACCTACCGATGAGTCTCTTGACTGCATTGCTATCTCTCGGCATCCCACCTCCATCCGGGAAAGACGATGTGCAGCGAGTCATTGATGATCTCGAGACCAAGAAGGCATGGTTTGAAGCCAACTCTGCTTCAAAGACCAAGGTATGTCAATTTGCGTGACCCAATGATGGAAAGCTGACTATCAGGCCGAGATTGAGCGAGTCGAGAAGCTTGTCGCCAAGATGGAAAAGAAGAACAAGGGCGGTGACGAGGATGTCAACGAGGATGCTATCGCCGACGCAGAGGAGGGTGGTGCCAAGGAGCCCGATCACAGTAAGTGATTCAGCACCACATTCGATATCTACAAGCTGACAATTAGCCGCCGCTGTTGCAGGCTCTGTTGCTGGACTAGAAAAGGGACCTGCCGCTGAACCCGACCACATGGTGAGTTTCTGCAATTCATCATTTCGATGACCACTTATACCGCAGCTACCCAAGGATGCCTCTCCTACCGAGGAAGTCAAGCACGTCGACTCGGCATTGGAGGAGATCCTCGGGAACGGTGTCGAGACCGAGGCATAGACATACTATTCTCTACACTGAAGAATATATACACCTACACTGTCTGCGCATGAATGTTTATTACCGAATGCGTCACCCCAATGCTGAGATGGCACAACAATGCATGAATGCTGACCGAACAACAAAGCAGAGCGATACCAATCATAAAGAAGCAAGCTGGAGAGTTTCGACAAAAGAGGTGAGATCGGCTTCGCGGACTTCTATGACGCTCGTGTCGAACATGTCGTGTTTGGCACCAGCACCGCACCCTTCGGCCGCTTCTTGAAACGCCAGACCGAATTTGCTGAACAATCAGCGAAGTACTGCTGAGATGACGAGGAGACTCACTTCTTTCTGACATCGCCAAATTCAGGTGCTCCCGTCACTCCCACTACAAGATATGTGCCCTTGTCCTCATTCAGACACGTCACGACGAATGGGAGACTCTTGACCGTTTTGCCGGCTTTGGCATCCTTTTCGGCCCATTTGTCCCTTGTAGCGTCCACCAACCATAATGCCAATCTCGAAAGCGTTGACGGGTGACTGAATAGACGTAAATCAGGACCTTCTTTCATGACCGCTAATCGAAATGTGCGCAGTGGCCGAATGGTGGCTTTATCCAGTAATGCCGATCCTTGCCGTATGATCGCCTGATGCAGAGTCCGGGCTAGGGGAAGTGATTTGCGCAAGAGACTGATACTGCTTGTTAGCTTGGAACTAGATCGAGACTTACTCTTCACAGGCATCATACGCGATCCAAAAGTTTTGGGCATACCAATTCTCTTCCTTCTTCTTTTCCTGGGTGGGAGCTTCGTCGGTGGTACTCCTAGGATCGACATTCTCCTTGTCTTCTGCACCATTGCGTATGGCGGCCACTCCACCACCATAATTCCAAGTTCTTGTACCTCCAAACCATTCTCCACCGTTTCGGCCTCCTTCACGCTCTACTTCCAGCCGAACACCAACGGCTGCTTCCAATAATGAAGACAAGCCCTCTACAGCATCTGCAGCTGAGAGCGATGCGAGCTGGAAGCCGTATGTCCGTGTGAAAGATGGATAGGCGAGCTCGATAAGACCGTACTCAGGAGCGATGGCTTCTAGTTTCCCTGGTAACGTCTTTTTCAGGTCCATGTCCATATGTGAGTAGGCTTGCTGACATTGCTGAAGCGAGTACCTGTGATGTTTAGCGTTTGAACCTGTCTATTGCAAAGATCCGACTCACCCCATCTTTGCGAGCAATCCTTGAAGCCTCTTTTTCCCCTTTTCCTTCCATATACCCATCCGGCCCGCCACATATCCAGAATGCAGCATCGCATCATATAGGTTCCAATGACGGAACAGCGTGAACCGCAGCTCTTCACTTTTGGCTATACTCCTATCATCTGGATTCGGCATTTTTCGATTAATCTGTTCATGATTCAGGCGAACTACTTCGTCGAGGAAGAGGCCGTGGTATGCCTCGTATCGATCTCGATCTATACGTGACGAGACATATTGATATGTCAGACCAAGGATGGCGAGCCACAGTAGGTCGTTGTCGGCTCGTTCTAGTACAGTGGCGAGGAGGTAGACTGTCTGGGCCACAGACATGCCATAATGCGTACCAGATTCGTAGTATCGCTGAACTCGATCGTAGTGGGCTTCCCGGACCGCTTCCGGTAGGCGACGGGGCTGTCTGTCAGTTGGGCGAAATTGGAACAAGCCTACCTTCCCATCGTCCTCCTTCCGACGTTTCTTGGCTCCTGCTGAGCCTTGTCTTTGGCGCTTTTTCGAAGGTCCTGCTCCGTTCTCATCTTCCTCTTCGGTCCCCTCCTCGTCTTCCTCTGCTTCGTCTTCCTCTTCTTCTTCGCTATCAGAATCGTCGTCAGAAGGTTCGAACTGACTGTCAGCCTGTAACCCCACATGATGCTTGTATACATACCTCAAGTGCCTCCCAAGACTGCCTGACATTCCCCAACTCATTCTCCTCGCCGTCGCCCCATACCCAGAACTTGCCCTCATCGTCGCCGTTCCCGTCGATTTCCACGCCAAACAAATTCTCCAGATTCCACGGTCGATGGCTATCTATAATGTGTAGATGACAGCTTTGCGGAAGAGTAAAGTATGAAGCGAGAGGTAAAAGCGAGCCAAGAGAGAGTAGGATAATAGTATGGAGCTCGTCCGAGGCAAGCACCTCGTCTCGCTTTGATTCCAGCTCGGCATATCCGCCAATAGGGATCAGGCGGTATGGAATGTCATCTTGTCGGAAGAGCGATGCTAGTATGCGTGCGGCTAGAAGTCCATCCTGTCTGATCAGTCTGGCTCACTGAAGAGTGTCGGGTCTCGCTCACCGCATCCACGCCGCAAAGTATGACTACCCCTCCTGATCCTGATCCGCCGCTTCTACGGACTCTTGATACTATCGAGTTGTATGCGTCGGTGTATGTGAGATCTGAAGCTCTTAGATCCGGCGCTGGTGGCTGTAGTAGGGGCATGGTGTAAAGGTATGTATTCTGTTTCTACCAGCTAAATGTCGATGATCCAATGCTGCCTGATTGTTCGTCTCATGTTGACGCGTCCAGTCGCGTGAAAGGGAAAGGAGTGATGTATTACGTAAACACTTTCATAAGGTTTATTACGATGACAATGAGGAGTTCAATCAATACACATACACAGACTACCCCTCGCAATACGTTATACACACACACCGTCAATCAGTTACCCGACGTCCAGTGCCGCAAAAAGCGATATCTCATCGCTCCATCGTTCATTTTGATTCATGTAAACATCTGCTCAACTCCAAAAGAGAAGCGCGGACTGCACTGAAGAAAGTGGGGTTCGAACCCACGCGGCGAACCAGCAGGGTTAGAATGGGCAAAAATGCCTTTTTCTTAAATCTGCCACCTTAACCACTCGGTCATTTCTCCGTTAGTTTCCGATGCGCTTTTCGCGAAAATCGCGTTTTTGGGCAATACATAAAGGTCTTGTATCTGTGCGTAGGGCAACAATGTCGATTCCCCTTGCGCTGTTGCCCGACGGCTCCCTCATCTCTGGCCCGAGAGGTGCTGCCTGGATAGCAGTGCAATGTCCGCCCACCCCTCTGGGAGATCGGCACTATTACCAAGTAGTGCTGTCTTCAATTGGCTGTCTTTGCGCAGATCGGCTAGTTGTTTGCATTCATTCCTGATATTTAAAAAGTTCCTCTCGATTACACTGGCCACACACGTTCAGCTTAATAACAAGATGTCGAAGACAATACTGTATACTGGTTTGCAGGGATTCGGCGGACCCAATTGGGACGACCAAATTGCAATGTACACCATCTGTGCCATCCAGTCAAAAGGAAGCCAATAGAGTATTACGTAACGCTCTGTTAAGGTTTGAATTTGTCAGGGCGATGACGATATGGTAATGATCGACGGCTATTCACAGACATGGGAGGGGAGCATTGCTATCAATGGAACCTGGGTTATCATGCATATACTATACATCTCTCACTACAGCATCCAAAGCAATGACTACACCCATATCAGATGGTGCAGTCAAGCACCCAAACCCAACATCAGGCACTTTCTCGAAACTCTCTTCAAAAGTAGACAGACTATCGTCCAATCTCTCAAGATTAGGAGTCGCGGTCAAGACGACCTTGAACCCGAACCATAGGCACGATGAAGAATGGGAACAGGAGGTGGATGCCAAGATTGAAAAGATCAGGGATGGGCATAGGTTCAGGAGTTTTGCCGGAGAACGTGATGGTTAGTCGAGGGAATGGCTGATGGGGACATACGGATCAACAGCTGATGAACAGGCAACATTGTGAAGTGGCATGTGGATGGTCACGGTAGGTCTATCCGATCTTTGAGATGGCTTGCAGGCGCTTACCCAGTGCAGACTATTTCTGGGCCCTCTCCGAGCTTATCGACTCCGCAAAAGAGGTATGTAACCGGGGTCGGGCAAGACAGATTGATGCTGATTCTCGCTAGAGTATAATGATTCTAGATTGGTGGCTATCTCCCGAGCTCCAGGTATGCAGAGTCCTGATAGAGTGAAAGAGTTCTGACTATATAGCTAAGAAGACCTGCAGCGCTCTTTCCCGAATGGAGGCTGGATAGGCTATTGCAGAAGAAAGCTCAAGAAGGCGTCAGGATATACGTGATGGTGTACAAGGAGGTAGGTGTTATAAAAGCCCACAGAATCCGGTCACTGATGTCCAGGTCCACGCCTCTATGAGTTTATCCTCGAGTCACTCCAAGGTAGATCTGCAAGGTTTACAGCATTACGGTTTGCTAATTTGCAGCACGCGCTAGAGGCACTGCATGATAATATCGCAGTCATGCGACATCCAGATCACAGTGGAGGTGAGCTTCACACTCCCATATTGGACGCAGCTAAGCAAGCTAGGGGAGCTGGTATACTACTTTTCGCATCACGAGAAGCTATGCGTAGTCGACAACAAGGTCGCAGCCATGGGTGGTCTGGACGCATGTTACGGTCGATGGGATACAAGGGATCATCCACTCGCTGACGTGCATCCTACCGAATTCTACAAATCCCTCTTTCCAGGTCAAGGTACGAAGCACTTGAAGGATCTGGACTTTGACTGATGGTCAGATTACAACAATTCTCGAATCATGGATTTCCAGACGGTGGAGAAATTCACCTCCAATGCTCTCGCCATACAGGACGCTGCTCGAATGCGTCAGTAGTCATCCTTCTTGATCCAGTTCCCTCTGACCAGTCAGCATGGCACGATACGTCTCTGACTATTGCGGGTCCGAGTGTAGTGGATCTCATACAGCATTTCTGTGAGAGGTGGAACTTTGTCAAAAAGATCAAGTGGGTTTTACTTGCCCCTCCGAAAGCTGATGAGCCAGGTACAAGCACGATCACAGGATGGAATGGCTCGCTTTACCGATTCGTAAGCCTGGTCCCCATGTCTAGCTAATGATTCAGCGTGGACCGATGTACACTCGGCCAAAGAAGAAGTCAAGCGTATGCGAGATAACGAGTTCCGAGCAGAACATCCCCATTTGTCAGAGTGGAAGGAGGTAAGTCCAGTTTGGAGATTGACCTGATGTACAGCTCGGTCGGCAATTCGCCCATCCATACCACTTTCATCCTTCGGACGCTCCCCGAGCTGAAGAGCATGTACCACAGGGATCTGTGCGGGTCCAGGTAAGCTAAAACAGCACCTTGATTGTCAGCTGATCGTATAGGTACTCAGGTCCGCGGCCGATTGGAGTCATGGAATCCTGCTGGAGGATAGTATCCAACGTAAGCCAGAAGAACCATGCTGTTTCCAAGCTGAATCGACAGAGGCATACGTCGGTATGATTCGGGAATCGAATCACTGTATCTACATCGAGAATCAGTTCTGTACGTGTTCTACCAGTTCTTAAGCTAATAGATAGTGTAAGAACGCAACCGCACAAGTCGTGCAATCAGCTGACCCTATAGTATTTCAGCTACTAAGCCTGGTGGTCCCGTCGAGAACCTGATAGGTGAACCAAATATAGTTGAGATCAGACAGTGTACTGACCCAAGGTCTGGCTCTTGCTCAGAGGATCATCTCTGCTGCTAGAGAACAGAGGAAGTTTAAGATCATAGTCATCATCCCTGCTGTCCCGTAAGCTGCCTACGCCAAGGTTTGAAACCAAAGCTTACCCGACTAGTGCTTTCGTGAGAAGCCACTTCTCCCCACTTGCTGTACTGACTTTTAGCCTGGTGATATCCAAACGCAATCAGGACTGAAAGCCATCATGGAGGCACAGGTGAGTCGGTCTACAAGGGATCTTGCTGAATAATCAGTATCGAACGATCAATCGAGGAGGAGACTCTATATTCGACATGGTCCGAGCGGCGGGTTTCGAGCCGTGAGTACTCGAACACTGTCCAAGCTGAGGTGGATTGCTGATTCGACATAGGATGGACTACATTTCTGTATGCTAGATCATCTGGCCTATGACTTGTCGAGGAGGCAGCTAATCCGCAGTTCTGGAACTTGCGATCGTATGACCGAATCAATACACCATGGGGTCAGATCCGAGAGATGGAAGAACGAGTCCGTACTCTAGCTTTTGACGGGAGTGAAGCTGACGAGCAGTCTGGAGTCACGTTCCATGAAGCTCAAGTCGCACTGGCCAAAGTCTACGTCGGGTCTGACGACGTTAAAGGCGGTCTTGACGAAACGGTCAACATCGAAAGACCTCACGATGAACGTACTTCGGTCGATCAAATTGGAAAGAAGGATACAGTCGAGAAAGCTATTCGCCTCCCTAAAACACTCGAGGAAGCACAGGATATCATTAAGCGATTCCAGAATGGGGCTGTGAAAAGCGACAAGAACGTGTAAGATTCCTTCTTCTGTACCGATGAACGCAAGCTGATCCTTCAGTGCTGATAACGGTATGTACCGATACAGAGGTAGTGCTGATGACAGTCGGCCAACATGCCCTGCAGACCGGAGCAAGTGTCGCTGATGAGCATTGGGAAGGTACCGAAGAAGAAGAGCTGTCTTGCTTTGTTTCTGAAGTAAGCCGACTACGATTCCAAAGACATCGATGCTGACTTGATAGCTCTGCTATATCCATAGCAAGCTAATGATTGTCGATGACAGAAGGGTCATCTGCGGTAGTGCCAATTTGAACGACAGAAGTCAGAACGGCGATCACGACTCGGAGATTGCTATCTTGATGGGCAAGTCACACCATCCTGTATATGTAACAAACTGACGTATCAGAGGATGACGATTATGTCGAGTCGGTGATGGACGGAAAGAAATACATGGCTTCTCGTCTAGCTACTTCATGGCGTCGAACTCTCATGCGAGGTGAACCAGCTGTCATACTCTTTGCGCCATGTGGGTAAGCTGACAAGCAGAACATCTCGGTCTGCTGCCCAACCAACCCGCCTTTGACGGCAAATCTCAACCAACAGGAAACATGCACCCCGCACCCAGTGTAAACGATTACGATTTCGGCTCACCCGAGGATCTAGCTGTTCAAGATATCCTCTCGGACGAGTTCCAGGCATTATGGCACGGAACGGGAGAGAGGAATCGGGAAGCTTTCAAAACTGTCTTTTTGCCCGTCCCTACCGATGACGTGAGGAATTGGAAGGATTACGCCGAATTCCTCAAACCCCATGCCGGTATTTCGGTGGGTCTCGCTTGATGGTGCAAGAGGTGTGGAGCTGATAGTCGTCTAGACTGGACATGTGGTCAACAAATCATTGAGCTTGCAGCAGGTCAAGGAGGAGTTGATGAAGATTAGGGGTCATTTGGTGGATATGCCACTGAATTTCTTGATTGTACGTAACACTATGGAGTTGTGTGAGATTTCGCTGATCTGGGTAGGAGGAGAAATATATGACGGAGGGTGTAAGTCTCTTTCTGCTGACATCGGTCATGTATTGACTTCCGCAGAACTGGCTCGCTGTCAACCCATACACGCTAGCTTTGTACGTCTGAGTCGACGGATCCGTTACTGGATCTAAACATACTATCAATCTGTATAATGTACATGTATTGGCATGTCATATGATTTGGCTAACGTGCCATTGTTACAACGATTTGAAGTACAGTACTGCTGCCTCTTATCTATACGGCTCTATCCAGCTTGACTTTTTCCTCACTATCTCTCCCAATCATGATGCTCATGCGACAATTCCGCCTGAGTCTCTACCGCAGGCGCAGCTTCCGGGCTGGTCGCAGAAATCGCAGTATTCCCCTCTGGTCCACACCCACAATCATAAACATCGTTCAGCAGTAAACAATCAAACTCCTCCTTGCCCAGACGAGCATTAATCAAGTTATGCACATGGCATAACCACATTGAAGCTGACTTTCGGGATGAAGTCTGATAGTCAGCGTCCCGCCCGGTTATGGGAGACGGACTGACCTGAGGAGGATACTCCTTCAGAAGTGCTTGGAACTCTTGTGCACATTCTCCACAGGGGTACAGTCGGGCAAAAAGGTGGAAATACGATTTCAACGCTTCTCGATCGGAGGGTGTCGGTGTCTATTGATCAGCGATACATTTGGTGAGCTACGGCGTAGAGATACTCACCTCGGGATAACGGAGTGTGGTGAGATGAAGGACTTTCCAAGCTGCTCTTCCTAGTTCTGCTCTGTTCTATCAGTATGACATCTCAGGACGTTTATAGGGGACTGACTTGGCGGTGGCATTTTCCAATTTTGGCATTATGACTCCTCCCTCCAATACATCCGCCGCTATCGATCCACCCCCCTCCTCACCCGCTGCCTCCTCTACAGGAGTGGTAGATTCAACCTCTGATCCCTCAGTATCCTCCGGATCCACTTTAGCTAATACATCCTGCCCCTCCCAATCCCTCACTTCCTCATGTTCTAGCTTTTCATTCCCAATCCCCCCAGGCGGCGGTAATGGATCTCTCCAGTGTGAAGAGTCAATCCCTCCCTTTTCGAGGTATCCCTGTGTTGTCTGAATGATCGTTTCGCGGTGTGGATAGAGGAGGTAGAGAGTTGGGATGGTTATAAGTAACGTTGAGAATATCAAGAGTCGTGCCAGACGTGGGATACCCATGGTCGATTTGACAAAGCTCTAATTCTTCTAAGCCACTTGGGTTCAGAGGGCTCTTTGTCTCGAGTGCTGATTGATCGGCGATCAATACTTGATTGATTGCGGGAATGACAAAGGGGGAAGATGTGAAAGATGAAACGCAGGATTAGGATCTGTGGCGTCGGAATGGCTGATGCTTCGGATGTTATTTTGAGCTTGTGTGTCTGGTGCAAAACCAGCAAGCTATGCTGGTACACAACCGTACTGGGGTGCTTTGTGCCCTGCTCGGTATTAACCTGGCAGTGATGTTCTAGCCTGAGCATGGGCGAGTCTTTTGCATGCATAGTATTACAACTTACACGTTATAGAACTGGCTGCTGACTGACTTTGGCCGGATCGGAATCAGGAACGAGTGTCCTTTTGTTACCTGAACATAGGGTCACTCTACTGCCATCTCATATTCTATCCTATCCTTCTTTTTCTTCTTGTGTATATATACCTACAACAATAGATAGATCAGCTGTACATTTACTCTCGCAGCGACTCAAAACATCTATCTCGCTATCTCGACAACCTATCAAAAGGAGTGAAGACTATAATTACCCCCGGAAAATAGACAAATTGGGATACTCGGACTGCAACTACGCGACGCGTCCTAGATTATACGATAACTTAACCGATACCCCGAATCCCTGCATTTCTTGGCCCATCTCTCGTGCCATCAACAACAATATCAATCGCTCAGTAGACCAGATCATATCAAATGGCGGCCAAAGGCTCTACGGCACCAGCGATCACTTCGCCATTATTAGCTTGGCCCGCCAAGCCAACACCTCGGAGTACGCCCCTCGTTACACCCGTCACTGGGACATTCGGATCTTTCGAGCTTCCTTCGCGGGATATGTCGAGGGATACACTTGGCTCGGGCTCATCGGGTAGTGGGAAAGGCAAAGAGAGGGAGGAGGCATACGGTTTTACAGAGGTGGAGAGGAATTATCGGCCACCGCAGAAACCCTTGTCTCCCCGTCAATTGGGTCGAATTGCTCAATCATTCGGTATTGAAGTACCTTCATTACCGACACCGCCGTTGTCGAGCGGTTCGCCTCCGCCCAGATCATCGTCTGCCGCTTCATCAAGACCACCTACCCGGTCCTCGCCTTTTCTCCTGACTGTCATTCCGCCCATATCTCTCCAGCCGCCTTCCGCTTCGACGTCCACAATCGGAGCAGAATCAGCAAGGAGATGGAGAAGGGGCAGATTGATACCGCTACAACCGACCATGGGATCAATGTTGTTGGCCATCGCGAGGGAATATGGCCTACCCTCGACTAAAGGGATCAACCTATATATAGCCAATAATCAGCGCTCGTCGACATCATCCGTCTCGGATGTTTCTGATGAACCTGGTCCAAGGATATCGCCGTCGACATGGACATCACTCTTTGCGACCCAAGCTGCAAACCTGTCGGTCTCGCGGACATCAACCCCTGATGGCTCACCACGTCGTACGGGTCAACTGTTTAATCGCGATCCGCAACCTTCGAGCCCACTATCCCCATGGAGCGAAGCGTTACCTCACCCACGACCTGCGTTTGGCGCATCATCCACTCGATCTACACCGGTCAAAGCTGGGTTCATGGATCAGTCAATACCGCTTACACCCTCTTCACTTCACTCGCAAGCCATTTCGCCCTCTCCTGTGATCGCTACTATCGAGTTCGAAATAGATCCAGATGAAGCGACTTGGTTCCATGAATTCAATACATCAGGTCGGAGGAGGAAACTTTCTACCGCTTCAGAGGGAGGAGTGAGGGAATTGCGCCTTGTTTCTAAATACAATGATTCCCGACCACGCTTCCTGCGGGATATGGAGGCTAATGCTCTGTCGGACGTTTCGAGCTCGACGTTAGGGGATGGATCGTCAATTGTCAAGACTGCGGATGAGTCACAGGGGTCAGAGGACTTTACCGAGGCTTCATCCTCGCCCGAGCGAGACGATTTGTTGGCGCCATTCGAGCTGCGTAAGGGGTTACGAAACGAGATTGACAAGAGGGGATCTGCGCTGGTCATGAAAGAACAGCTGGACGATTTGGAAATCAGTACGTAACGTGCTGCTGGGTCGCGTGATCTTGCTGACCCTGTAGTGATGCGACAACTGTCACCGAAAGAAATTCGTTTGACGTCCCCACGGGAAATGACTCCTCGTATGGCTGCCAAAGTCGCCACGCTACAATTCCCACCAGCA
>Ga0308160_10005494_pt1 | contig 13201 bp, 12 predicted proteins | sample PhyFR1_FD_201036 | JGI IMG/M metagenome (GOLD analysis project Ga0308160, IMG submission 201036) | Phyllosphere microbial communities from UC Gill Tract Community Farm, Albany, California, United States - DLSLF.R1 | ecosystem: Host-associated > Plants > Phyllosphere > Unclassified | place: USA... | reverse complement strand
GTGGCGAGCAGTGCGGCGCCAGCCAGCACCACCGCTGCGATGAGCTTCTTCATGAATGGTTCCCCTAAAGATCTGAATATCCAGACCCTGACACCCAGAGCCCGCTGTTCGCCGGTGGTTGACCCCAACCAAAGAAATGGCGGTTGTGATGGCGATGTTGACTCAATCTAGCGGAGTTTCCCAGCTTGGTGCCAGATCACGTGGATTTTGGTCATTGGTCGACGTGTGTTCACCCTCGGCATCGGCGGGACGAGCAGCGGCACGATCGCTCCATTCCAACACCAACCGGCCGAAAGCCCTGATGAGACGGCCCGATTGACGCCACACGCGTGCGCTGTGCGTGAGATCAAGAGTCTTTGCGCTTGAACAGGATCATTCGACACCCCTCGGAGTGGGGGCAACGTGCCGGTTCGTTTTGCGGAGGTTCTGCCGTCACCGAGTGGCGAGTGGCTGCTGACAGTCGAACGTCAGGGGCTTCGTTTCCGTCTGCTGGACGCCGGGAGTGGAGCTCGCCTGCACGGCTGCCTTCGCGTACTTCGCCTCGCCGAGGAAGGCCACCCGGAAGGTCAGGCTCTCGCCGGGGGCGAGCAGTGTCTGCAGTTGCGCGACCGGGTGCCCACCGTCGATGGCCGTCTGCACCGCGGTCGTCTTGCCGTCCTTCGTCGCGCCCAGGAAGATCGCGTCCTCGGGCGCGTAGGCGGCGAGCAGGGTCTTGATCTTGCCGGGTGCCACACCGAAGTCGCCGCCACCGGTGACGTACCGTGGGAGGCTCGTCGCGGCATCGGCCGGTGCGGTGTTCTTGATGGTGATCTGCACGACGGACGTGGGGCGACCGTCCTTGCGGCACACTGAGCTGCCGACGGAGACGCGCTTGTCGAGGTAGTAGTCCATCTTCGACCCAGTCCCATCGTTCAGGTAGACGGCGAATTGGCTCGAGTCGGCGGTCGCCGTCGGGAGCTCACCGGCGACCGGGGTCCCACTGATCCGGCGCTGCTCGGCGCTGTCGGCGCTCCAGAGCCGCAAACGGCCCTCGTCCGAGCTCTGGGTCAGCGCCGACACGAAGACCTTGGTGTCGAACCCGCCCGACGAGATCTTCTCGAAGACCGCGCTGGCGGCAGACGCGAAGAACGCGTCCTGCGCCGCAGGGTCGGGGTACTTCGCGTAGACGTCGCTCAGCAGGAGCTTCACCGCGTCGTGGGCAGTCAAGGTGTCACCGGTGGGCAACTGCACCGGGCCCGTCGCCCTGAGCAGGTAGCTCAGGGTGACCGGGTCCATGGCGATGACTCCGTCGACCTGCTGCCCGAACTTCTGCTTCCACATCTCCCGCGCGAGCTTTGCCGAAACGTCGAACCGGGGAGTGAGGGTGACGTCCTGCATGTACTCGCCGGTGATCTCCCCGTAGAGCCCACGCGTGTCAGCGGTCAGGGGCAGCACCGGCTTGTCGTACTGCCCGAAGGACGATCCGGAGGCCTGGTTCTTCAGGTGGATCGCACCGTCCTGCACCTGCAAGAGCGCGACTGCGCCGGGTATACCGCCGCCCGCACGCAATTCCGCATTGTTCTGGAACAGCAGCAGGTAGTTCCGGTCCGCGTCGTGACCGAGCATGGGCGGCGCGAGCTGCACGATTCGGTTTGCCGCGACGGCCTGCTCGGATGCTGATGACAGCGCGTTCCGGAGCTGTCCCACGGCGGTGGTGACCGGCGACAGGGTTCCGCTGGTGTCGATCCGTGCCGCGTCGGTGTGCGCCTGCTCGAGCGTCTTGGTGGCCTTCGCGACCGCCGGCTGCGCGTCCTCGATCGGCTGCAGGTCGATCCGGCCGTTCTTCGGCGCGAACGAGTCCGACCCGAGCTTCCCGACGACTCCGGCCACCGGGCTGACAGCATCGCGGGCCACATCGTCGACGACGACTGACACGTCTCGCACGGCCCGCAGGTTGGTTCCGAAGAACGGCACGGCCTGCGCCGCACCCCAGACGGGGTCGCCGGTCAGTGATCGAGCCGACGCTGCCTCGTCTTCGAGGTGCCTCGCGGTCTTCTGCGCGGCACCGGTGTCACCACTGGTCAGCTGCGACCGGAGCGTGTCGACGTCCCCGACGGCCCGCTCCAGGTGCCCCTTCGCGAGCATGCCGCGGACACCGACCCAGGCGACGGCGAGGATCAGCAGCAGGACAAGGGCGAGGACGACCCACAGGACGATCCGGGCCCTGGACCCCCGGTGTGCTGCAGTGCGTCGCGACTCGGGCTGGTCGGACATGAAGCGATCCTACGGTTCCGTGGGTCCAGCACCCATCACTGACGGACGGAATCCGCGTGTTCGCGGTACCAGTCGATGGTGCTGCGGAGCCCGTCTTCGAGGCCGATCTGCGCCGTCCACCCGGCTTCCGCCAGCTTCGACACGTCGAGCAGCTTCTGCGGCGTCCCGTCCGGCTTGCTGGTGTCCCAGACCGTCTCGCCCTCGAAACCGACGATCTTGCCGATCGTCTCGGCGATCTCCTTGATGGTGACGTCCGAACCGGTCCCGACGTTGACCTGGTCAGGACCGTCGTAGTGCTCCATCAGGTGGAACACGGCAGCCGCCATGTCGTCGACGTGCAGGAACTCGCGGCGGGGCGACCCGGTCCCCCAGTTCTCCACCGTCGACGCACCGCTGCGGGCTGCCTCGTCGTACCGGCGGATGAGCGCCGGCAGCACGTGGGAGCCGGTCGGCGAGAAGTTGTCGCCCGGGCCGTAGAGGTTGGTCGGCATGGCTGAGATCCACGGACGACCGAACTGTCGGCGGACGGCCTGCACCTGCAGGATGCCGGCGATCTTGGCGATGGCGTAGGCGTCGTTGGTGGGCTCCAGGTGGCCGGTGAGCAGAGCGTCCTCGTGGATCGGCTGCTCGGCCATCTTCGGGTAGATGCAGGAGGAGCCGAGGAACACGAGGCGCTCGACACCCTGCTCAACCGCGGCGTCCATCACGTTGACCTGGATCTGCAGGTTCTCGCTCAGGAAGTCGTGCGGGTAGGTGTTGTTCGCCATGATCCCGCCGACCTTCGCGGCGGCGAGCACGACGTGCTTCGGCTGCTGCTCCGCGAAGAACGCGAAGACGGCGCTGCGGTCCTTCAGGTCGAGCTCGGACGAGGTCCGCCCGACCAGGTCGGTGAATCCCTCCGACTCGAGCTTGCGGAGGACCGCCGAGCCGACCAGGCCGCGGTGCCCGGCGACGTACACGCGATCGGACCGGTCGATCGGACCGGGGGTGAAGTCGGTCGTGGACATCAGGAACCCCAGCTCTCGAGTCGGACTTTGTCGATCCACGGACGCCCCTCGTGCTCGAGCGCCGAGATGTCGGCGTCGACCATGATCCGTGCAAGCTCGGCGGTGTCGACCGTGGCCTCCCAGCCGAGCTTCTCCTTGGCCTTCGAGGCGTCGCCGACGAGGGCGTCCACCTCGCTCGGCCGCAGGTAGCGCTCGTCGAACCGGACGTGGTCTTCCCAGTCGAGCCCGGCGTGGGAGAACGCCGTCGTCAGGAAGTCCTTGACCGTGAAGTCACCGCCGGTCGCCAGGACGAAGTCGTCCGGCTCGTCGACCTGCAGCATCCGCCACATGCCCTCGACGTACTCGGCGGCGTACCCCCAGTCGCGGACGGAGTCGAGGTTGCCGAGGTACACGTGGTCCTCGAGGCCGGCCTTGATCCGAGCGACGGCGCGGGTGATCTTGCGGGTGACGAACGTCTCACCGCGACGCGGCGACTCGTGGTTGAACAGGATGCCGTTCACCGCGAACATGCCGTAGGCCTCCCGGTAGTTCCGGGTCACCCAGTAGCTGTAGACCTTCGCCGCACCGTACGGAGAACGCGGCCAGAACGGCGTCTCTTCGTTCTGCGGCGGCGGGGTCGCACCGAACATCTCGGACGAGGACGCCTGGTAGAACCGCGTGTGGATTCCGGAGACCCGGACCGCCTCAAGCATGCGCATCGTGCCGACTCCGGTCACGTCCCCAGTGTGCTCCGGCTCGTCGAACGACACCCGCACGTGGGACTGCGCGGCGAGGTTGTAGACCTCGTCGGGCTTCAGTTCGCTGAGCAGGCTGACGAGCCGCGCACCGTCGCCGAGGTCCCCGTAGTGCAGGAACAACTTCGCCTGCGACTCGTGGGGGTCCACGTACAGGTGATCGATCCGCGAAGTGTTGAACGTCGAAGCTCGTCGGATGATCCCGTGGACCTCGTACCCTTTGCGGAGGAGCAGCTCAGCGAGGTACGACCCGTCCTGTCCGGTGATTCCGGTGATGAGTGCGCGCTTGGTCAATTGGTCCCTGTCTTTTCATCCGAGCTCGTCGCGCGGAACCGGTCGGGCAGAAGTTCGTGAAGGATACTTTGGAATCGGGCCAGCGCAGCACTTGCAGTGAGGTGCGCTGTTCGGTAGGCCTGAGCCGCTCGTGCGTGGCGTGCTCGCGCCGATTCGTCCGCGGTGAGCGCGAGCGCGCCGTCGACGAGTTCAGACGGTTCCCCAGCGGCAACCACGAGCCCAGCTCCCGCGCTCAAGACCTCTGAGCGGGTGACACTCCCCGGATCCGTAGCGGCCAGCACCGGAACCCCGGTGGCGAAGTAGCTGGTCAGCTTGCTGGGGACGGCCATCCCCGACACCCCCGGAGCCTCGTTGACGAGGAGGACGTCCGCGGCGTTCAGCGCAGCTGCGAATTCCTCGTCGGGCAACGGCGCCAGGAACTGCAAGCTCGCGATACCGACGGCTCGCTTCTGCAGTTGCTCACGCTGATTGCCGTCGCCGAGGAGGACGAATCGGATCGGCAGGCCTCGCTCTGCGGCTATCCGAGCCGCTTCGACGACGTTCCCCAGCCCCTGCTTCACGCCCATGTTGCCAGCGTGGAGGACGACCGCCTCGTGCGGGTCCCATCCGAGAGCCTCTCGAGCCGTTGCCCGGTCGTTGACTTCGCGAGGTTCGAAGTGCGTCCAGTTGCGCATCACGACCACGCGGGATGCAGGAACTCCGATTTCCTCGACCACAGTCCGCTTGAACCGGTCGTGGATGACGACGACCGTCGAAGACCGTTTGAGCACCCAGCGCTCGACAGCCGACACGACTCGTACGCCGATTCCAGAACCGGTACCGGTCTCGCGGAGGCCCAGAGAATACAGATCCTGAACCCACGTCACGACAGGCGTACTCCGTGAGAGGAGACGGGTCCGCGCGAGCACGATCGCAGAGCTGAACAACGCTGGCGAGACCAGGACGAGGACATCGTGTCGTGGCGAGCGTTGCATGGCGGCGCGCACTCCGAAGCTCACCTCCGACAGGAGACGGCTCGCCCCGCCAGGTCGCGCAGGAAGGCGATGCCGCACTCGACGAACCGTGCAGCCCTTGACCGCGGACGTGTCCGACCACGGAGGCACCGCTGCTCCGAAAGACCACGACGGGTAGTGGGGAAAAGTCGTGATGACGCTGACGTCGACACCAGACGCTGACAAAGCGGTCGCGAGACCTCCGGTGTACGGAGCGATCCCGGCGGGTTCAGGGGGGAAGTTCAAACCCACCACGAGAACTGACCCCTGCCGCATGGGGCGACCATAACAGTTGCAAGGTCTTGATCGACTCGGGTCAGCGCGGCGTCAGTCCGCGTTGCGTTCCGTTGCCAGCCCCGCGACTACCCGCAGCCGGTAACATCGGCGCGACGCGTACTCAGGCGCGTGGAGAGGCGGGCCATGGTGTCGGACGCGAGAGTGCCCGTCATACCGCTCAGATCGGCTCCGGGTGAGCGGAGTTCATGGGACCGCAGCAGACTCACGGTGTATCTCTGGGCCGTAGCCGAGCTGCTGTTCGTCACGAATCCCTGGCAGATCAGCTCGACCATCCGCGCTGCAGTCCTGCGGTTCTTCGGGGCGGAGATCGGGACCGGCGTCATCATGCGCCCGCGAATCAGAGTCCGTTTCCCGTGGAAGCTGCACATCGGCGACGACTGCTGGATCGGCGAGGGTGTCTGGTTCCACAATCAAGACCACATCCGGATCGGGAACGACGTGGTGATCTCCCAGGAGACGTTTCTCACCACCGGAAGTCACGCTCATCGGGTCGACATGGCGCTGGTCACCCGGCCGATCGAGATCGATGCCGGCACCTGGATCACTGCGCGCTGCATGGTCCTCGGCGGTACCAAACTCGGCGAATCTTGCCTTGCGAAGCCCATGTCGGTCGTCTCTGGCGCGCATCCGGCGAACTGTGTCCTCGAAGGAAATCCTGCACGTGTGACAGGTGTGCGGTTCGCCGATCGCTGAACACCTCTGTGTCGCCGAGGGCGCGGCATCGACGAACTCGACCAACCGAACGAAGGGGAATGAGCGCTTGGCGACTCGACTGAAGGATGCGTCTGTTCTGTGGGCGCAGGGTGGCCTCGGCAATCAGCTCTTCCAGTTGAATGCCGGGCTGACCATGTCAGAGGAGCCCGGGGATCTGCTGGTCTCGACGAGCAGCTACGGCCGCGACCGCCTTCGGCAGTTCGAGCTCGGTGCGTTGCTGTCGCCGTTGGCACTCACCACTTCCACCGAGGACTTCAGACTCGGTCAGCCGTACGACTGGCGTGGGCGGCAGCGTTCCAAGTCCCGCGACCGGTCGATGACGAACGTCTTCAGCGATCCTCATCCGCTGCCGTCAGCCTTCCGACCGCGCACGTTCAACATCGGGTTCTTTCAGGACGAAGCCTCCTTGGCCCTGCCGTCGAAGGCGACCACAGCACTCCTCATCGAGTACCGGCGAACAGCGTCCAGCAGAAGGGCTGCGAAGAGCCGCCCGGTTCTACACGTCCGGCGTGGCGACTACACCTCATCCCCCGCGGCGCAGCGAACGTTCGGCACACTGTCCCGGCGGTACTACGACGCTGCTTGCAGTGCACTCGGGATCCGCGTCGAGGATTGCGTCATCTTCACCGACGACCCGGCAGCAGTAGAGCACGAGTTCGGTGTCCCCCGCAGCGACATCGTCGGCCCCGAGGACATCGAGTCACCACTCGACACGCTCGTGGCGATGTCGCACGCCAGCGCACTGGTCATACCGAACAGCACCTTCTCATGGTGGGCGGCGGAGCTGGCGTCAGGTGCACCGGTCGTGGCCCCGAGCACATGGTTCTTCGACCGCCCGGGGAACTTGCGACGCCCGGGTTGGGTCGCTGTGCCGAACGCATGAGTCGCTTCGGCAAGTCGCTCTCGCTGGGGTGGCTCCCTGCGAGCCAAGCGCTCTCATTGCTCGCGTCGTTGGCAGCGTTTGCAGTGCTGTCACGCGAACTCGGCCCCGCCAGCTACGCGCAGTTCGCCGTCTTCGTGTTCGTCTACACGATGGCCGCTCTGGCCACGGATTTCTCGGCAATGGGCTTCCTGCTCGTCCACGGAGTCTCAGGCTCGCTCCGACGGGCGGCCTGGTCCAGTTCAGTCGTGAGCGCCGCAGCTGGTGGCGCCGTGCTGACCGGAGCATTGCTCCTCTTGTCCTTCGTGGAACTCCCGACGGGGTCTCCCCGCACCCTGGACGTCGTCATCCTCGTCGCTGGACTCGTCGCACAGTCGTTGATCCAGCCGCTCAGAGGTCAGCTGATGGTCTTCCGCAAGTACCCGGCGATCGCCGTGACCGACGTTGGAGCCACATTCGTCGGCTTCGGGTCGGCGATCTTCCTCGCCTCGCAGATCCAATCCGTGACGGTCCTCTGCGCGCAACTCGCGCTCACCTCAGTGGCTCGCCTGGTGTTGACGCTCACCTTCTCCGCTTCCAACAGCCGCAGGGACCCCCCGGCCGCTGCCGATGGAGCCGCCCCCCCAGGACCTCTTCACGCTCCGAACCCGTTCCGGTACGGACTCAAGGTCCTCCCGTTGAACGTCGCCTCCTACGCGAGCAGGGCGATCGACTCAGGCACGTTGCCGCTCATCCTCCCCGTGGGAGCAGCAGCGGCATACGCACGCTCGTACCAGTTGATCGTCACACCCGTGACTCAGGTGCAGCTGTCCCTCGGGGGAGCGATCGTCGAGCGCATGGCTCGACGTGCCTCGCAACCTGACGATGACGGCACGTTTGACAAGCGCGTCTGGAAAGCGCTCCACCTCGTCACCTTCCTCGCGGCCATCGCGTTGTCGGTCAGTGCGCCGCTCCTTGAAGCGGTCTTCTTCGGCCCTGGTTGGGTGCACGTCGCGCTCATGATCTCGTCGATGGCTCTTCTCCTGCCATCCCTTACGCTGAGCTCTTTCATGTCGTGGAAGCTCCAGATCAAAGCAGACCTCCGCCACTCGTTCCTGAACCTCGGCGTGCTCCTGCTCGTCCCCATGCTCGCCATCGTCCTCGGACTGCTCTACAGCACGAACGGAGCACTGGTCGGGTTGGCCCTGGGAGCGCTGATCCAGGGGCTGGCCCTGGCGTCACTGCACCGGTCGCTCCTCCCGATCGCGCTCAGGCTCGCCGTCGCCCAGATCGTCGTGGAGTGGGCTGTCCTGGCTGCGCTACTGGTCGTCCGGGTGTTGTGAGGGGAACCCGCTGGTCGCATCCAGAGGGAAGCTCCAACGGGACGACAGCAAACGTCGGAGGTGCTTGCGATCCCGGCTGCTGTCCAACTGACCGACGATCACCTCGAGCCTCACCCGAAGCTCTTCCGTGCGCAAGTGGCGAGCGTCCGTCCCCAGCACCGCAGAGACAAGAGCGTTGTAAGACTCGATGAGCCGCTCGTTGTCCCGAACCTGCTGCTGGTAGCCCGGCTGCGAAGTCGACTGTTCCGGGTGGTGCCGGTACGCAACGGTCGGGACAGAGGTCAGCGAAATCAGCACGTCTGAGGCTGCCAGGCGTAACCACAATTCGTAGTCCTCTGCGTGGCCTCGTCGGTAGGTCGAACCCCCGTTCAGCGCGTCTCGGCGAGCGATCATCGTCGACTGCGGGACGGGGTTCAACACGAGGAGCGCGGCCGGCATGGCCGCTGGCGACAAGGCGGCAGGTCTCGGGATGTGCACACGGGGCAGGCGTTCGAAGCGGGCGATCGGAGCGAACAGGACGTGCGATCCGGAGATCTGACGCCGGTAGGCGAGAAAACGGTGTGGCAAGCAGACGTCATCAGCGTCCATGGCCGCGACGAACTCACTGTCCGAACGTGCGAGAAGCTGATTACGAGCCTCTCCCGCGCCGACGTTGACCGAGCCTTCGACGAGCGAGACCCGACTCGTCCGATCTGCAACCGCGCCCACGACACGTCGGGTCCCGTCGGTGCTCGCGTCGTCGTAGACCAGGATCTCCGCATCCCTCGGCATCGCTCGAAGCGTCGACCGAATTGCCGCGCGGATCGTGCTCTCCGCGTTCCATGCGGGCATGATCACCGTCAGCCTAGGCATCGTGCCGCCCTGCAGGTTTCGCAGGCGCACCGATGACCGTCGTTCCAGGCGCAACGTCGTCGACGACGACAGCCATCGCAGCGAGTGTCGCGCCGGAGCCCACCCGGATGGGTCCGAACACCTGGGCATAGGCGCCGAACGTCACGTTGTCCCCGATCATCGGCACCCCGCCGCCTTCGCGCCGTTCCCCGACAGTGACGCCATGACGCAGAACACAGTTCGCACCGATCCGCGCCTGTGGGTGAATGATGATCCCGCCAAAGTGGTGGATCATCAATCTTGGCCCGATCTCAACGGTTCGCGGAATGTCGATGCCGGTCACGAGTCGGACTGCACTGTACATCGGGAAGTACAGCGCATGCAGGATCCGTGCTCGGATGCCCCTCGCCTGCAACGTGTACCTGCCGAACCGGTAGACACGGACTGCCCAGTAGCCAGGCTGGAGAAGCCAGGGATGACCACCGAACAGCGCAGCTTCCTCTCGCCTTGCGCTGGCGCTGCCGTAGAACGACATCACTGTCCTCTCGAGAGCATGGAGCGGTACTTGCGTGCGGCAAGATGACGAAGCCCACTCAGGAACGAAATCGCGGGATGGACGGAGAGCGTGTCCTGCTGGACCCGACGTGCTTCGGCGCCGATCAGTCTGGCGTGCTGCGTCGACGCCCCGTCCAGGTGGAATCTCGCGACCGCGACGTGCTCCACTTCGAACGGGACACCCGCGGCGAAGAGCTTCGCGGTGAAGTCGTAATCCGCTGCCACCCGGAAACTCTCGTCATAACGTGCCCGGACCTGGGTCGCAGGATAGAAGATCGCTTGGTGCGAGGTCGGTAGCGCGTGCCACATCGACCGCGCTGGCCGAGTTACGCGCCTTCGCTCGCGGGCCCCGGCTGCGAGGACGAAGTCCGTGAGGATCACCGAGCGTTCGTGTGCATCCAGCAGGGCTGACAGTTCGGGCCATCGAACGAGACACTCGTCACCGCCGTTCAAGAACCAGAGGTGCCCGCCGCTCGCCGCAGCCATGCCCTTATTCATCGCGTCGTAGATGCCGTTGTCGGGTTCGGAGATCAGCTGCACCGCACCGCCGAGTTCTTCGGCACGTCGAGATGCTCGAGACGACATCCCGCCGTCGACGATGACGAGCTCACAAGCTGGGCCCGACTCCTTGAGCAGCCCTTCGACGGATTCCAGGGTCCGACCCAACCCTTCGTCGTCCTTGTAGGTCACGGTGATGATCGACAGCTTCGGATGCAAGTGCAGAACCGCTCTCTCCCAGGATCAAGGATCGGCTTGGTTGGCGCGTGGCGAAGATCACCCACAAGGTGAAGACGTACTCGGGCAACATGATGCCACCAGAGAACAGCAGGCTTCCGACCACCCAGATCGGCAGGATTGCCTGCGGCACAGAGCCTGTGCGCAACCCCCGACCGAGTGCGACGAGCGCCCAGGATGCCAGCGCGATGGACGCGATCAGACCGAGCCAACCGAAGTAGAACACGATCACGTAGAAGCCGTTGTCGAGCGAATCGCCAGCTGCCGCACCGTTGAGGATGCCGTAGTCCGCGACGGTGTTCCGCAAGGACCCGTACGGGTGTCCGAGCGGAAATTGGATGAGGGTGTCGCCGAGGATCTGGAGCGGTCCGATCAGGCGGTAGTAGGCGCTCGATCCAGAGGTGAAGGTCGAGTCCAGCCTCCCAGCCAAGTAGGGCAAAGCGAACGCCGTCAGCGCAGCCAGGACGACCAGGGCGAACAGCTTGAGCCGACTCTTCCCGACGAAGATGACCACCAGGGCCACGACGCCGAAGAGGATGAGTCCCGTAGCGGACCTGACGGCGAGGAGTCCCGCGCCGGCGAGCACCCACACCGGCACCTTGCGGTACCCCTGAGCGAGGAGTGCCACGGCGAGGGAGCCGATCACGAAAGCGGCGTAGGACGGTTCGAGGTAGAAACCCGCCGCCCGCGGGATCGGGTTGAACTCGAGGTGCGGGTCGTACTGGTAGAGATACTGGTGCTCACCGAACGGGTTGAACCACTGGACGGAGCCTCGTGCCCCCGTCGCGACCTGAAGAACGCAGAGTGCGACGACGACGATCAGCGCGATGAAGGCACCGCGCAGCATTGCCGGTACTGCTTGCGCCCGGACTGTGCCGCGCTTGCACTGCGCCATGACGAATGCCGCGAACACGAAGAGAGCCATCGTCTGGAAGAAGGACAGCGAGCCATCACGAGTTGACGGAGCAGCGATCTGAACCAACGCATTGGGTACGACCGCGATCCCGAGCGCGATGATGACGCTGCTGATCGGCCACCTCGTGCTGACAGTGATGACGAGAGCGATCCCGAGGAAGAGACCCAGCGTTATCGGGTAGTCCCCGACCTGTGCCACCTGGAAGTGCTCGAGGATCACGAACGAGGCAGTCAGAAGGCTCACGAACATGCGATATCCGTTGTTCATGCTGGGAGCACGCTCTCGTAGACACCCATGTAGTCATCGACCATCCGGTCAGGTGAGAACCTCGTGACTTCAGTTCGCGAGATTGGACGGACAGGAACCGCCGACGAGATCGCATCCGCCCATCGCGCCCGGTCCTCCACGAGCACGACGTTCGGCGTCCAGCCGAACTCGCGCGCGGCTTTGGAATCTGCCGCGACGACGGACAGACCAGCCGTGAGTGCCTCGACGACCGTCAGTGGGTAGTAGTCGACGGCCGAGGAGAACACGAGGTGTGAGTGTTCACGCATCAACCGGTACATCTCGCTGCGTGCTGTGACCGCACCGAGCATCGATGCGTTCGCGATCGGCGACGGAGCGTTGTCACCAACGATCGTCAGCCTGCCCGGGGCGACCCGAGCAATCTCTTCCAGGAGCTCCCAATCGACCTTGGCGCGGTCGCGGAGATCTCGACACATGAAGAGGAATCGCGCTTCACCTTCGACCTTGTTCGCGGGCGCTTGGTCCTGCGCGAGCGACCAGAACTGTGGGTCGACCGAGTTCGTGATCGTGCTCACGTCGGAGAAGCCTCCCGCTTCCATCTCGTCCGCGAGCCACGACGCACAGGCCACCATCTTCAGTGGAACTGTGGAACGCACGTGATCGATGGCCTTGCGGCGTGCGACGAACACGGACCCCGCACGATCGATCTTGGCGGGTGGGTACGCCGACAGGAAGGGGCACGGGTCGCAGCCGCCTTCCCAACCCGTGCACGTCCCGGGCTGCGCACACCGACCGGTCATCGCCCACTGATCGTGCATCGTCCACACGATGGGCTTGCCCTCCTCCGCGATCATCGCAAGCAGGTCCAACGGAGGCATCATGTAACTGTGGATGGCGTGGAGATGGACCACGTCGCTCTTGCGTACTTCACGCAGCAGGGATGACCGCTGCGGGCGAGACGGATTGATCAGCTCGGTTCCGACGATCTGGTGTGACAGGAGGTTCAGCGCGGCCCGAGGAGCCGAGGCCAATCGGATGGCGTCGTACTCGGCCTCGAGGGGAGAGGGTGCTCCGCCCTTCGCGTACCCGTACGCGAACCTGGCCCCGATCCCTCTCGCGCGGAGTCCGTCGTGGAGGGTACGCGCCACCCCTGCCGCGCCGCCCTCGCTGAGGCGGACGTTGATCTGGAGTACGTCGGTCACGTCAACGGGCCCTTCTCCGGGGCGACACCATCAATACGCTCCCTGCGATTGCCAGACAGCCTTGGCCGTCCGCCAGAGGACCACGAGGTCACCCGTGATCGACCAGTTCTCCACGTAGTACAGATCGAGCCGCACCGAATCCTCCCACGACAGGTCGGACCGGCCGCTCACCTGCCACAGGCCGGTCATGCCGGGCTTGACGAGGAACCGACGGTGGACGTGT
>Ga0308160_10005493_pt1 | contig 13203 bp, 14 predicted proteins | sample PhyFR1_FD_201036 | JGI IMG/M metagenome (GOLD analysis project Ga0308160, IMG submission 201036) | Phyllosphere microbial communities from UC Gill Tract Community Farm, Albany, California, United States - DLSLF.R1 | ecosystem: Host-associated > Plants > Phyllosphere > Unclassified | place: USA... | reverse complement strand
TGGTGCGCAAGTCGCGCAGCCAATTATAATGCGGCAAATGGAAAACCCTACCCAATTCGTCCAGTGGCTGCGCTCGGTCGCGCCGTATATTCATGCGTTCGGCGGCAAGACTTTCGTCGTCGCTTTTCCGGGTGAACTGGTCGCCTCCGGCGACCTGCCGGTGCTGGCGCAGGATCTCTCGCTACTCGTCGGCCTCGGCATCCGCGTGGTGCTGGTGCACGGCTCGCGCCCCCAGGTCGCCGAACAGCTCGCGCTGCGTAACGTCGAGGGCCGCTTCCACAACGGCGTACGCATCACCGACACCGCGGCCATGGAATGCGCCAAGGAAGCCGCCGGCGAACTGCGCCTCGACATCGAGGCCGCCTTCAGCCAGGGTTTGCCGAACACGCCGATGTCGAACGCCCACATCAGCATCGTGTCCGGCAACTTCGTCACGGCACGCCCGCTCGGCGTCATCGACGGCGTCGACCACGAACTGACCGGCGTCACCCGCAAGGTCGCGGCCGACAAGATCGCGCCGATCCTGCAGACCGAAGACAACATCGTGCTGCTGTCGCCGCTGGGCTTCTCGCCCACCGGCGAACTGTTCAACCTGACCATGGAAGACGTGGCGGTATCCGCCGCGATCGCCCTGCACGCCGAAAAGCTGATCTTCATCACCGAGACGCCGCTGATGAAGGACGCCGCCGGCGAGGATATCCGCGAACTGTCGTCGCACCAGGCCGAAGCCGTGCTGCAGGCCGGCTTCCTGCCATCCGACGCCTCCTACTACCTGCAACACGCGATCAAGGCCTGCAACAGCGGCGTCGACCGCGCCCACATCCTGCCCTACCAGATGGATGGCTCGGCCCTGCTCGAACTGTTCACCCACGACGGCGTGGGCACCATGATCAGCCACGAGAACCTGGAAAGCCTGCGCATTGCCTCAATTGAGGACGTCGGCGGAATTATCAAGCTCATCGAACCGCTGGAAGCCGACGGCACGCTGGTCAAGCGCGGCCGCGAGCTGATCGAGCGCGAGATCGAGCAGTTTTCCGTCATCGAGCACGACGGCGTGATCTTCGGTTGCGCGGCGCTGTACCCGTTCCCGGACTCCAAGATGGCCGAAATGGCATGCCTGACCATCAGCCCGGAAGCCCAGGCCCAGGGCGACGGTGAGCGCATCCTCAAGCACATGGAAAACCGCGCCAAGGCGGCCGGCATGACCAAGCTGTTCGTATTGACCACGCGTACCTCGCACTGGTTCAAGAAGCGCGGCTTCGTGCCGGCGACCGTGGACGATTTGCCGAAGGACCGGGCGCATATGTATAACTGGCAGCGGCGGTCGCAGATTTTGATCAAGACGCTGTAAGCAGCACCGTTACTGCGAAATTACGTGATCGTCATTCCCGCGAAAGCGGGAATGACGGATGATCGGTAGGTTTTCCCCACCCCATTTATAATCACGCTTTCAGATACCAACCAGGAGCACAAAAAATGGCCCGCACCGTCCACTGCATCAAACTGAACAAGGAAGCCGAAGGCCTCGATTTCGCGCCTTACCCGGGCGAACTGGGCAAGCGCATCTATGACAGCGTGTCGAAGGAAGCCTGGCAGGCCTGGCTGAAGCACCAGACCATGCTGATCAACGAAAACCGCCTGAACATGGCCGACGCCCGCGCGCGCAAGTACCTGGCGGTCCAGATGGAAAAGCATTTCTTCGGCGAAGGCGCCGATGCCGCCGCCGGTTATGTGCCGCCGGCTGCCTGATCAGATATAGCATGCAAAAAAAAGGGAGCCACGGCTCCCTTTTTTCATGGCGCGGTTCCGCCCATCACATCCGCTTGCATTGGCGCAGCTCGCAGCGTGCCATGAAGGTCTTGCCGTTATCGCACTGCATCCGGTAGACCTCGGCCGGCCCCGGCTCGGTGATCAGGCCGGCGCCCTTGCCGCCGCTGCAGCCTTGCTCGCGCGCCATCCGCTCGACCGTGGCCGAGGACACGCCGATGCGGAACGGGACCTTTTCGATGGGCGCACCGCCCGCATCGCTCAAACCGGCCGGCGATGGCGTCGGCGCCAGCTCCGGTGCATCCGGTGCCTGCGGCCCGGGCTTGCCATGAAACGCCGAGCAGCCGCCCAGCAGTACCGATCCCACCAGCATCGCAGCGAATAGCGGTTTCATGGCGGCGTCTCCAGCTTAGAAGCTCAGGGTCTTGACGCCTTCGCCGGTGCCCAGCAGGCAGACGTCGGCGCCGCGGCGGGCGAACAGGCCGACGGCGATCACGCCGACGATCTGGTTGATCTCGGACTCGAGCGCGGCGGGATCGGTGATCGACAGGCCGGCCACGTCGAGCAGGTGGCCGCCGTTGTCGGTCACGAATGGCTTGTCAGTGCCCGACTCCACGCGCAGGCGCGGCTGGCCGCCCAGCTCGGTCAGGCGGCGCGCCACGGCGGCGCGCGCCATCGGCACCACTTCCACCGGCAGCGGGAAGGTGCCCAGGGTTTGCACCAGCTTGGAACCGTCGGCGATGCATACGAAACGCTTCGACACCGAGGCCACGATCTTTTCGCGCGTCAGTGCCGCGCCGCCGCCCTTGATCATGGCGCCGCCGGCGTCGATCTCGTCGGCGCCGTCGACGTAGACCGAAATCGATTCGACGTCATTCAGGTCGTAGACCGCGATGCCGTGGCCGCGCAGGCGCGCCGCAGTGGCTTCCGACGAGGCGACCGCACCCTTGATGCGGTCCTTGATCTTGCCGAGTTCGTCGATGAAGAAGTTGGCGGTCGAGCCGGTGCCGACGCCGATGATTTCGCCGTCGACAACGTAATCGATGGCGGTGCGGGCGACTGCCTGCTTGAGTTCGTCCTGGGTCATGATGTTGGTAGGAGTAAAAGAATGCCGCCATTTTAACGGATCGCGCGGTCCGGCGGCCCCCGAGCCGCCGTCCAGCGCCAGCATGGCGCCCTGTTTGCCCTAAAGAATTTACAGTCCTACAATGCGAATCGAATAGCCACGCTGCCAAACCGACACCGTCACCATGCTCCGCAACCGTCTTGCCCTGCTCCTGCTCACCGCTGCCGCCGCTGCTTCGGCCAGCGATTTTCCGCTGGCGGCGCCGGCCGGCCCGAATGCCGTCGGGTTCCACGTCCGCCAGCAGTTCGACCGCGCCCGCGTCTACCAGCGCGCCCGCGACCCGGTAACGGCGCAGCCGGCCGCCGCCGAGCGCGCCCGTCCGCTGCAGACCCTGGTCTGGTATCCGGCCGACGCGGGCGGTGCGCCGATGCGCTACCGCGACTACGTGGCCACCGTGGCGACCGAAGAAAACTTCGGGCGTACGCAGGAAGAGGTGCGGCGCGCCACCGATGGCCTGGTCGATGCCCTCACCCGCGGCGCCGACGGCGCCCGCATCGGGGCCGACCTGCGCCAGCCGGTGCGCGCCGTGCGCGACGCGGCGGAGCAAGCCGGCCGCTACCCGGTCGTGATCTACGCCCCCGGCAACAGCGCCTATGCGATCGACAATGCCGACCTGTGCGAATACCTGGCCAGCCAGGGCTACATCGTGATCGCCAGCGCCTCGCTCGGCCCGCGCTCGCACCGGATGACGGCCGACCTCGACGGCGCCGAAGCACAGGCCGCCGACATCGCCTACCTGGTCGGCTACGCCCACACCCTGCCCCAGGCCGACACCCGCCATATCGGCGTCATCGGCCACGGCTGGGGCGGACTGGCGGGCGTGCTGGCGGCGGCGCGCGACGACCGCATCCGCGCGCTGGTCAGCCTGGACGGCACGCTGCGCGCCGCCTTCGACTACCTGAACGGCAGTCCGCGCGCGGCGCGCTACGTCACGCCGGAACGCCTCGGCATCCCGCTGTTGTACGTCAGCCGCCTGCAGAGCGCGGGACCGGGCGAGCAGGACGACCTCGGCGCCGGCGCCGACCTGCTGGCGCGCCTGCGCTATGCCGACGTCTACCTCGCCACCATCGATGCGAGCAGCCACATGGATTTTTCGTCGTGGTCGCTGCGCATGGTGCCGGACGCCGGGTTCAAGGGCCACACCCGCGCACAGGCCGCCCAGGCCTATGGCGCCACCGCACTGGCGATCAGGCGCTTCCTCGACGCCCGCCTGAAAGACGATCCCGGCGCCCGCCGCAGCCTGGAGGCCGACCTGGCCAGCGGCCGCACCCCGCCCGGCATGTTGTCCTTCGCCCTGCGCCGCGCGGCCGGTCCGGCGCCCACCATGGACACCCTCCTCGACCAGATTGGCCAGCAAGGCTTCGGCCGCATCGCCTCCATCTACGACCGCCTGCACGCACAGAACCCGGAGCTGTCGCTGGATGCGCTGCAGTTGCGCGACTGGGGGCTGAAACTGCTGCAGGCCGGCAGCCCGCGCGACGCCATCCAGGTGTTCGCACTGGGCGTGCACCTGTATCCGGAGCGCTTCGATTTCCTGTACGACGGCCTGGGCCAGGTCAACGAGGCGGCCGGCGAGCGCGATGCGGCGGTCGCGCATTACGAGCATGCGCTGGAGCTCGAGCCGGGCAACCTGCATGCGCGCGAGCGGCTGGAGGCGCTGGGCGCGGCACGCCAGGAATAAGGATCAGCGGTCGGGAAACGCCAGCGTGAAGCAAATCCGCGCGCCGTCGGCGTGCACGGCCGCGCTCCCGCCGTGCAGGTCCATGATCGCGCGCACGATCGACAGGCCAAGGCCGGTCGAGCCCTGCGCGTCGCTGCGCGCGCTGTCGGCCCGGTAGAAACGCTCGAACAAATGGGCAAGGTGCGCGGGCGCGACCGGCGTGCCGTCGTTGGCCACACTCAGCTCGGTGACACCGGCACCTTGCGATGCCCGCAACGCGATCGTGCTGCCGGCGTCGGCATGGCGTACCGCATTCGACAGCAGGTTGGCCAGGGCACGCCGCAGCAGCGCCGGGTCGGCCAGCACCGTGCCCTCGCCCGCGCAAGTCACGCGCAGCCCGCGTTCCTCGGCCATGCTCTCGAAGAAATCGGCCATCTTGCGCAGTTCGTCCAGCGCGTCGCGCGGCTGGCGTGCCAGCACCACCTCGTCCTGGCCGGCACGCGCGAGAAACAGCATGCTGTCGATCATCCGCGCCAGCCGTTCGAGTTCTTCGATATTCGACGCGATGAGCTGCTCGTAATCGGCCGCCGTGCGCGTCTGCGCCAGCATGACCTGGCTCTGGCCGAGCAGGTTGGCGACCGGCGTGCGGAACTCGTGTGCCAGGTCGGCGGAAAACCCGGACAGGCGCGCATAGCCTTCTTGCAGCCGCGCCAGCATCTCGTTGAAGGCATCGATCAGCGGCAGCAATTCCGAAGGCGCGCCCTCCACTGCGAGCCGCTGCGCCAGCGTCCCGGGCCGCACCAGCGCCGCGTGTTCGGCCACCACGCGCAGCGGGCGCAAACCTCGCCGCAACACCAGCGCCGCCAGCAGGGCCGCCGCCAGGGCGCTGACCGCCGCGGCGGCGGCGATGCGTGCGCGGTAGCCGGCAAACATTGCGCTGCGCTCCCCGTACGCACGCGCGACCACCACAGTCACCTGGCTGCCGTCCAGGCGCGCGCTGCCGGCCACCACGCGGCCCGGATCGCCGGCGCGGCTGGTCCAGCCGGCGATCGCCGAGCGCTGCGGCGCCGGCCCGGCGGACGGCGGCACCGGATAGCGTTCGCCGGACGCATTGATGTCGGCCAGCACCGCGCCGTCGGCCGCCACGAAGCGCACCAGCGAATTCTCCTGGCCGCTCATGGTGTCGCGGAAGAACTCGGGCCGGTCGTGCAGCAGGTCGGCCGCGCCGGGACGCCCGAGCAGGATCTGTACCTGGCGCAGCTTGCCCAGCAGCTGGATATCGTCGCGCCGCTCGATTTCGGCGACGAAGGCGCGGTACAGGTAGGTACCGAGGCCGGCCGCGGCCAGCGCCACCACCAGCACGAACATGACGCCGATGCGCAGCGCCAGCGAATGCCGCAGCCGGCCCTTCACGCCGCCGCCGCCGGCTGCACCTCGCACACGTAGCCCATGCCGCGCCGGGTGTGGATCAGCTTCGGCTCGAACGGATCGTCGATCTTGCGGCGCAGGCGGCGCACCGCGGCGTCGATGACGTTGGTGTCGCTGTCGAAATTCATGTCCCAGACGTGCGACGCGATGAGCGAGCGTGACAGCACCTGCCCTTCGCGCTGCGCCAGCAGGTGCAGCAGGGCGAACTCCTGCGCCGTCAGGGGGATCGTGACGGCGCCACGGCGCACCCGGCGCCGGAACACGTCGATTTCCAGGTCGGCGATGCGGATCAGGGCATCCTCTCGCACCGGGCCGCGCCGCAACAGGGTACGGATGCGCGCCACCAGTTCGGCAAAGGCGAACGGTTTCACGAGGTAGTCGTCGGCGCCCAGCTCGAGGCCGCGTACCCGGTCGTGCACTTCGTCGCGCGCGGTCAGGAACAGCACCGGCATCTGCGCGGTGGCGGGATTGGCGCGCAGGGCTTCCAGCACCTGCCAGCCATCCATGCGCGGCAGCATGACGTCGAGCACGATCAGGTCGATCGCGTTGTCGTCATCGAAGGCGATCGCCAGTCCGTCGCGTCCATTGCGCACCAGCCTGACGGCAAAACCCGATTCGGCAAGGCCGCGCTGCAGATAGTCGCCGGTCTTCGGCTCGTCTTCGATCACCAGGATGGACATGGCAGGAACGTGGGCAAAGCAGCCATTCTAAGCCGGTTCCGGGCGGCCGGACATGACGGAATTATCATCTTGCCGTCAGCCGGGTGTCGGGTGGCGCAGGCCAGAATGGCGGCTTGAACCGTACCGACGAGGATGCCCATGTATAAACCCATCACGATCCTGCTGGCCGCGCTGGCAACGCTGCCGGCCGCCGCGCAGTTGCGCCAGCAGCCGGAATTGACGCTGGAGGGCGCCAATCGCCTGGCCGGCGGCGCCATCGATGCCTGCCGGCGCCAGGGACGCACCATCGTGGTTGCCGTGCTCGACCGCGGAGGCAACCTGGTGGCATTGCAGCGCGCCGATGGCGTCGGTCCGCACAATACCGAGGCCAGCCGGCGCAAAGCCTATACCGCCCTGTCGACCCGCACGGCCACGCTCGACCTGGCGCGCCGGGTCCAGGCCGATACGGATGCGCGCAACCTGTCGACCCTGCCGGAACTGCTGCTGCTCGGTGGCGGCATCCCGCTGCTGGCGCACGGCCAGCCGGTCGGCGCCATCGGTGTGGCGGGCGGCGGCGGTGCGGCCAACGACCACGCCTGCGCGCTGTCCGCCATCGGCACCCTGCCCGAACTCGACCAGCCGGTCCACTGAACCTTATCGTCTCAAGGAGAACATCATGCAAGCCATCAAACCGCTCGTCCTCGCCTGCGCCCTCGCCGCCGGCGCTCCCGTCATGGCTGCGGCGCCGAATCCGCTCAGCGTCCACGTGCTGGACCTGCAAAGCGGCCGGCCGACACCCGGCATCCGGGTGCGGCTGGAGCAGCGGGCCGGCGAACAATGGCGCGAACTGGCCGCCGGCGTCACCAATGCACAGGGCCGCATCCCGGCGCTCTACCCGGAAGGCAGGGCAGTGGCGGCGGGCGCCTACCGCATCGTGTTCGAGACCGGCGAACACTATGCGCGCACCGGCCAGCCGACCTTCTTCCCGCGCATTCCGGTCGAATTCACGATGGACGCGGTCACCGCCCACTACCATGTGCCCTTGCTGCTGAGCCCATTCGGTTATTCGACCTACCGCGGGAATTGAGAACGCGTCAGTGCGCCGTCGCCGACGCGGTGGAAGCCATGGCCGCAGCCGGTGCCGCCGCGCTCACGCGCCACACGGTATTGCCGACATCGTCCGCCACCAGCAGCGCCCCGCTGCTGTCCAGCGCCAGCCCCACCGGCCGGCCCTTGGCATGGCCGCCGGTCAGGAACCCGGTCACGACGTCGATCGGCTTTCCGGCCGGCTTGCCGTTCTGGAAAGGCACGAACACGACCTTGTAGCCGCTCGGCGGATCGCGGTCCCAGGAGCCGTGCTCGCCGACGAAGGCGCCTTCGCGCATGTTGGCCGGCAGCGGGCTGTCCGGGCGGTTGAAGACCAGGCCCAGCGAGGCCACGTGCGAGCCGAGCGCATAGTCGGGCACCAGCGCCCTGGCGACCAGGTCGGGACGCTGCGGCTTCACGCGCGGGTCGACGTGCTGGCCGTAGTAGCTGTAGGGCCAGCCGTAGAAGCCGCCGTCGCGCACCGAGGTCAGGTAGTCCGGCACCAGGTCGGGACCGATCTCGTCGCGCTCGTTGACGACCACCCACATCGCCTTGCTGGTCGGCTCCCACTGCATCGAGTTCGGGTTGCGCAGGCCGCTGGCGAACACGCGGAAGGCGCCGCTGGCACGGTCCACTTCGAGGATGGCTGCGCGGTTCATCTCCGCTTCCATGCCGTTTTCCGTGATGTTGCTGTTCGAGCCGACGCCCACGTACAGCTTGCTGCCGTCGGGGCTGGCCAGCAGGCTCTTGGTCCAGTGGTGATTCAGCTTGCCGTCCGCGCCCGGCAGGTCCAGGACCTTGGTGCCCGGGGCACTGATCTTGGTGTCGCCCTCGTTGTAGGGATAGCGCATCAGCGCATCGGCGTTCGCCACGTACAGCTCGTTGCCGACCAGCGCCACGCCGAACGGCGACTTCAGGTTGTCGAGGAAGACCGTCTGCTGCGCCGGCGCGCCGCCGGCAGCGGGACGCACCAGCGTGATACGGTTGCCGGCTTTCGCCGCCGAGCCGCCGTAGGCCTGGATCGGTCCCATGATGAGATCCTTGGGCCGCATCGCCGGCTGGCTGGGACCGTTCGATTCGACGACCAGGATGTCGCCGTTCGGCAGCGGATAGACGAAGCGCGGGTGCATCAGGCCGGTGGCCAGCGCGCTGATCTTCAGCGTGGCCGGCACCACCGGCGTCTCGCCCTGCTTCCAGGAGCCGGCCGGCGCCACCTTCATCGGCGGCAGCAGGTAGTTTTTGGCGGCCGGCAGGTCCGGGCCGTTGCCGTATTGCGCAGCCTGGCGCGCCGGGTCGCCCTTGTCGCAGGCGGCCAGCGCACAGGCCGCCGCGATCATCAGCACGCTGCTCTTGAGTACGGGGTGGATCATCACAGGACTCCGGTAGGGTTGGGGTGTTGCACGGCCTCGACCAGGTGCGGGCGCGGCCAGCCGAGCCAGGTCGCCAGCAGCATCAGGACCACGACGATGACCGACAGCGCCAGGCCTTGCGGCACCACGGCCACGTAACCGTCGCGGCTGTGCACGAAAGCGTTGACGATGGCCAGCGCCAGCGCCACCGCGCTGGCCAGCACGTGCAGCTTGGCGAAGCGCAGGGTGCGCACGTGGCGGTGGCTGACCCAGGTGAGCAGGCCGGCGATGGCGGCGAAGGCGGCCACGATGCAGCCGGCTGTCAGCAGCCAGACCGAAAAGGTCTCCCACAGATAATTGGCACTGCGCCAGTAAGCGATGTCGGTGAGCAGCGTACCGACGAAACAGACGGCAGGAAATTGCACCAGCGTGGCGTACACCGGCTGGCTGCCCAGCCCCAGGCGCGGCGCATCGAGGATGGTGGTGTGCGCGGGCTTATGCATGGCTTGCCCCCACCGGGTCGTGGATAATCTTAGACATGTCTTGTCCGTTATGAATGTCAAAAGGACATTCAGATTAGTGCGCTGGACTGGACCGTCTCTGTGTTTGATTTCACTTAGTACGAAACGCCTGCGGGTTTTACTCAGTGTTAGGCTGCGTTACATATAGTTACAAGCGCACGTATACCTTAATTGTTGGGCGCACGGCAGCCTTGCAACTGGCGCCCTTCCCTGTCGCCCTGCTGGATTTGGCGCACCGTCGCGCTGCCGTCGCCCTGGCGGACCAGGCAAAAGCGCCCGTCATAGGCGAGCGGCATGTTCCTGCCTTTCGTCGTCCGCGTTTCGATGTGCACGTAATACACCTTGCCCGGTTCCAGCGGCGCCGCCTGGGTATGCGGCAGCGAGGCGACGCGGCCGCCATACGGCACGCACATGGCGCCGCTCAGCGGAAAGCTGCGCCCGGCCGGCAAGCTCATGCGCCACAGCGGGCGCGCCCCATCGGAGACCGTCAGCGCGCGGAACTCGGGCGTGCCCAGGCGCTCCTCGCGCGCGCCGATCGTGAAGCAGGGACCGCCACGCGGACCCTCGCGCACCTCGGCCTCGCCGGTGCGCGCAGCCGACGACGGCTTCAACGCAACCAGCGTCGTCAAGGCCAGCAGGGTGCCGGGGATCAGCATACGGGTGTTCATGATTGCCTCGAGGAAAATTACCCACAAGTCAAAATGCTACGGGGGCGCTGAAGGCGACCTTTGAGCTTGAACAATCAGGCGGATCGAAGCCGGGAACTGACGAGCTTGCGTGCCGGGCTGTGCGGCAGATTGGCAACGTCGTGCGGATTGGAAGGCGCCATGCGGTTCGCGGTGAGCATTCACTTGCTTTTGTTGCAACGCGGCGCATACACTGTGCCGAGCGCACATCAGTTGCATGCCGAACAGTATTCACGCTGAACCAATTGGATAACTCAATATGCGGATCGATAGAGCGCGTGTCCTTGTCATTGCCGTGGTGATTGCGACGGCGGGCTACCTGGCCTGGACATCATCGTCAAACGATGGCCACGCAGCACTGCTGGCACAATGGTCGCCCGAAGCCCACCGGCAGCTTATCCAGGTAGTAACAGGGTCGTACACTGAGCCAAATCGACCGTCGACTATCGGCTATGAGCGGACCGTCAGCCATGACGTTTGAAAGGTAGAGATGCATGGCACTACAACCTAAAACGCCTCAAGAGAAAAAGCGCCTCAGCTACGAGAAAGACCGCCGCAACACGTACGGTGAAAACAGCAAGGCGTCACGCAAAGGCGTCCCACTAGCTAAAGCCCGAGCGAACCGTTCAGAGCGCCACACACAGGACCAGGTTCTCGTGACAGCAGTTGGCCTTGAAAATAGCGATGCCTTAGCTGCGGTTGAAAATCGTGTTCGTGGTACGGAACCTCGATACTGGCGTAAGTCGCCGGACACTCCTTTAGGTGAGGTCTTAGACCGGAAAGCCAACAAGTAACAGCGTCCGCTTCGGGTCTTTAGCGGACGCTGCAATAGGTCTGCAGTCGGCCAGGAGCGGTCATAGACGGTCGAGCAGTTCGTACGACGGAAAGAGGTGAGGAGATGACTATATCGAGTGTCAGGTTCTATTTTTGGCCAAACTCCCCTCGACGGGAAAAATCGCTATCGTGCAAACTATGGGCTTTGCGGAATGGTTTGAATACCGCCTTAAACCGATCCGTGAGGAGCTGCGAGGCCCGGAAGTCAAAGGCGTCAATATCGTAAATTTCTTTCTTTACGAGAACCCTGCCAGGATGCCCAGCCAAAATGTCTGGTGGCAGCGCGCAAATACGTTCGAATACGACACCTTGTACGATCTTGCAGCCCTATCAAGAATGCACCGTCTCAAAGGCATTGAACAGTTAATGGCATGGGCGGCGCCAATTGCACTGGTGGCACCTTGGCCTCAAGTCGTGGCCGTTGGCCGAGCGATGAGCGTGCCACTCTCGGCGGCAGAAAAAGAGGAAATTCTGCCTTACCTGCAGTGGCCCCGTGGAGACATCAAGCGCAAGAAGAGTTATCACTAGCTTCGGGAATGTCCACAAAGGGTCGGTTCCTGTCGGTAGTAACAGCCCATGATCTTTGCGACCCGGCCAACATGTATGTTGAGTCAAACGGCCGAGATCGGCCAGAAGCGGTCGCCCGACAAATGACGGTCTCACGAACTAAAGATGAGTCAGGACTCCATGCGCCTTGTTCGCCGCTTTATCGTCGTCACGGCATATGCCATGCTGGCGCTGCTGCTGGCGCTGCCCCTGGTTCTGTATTGGAAGGGCTTGAATGACATCGATGGGCGCCCGCCTAAACCGCAACAGCTTGCCTCCGTAGAGCAACAGGCTCTCCTCTGGCGGCGAGCAGGTGGCCAAGGAAAACGCAATATCGAACCCTTGAATCCGTATTCGTACATAGTGCGCATCTTCTCGGATTCGGCCTGCCTGGCACGGCCCGAAGAACGCTTGGCTTGGTCGTTTGCGTCCACCTACCTTCGCGAGCATAGACGACAGGCGGGGATGAGCGCATGGCATCTGTCTGGGGCTGCGCTGACGATCTGGCTGACGCGCAACTGGACGACGGAAGAGATTCTTTCCGCTGCAGCCGCCTCCGGTTGGTTTGCGAAGGACCTTCCCCGGAAGTGCTCATCATAACGCCTCGGACAACGCTGACGTTACCGAAGCCTGCGGGCCTGCAAGCTGTGGCAAGCTTATTCGTTCACGGATGGCCATCCCGCCAGCCGCCGTGCCGGTCCCTTAGGCAGGTTCGCAGGATCGCTCGTATTCGCGAGGAACCCAGCCAAGACCCGCTCGTACAGGGCGAGACTCTGCGCATAGCGGCGCTGGCGCATCACGCGCGGCTTGTGCATGGTCTTCAGCGCGAAATAATCGGCCAGCAAGTCGCCTTGCGCTTCCATGTTGTAGTCGGCCAGGGTGGCATCGTCGCGCAAGTCGTAGTGGTACGGAAGGCCGATGCGGAAGGCGCCGCGCAGCTTGACCGGATAGCCGAGCTGGTGCTGCCAGACGTGCACCATCTCGTGCATGAACCAGTGAATGGTGAGCGGGTCGCCCGCGGTATAGTCGGGCAAAAAGCAGGAATGGTGGAAGTAGATGCTGCCGTTGGGCGTCATCGCGCAGTTTTTCGGCTGCAGGCCGAGCGGCAGGTAGGGCCGGTTATGCACGCGCACCCTGCCGTAATCGATGGCGTCGCCGAACAGCAGCGACGCCATGGCGATTTCGCCTGGCGTGAGGCCACGCGCCAGGCGTTTCATACTTTTCTCAGGCTGCGCGCAGCGCCGCGGCCGAACGCGCCAGCTCGGTGATCAGGTCCCAGTCGCCGGCCTTCATCGCGTCCGCCGGGGTCAGCCAGGAGCCGCCCACGCAGGCCACGTTCTTGAGTGCCAGGAACTGCGGCGCGGTCTCGATCGAGATGCCACCGGTCGGGCAGAAGGTGACGTCCGGCAGCGGACCGCCGATCGCCTTCAGCATGCCGACGCCGCCCGCCGGCACCGCCGGGAACAGCTTCAGCTGCTTGAAGCCGGCTTCGCGCGCGACCATCACTTCGGACGGGGTCATGCAGCCCGGCAGCAGCGGCA
>Ga0308160_10005490_pt1 | contig 13213 bp, 12 predicted proteins | sample PhyFR1_FD_201036 | JGI IMG/M metagenome (GOLD analysis project Ga0308160, IMG submission 201036) | Phyllosphere microbial communities from UC Gill Tract Community Farm, Albany, California, United States - DLSLF.R1 | ecosystem: Host-associated > Plants > Phyllosphere > Unclassified | place: USA... | reverse complement strand
TTCCAACTCTCACCCTCCGCTTCATGTGATTGGAGAAAACACTCCGAGTTTCGGCGAGTATCACGCAGGTCAAGAAGGTCAAGAAAAGGAGAGAGAGAGGCAGAGGGAGAAAGAGGTCGAGGAGACAAAGGGAAAGAACAGGGTATTGGGCGTTCTGATGAGTCGGTTGGGCAACAGCAAGACGTTTGGGGAGAACGTGATCTTCATGTTGAACCGATGCCGTAAGTAGACGATCTTCCGTCTTCCTATCACCCCCAAGAACATGTACTCATCCAGAAGGATCTTGGTCATGGCAGAAAACACACCGGACGATCTCTGTGTGCAATTACTGCTCCTGAAGATACTGTACTTGCTCTTCACTACCGCCGGAACTCAGGAATACTTCTATACGAACGATCTTCGAGTGCTAGTCGATGTCTTCTTGCGAGAATTGGTGGATTTGCCTGAGGAAAGCGAAGCGGTGAGCAAGATGACGTCGAAAAGCTCAACTACGCAAGATCGAAATCCTCACCTAGACCACTGGACTACGATAGTGCCGCCACACCTATCTTCGTGTACTTCATCCGCTGTTGACTAACACTCAACTCAAGTCTCAACCCTATAAGCACCCGCAGATCCGGCTTGTCCTGCTTTCCCTTACATCCCATTCTCATATCCGGGAGGTTGATCCCACGACAAAACGGCTCGTCGAGCGTTGTCTCAATGCCGACTGGGGAGAAGGTGCAGGAGCGGGAACCACCGTAAACGGGCTGCGGCACGCACCGTTGTCAGGCGAGCACGAACCGCTGAGTATCGAGGCAAATCATGGTCACTTGGTCTCTCCTGACAACATCAAGGGAATGACGATTGATCCGGAAACTGATGCGAAGCCCGCACCTAAGATGAAACGGGGTCAGAGCTTGCTCAGAAAGCTTGGCCGGAGTCAAAGGTGAGTCTTTCTCTCTGTGCGGCGGCGAAGACACCTTTGCTGATGGCGTCCGACCTTGTTAGTGCGGAGGATATGCCAAAATTACACAAGTCACACTTGAATGTGCTCAAGGTTGATACGAATCCCTCGACATTATCGTTACATCAGGTCGCGGCTGCAGCACCCCCCATCCCGAACAGGGCGAAGAAAAAGGGCAAGCAGATTTCGGGGCACTCTTTGGGCGCAGACTCGCCGCATCCGAGTGAATCAGGTTGGTCAGACGCAGAGAACGGGTCCATAAGATCCGCACCAAATGGTATGAACGGCTCGTTTGTTGCTTCGCCAACCGTCTATGGCTCGGCGCCGGATACGCCAGTCAGCTGCGGTCGCTCATGGTTCGCGCCCGGCAAAAGAAGAAAGCCCCCAGCTGTTCCCGACCGAAATGCTAAACCGGGATCTCAGAACCGGATGGAATCTCACGATGCGGAAAGCTTGGGAAGGAGTAAGAGCCATCCTGCATGGAGTCCCGAATTCGAGGCCGATGATCCCCTCGACCGAGCCGGGCAGAATAAGGAAGAGAAGAAGGAGAAGCATAGTCTCGGGTTTACAGCTTTAGCTCAAGCTCTGCAAGAGGCGGGAGGACGTAGAAAGAGCGCTAGATCAAGACACGGAGAAGACGAATCCTCCCGAGCTGATGAAGTCGAACAAGCGAAGGAGGAGCCGAATACCCCAACGATTGTCGTTGAAGGGGCAGATGATGGCCCCTCCGCGAGCCGTCGTGAAGGCAGATGGTATCAAGCGACCGGTTGGACGACCTTTGCCTAAACGGGACAGGCATGATGAAAGGCAATACAGCGAAGTTCTGATCAGGACACATGTATCTATACTATACCCTGTTACCCAGTAGACAAATAATGATGGAAATGGCTTCAATTCTTGATTCGGTACTTTCGCGCGCGTCACAAAGGGCGAACATTGATCGAGCTTCAAGGGTTTCTGACCCAGAGCAGCTCGGGCTACCTACCGAGGAGCGTTAGTATGAGCTCGATGATGTATGGCGAGAAGCTACATGAATACGTTCGGTCTTGTTGGCTAGAGATCAGCAGAAAGATAGCATCTGACTCTCCAGGCTGACGTTTCACGATCCTGCACAAAAATGTCGTCAGATGAGGAGGACGATTACCCTGTGACCAACAACGCCACGGCCCAGAACACCGTAGCTCCAGAATCGACCATTCGCAACCTCGAAGCGGAGCAAGGGTATTCGGAAGATGACGAGGAGGACGAGCCCATCAACGATGCTGGCAGAGAATCTCGGGTAGCCGATCGATCTGCAGGTGTGGCAGCGGAGGACGTTGTGAGTATTTTAGCTGTCGGCCCTCTATCATTTGTTCTCGAGACTCATCCTGGATTCTCCTCGCAGGATGACGACGATGCAGAGCAAGCATCTCCTCAAGCTCGCATCATCACCAATGACAACGATGGCGAAGACGATGAAGACGAAGACGACGGCCCCGCTGCTCGACAGCCAGCCCCTGAGCGCTCGCCCAGACCCCATAATGACGACGACGAAGATGAGGAGGATGACGAAGATGAGGATGACGAGGAGGATGACGAAGAGGATGAAGAGGAGGGTGAGTTTGTTTGGCCGCGCAATTTCAATAACAGCCAAGGAAGAATTCGGATATTGAAACTCGACCGTCCTGCAGATTCCCGAGGCAAGAAGCGAAAGCATAAGAAGAGAAGGATAAATCGATTCATCGATATCGAGGCTGAAGTGGATGACGAGGAGGAGGACGAAGATGAAGAGGAAGACTTTGGAGCAGCTGGTAAGTAGTCTACTGAAAGCGCATTAGCAAAGACTAACAATATACATCCTCTCGTAGCTGGGGACTTCATCGAGGCTGAAGGTGACCTTCCAGAGCGTGACTTCGATGGACGAGCTCATCGAGCCTTTGATCGGCTCGAGGCTGAGAAAGGAGGCATGGATGCGGTCGAAATTGCCCGAGAGTTGCGAGAACGATACCGTAATCAACATCGAGAGTACGATGGATCAGCCAACTTTTCGGATCGAAAGGCCAATATGCCCAACGCCAATGACCCAAAACTCTGGCAAGTCCGATGCAAACCTGGTCAAGAGAGGACCGTCATTACGACCATCTGTTTGAAAGGGTTTTCAGCGATCAATGACGAAGAAGAATACGGCATTTTCTCCGCTTTCCAGCGAGACAGTCTGCCAGGTCACGTCTTCGTTGAAGCTTATGGAAGGGACTTTGTGGCAAGGGCGCTGCAGGGCATATCGAACGTCTACCTACAGGCCGGACGCACGGGGTCGGAAGAGCAGAAGAACACCATTCAACTCATCGAAAACCGCGATATGGTTCCACTCTTGACGATGAAGAAGAAGGAGATCGCAGTGAAGCGGAACATGTGGGTCCGGATCAAGCGAGGGAAATACACTGGAGATCTAGCCCAAGTGAGGGAGATTCAGAACGACGGTCAGAGCGTCGTGGTCTTGCTTGTTCCTCGAATCGAATACAATCCGGAGAGGAGCAAAAAGGCCAAGAAGCGGCCTTCAGGCAAGGGCGCTAACGCGCTGGCCAGTCGACCACCGCAGGGTTTGTTAAGGCCAGACACCATCAACGAGGTGTATGGTCGGGGAAGCTGCATCTACAAGCAAGGACTTTACATGTTTCAAGGAGACGAATTTACCGACAAGGGACTGCTTGAAAAGGAGTATCCTCTTTCGTCTATCGTCATGGAGAGTGTCAATCCCACTTTGAACGAGATTGCGAAGTTCCAGGATGACGACAAGGAGGACAACTCGAAAAAGGGAGGTGTCAAGATCAATTTGGATGCAATCGCAGACGCGGCCAAAATGACTGCAGGAAGCGATATCCGACCGGGTGATCAGGTTGAACTTCTCGAAGATCAACAGGCAGGTGCAAAGGGAACGGTCGAAACCGTTACGGGGGACACCTTGCATATTCGCTTTCCAGCAGCACCGGGTGAATCGGAAGACACGGTGGTCGAGGTTTCGGCCAGAGAAGTGCGGAAGAGATTCGAGATCGGAGACCATGTCAAGGTCATGCAGGGTGTCAATGCGAACGACACCGGTATGGTCTTGGACGTCGACAACAACGTGGTTACCTTCTTTTCCGATCTTTCACAGAAGGAGGTCAAAGCGTTTGCGAAGGACTTGCGGGAAGCAGCCACAATCGGAGCACTAAACAACCGAGTGGGAGATTACGAGCTGCACGACCTCGTCACCCTCGACCCTCAGACTGTTGGTGTCATCTTCCAAACCGAAAGAGACGGGTTCAAGATTCTGGATCAGAACGGTTCAATCCGGTCGATGCGGCCTCATCAAATCACAAAACGGCCGGCGATGGAGGACAAAAGGGTCGTTGGTATGGATCACAAGGACAGAGAATTCAGGGTAGGAGATCAAATGAAGGAAGTCGATGGGGAGTACCGCAAAGGTACCGTATTGCATATATACCGAGGACTGTTCGCCTTCATGCACTCGCGAGAGGTGTCCGAGAACAACGGTGTCTTCGTGATACGAAGCAAGAACCTCGGACCGATCGATGAAAGGACGTCCACCAAGAGCGGACCAGATCTGTCGAAGCAAGATCCTAAGCTGAATCAGGCAGTCCCTTACTTTGCGGGGAACAACAAGGGAGCCAATCAGCGATATCTTATCAATACGCATGTTGTCATCGTGAAAGGGACCAAGAAGGGTCTTCAGGGAATCGTCAAGGATACCCAAGGGGACAATGCCAGAGTGGAATTGAAGACGGACAACAAGGTGGTGACGGTAGCAATCGCCAATCTGAAAAAGAAAGAGTATGTTGCACAATAATCGCTTCTCCCTCTGGATCATCGCTTACACGAAATATCCTCGCTTCTTCTAGCCCGATCACAGGAGCAACAAGCTCACTCGAACGAGAGCGCAAGAAGGACGACTTGCCCATGGCATCTGCCGACGTAATGAGCAACCCGTATACGTCCAATGTGAGTTGATTTGGTGCAGAGAATCAGGAACGCTTCCCTGATATGATCCTCATAAACAAGGGACCCAATCCCTACGCCTCGAATCCTTATGCTTCTGCTGGTATGCCGTTTGGCGGAGCAACTCCTTTCGGCGTGGGTACAAATGGGACTGAGAAAACCACAAGTCTACATATTAATTTATACTTCTTCGCAGGGCGGCAAGACACCATTCATGTCGGGTGGTCAGACTGCTAATCCATATGCCACGGTCAGTCAAATTCACTGTTGGCCATCGTCCAGAGGCTCATCATCACGCTTTTAATCTTCTCAGGGCGGAGCCACACCATTCATGGGTGGAGCGACGCCATTTATGGGGGGAGCAACACCGTTCGCTGGCGGCAAGACTCCGTTTGATGGAGTGAGTTGCAGCAATTGATCCAGGCTTCGTACATGGCTGTAGCTGATTGTTCAATTTTGCAGGGTGGCAAGACGCCTTTCATGGTATGTTGATGGGCAATCTGTAAACGAGGCAGACAATCAGCTAAACTCTTCCTCTTTCGCGTATGTCAGGGTGGTCGAACACCAGCAGTCATGGTACGTCCGCGCGGGCAATTTTGAGTCGTCAGTTCGGTAGAAGCTGACGTCGGTTTGCCTCGCAGGGCGGCGCAACGCCGTACGGCCGAACGAGCTATGGGCAGAACAACGGTTACATGGGAGCAGCCACGCCAAACCCTTACGCGAGTTCGGCATCTTACGGAGCACCATCAGCTCCTGCTATCGGTGAGCCATCATTTCTCCTATACACTCGGAACTTTCAGCTGACGAAGCTTGTGATGTTTTAGATCCGAGATGGGCCACGGGTCTCGACGGTATTCTCGTTCGAATTGGCAACACGTTGACCGGCAATCCCTACGGCGAACAGACGTATCGACAAGGCTCATACCAAGATCAGACCTGCGTTCTCACTTCACACACACCAGCCGGAGCTCAGTGTCGCGTGGCTCACAATGGGGAAATGTTGATTGTTCCGCTCGAGTTCCTCCATCCCGTTGCGCCGGACGCTCCAAATCAGGGAGTCGTGATCATGTCTCAGCAAGAGAGAGGTAGGAGGACGACGACGGTCCGAGGAGACCGAATGACGGGTGTATGGGAGGTACAGAGTAGTCCAGGGATGTCGTACGGTCCTGGTCAGCTTTGCCGAGTGGCATAATCCCAGACGATTGCGAACCGAAAGAAAGCAGAGATCACATTCACGTCAAGCTGAAGACCTGTGTCTGTTGTATATTATTGTCTAGTGTATACACTGGTCTTCATGTCAACATCAGCAGCATATATATACCGATTGAGCGCAATTGTCACATCGTTTCGTCGTCCAAATATGGGTAGCTTGGTCAGGTCGATATACTTGTAAGTCATCGGGAATTCGGGATCCACAAAAAGTGATCAAAGCTTGGGCGTCTATATTTATATGCGACTCACCTTGTATCACCAGCTAAAGCTTTGGATCACTATCAACACTGTAAAACGACTCACCTCCAGTTACTTGATACTAGCCTGCACATAGAGATGTTCCGATTCTAGAATCGCCATGAAGCAGTCAGTCCATGCTGGACCCAAAGTCCCCGGAGGCAGTCAGTCTCTCGAGACGCGCTCAGCTTGCACGCGACTTACCCGAGGCTTCGGTCGTGGCCGTGCTTTGTTGGTCAGAAGATATGGTTCGAAAGCAATTGCTCGCATGTCATTGTGATTCTGCAAGCCGTGAGGGATTTGACTCGGCGCTCAAGTCGTACCTCTATATCTCACTGGCAACTCCAAACTGCTCGACGGCGCCTCCTTCATCCTAAGCCTGAAGGCCTAGACCTAGCTGAACTCGACGACCGTGAATAGGGACAACATCCAAACTTTCCGAGGGTTGGACGGGGTTCGGATCGCTCATCATGTCGACGTGGTATGGCACACCAATCAAGGGTCACCCAGATAACTCCTTCGACCTCTCCAACTCGCTCAGTGATGACACTGAACGTGATCATCCTCTTCTTCTCGAGTTATCATCGTTGAGAACTTCACTTAAAAAGTTCCAGCATGTATCACATGCTAGCTCAATGCAGCTACAGAGCAAGATGATGGAATCGTTACTGGTCAACGAGGAAAGGGATAGATTTAAGAGGGAACTCGATGCCGCAAGGAATGAGTTGGAGAGTCTTCGGTAATTGTCTTTTAGCTGAGTGCGCAAACAGACAGGAACTACTGCTTGACTGACAAGCTTTCACTACGTCTCAGTAAAATCACTCCGGACAACCCGTTCCCTCCCGCTTCCGACAAAGCTCTATCCGAATTGACTCTCGCTCACCGACGTCTAAGTTCGAAGCTCGACCACATTGCGTCGGAATACGAACTTTCGCAGAAGCTTGTCCTCGAGAAAGAATCAGAAGCCTCAATCTGGAGAAAGGAACGCGATACCATGGCTGTCTTGGTACAAGAATGGAAAGACCGAGTAATACGGAGCGAAAGGGAGAAAGAGGAAGAGCGAATATCCAGAATAGGGGTGGAAGAGGAATTGAGGATCGTCAAGCTGGCTTTGGACGAATCTCAGGCGGGAGGATCCGCATTCGCGGGTGCACATGCGCAACACGAGGCCCGACTCACCGACAAACCTCCAATAAACGCACAACTATTCACCGCTGCGGCTCAAAACGAAACGATCTCCCATGTGTCGAATCTGTGTACATCGTGCTCGGCTATTGTAGCGGCGGAAAACCCCAGTTCGAGCGCCATCACTCTTCCTTCGACCCCATCAAACATCCTTCTCGGTGTCAAAGGTTTGCACCGGCTGCTAGCTGACTTCCAGTCGGTCCTGGGAGTATCCCAGGAAAAGGTCGCTCTTCTAGAGACCCTTGCCGATGAGCTCAGAGCTTCGAAAGCGAACGCGATGCAGGAAGCGGAGGAGGCACGGAGTAGGCTCGCCAAGATACAAGGCGAGTTGGAGCTGATCAAAGCTGAGGATCACGGAGCTGGGAAAGTCGTCGAGCGCTACATGTGAGTAGCGGACGTATTGCGCTGATTGGACGGCCTGCTAAGCTGAGCGCTTCCCTTTGCTGTACAGGGCTTTTACACAAAAGACGACTCAGCAGCTACACTCGCACATGCAGGCGGCAAATACTCGTCTCTTCCATACCGTAACAAACCTTCGGTCACAGCTGTTCGCGACACAAACGCTGTTATCACGGGAAGAGGCCAGATCAAAACAGCTCCGGAATGCAATCGACGAGCTAGCTGAGGGTTATGAACGGGAGACGTTTGGCAGGAGACGAGAAGTGGGACTCCGTATGAAGGCCCTCGAGAGGGAAGAGAGACGGAGTGAAGAGGGCAAACGATGGGTTGACCGTGTTCGAAGAGAACGAAGTCGACTGAATGTCGGACAGACTCCACACAACAACAAGCTGAGCGCTAGTCCCACGAGACCTGTTAGGATGAACAGCTTTAGCAACAGCGGCACAAACGGAAGGTCGACCTCGTCTACAAGTCTTTCGTCGACGCTCGGTGCTCCCAATACATACGACTATGCTCACGAGGAGAGACTGTCGCTTCTTTGGGAATTGCTGGAATCGGGGCTGAGCATATTCAATGATGCCAACGATGTTCTGGTCGATCGTGGGGATGCCGATGGCTCGGTGACCCCGCCGAACAAGACGATCGGAGGTGACGCCAACGATAATCCAGCCAAGTCAAAAAGCTTGGCAGTCGATGGCAGCCTGGGAAGAATACTACTGGCGCAACAGATGGTAATGAGTCTGACCGCGGATCTGGATAGAGAGACGAAACGGAATGTCCAGCTGGAAAAAGAACGTCTGACTTTCCTCTCATCCTCGTGGGACGAAGCCGTGCAAAGCCAGGGCGATACACCGGATGAGGTTCGAAAGGTTGGACCAGATCGTCAAGGAGAGTCGGTACGCGAGCGGTCAATTCAGTCAAGCCCGAATGCATCGAGTGGGAATGAACGGGAACCGAAAGAATTGCTACAAATGCCAATGTCGGAATCGCCAGTCGAGACGCCGATCGCCGGAGTGCTCGAGATCGATACCGTTGCATCCGGGGAAGCGCCGTCGTCATCGCCTAGCATGTCGAGTAAAGCTCGGGTCGCCCAGGCCTCTTCTTCGAAACTCGAGGCATTAACAGAAGCTACCGAGCTGATATCACAACTCAGAGCCCGGGAATCTTCTTACCGGACTCCGCAAAAAGCGCTCCACGATTGCGCAATCTCATTATCAAACCTCCGAGTGACGCGGAAAAGTCTTCCATCATCGCACCAGGCGGCTCTACAAATTTTATTGGATGGAATACATGATGTTATCGAGGATGTGAGGGTTGAAGTTGAAATAACGATCGCCGACGATGATCGAGCCGGGAAAGGCCATCAAACGGTACTATCACTCAATGGGGACGAACAAGCGATCAAAGCGGCCAAGGTCTTTCTGCAAGGCAACCGGACACAGGCCAAGGAAAGCAACTTTGAACGTCGACTTCGTGACGTCGAACACGATCTCGTCGAGCTCAAAATGGCTGTCCTAGACATTCAGTCAGAGGAGAATCTGGATCCTCGCGAGATCCTCGTCGATTCGTACGACGACGCAGACAATACGCCTAGAACGGACCCCTTTGCCAACCTCGACCTCAAGACCGTCACGGTCCGCACACCCGTATCGGTTTCCCGACCCGAGATCGTTGTGTCACCAGGTCTGACAGATCGACAAGGGTTAGGGAATAACATGAAACGAGGTTTCTTCCCAGCTTTGAGTCGGACGTTTTCGGGTACGACTCCAGTACTCCCGCTTTCCCGGGCGACGAGCTCGAATAACGTGCTTTTGAGCGTCGATAATGCTGGGTCTTATTCGGGCAAAAGTTCTGATGTAGACGATACCGATGGGGACGTAGAGTAGAGTACATACTGGGAATTTTGTAAAGCTGTATAATTACAGCGATACTCTAGTCTTGTTTCGGCTGCACTCGACTAAAGTACCAGCTTTCCAGTCGATAGCAGGAATCAGGGGTCGAGAGAGCTCATTATTTAGAGCGCTTAATAGATACCCCGGACTCCTCATCTAGAGCGAGTTGCGCTCTTCTTCTCATGAGAGGTTCTGTCTCGTACGTTCCCAAAGCCGGATCATTCATAAGATGAGGGTCAAGTCCACAGAGAGCTGCAATTGCATACAACTCAGAGTTTGGTGTGGGTGGCCTCCACGGCCGATATTCTACGGAATGACTCAAAGCAGTTTCCGGTGCATCTTCAAGATCCTTGATTCTTGGCCTGACCTTACCGTTGTCATCAGCAATCTGCCTTCAATACTTTGCCACCTCACATACCTGTAGTTACGAGGGCACTGGAGATGTCTAATCCAGCCTCTCGCCGAGTGCGCTGTGCTAGTACATCACGCTGGGACGGGTGTTGGTAGTGGAAATGGGTCACTGATTCTATGATGTCATCCTTTGTCCTCGTTCCGGGCGGGCGGGCATCACGCAGCCATGACCGCATCATCTGTCGGAGGCGGGCCGTCATCCTCGCCACATCATAGCCTGCAGCTCCGTCTGACCGATTCCTCGCCCAAAGTCTATTTGATGAGATCCGTCCGTTGTCCAGAGGCGGGGAAATCGCGCGACAGACGACGACCAGGGGTCGTGGAATACGTTTCAACCCAGTTCACGTTTCGGCGACCGCTTCCGAACCGGTGGGAAGCGGTGGGAGGACGATGATGACAGTGGCGTTCCGTGCAACCACACGAGGAATAGGCAGGATGGGCAGGAGACCAAAGGGATTGAAAGCACGTTTACCATCCTTTGGGGGTTGGGGCAATTTCTAGTACTTGCCCTTCCCCATCAAATTGGCTCTGCCTCTTTTTTTCACGGCCTTTGCAAGTCGAGTAATCATAACAAAAATGCTTCATCAGTCATTCTTCCTCAAACGTATAAAGGGCGATCAATTTCCTTTTCCATGAAAGCAGAGTCTCCTTTCGCAACAAAACCTTGGTACTTTGCAACGCTCACTTTCATACTTGCTATCTCACAACCTCCGTCCCTCTCGACGTATAATACAAACTCCTAGTCCTCATCTCTCTACTCTTCCATCTCCTCTCATCAAACTATCACTCCATCAAAATGCGTTTCACTCTCCCCGCTCTCGCTCTTCTTTCTGCTGTCTCCGTGAGTTTTCCTCCAGGCCTTTAATCACGAGTCAGCGCGACGGTGTTCTGATACGATACGATACATGGCGTGCTTGATCAGGCGGCCTTGATCACTCGTCAAGAGATCAACGGACCTCCTTGTGTTCAAAACTGTCTCGAGGCTGCTATGTACAACAGGTACGTCGTCTCGGTCTTCACGTCGATATCGTCATGTGATCATCAAACTGGTACTGATCCTTGCTTCATCTCGGTCTTGCCTATATTTCAGTGGCAACTGTAGCCCGCTCGATCCTGCTTGTTACTGTCAACAAGAATCCACTATGACCGGTGTCGACGGTTGTTTGAAGGACCAATGCGCTGATCAACTCGAAGAAGCTCGAGCTCAGGTCGTCACTATCGTGCGCCCCTCACTCACGCTCATCCAACATCATCCCGGTTCACTAACCACGTCGTGATATCCTGCGGACGCTGTGGACAGTGTGCTCAAGTCATCGCTGACGATTCGACTTATACTGGGGTTCGGAACTCTGGAGGACCGTTGACTTCCACTTCAACCTCGACCACTGTAGGAGCTACCACTACGGCCACTTTGATCAGCGCTACTACGATCGATGCGGTCACTTCTTCGATCGCTTCCGTCTCGAGTGAGGTTACGGCTAGCGCTTCGAGGGATGTTGAGAGTGTTTCGTGAGTTCCTGTCGTGATGTCAGGAGGGTGTCACGTTGTGGGAAAGGAATTGGTGAGCTGAGAGGATTGGGTTTGTTCCTTTTCAGTTCCAGCGCGGCTTCGGTTCAGGATTCTCTTGCTGCTAGCGCTTCTAGCGTCGCTGCCAGTGCTTCATCCGCTGCTAATGCCGGAAGGTCAAGGTGCGTTGCATTCATACCAACATTATACCGCTCAAGTCGGAAAGCTAAGATCTTACAATTCCACTCCGACCTCACAGCGCTGCCAGCCAAGCTTCCTCTATCGCCTCCTCCGCCTCTGCTGCTGTCACCTCCGCCCTGGCTAGCGCTACGAGCACCGGTGGGGCTTCTCACATGACCGTCGTTGGGTCTACGGGAGGATGGTTGGCCGGGATATTGGCTTTGATTGTTGCGCTCTAGGCGAGTTGCACTTGATAGAGGGATACGCGAAAAGGAGGTCCTTTGAAGGTGCGAAGGGAGGGATGGGAGGGGCCTTTGGAAGATGGTTATCTCTTTTATCTTCTTGGTTCTGGGTTTTTCTTTTCTTTTTCTGAACTTCGGGTCATCTTTGACGCCGACACGACCGCTTTGAACGCATACACGAACGAGTCTTGTTTACGACTTGGATGTTTTTCCACGATATCGATTTATAACACTTACTGATGAATCTTGATGTCCATACTGAAACCGGGTCGGGGTGAAGCACGCTGCGATACGATGATTCGTCCCCCTGTGCGCGTGTCACCGAAACGCCCGAACACCCCATTTTCCAATCATCTCGCTGTGCAGCTCGATCCTCCTTGTGCCCCCCCCCCTTGTTTTGGCGCCGTCGGAGCCGATTCGATCGAGTAGGCGATGGCCGGGGGCATGCGCTCTCGTCTGCATCCGCGAGAGAGAGATAAGAGAGAGAGCCGAACGCGCGAGGGAGCGGAGGCTCGGCGAGTATCGACGTTTTTGGGTTTTCCAATATTCGAACAACGTTTTCCAAGAAATCACCTTTGAACACTCGTCGAGTGGGAGTGGAATTCAACCAGGCTGGGAGCTAGGTCGCGGATTGGACAAGGCCGATGCCACTAGTGGATAATGATGGGGTCATGGTTGGAAAACCATCAGGTCGAAGAGCCGCGTCGATCAGATTCTAGGTATATATACGTGTACACTCTCGCTGGCCCCACGACGATCTTACGATCATTCCCCCGTCTTTGACGCGTACATCCATATATCGCCATCTTACCAAATCAGTCTTCCCCGTCTTTGATCTTTTGGTTCTCGTCGCAATAACCAAACGAATCGAGACGCATCAGAGTCAAGCTTGTGTTGTTTCATTCTAACACACGACCTATTTCTCGGTCAACCTTGCCTCTATCGTTGTCATCAAGGAGATAGAGAAGTGGTGATAGCGAAAGCTAACGAGATCGACCTGGTGAGCCTTCTTAAGGTTGGCCGATACT
>Ga0308160_10005489_pt1 | contig 13213 bp, 16 predicted proteins | sample PhyFR1_FD_201036 | JGI IMG/M metagenome (GOLD analysis project Ga0308160, IMG submission 201036) | Phyllosphere microbial communities from UC Gill Tract Community Farm, Albany, California, United States - DLSLF.R1 | ecosystem: Host-associated > Plants > Phyllosphere > Unclassified | place: USA... | reverse complement strand
CGAAAGCATGCGTGAGGAGCTTTCAAATGTAAGTCAACTTTCAAAGCCACGGGGCGAGTGGTAATCCTCAGCCTCACGCATCCCCCAGCATTCCCACCCTCGTCATAATTGGCTGAGACGATGATGATAATTGATGCGTGCTACGTCCATCTCATCAGAGCTCCCGGTGGAATGTCCGGTATATTATAGGAGATGATGGAATATTGTGTAGTTGGACTCTCAGAAGTCTTGAAGATCTTTTGTAGCGAAGCTGGTCCATACATGTACTAGACTTCATCAGGGCAAGCTTGTCTTCGGCGATCTCAAGCTTCCCTTTGCTCAGCCAGGAAGAGCGTCGGGAGTGCGCCTTTTCTGTAGCCAGCTGGCTTGAGCCGAGTCGAGAAGATGAGTTTACAACCATGGTACATCACGCTTCAAAGCCCAAAATATTACAACTTTATCATGACAGCTGTTTAACCAAGACACAGATCAAAACGATCAAAGCTATGATCACACCCCATCCTACAACCCCCCACATACATCTCTTGGCGTACTTGAGTTCCGTCTGTCATGAGTACATACCCACCCCATAGACGGGAACGACTTACCTCTCTGAGGATGGCAATCATTTCGCTCAATTTCTGAGCTTTCTCGGGATCTGTCTCTTCCTCCAATGGCTTGAGTGGGATCCAGAGTCTGTATATCAGTATATGTCATTCACAGTACGATAGAATTTGGTATAGTATAGATAGACTCACATGCACATCCCGATAATCCAAAGTATAGGAAGCACCCACCCTACTCTCCATAATCCCCTAGCTAACGTAGTTGGTTCCATCTTTGTCTCTACCTCATACGTTGGCAACTCCTCCCCAGTGGATGATCGACCCATCACCGCCTGGTCTACATCCGGTAAACTAGTCCTTGAGGCATACTCCATCGTTGGTGTCCTAAATGGATCATCATCCCCAGCGACATACATGGGAGGATCGGGTAGTAGGACATGCGATCGAGTAGTGGAAGCGAGAGACTGTTGATAAGGGTATGTCGGGGGTCTGTAAGAGGTTGGTCCAGGTGTGAATGATGCATCGGGACTTGATTGGATATGGGATAATTCTAGGTCGAAATCGTCCTGAGTGAGGGGAACGGGTTTTCGACGGACATTACCGATTGATTTTCGATTACCTGTCTTGTGGTGTGCTCGGGTAGGGGTTGTAGGGGTTTGAAGTGGATCGGCAGGTGTTGATATGTTGTCTGGAGTAGTATCGGGGGTAAAGGAAGGAGTAGAGGATGTGGTGTAGATAGTAAGCCTTTCGGTGGACCGTGCGGGGCGCGATGGTCGTCGAGGAGGAGGGGTGGTGGGGCGGTTACTAGATAAATCCGACATTATAGTATACTATAGTTATTGTAGAACTGTTGGCGGTCGAAGAGTGAGTGGGAGATTAAGTGTGACAGGCCCGAAGAACGGGCTTTATACCTAAGCTTTGACTTCATCCTTCAATCCTCAATCCATCCTTGGTAAGTAAGTTATTTCGAAAGAAGTAATGTCCTTTACCTTCCTCATTCACTTCACAATCTACTCTTGTACCTTAGTTAGTGTCTTGAAGGTTTCCCTTTCGGACCTAACCATTTCAGGCCGCATGTGTGTAACTTAATGTATACACACAAACAAGTTAAGCTTCAGGTCGCGTCGCTTCGGCTTCACACACCAATCGAAAGTTTATTAGGCCTCCCTCGAGGGCGGATCAATTGTAGAGCGGGCATGTATCGATGACCGCAAAGGTAGCGAAGAGTCACGGAGCGTGGCATGTCTATATCTGATAGTGTCGAGGTGGATTGCAAAGGATGGTATGGTCCTTGACGATAGGTACAAGGACAAGGGAAAGTGGAGGTGAAACAACTTTATCAAAAAGTCAATCTATCAATCGTCCACTTTATCATCCCGTCATCAGCTCACTAAGTCCATTCCTCAGGCTTGCATAAGCCGAATGGCACCCAAGAGAAGACCAGCAAACGTGGTCCGATCAGGAAACGCCGGTAACTCGACCAAACCAAAAGCAGAGCCAGAACCAATCGACCCAAATATCCCACCTAGACCTCCACCACTTTTCCCAGCAGGATACAAAACACCCGTATCGGTCCTCAATGAGAAATGCCAGAAAGCAGGCTGGGAACGACCATTAGTGGATGCTAGGCCGAATGGACAGAAATGGACTGGGGTAGTGACGTTGCAGAAGCGGGTTAGCAAGAATATCTATGAATTGGAGAAAGTTAGGTTGGAACCTAGGCCGGGGTTGGAGATTGATACTGCTCAGGAGGCTAAGCATTGGGCTGCTACATATGCTCTATTCCGGGTGAGCTATCTGCTCTATCGCGGGTTTGTTGTGCGAGCTGACGGTAGTTCTGCTCACATCTTCCGATGGCAATGACATTACCACCTAGTATCAGGCCTTACTGGACCACCTTGACAGCTGAGAAAGCAAGTGCACCAGATCATAGAGCTTGGGAATGGAACCCAGATCCATTTGCTGCGAAGAAAGAGGTGGACTCGAGGCAGGAAAAGAGGAAGGAGAAGGAGAACGCGAAAGAGGACGGAGATGATGGGCATGGAGGAGGTGGTGGACGAAATGGGAACGGTACAGGCGGAAGTGGACGTGGATGGGAAGGTGTACCGGAAGTCAGGATGGCTCCTAGTCTGCGGGAGCATGTTGAGGGAACAGTACGAAAGGTGAGCCCCAGACACGGCGAAGGTGGATGATAGCTGATGAATAGATGATGCAACAATTCCCATCAGCTGTACTGGAAGCTACTCGAGATATGCAATCAGCAGGCTCGACATCCGCGTCAGGTGACGCAACTCCCGCCCTTGACCTCGATTCGCTCAAAACACAACTCACAACCCTCCAATTCCGTCCTGCCCATATCAAATCCTGCCTATCAGCAATCGCAGCCGCTTACGCCCGTCTCCACTCATCCTCCTCATCCTCAAATGATCCACTTGTCCTCTCCTTATCAATCCTCTCACCGCTGGAAGCTGCTATTGAATGGTTACTCCTCCATCTGCCCGAGGACGATTTACCCCAGCGCTATAGACCTTCAGCGAGTTCAGCAGATTTCATCACTGGTGCTAGTGTCAAGCAGGGCGGACAGAATGCTTTGGTCAAAGGATGGCTTGTTGATAAATTGGTCAAACAGGCTGGATTCCCAAGAAAAGCAGTGGAGGCGGTAATGAAGCAAGAAGGGAGGGAGTCTGTTGCGCTCGACAAGTTAGGAAGGAGGTTGTGTGGCTGGGAACCAGTTGATGTTGACGGTACCGAGGAGGGGTGGCAGGGGGATGAAACTGCTGCTGAAGAGAGGAGGGTTGCGAGGGAGGAAGAATTGATGGCTGTGGAAGCTATGCTTGGGGATCGATTCGAACAGATTTCAGCTACTGAATTCGCCGTCAACATTGGTGAGGAGGGATCAAAAGATGTCATCATCTTACATGTCCTGTTTGACGAGTTCTCGCCATACCCTTCCCCTGCTTACCCGAATTCCCCACCGACGTTCTATCTCGCCTCACCAAATTTACCGGCATATATGCGCCTTCACCTCCACCGACAACTCCTCTCACAATTCCGGGACCCCGATAGGTCCGACCTTACATCAGCGTTGGAAAGTGGTAGTGGTGGAGCAGTGTTGAGTATGATTGAACACCTCGAAACAAATCTACCAGAGGTCATTGCCGATCCGCCAGATGTCGGAGAAGTGACCAAGTTCCTGATACCCAAGGTTGACGATACACCTGCAACTTCGCAGAATAGAGAGGTCAAGCGGAATACAAAGAAACGTGGACCTATGAAGCGACGTGTCCCGACGGCTGAGGATGAGGAGAGGATCAAGAAGAAGCAGAGGGACATGCAAGCTCATAGAGGATGGGAAAGTATGCTTGCCGATCGAACAAAACTACCAGCATGGGCGGAGAAGGATAATATCAATGCGGCATTGGCGACAAATAGGGTCCTGGTCGTAGTGGGAGAGACTGGTTGTGGTAAAAGGTAAGTCTTCACCGATGAATCATGTGAGCTGATGGAAGTACACAATTACCCCAATTCATCATGGACCATGAAATCTCCAAAGGCAGAGGAGCGAGTACATCAATAATAGTAACTCAACCCCGTCGAGTAGCTGCAATGGGCGTAGCTTCCCGAGTAGCCCAAGAGAGAATGGAGGATCTAGATATCATCCCCGGGACGGTTGGATACGCGATCAGAGGAGAAAGACGTTCGGGACCAGATACGAGATTGTTGTTTTGTACTACCGGAGTGGTCTTACGGAGGTTGGGGAGTGATTCGGATTTGGAGGGAGTTAGTCATGTTGTGGTGGACGAGGCGCATGAGAGGGGGGTGGATACGGATTTGTTGATTTGTCTATTGAGGGAATTGCTCGAGAGGAACAAGAATATCAAGGTAGGTCTGCCAAGCACTATTCGTTGCTGAAGCTGATGGACAGGTCATATTGATGTCTGCTACGATCAATGAGCAGATCTTCATCAGTAGGTGGACTGGAATCTCTGATGCCTCGCTGATAGGACAGACTACTTTGGCGGATGTCCAAGTCTGCATATCCCTGGGTTCACCCATCCCGTACAAGATAGGTACGTTGTTGACGATTATCGACTGCTGACAACAGGTACCTAGAAGATGTCATCTCAAATCTCGACTACACGCCCCAGCCGTCCCGATTCGGTCCCCGTCAAACCGAGGACCAAAAAGCAGCAATCCGATCCGACTTTGCCAAACTCAATCTCGACGAATCTTCTCAACGAGCCTTGGAGATCATTTCCGCCTCGGACCGAATCGATTACGGCCTAACAGCAGCCATTGTCAAACATATAGTCCGGACTGCTACCAATGACCAAGGCGCCATCCTTATATTCATGCCCGGAGTAATGGAGATCAGGCAGTGTGTCTCTGAACTACAATCTGCTTCTCTAGGAAACGTGGAGATTCTCCCACTTCATGCGAATCTTACATCGGCGGAACAGAAACGGGTCTTCTTGTCGACTAAACCTAGGAGAAAGATTGTTGTTGCTACCAATGTTGCTGAGACTTCGGTTACGATCCCTGATGTCGTTTATGTGGTTGATGGGGGACGGGTCAAGGAAACGCAATATGATGCTGATAATGGATTACAAAAATTGGTAGAGGTCTGGACGAGTAAAGCATCAGGTCGTCAGAGAAGGGGTCGAGCAGGTCGTACTCAACCAGGAGAGGTCAGCCAACAGTCATACCTCATTATAAAGCTGATGGGTAGTGCTACAAATTATACACACGCCGAACAGAATCCAATTCAATGCCCCGATTCCCAATCCCCGAAATATTGAGAACACCATTAGAAAGTCTATTCCTAACGGTGAAAGCAATGGACGACTCGATAGACGTTAAAGCGTTCTTGTCGAGAGCGATTGATCCTCCGAAAATGGAAGCTATGGATTCAGCTTGGACTACACTTGTTGATCTAGGTGCTGTTGAGGGGGAGAAGGGTACTAGTCGATTGACGGCTCTTGGGAGACATATGAGTATGATTCCTGTTGATTTGAGGTTGGCAAAGATGTTGGTGCTGGGTGCTGTTTTCAAGTGTCTAGATCCAAGTACGTCCTCTTCTTTCGTTGATAGAATTTGGCTGATGGATAGTCTTGACAATTGCGAGTCTTTTGTCGTCAAAGCCACTATTTACTTCTCCGTTGGATAGGAAGGATGAGAGCAAGAAGTGGGTCCCTACCCCGGACTTCCGAAATTCGCTGACAAGATAGAGCGCGAGAATCATTCGCATGGGCCCGTTCGGACCTCATGACAGATGTCCGGGCTTATGACTCGGTGATAGGCCTTAGAGCGAAAGGGGAAGGTCAAGCAGCCCAAAGGCGGTACTGCGAGGATGTACGTATGAACTCATAGTCCGAAGCGGCGACTGACAATCAGAACTTCATAAGCGCATCGACAGTACGCGACATCACTTCCTTGCGACATGATTTCTTATCCGCCCTGAACCAAATTGGATTTATCGGCACAGGCCAAGTGGAACTTGCGAAATACAGTGTCAACTCGGCACAGGAGAATCTGATCAAGTCGGTCCTTGTAGGTGGGTTGTATCCGAGGGTAGCACGTATAGCTATGCCAAAAGCTCTCTTTGAGCGCGTACAACAAGGTGCCGTCCAAAAAGACGTAAGTCCATATTCGGGAGGTAATGCTGATCTCAGCACGTCGCGAAAGAAATCAAATTCTTTGATCACTCCGGTAGAGTATTCCTCCACCCAACCTCTATTTTATTTAGTGAATCGAATTTCAAACCAGGCTACTTGACGTACTTTACAAAGACCGAAACCTCCAAAGTATTCTTGAGGGATGCTACCGAAGTCCCTCTTTTTGGTTTATTACTCTTTGGAGGGGTTATTACGATAAATCATTGGGCTGGGGGGATCATGTTGGGTAAAGGTGGTGAAGTGAGGTTGAAGGCTGGAACTAGGATTGGGGTGTTATGTTCTCAGCTCAGGTACGTTTCTCTTCTCGTCTCTTTCTTCCTCCTTTACCTCGAGCGGAAGGGGAGAAAAAAGAGAGAAAAATATATGGAGCTGATAGTAGACGATTACTTGATGCTCAGCTTGCGGAGATGGTTGAAAACCCAGGAAGTGGGGCTGTGGATATGAGTGGTCACGAGGAGGTAGTAGGCGCTATGATGGCTTTGTTGCAAAAGGATGGGTTGAGTGTAGGGTAGTTATATAGCATAGCATAGCATAGCATTGCATTTCTTTGCATTGTATACATAGGCCGTCGATCACATCAAGAATTCAGGGCCATTTCGACAGCATCTGATTGGCGATCAAGTACACCCCGAGTCGAAGCGATGATGCCTGGTTCTTGTCGGACTGATGATTGTGCGTCTTAGATCATATGATTTGGTAGAAGGGCTTGGCGGTTGGTGCTGAATTTTTGGGCAGGTAGGGGGGTTGGACATGTGAAGGAAGATGGTCGAAGAGGATGTCGAGGAAGGTTGGATGACAATTCTGCATCTTAGCGCACTGGAGGATATTAGCAGCTGCTGCGCTTCGCATGAAATCAGTATGTGTCAGCGTACTTGACAATCTTGTTCTATGTAAGTAAACCCAGTTTCTTCAAATTGTCCGAGAAGCGGCAAAGTAGTTTAGCCAAGGCAGCCCTGAGAGGGGTTTCTCGAGTACAAGATTAGTAGATTTGATCGATAAGTTGCATGATTCCTTTCTGGGTCAGTGATCGAGCCAAGGTGAAACACTGAGGACTGCCGTCGTGAGAGGGTCAGGGTAGGTGTAGATGTCGATTGCCAAATGCCGAATGCTGAGTGAGGTGAGTTGGGTCATTCCAACGCTGCTCCGCCTTTAGTGCCATCCATTTTACCTCACCTTCAGACTCGGCCTGTCTGATCGGCATCGCCTTGGTCTCCTTGTCTTTTGTGGCCCGTGATAGGTAATGGTAGAAGATACACTGCATCATGTCCAGATTCAATCAAAATCCCTACTGTCCCTCACCCCCCTTCCCGCCAAGGTTGACTTCACTATGCCTCTCCTCCCATTCCTTCGCTACATCCTCCACACTCCTTCCTTCCTTCCCTAGCCACTCCTCAACACCTTCCAACGCAGGCCTAACATCCTCCCTAGGTCCCCTCTCGAATGTCCCAAATAGTGCCTCCCTAACCAATTTATCTCTCTCACTCATCGCAAATCCCCTCACACCCGCATCACTCCATTTCTCCTCTACAAACCCAAATGTAGGTACTATATCCTTTGACCTCAATACACTATCAACTCTTCCTCCATGGCCAGTGTTTTTAATTCCAGAAGGAGAATTTGGGTCGTATTCGACTAATGTGGAGTTACGGGTAATATGGGCATTATGGAAATCTTCATATCGAGTATATTCGGGTGCACCGGATCTAAAAGCTGTTTCGAATGCAGCTGGTAATTGGGCTGGATCGTACATGAATGATGAAGAGGTGTGGTGTAGTTTGACTAGATCGCGTAAGACGGATTTAGGTAGTCGTTTTGAATTTGGTTTTGTAGGTTTGGAAGGACCGGCTTGGGATGATGATGCTCGGATTTGAGTGGCTGGGGGGGGTAGGCGCTGCGTTGCCAGGCGGGTTAGGGTTGTTGGCTTCATCGTATGTGGGTGGTGATGGTATAGGCAGATGAGCGATAGATGGCGAAGGTGACTGGAAATTCCAGTATCTTATCACAACCTCCACTTCGAAAATACCACGTCATACCAAAAGTTAAATCAAAGGTAGTCCACCTTTCCGGTCATGATGGGCAATTCATTGAATAACATACACCCACAATGGAGAAAGTCCAATTCCAGCTCGAAGCGACCCTCCCAGAACTTAAAGATCTACACGAGAAAGGTCTTTTCGCAAAAGTACCCCTCTCTCCGCTTGTTCAATAAATCAAGCTGATAAACAGAACGAGATTGATCAAATCACGAAACGTAGAACTGGATTCGAGACTTCCTTAATTAGGCGGCAGACTAGGAAAGAAGATTTCTTCAAATATGCGGAATATGAGATTAACCTCGAGCGACTCAGGAAAGTCAGGTGGAAGAGGCTGAGTACGTCTTCTCTGATTCAATGTAATGAGTCTGCAGGGTGGGTACTGATATGTAGGATACCATATCAATCCCCCTCCGCCATCTGCCTCTACTTACTCTCTACCTAGAAGAGCTGCTTATATACTCAAGAGAGCTACTATCAAGTTTCCTGGAGATTTGGCGGTTTGGCTCGCTTATGTCGAGTTTGCAAGTAGGGAGGGGATGCGGAAAGTTGTCCTAAAGGGCTTGAACAAGTGAGTCGCTCCTCATGTATTTTTCGGTACTGATGGTATAGCGCACTCCATCATCATCCCCTATCATCCACACTATACTTATTATTATCATATCACCACCTCCACCCAAATTCGCCATTCCCAGGATCCTCAATACCCTCTACATCCAAACTCGACCTCCCATCTGCACACGCCGACGATGAAGATGATATCGAAGCTTCAGGATTTTCACTGGAAGGAACAGCTTCGGCACGAACGAACATCCTCCTTGGGCTCCGTATGATCCCCAAATCCGTGGACTTGTGGAGGGAATATGTGAAACTAGAATTAGGTTGGGTAGAGGGATTAAGGCGTCGTTGGAAGGTATTAGGGGTCAATATTGAGCCCAAGGAGAATTCAAACGGGGTAGATCCAGATGCGTTAACTGGTGGAGAAGGGTCTTTTGGACCAGAAGGGGAAGATGCTAGGAAATCGATTTTGGCTGGTCAATTGATCATTCACGCTATCAACTCTGCTTTACAAGCTATCCAAGAAGAGGGCGGGATGGAATTTAGGAAATCGTTAATTGATTTACTAAGGACGTATCCTAGTGCATTACGCTCGAAATGTCTGGATGTGGTATACGCCGACTTGGAACGAATTTCGAATGAAGGAGGAGAGGATGCTGCGGAAGCTAGGTTTATGGTATTGACGAAGGAACTGTATGATCGACCATATGATCCCGAGAGGAAAGATGTTGGTGGTGTTGTACTTGAAGGTGGGGAGTTGGTTGACGCGATTGGAAAGATTGGAAAGGAGATTAGGTCCGTCGCCAAGAGTGGAAAGGGTGGTGAGAAATGGTTGGATATGGCTGGGAAATGGCTTGTTGAGCAGATGGAATTGTGTGGGGAGAATACCGATTTAGTACGTCCACCTCTCCATTTCTAATACAAAAGCTGATATTCAGCGCCAATATCTCTTTTCAATCCTTACTACCTTGACCAAACCCGCATACAAACCCTCAGCAAGTATTCTCCGACTTCACATCCACTACCTACCAGAAATCATGTCTGAGGAGGAACAAGCCACCATAGTCACCCGTCATGCAACTCAACACCCCTCAGACCCCTCACTCCAGCGTGAAAAGCTGTCTCTATTATCCAACACTGCCGAACCGGAAATGGTCCGAAAAGCATTCAAGGAAAGTATGAAACATTGTTTAAAACCAGATCTATCTCCCGAGGACAAGGCCGATGTAATCGCAATCTACACTGGATACCTCGAGTGGGAGAGTGAAGAGTCTACGTTACAAGAAGTGGATGGGATCTATAAACGTAAACTCCGAGAGACATTACGCCAAGATTGTATTCCCGAATTACACCCGACCGTCTTGGCTTCATATTACGAAGTCTTGTTGAGTCGTCAATCCGAAACAACAGTTTCACATATCGCAATCCTCGAACCAATAATCACAACCTACAGCCCATCTCATGAATTTTACCAACGCGCATTCGATATTATTTCTACTCGCTCATCGAATCCTGAAGACGATTTGGCAAAGGTGTATATGAGATGGCGAAATTCGGCTAGGAATAATCGTGATAAAGTAGGGGCAACACTACAATGGGCTGATTGGTTGATGGAGAATGGAGAGGGTAAAAAAGCATATGATGCTGTGGATGTTATGCGTCGTGAGATCCGTGTAGATGAGGCGGCTTTGGCAGAGCTGGAAGCTGGTTGGATCGCTGTTATGGAGGATGCCAATGGCGAAGTGGAGTCGAGTGAAGGGGAGAGTGGTAGCGAGGGAGAACAGAGCGGGAGCGAGAGCGAGGAGGATGAGGAAGAGGATGAGGATGTGATCATGGGGTAGACCCTCTCCGCCTGTGCCTTCCTATACTTCTTGCAATGACTGCAGCATAATCCATAATTGTACCTTATCATATGCAATGCTATCCTTATACTCATGAAAAGAGTCGTCAGCCGGGAAATCATAAACCAACCCCCTCCAAACACCCCCTCCCACCCCAAGCAACGCAATAATGCCCCAGCACCAATCTCAATTCCTCAATCTCATCCAAATGTTCCAATCTACTAATCCTCTTCAATTCTTCACGATCAATCACCGTTTCTCGGATATCCCATAAATCTTTTCCACCGCTTGTGAACCCTTTAAATCGATTAGCTTGGGCCGAGGGGGTAGGATAGATTGCTCCTGGGAGTGAGAGGTTGCGGGCCTATATCTCAGTTTCCATAAAGATAGAGGGGGCTTACGGCTAAATTGCGCTTCATGACCTGACCGAATGTTCCCCTTCTCATCAGCTTCTCTGACCATAGGTGGGGGATAGGGATGAAGTAGCTTACTCTAATCCACACATTTCATAAATCACCCCCGCACAATCCCCAAACCGATCAAACCAAGTGATAATCTCCTCTCCAACTTCCGGTTTCAAATAACAAAGTACACATTCAGCCAAGAAGAGGGTCGGTAATAAAGGATCTAGGAGGGGTAATAATTCCTCTGTCAATGTTGTTGCTGGATTCGATTTGAGGTCGAGGGGTAATAATGTATATATATCGGATGTGAGTTGTGTTCCACCTTTTGATATCGTATATGGTTTATCTTGTGAGGTGGTAGAGCGCAGGGAAGATTGAAGGGTCGTTGAACGAGATATGCGTTGTGCTTTCACACTGGTCAGATGTGGGAAATCGATTTCGATATATCGTCCAATCGCAGGTCTATCACCCCGAGACTCTCATCAGCACCCTCTCGAAATGAATAAGAGACTCACCATCAACCTCCAAAATCTCGTATCACTCCCCGCTCCCAGGCTTACCACCTGCTTCCCACCCCTTTGCAAGAACTGATCAACAAGTAAATCAATAGCCCATGTTCTATGATGTGTTCCGACGTTTATTAGAGGTGGTTTCCGACTACCCGACTGGGATGATTCACCATATTTAGGTCGATAGAGTTGAGAGACGAATGGGTCGGATAGGTAACCTAAGTTTACTGCTGATCTACTTATCAGACTTGTCCATCTCGAACACCGAGAGATGTGAAAACACTACAGCACGGGAGAGGGACTGACAGTCTGGAAGCAGCTGCATCATCATCTGTTGATCTTACTGCTTCATCTGGATCTACTTGTGCTCTATTAGATGAAGGGGGTAACATGATATGATATGGGGTACTCTACTCAGAAGTTGAATGGACTACCTCCACCCTCTAACAATGTTGATGTATTTGTATTTATTCCCCCCATATAGTCATATCGATTTCGGTACTCTTACTTCTATTGACCTAACCTATAGTACACTCTATTACATACATCCACTCCGACTCTAGACTCGTATATCAATCACCTGCCGACAAGAACGCGCAGATAGATCCTTGGCAGAACACAGATTTAATAGAAGAAGGAAGAGCACACAGGCAAAATGGCAAACCTAGGAGTACCAATCAAACTCCTCCATGAGTCTTTAGGACATATCATCACTGTCGAGTTAAAGACTGGAGAGGTAAGTCCCTTTGCCTTTCATGGGGGTATGAGCTGATGGTAGATGTACCGAGGGAAATTGATGGAAGGTGTGTTACTCGGTAGGATATAGGATATAGCTGACGGTGTTCTCTCTTCAACTCCTTCTCCCATTTACATTTACATTTCATCACTACGTTCACTTGATCCAACAGCCGAGGACTCGCTAAACATCGCTTTGAGGGAGATTGCAGTAACCGCAAGGGATGGAAGGGTATCGCAATTGGAACAAGTTTACATTCGAGGAAGCATGGTACGTGACACAATGCCCCAGCTGGGCCTGTGTTCCCTGGTCGACAACAGTGATAATTGACGTACAGATCCGATTCATCATCGTCCCTGATCTACTTGCCAATGCCCCAATGTACGTCCTCCTCACCCATGATATCCATGAAGGAGGCTAATAAACAGGTTCAAGCGAGTCGGACCTAATGCCATGAGAGGACGAGGTATCGGAGCAGCACGAGGACGAGCTACTATCCAGAGGGGTACGTTTCTCCATCTTTTCCCCCTTTCCCTGTTTATGTCGCATCTCCTCTGTTATTGTGCCGAGAAGGAAACGCGCAAGGATGGAGCTGACAAATAGCAAACGCAAGGAGAGGTACATCAACACGTACACCCCAAGGTGTCAGGCGATAGTCTCGTTTGTTTACTGCTCACGGACCTCGGGGATTGGAAACGGAACATGGATATGGTGGTGTGGATAGAACCTTTGAAAAGATTCTATGTCTAAAATTGGACATGTAGAGGGACAAACATGCAATCAAGCTCGCAAATGAGATAACATGACAAGTATGACATAGAGTACTAACAATGACAAGGATTATAAGAGGTACAAGCACAGTATGGCTAGACTAGCGTCACAAGACTAGATAGCAACAAGGAGGGGTATCAC
>Ga0308160_10005488_pt1 | contig 13216 bp, 9 predicted proteins | sample PhyFR1_FD_201036 | JGI IMG/M metagenome (GOLD analysis project Ga0308160, IMG submission 201036) | Phyllosphere microbial communities from UC Gill Tract Community Farm, Albany, California, United States - DLSLF.R1 | ecosystem: Host-associated > Plants > Phyllosphere > Unclassified | place: USA... | reverse complement strand
TCCCCCGGCCTTGAAGGCGGGCCGAGTCGATGTTGGCAGGCTGCCATCGCGTGCGCGTGGGGGCCTCTGCTATGATCCGGCCTTTTGGCCCGCCCCTTCAATGGACGCCTTTTTCGTATCGACCGGCATCGTCGCGCTTGCAGAAATCGGCGACAAGACCCAGTTGTTGGCCTTCCTGCTGGCCGCGCGCTTCCGCCGTCCGCTGCCGATCGTGCTCGGCATTTTCGTGGCCACCATCGCCAACCACGCCTTCGCGGCGGCGGTCGGCGCGCTGGCCGGCAGGCTGCTCGGGCCGGACGTGATGCGCTGGGTGCTGGGCCTGGGCTTCCTGGCGATGGCCGCCTGGATCATGGTGCCCGACGATATCGACGGCGACGACGCGCCGCCCGCGCGCTACGGCGTGTTCCTGACCACGGTGCTGGCCTTCTTCATGGCCGAGATGGGCGACAAGACGCAGGTCGCGACGGTGGCGCTGGCGGCGCGCTATCCCTCGGCCATGCTGGTCGTCGCCGGGACCACGCTCGGCATGATGCTGGCGAACGTGCCGGCCGTGTACTTCGGCGACCGGATCGCGGGTAAGGCGCCTTTGCAGCTGGTGCACGGGATCGCGGCCGTGATCTTCGTGGCGCTGGGGATCGCGACGCTGCTCGGCGCGGGGCAAAGCCTTGGGTTCTAACTTGTGCACGTCGCCCCCGCGCAGGCGGGGGCTGAAGTTTCTGCACGAGCTACCGGAACGCGTGCAACTTGGGTTCCCGCCTCCGCGGGAACGACGTGCTACTTGATCAGTACTAACGCCGTTCCAGGTCCGCCCTGCTCTACCCAGACAGGCGCCGACCACACGATGTTCCCATCCTCCTGCGTCAGCTTCACATAATAGAAGTGCGCTCCCTGCGCCGGCGTGATCGTCACCTCGGCCTGGTCGGCCAGCTTCGTCACGGTCCCGTTTCGTCCCGGGACGCCTTCCATGATCGCCACCGCCGCCGCGCGCTTGCCGCTGCCGCTGGCGAAATGCACCTTCAGGTTCAAGGGGCCGCTGCTCGCGAAGCGCTCGCCCATCAAATGGCCGTTCGCGGTGAACACCAGCTGCGCATCCTTGTCCATGGTCGCGAACACGCGGCGCGCGCGCAGCGCCGCGACGAAGCTGTCGCGCGTGAGCGCCACGCCATTCGGCACCAGCACGGCGGTGCGGTTGGTGTAGGACGCGCCCCAGTTGGCGCAGTGGTTGTCCTGGTTGCTGCTGAAGGCCACGTGGTAGCCGGCCTCCAGCAGCTTGTTGCAAGCCTGCTCGAAGTTGCTGCGCCGGGTCTCGCCCTCCTTGTCGTTGGTCGAGAAGGCCGAGGTGTTCAGCACTTCGCACAAGGCCATCGCTTCGTCGCCGTCGGGCGTGTAGGCCAGCGCCACGCCGTCCACCTTGAACTGGCCGCTGGTGGACGGGTGGTTGAACTGGCCGATCCAGCCGCGTGATTTCATCAAGGTGTACAGGCTGGCGTAATCGCTGCGCGCGGTCGCGGTGTCGGCCAGCAGCTCGCCCTTGCCGGTCTTTTCCCAGCCCAGCAGCTCGTCGCTGTTGAAGATGTTCAGGTGGCCGCCGTTGTTGATCACGCCCCACTCCATGCCGTACAGCGCCAGGAAGCCGGGATGCGCGGCGTTGAAGTCGCGCGCCGTGCGCAACCCGGCCTGGTACAGGGCCTTGGCGGCGGCCGGGTCGGCACTGGCGTCGGTGCCGTCCGAGCCGTCGTACATGTGGTTGTGTTCGGAAGTCATGAGGATGTCCAGCCCATGTTCGCGCGCATACGGGTAGGCGACGTCCGGGCCGTAGGGCGCGGTCTGCGGCTCCTGCGCCCCCTTGCAGTCGCCGAGCGGCGCGCCGCCATCGCTGTCGCTGGTCTGGCTGTGCAGGTTGCCGTAATAGACGGTGTAAGGGAGCGAGGACGGCGCCGGCGCGGCCTGCAGGCTACGCCGCGCCGGCAAGGGGTTAAAAGCCGGCAGTACCGGCGCAGGCGTGGCGCCCACGCCGATCTCCCAGGTCTGGTCGACCTGCTCACCGTTGTCGTCGGCCCCGGCCCGCATGCGCACCCGATACACGCCCGGCGCCGGCCGGCGGCCACCGGCCTGGCCCGGCCAGCGCACCGTTACGTCGAGCGGCTGGCCGGACAGCGTGATCTTGCCCTGCCACTGCGCCAGCGGCTGGCCGCCGGGCGCCAGCAAGTCCAGCTGCCAGTGGGCGCCGATGCGTCCCTGCAGGCCGGGATAGTCGAAGGAGAGCGTGAAGGTGCGCGCGTCGGACTGGCTGCCGCCGTCACCGTGCCAGGGCGCGAGCAGCGTCGCCTCGAATTCGCGGTGCTCGTGCTGGGCGGCGGCGATGGCGCCCGGCGGCGCGGCCTGCGCGCGGGCCGGCACGGCGGCAAGATTGATCAGGCTGGCCATGGCCAACAGCGCGGGCCAGGTCAGGGCGGAAGCCGGGGTCGGGAATGAGGTTTTCATAATGCAATTTTTGCAATTGCATCATTTCGCGCATTGATGCGCGGATCATTCCCATGTCAAATAATTATTATTTCATTGACAAATGTTCAAGCCCCCGGCATGGCGTCAGAAATGGTATTCGGCGCGCACCATCGGCGTGCTGGCGCGCTGCCCGCGATTGCCGGTGGTCGCCGCAGTGTTGCCGAACTTGTTGTTCCAGAACTGGTATTCGACGCCGACGCGGAAGCGGTTCTTCGGCTGGCCGAAGCGGCTGCCGATGTCATACATCAGTTGCATGTCGAGGTTGGTCTCGGCGCCGGTCGGGTTGCCGACTTCGTCCCGGCCCTTGGCGGCGATGTAGTTCAGGTAGCCTTCGAACGAGAGCCCGGGTGCCCAGCTTTCAGGGATGGGGATGCCCCAGCTGGCCGACAGCATCGGGTGGTTTTCATATTTACAACGCCCGCTCACGTTCGAGATCGGGGGAAAGGCGCCGCTCGGCGCATTGCTCTCGCGGAGCAGGAGGATGCCGGTACTGAGAAAGCCCGGCACATCCCACATCAGGGTCGGTCCCACGACCAGCATGCGCTTGCGCGAGTTGTAGCCGACGTCGTTCTTGGTGTTCCAGTCGAAGCCCAGCACCAGCCCGAGGCCCTTCACCGGACCGTAGGCGATCGGCTGTCCGCGCAGGGCGCCGATGTCGAGCGTGTGGCGGTAGACCACGTAGGCTTCCTGGGCGCCCTCGTCCTGCTGCAGCGAGGCCGGGTCGTTCCGGTCGGACTGCAGCAGGTCGACGTTGAAGTAGTTCGAGCCGTACTTGTAGGCGCTGGCGTGGGTGAGCGCGAAGATGTGCTTCTTGATGTCGGACGGGTTGACCGGTTCGCGAAAGCGCGTGCCGTAGCGCCAGCTGATGGCGGTGTCGCTCCAGTCGGCCGCAGCGGCCGCGCTGGACATGGCCAGCAGTGCCAGCGCGGCGGCGTGGCGCCGGGTGGATCTCGTCGTCATCATGCGCATGGTGTTCCGTAAAGGCTCGGCACTGGTTGGCCGTATTAACGCCAGTGTAGCGAAAAGCCCGCCAGGTCAACAGGTCACTATGCACGACGTGTGGCGTATGCGCCATGGATTCGCCGAATCACGGCGCACACATCATCAAGCCAGCGCGAGCCCGCCTACCACGGTCCAGGCCTGGTCATGCCCGGCGCGGTGCAGGCACAGCGCCGCCCTGGCGCTGCGGTTGCCGCTGCGACAGACGAAGACGAGCGGACGGCGCGGCTCGGCCAGGAAATGGGCCAGGTGTTCGGCCAGGCGCGACAGCGGCACATTGTGCGCCGTGCGGCCATGCAGGCGGCAGGCGCCGGCCGCCGCTTCGGCCGGTTCGCGCACGTCGACCAGCAGCGCGTCCTGGTGCGTGCGGAGGAAATCGGCCACGGCCTCCGGCGCCAGCACCATCGCGCCCTCGTGCGTGCGCAGGAAGCCGGCCACGGACTCCTGCGCGCGCACCATCGTGCCATCGCCGGCCGCATCCGCCAGCGTGCGGAACGGGACGCCATCGACATCCACGCCGAAGCAGGCGACGGTATCGGGCGCCACGCCGTCCACGACCGCGTCGCCCGCGAACACCATGCATGGCGCCGGCAGGCGTTTGCCGTCGGGGGTGCCGAGCAGGTAGCTCACGCGTGCTTCGCCCGACGCCAACGGCAGGCGCGCCAGCACCTGGCCGCCGATGGCGATGCAGGCCAGGCCGTGGCCGTCGTCCAGCATGATCTCACCCGCTTCGTCCGGCCAGCCCAGCGCACCGGGATCGTCCTGCGCCTGGGCCAAGGCCGCGCGCAGCGCCATGCGGGCATCCATGCCGTCCGGATCGCAGCCGGTACCCAGCACCGCCGTCATGCGCAAGCCGCGCGATCCGGCCATCGCGGCGATGCGCGGCGCCAGCGCCAGCGGCGGGTCGATCGCCACGCAGGCGCGTGCATCGACGTCGAACACGAGCCAGCCGTGGCGGCCTTCGCTGCTCAGCTGCAGCACGCCATGCGCCTGGCCGGACAGGCTTGACGCTGCCGGCTGCGCGGCGCGCAGCGCCTGGCCGCAGCGGCGGATGCGCGCGCAGGCCTCAATAATGAAATCCATGGTCGCCAGCGGCCCGAAGGACAGGCGCACCGCGCCGCTGCTGCGCCACAGCGGCAGGCCCATCGCCGCCAGCACGTAGCTGGGCGCGGCCTTGGCCGCCGAGCAGGCCGAGCCCGCGCTGACGCGCACGCCGGCGGCGTCGAACAGGTCGAGCAGTTCCCCGGATGGCATGCCCGGCACGGAAAAGTTGAGCGTGGTCGGCAGCGCATGGGCCGGCGGCGCGTTGAACACGATGCCGGGAAAGGCGTCGCGCAGGGCCGCTTCCAGGCGCGCGCGCATGTCCTCCATCTCGGCGTGGCTGCGGAAGGCCGTGCCCTCTTCCAGCGCCTGCAGCACCGCGCCCAGCGCCGCGATGCCGGCCATGTTCTCGGTGCCGGAACGCTGGCCGCCTTCCTGGCCGCCGCCGATCATCAGCGGGGTGTAGGGCGCGCCGTCGCGCACATAGAGCAGGCCGATGCCTTTCGGCGCGTGCAGCTTGTGGCCGGAGAACGGCGCATAGTCGATGCGGGTGCCGGCCAGGTCCAGCGCCAGCTTGCCGAGCGCCTGCACGCAGTCGACCATCCAGTAGGCGCGCGGGCCGTGTTCGCGCAGCACGCGCGCGATGCCGTCCAGGTTCGAGACGATGCCGGTCTCGTTGTTGGCCGCCATCGTGCACACCATGGCCGCGCGCGGCGCCAGTTCGCGCAGCAGGTCGAGGCGGTGGCGGCCGTCGGCATCGACCGGCAGTGCCTTCAGCGTGAGGCCGGTGCCGAGGATGCGGTTCCAGTGCGCCAGCGCTTCCGGCACCGCCTTGTGCTCGGTGGCGCCGTACAGCAGCAGGTCGCCGCAGGCGTCGCCGGCCGCGCGCCGTTCGCGGATCGCGAGCAGGGCCGACAGCACTGCGGTCTGGATGCCCTCGGTGGCGCCGCTGGTGAACAGCACCCGGCCCGGTCCGGCCTTGATCACGCGGCGCGCCCGCGCCCGGGTATCGTCCAGGATGCGCCTGGCGCGCAGGCCGCAGGCGTGGCTGCTGCTCGGATTGCCGAAGCGTCCTTTCATCGCATCGACCGCGGCCGCGATGGCGGCCGGCAGCACGGGCGAGGTGGCGTTGGCGTCGAGATAGATGGTGTCGTCCCTGGAGTCGTCGGTCATGGATTAATTGCCAAAAGTCCAAAAAATTTGCGCGGACTGCGCCATAGTTGAGTAATATGTTACGGACTCATGCGGGATAAGACGTACTAAAGTCTCACCGATTTTTCCAGCCCCATAGAACAATTATTCTCATATTGGCAGGATAAGAAGATGAACTCACTCGACAAATATGATTGCGCAATCCTGGCCGCCCTGCAGGCGGATGCCACCCTGTCGATTTCCGGGCTGAGCGAGAAGGTCGGGCTGTCCAGCACCCCCTGCTGGAAGCGGGTCAAGCGCCTCGAGGAAGAGGGGTATATCGAGAGCCGTGTCAGCATCGTCAACCGCAACAAGGTGGGCTTGCCGGTGACGGTGTTCGTCAGCGTGCGCACCGTCGACCACGACGAGAAGTGGCTGGAGCGCTTCGCCGCGGCCGTGGTGGCCCTGCCCGAGGTGCTGGAATTCCACCGCATGAGTGGCGACGTCGACTACCTGCTGAAGGTGGTCACCACCGACATCGGCGGCTACGACCGCTTCTATAAAAAGCTGATCAAGACGGCGCAGCTGTCCGGCGTGTCGTCGGCGTTCTCGATGGAACAGATCAAGTGCACCACGGCGCTGCCGCTGGAATTGATCTCGCATGGGCTGCCCGCCTGATTCGATTCATGCGATGATGGCGCCCGTTCGAACCCAAACGGAGACAAGCTAGACATGCCATCGATATTCAAGATCGCCGCACTGGCCGCCGCTGCCGGCCTGCTGTCCAACGCTGCCCTGGCCCAGGACCAGGTCGTGCGCATCGGCCTTTCCGGCCCGCTGACCGGCGCCAACGCCTTTGCCGGCAAGGACAACGAGAACGGCGTGCGCCTGGCGGTCGAGGAACTCAACGCGCAAAAGATCAAGGTCGGCGGTAAGGCTGTCCGTTTCGAACTGGTGTCCGAGGACGACCAGGGCGATCCCAAGGCCGGCGTCAACGTGGCCCAGAAGTTCGCCGATGCCGGCGTCAAGTTCGTACTCGGCCCCTACAACTCGGGCGTCGCGATTCCCGCATCGCGCGTCTACAACGATGCCGGCATCCTGATGTCCACCGTCGGCACCAGCCCGAAGATCACGCAGGCGCGCTACCCGAACGTATTCCGCATCGTCGCCAGCGACACCCAGGTCGGCGGCTCAATGGCATCCTATGCGGCGAAAGAACTGAAGATCAAGACGGTCGGCGTGATCGATGACCGCACCGCCTTCGGCCAGGGCATCGCCGACGAATTCGCGCGCCAGGCGCGCGCCTCCGGCCTGAACGTGGCGGGCCGCGAGTTCACCACCGACAAGGCAAGCGACTTCGCCTCGATCCTGACGGCCTTCCGCAACAAGAAAGTCGACGCCATCTTCTTCGGCGGCTACGCGCCGCAGGGTGCCCCGATGGCGCGCCAGATGAAGCAGCTCGGCATGGCGGGTGTGCGCCTGCTCGGCGGCGACACCCTGTGCAGCCCCGAGATGGCCAAGCTGGGCGGCGATGCCGTCGGCGCCAACGTGATGTGCGCCCAGGCCGGCGCCATGCTCGACAAGCAGGCCGGCGGCCCGGCGTTCAAGGCGCGTTACAAGCAGCGCTTCCAGCGCGACCCGGACGTGTACGCGCCGGCCTTCTACGACCAGGCCATGTTCCTCGCCAAGGCCATGCAGGACGCGAAATCGACTGACGCGGCAGCCGTCGGGAAGGTCTTGCACACGGCCAGCTACCCGGGCGTGGCCGGCATCTATGGCTACGACCCGACCGGCAACCTGAAGAAGACCGCGGTCACGGTCTACACGTTTAAAGGTGGCCAACTCGCGCCGCTGGCCAGCTATTAATCAATCGCCCTCGTAAAGACTGGGCGATAGGCGGCGCTAGGCGTATGCTTGGCGCCGCCTTGTTTTTATCACCGAACACCTCACACATGAAACACATCCCGACACTGGGCGCGATCGCGTGCGCCGCCATGATCGCCTGCGCGCCGGCAGGCGCCGCCGCCGTGCAACCCGCCGTACAAACCGCCCCCGCCGCGGCCGTCGATACCGCCCAGGCCAGGGCCCTGAACAAGCTGGCCGACGCGTACTACGATGCCGTGGCGCGCTTCGACCCGGTCGCGGCCAGCGAGAGCGGCGACAACCGCTTCGCCGGCCAGATCGGCATGACGATCGCGCCGAAGAACCGCGCCGCCCAGTTCGCACTGTGTAAAGGCTACCTGAAGCGCCTGCACGCGATCCGCCGCGACGCCCTGCCCCAGCGCGACCAGACCAGCTACGACATCCTCGACTACGAACTGGCCACCGCGCTGCGCTTCGAGCCCTTCCCCGAGCACCTGCTGCCGATCAACCAGATGGACAGCATGCCGGTCACGCTGGCCAACTATGCCAGCGGCCAGGGCGCCCAGCCGCTGGCGACCGTCAAGGATTACCAGGCTTACCTGAGCCGCCTGGAGCAGCTCGGCCCGTGGATCGAGCAGGCCATCGTCAACATGCGCGAAGGGATGCAGCGCGGCGTGGTGCTGCCGAAGGCGCTGGTGGTCTCGATGCTGCCCCAGTTCAAGCAGCTGGCCTATGGCGGCGCGGAATCGAGCATCTATTACACGCCGATCAAGAACTTCCCGGCCAGCTTCTCGGACGCCGACAAGAAGAAGCTGACCGCTGCGTATAAGCGCGTCCTCGACGGCAAGCTGTCGGTCCCGGTCACGAAGCTGGCCGTGTTCCTGGAAACGGAGTACCTGCCGGCCAGCCGCGCCAGCACCGGCTGGAACGCCCTGCCGCAAGGGGAAGCATGGTACAAGGTGCGCGTGGCCAGCCAGACCACGACCGACCTGACGCCGGAGCAGATCCACCAGACCGGCCTGAAGGAAGTGGCGCGCATCCAGGGAGAGTACGCGCGCATCGGCCCGCAGATGGGCTACACCGGCCCGGCCCCCGGCCTGCCGACCTGGGTCTCGGAGCAAGCGAAATACAAGCCGTTCAAGACCGAGGGCGAGATCATCGACGTCTACCGCAAGCTCAACGCCCAGCTGCAGACGAAGCTGCCGGCGCTGTTCTCGCTGCGTCCGAAGACCCCGCTCGACCTGCGCCTCGAGCCCGAACTGTCGCGCGCGACCGCGTCCGACCACTACACGCCGCCGGCCGTCGACGGCTCGCGTCCGGGCGTGTTCTGGTCGGTCGTGAACGACCCGGCGCAGTACGGCAACACCGGCATGGTCACGCTGTTCCTGCACGAAGGCCAGCCGGGCCACCACTTCCACATCGCGCTGATGCAGGAACTGGACCTGCCGAATTTCCGCAAGTTCGGCGGCAACAACGCCTTCACCGAAGGCTGGGCGCTGTACGCCGAGACCCTGGGCCGCGAGATGGGCCTGTTCGACAAGCCGGAGGATTATTTCGGCCACCTGAACGACGAGATGCTGCGCGCCGTGCGCCTGGTGGTCGACACCGGCATGCACGCCAAGGGCTGGACCCGCGAGCAATCGATCCAGTACATGCGCGAGACCCTGGGCTATCCGGAATCGATCGCGCGCAGCGAGACCGAACGCTACATGGCGTGGCCAGGCCAGGCGCTGGGCTACAAGATCGGCGCGCTGAAGATCCAGGAACTGCGCGCGCGCGCGGAAAAGGCGTTGGGCAGCAAGTTCAGCCTGCCGGAATTCCACAAGATCGTGCTGGGTGAAGGGACGCTGCCGCTGGCGCTGCTGGAGAAGAAGGTCGACCGCTGGATCGCCGAGCCGAAGTAAGCGGGATCGAAGTAAACAGTATCGAGCAGGAGCGGGATAGCGCCATTGGCGCTGTCCCGCTCCCGCTCCCGCTCCTGCTCCTGCTCCTGATCCTGATCCTGATCCTGATCCTAATTAATAATCAGGGCAGCTCGGCTCGGTGTCATACCCAAGCGGTACGTAATAGTCGGCATACGGCTTTCTGTCGGCGATGCCGCGATACAGCCGGATATGGAGCCCTTCGATCCCGGTGCACTGGCGCACGATCACCGGTTTGCGCCCCTGCCCCAGCGTGACTTCCCAGGTATCGCGCCCGCGGTCCCGGACCGCGGTCATGCCCGTGAAGCCGAAGCCGATATCGCCCGCCTGCGCCGCCGATGTCCCCTTGTCCGTGAGGTAGCCGGCATAGGCGAAGCCTGATTCGCCTTCATCCTTCAACAGGACCTCCGACTCGGTGCCGGCCTTTTTCGGCGGCCTGGCGCCCGGCTTGGCACCGACCAGGAAACAACACACCATCCTGGTCTTCGGATCGGTCAGCACGTAGGGCAATGCCGTCCCTGCCCGCATGCCGGGCATGGCAGCGTGCAGGGATGCGCTGCCTTCGTGGCGCATGTCGACCACGTAGAACACCCGCGTATCGGCAGCCGCCACCGCCTGGGCGGACAAGGCCAGCATCCCCGCGACGATGGCCCGCATGCCTCAGCGCTCTGGCGCCACGCGCCACACCACGCCGCCGGCATCGTCGACCACCAGCAGCGCCCCATCCGCCGCCACCGTCACCGCCGCCGGACGTCCCCAGACGTCACGGTCGGACAGCACCATGCCGGTCATGAAGTCCTGGTACTGGCCGGTCGGCGCGCCGTTCTTCATCATCACGCGCACCACCTTGTAGCCGGTGCGGATGCCGCGGTTCCAGGAGCCGTGCAGGGCCAGGAAGATGTCGCCGTCGTACTCTTTCGGGAAGGCGTTCCTGGCGCCGGCCGGGGCGTGGTAAACCACCATGCCGAGCGCCGCCGAGTGGGCCTGGAGCAGCGTGTCCGGCACGATCGCCTTGCCCTTCAGGTCGGGGCGGATGCCTTTCAGGCGCGGGTCTTCGTGGTCGCCCAGGTAGTACCACGGCCAGCCGTAGAAGCCGCCCTGCTTGACGCGCGTGATGTAGTCCGGCGGCAGGTTGTCGCCCAGTTCGTCGCGCTCGTTCACGCTGCAGTACAGGTCGCCGGTATCCGGATGGACCATCATGCCGACGCAGTTGCGCAGGCCGTTGGCGTAGTTGCGGCGGTTCTTGCCATCCGCATCGAAGGCCAGCACGGTGGCGCGGTCGGTCTCTTCGGCCCAGGCCCCGCCCAGGCCGTGCTGCTTTTCCCACTCGGCCAACGCCACCGGCGGCTTGTTGCCGATGCCGGCGGCGACGTTGGTGGCCGAGCCGACCGACACGAACATCGTCTTGTCGTCTTTCGAGAACGCCAGCGTGCGGGTGGAGTGGCCACCCGTGGTGTCGCTGAGCTTTTCGACGATGGTCTCCGGCTCGCCCCTGGCCTTCAGATCACCCACGGTATAGGGGATGCGCACCACCGAGTTGACGTTGGCGACAACCAGGTATTTCGGGTTCGCGCCGGACGGCCAGAACGCCATGCCGTAGGGACGCGACAGGCCGCTGGCGAACACGCTGGTACTGTCGGCCTTGTCGCCGTTTTTGGAGCGCAGGATCGTGATCTGGCCCTTGCTGGTCTCGGCCAGCAGGATGTCGCCGTTCGGGGCGCGCAGCGGCAGGCGCGCCTTGCCGCTGTCCTCGGCAAAGAAGCCGACCTTGAAGCCCTTGGGCACGGCCGGCATGGCGCCGTCCGGACGCTTGGCGACCTTCGGGCCGTTGCCGGCGCTCTCGCTGGCATACGGCTGGACCAGGCTGCCCACGGTGATGTGGTGCAGGTCGCCCGGCTTGTCCTCGGTCCACGAGCCGGCCTTGTCGCCGCCGGCCGTCGCCGCTTTCGGCGCTGCGGCCGTGACCTTGCCGCTCTGGCTGGCCAGGTACTCGATCACGGCGGCGCGCTGCTTCGCATCGGGCATGCCGATCGGCATCGCGGTGCCCGGCACGTCCTTGTTCGGGTCGCGCAGGAAGACGTCGAGTTCTTCCTTCGTCCAGGTCTTGCCGGCGGCGCCGGCCTTCGCCAGCGCATCGGTATAGTTGTAGCCCGCCACGCCGGCGGCCTTGCGGCCGACCACGTTGAACAGGCCGGGACCGGCGCGCGAACCCATGCCGGGATCCACGGTGTGGCAGCTGGCGCAGTTGCGCTCGAAATAGGTCTGGCCGGCGCTCGGCGCGGCCAGCGCCGGACCTGCGGTCATCCAGGCCAGCGCCGCAAGCTGCGCCGCCATCATCGTTTGCTTCATTCTCGTTCTCCCCTCTCTTGTAGCAATCAGTCGATCAGCAATCAGTCGATCATGAACACCGGATAACGCCCCCACTCCGGCTCGCGCCAGCGCGCGCAGTTGGCGAAGATGAAGTCGAGCACCGCGCCCTGGTCCTTCAGCAGTTCGGGATTGGCCTGCTTCCAGGCGTCGAACTTGGCGGCCAGCGCCGGCTCGGCGGCCAGCAGGCGTTCGGCTTCGTCTTCGAACACGTAGTCCGAATACGCTTCCTTCTTTTCCAGCACGCTGTTGAAGAAGCCCCAGCGGAAGAAGCTGTCGTGGCCCAGCGGCTCCAGCATCTCGACGGCGTAGCGCGCATTGTCCTGGTCGAGCCAGACGATCTGGTCGCCGGCGCGCAAGCTCACCTTTGCGCAGCCGCGTTCCAGCTGCACGTCGTCGTGGAACATGTGGCCCTCGTAGGCGTTCGGCCGAGAAGTCACGGACTTGATGTGGTAGCAGGCCAGTTCCTGTTCGCGCTCGTTCTCGACGCGCTCCATGCGCACGCCGTTCCACTGCAGGCGCTCGATCACTTCGCGCCACTGCTGCGGCACCACGTAGGCGCGCGGCGCGTAGACCACGATGTCGGCCGGGAAGCGGTTGAAATACGGGATGTCCTTCTCGTACGGCGCGCTGCGGTCGTACCACAGGCGCTGGTAGTCGCCCAGCACGCTCGGCTTGTACCTGGCAGCGTAACCCTTGAAGCGGAAGCTGGATGGATTGTCTTCGTCCATCGCCCAGTGGATCGGCCACTCGCGGCGCGTGCGGCCGTGGTCCTTGGCGGCGCGGCGCAGCTGCACGATGCGCTCGCCGTTCGCCACCGTGAAGTCCAGCGCCGTCTCGACCAGCGCACGCATCGAGTGGTAGCGGTCGGCAAAGGGTTTCAGCATGTGCGTCTCGGGCATGAAGCCGATCGTGTGGTGCAGGGCCGCGTAGCCGGTCGAGAAGCGCGCTGTCTCCAGGAACTCGGCAATACCGTCGTCCGGGCTGTCCTTGACCGGGTTCACGTACGGGCAGGTCGGCCAACCGCGCTTGTCCATCTCGGCGTACATGTGCGGCAGCATGGTGTCGCGCAAGAACGCGCCCAGCTCGCCGCCCAGCTTGTCGGCCTGGGTGTGGATCAGGGTCATCGTGTAGGCGTAGTCGGCGCCGTTCGAAGTGTGGGTGTCGACCATCACGTCCGGGTCCCAGGCCGTGAAGAATTCGTTGAACACGCGCGCGGTCAGGGTGTCGCACTTGACGAAGTCGCGGTTCAGGTCCAGGTGGCGGCTGTTGCCGCGGAAGCCGAACTGCTCGGGGCCGTCCTGGTTCACGCGCGAGGTGTTGTTGCGGTTGAAGGCGCCGTCGACGTTGTACAGCGGGATGAAGATGAACACGGTCTTGCCCAGCGC
>Ga0308160_10005487_pt1 | contig 13220 bp, 20 predicted proteins | sample PhyFR1_FD_201036 | JGI IMG/M metagenome (GOLD analysis project Ga0308160, IMG submission 201036) | Phyllosphere microbial communities from UC Gill Tract Community Farm, Albany, California, United States - DLSLF.R1 | ecosystem: Host-associated > Plants > Phyllosphere > Unclassified | place: USA... | reverse complement strand
CTTATAGGGTATGGTAGAGCTGATTCTAGATATCAAGAGATCCTACGACTGGAGCAAGTAAAGGATATGGTTTCGTCTCGTTTCATGAATTCGAAGCTGCCGATATGGCTATTGAGAATATGAATGGACAATTCTTGGGTGGTAAACAGATCACGGTCCAATATGCTTTCAAGAAGGATAGTAAAGGAGAGAGGCACGGGACACAGGCAGAGAGGATATTGGCCGCTCAAGCCAAGAAGAATTCATTGGTTGCTGGTGGATCTGCAGCGTTTTCATATCAGGGTATGTCCCCCTCCTCTTTTTAAGGGATGGAAAGTTGATGACAGGCGCGTTCGCTGGAGCATTATCGCAATCCCAACAACAGCAACAAGCAGGTTACCCGGGCCAACCACCACCCCCACCACCTGGAGTTCCAGTTTATCAACCCCCTCCGCAAGCCCAACCTTCATATCCACCACCTCCTCCTCAAGGCTACCAGGCACCTCCAAATGGTTATCCGGCTTATCCACCCCCACCACCTGGGTTCCCCGTTGCTAATGGCGCACCGGCATATGGATATCCACCGCAAGGACAGGGTGCGCCCCCACCACCGCCAATACGGATGGGCTTTGATGGGCAGTAGGAAGAGATGCAGGACATGAATATGGATACAATAATGTAGATGCATGAGCAGTGTATGAATATGGTTCTCAAAAGACTACGAGGCGAGGGAGACTCGAATGATTGACAAGTCTGTGTCCGCCTCGGTGATGACGACATTGACAGTCTCGCCAATTGGGATATCCTTGCCCTTTGGCAGAGCAAGGAAAGCAGGACAAGCAAGTGCCTCCAATCTAACAGGAACAGCCACCATCCCATCAACCACACTTCCTCCCACCGGCCCACTGACCTTCGCAACCACTGGCGCCCTGAAATCTAGCATATCTTCAGTAGCCTCATACCCAGCAGGTAAAGGTCCATGAAGTCGACTCTTGATCATACGAGTGATCCACCAATCGCTTGCGGACAGTCCAGCTCTTTTGGTAGCTTTCTGACCTATCTCATTCCTCTTTCCTAGAATCCCAATTTCTTCTTCATTGAATTTCGACCATGGGATCGAAAGGCCTTTGGAAGAGGCGAGGTGAGACTTGATTTGCCAATGGACCAACATATCTTCATATCGCCTCAATGGGGATGTAGCCCTCAAATAACCATTGGTTCCAGTGAGACCCATTATCCAATGCGGGGTTATCTTGGTACTGAATTCACCAGGTGGGAGGAAGAGGTTGGATTTCAGTATTTCGTATGGATCTATTCCGCCTAGAACATTCTTCTTGGACAGGAGAGTATCGAGTATCGCGGAATTGTCGGTACCGGACAAAGAGTCGATAGGTGCCGGAGCTGATGATCCTCGGTATGGAGCTGGGATATTGTTCTTGTCGCAGAATGAAGCAGCTACTTTTCCAGCCAAGATCATACATTCCGCCACTATCGATTGTGACGTTACTGTCGTCGTCGAAGTCGAGGTGGGGTGTACGGAGTAATCGACCAGAGGTTGACCTGAGTAGAAGGTAGATGAGCGAGGGATGGAAGAGTGGGCAAAGACGTTTTCTGGGACTTGCGGGAGTGGGGTCGTGATATGAAGAGAAGGTTGGGGGAGAGACCATTCGAATCCTGCAGAGGCGTAGCGGCGTTTACGATGTTTGATAGCTATTTCATGTAGGGCTTTCAGGTCGTTCAAATCTTCTTGAGTGGGTTCCGAGACGTTTCGAGTGGGCCTGGGGCGAGTGGTCGTGAGTGATCCAAACGGGCGAGTGGAGGGTTGATCATTTGAAAGACTTAATGCCTTATTGACGGAGGCGTAAGTCACGACCCTTGGCGCCTTGATCCATCCCATAGCCACTTTTTCATCCTTCACTTCCCCATCCTCTCCGACTAGTGCCGAGAAAGTCATGACCCCTTGCCTATCTACTTCCGCCCCGAGACTGAGTTCTTTCATGATGATATCCAGAGGGAGTAATGGTCGGTTCCCCTCGGGAGTGTAGACTGATGAACCCTGGAATGAAGCTTTTGTCGAAATTGTATGGTGGGGGTGTAAGTACCTCGTAGGGTCCGCTACGTGGATATGGACCCATGTGTCCATACTACCCTCCACTCTCTCTATGGCGATCCCGTCATCTAGCTCTGAAGCGGTGATATCGTCCATGACGAATACTTTATGATGTGTGAAATCTTGACGCAGATCGTCAAGCTCTGTGCCTTTTAACAAGTCGTCATTACCCACTGGTGTCGTGCCGAAGATCGTTACTCCTTGTAAAGCCATCAATCGAGAATTCGATTCGGCTGTACGGGATCGTTCGAGTGAATCGTGGGGTGAAAGGATACCGATGTCGGTGAGGAATCGCCGGACTGTATCCTGGTTGATCGGGGCTCCTTGATATGCGTTCAAAGGTTTAATGATGGATTGCGAGATTGGAATTGTTGGTGAGATTTGGGTTGATCGAACTTCGTACACCCTCGTCAAGAGGAGAGAGATGATGTCCAATTCCTCGTCACTCCATTCAGGTAATGTATGAGGTTGTTCGGCCAGATCGCCATCGGTATCGAGAGAGGTGGTAAATGCCAGAGCATCTCTAGCTTTCTTCGTGAATGCCTCCACGATCCCCTTTCCACCGGGTATAGACCCGTCATACCATCCTTGAACCGTCGTCAGGCGTCTCCTCTCGTCCCTTGACCTGACCATGAAATTCCCAGTCTCCCTCATATCCCCCGTATCGGCCAGAAACAAGTCCGGACGAGCCATCATGAGCGCATGAGCAGCGTAAGCTGGTAACGTATTATTCCTAACATTGACCTCCTTCTCCCCTTTTCCATTCAACAACCACTCAGCGCATTCAGCAGCTGTCACCGTCCCCCTCTCTCCTTCTACAGCCCATTCTTCCCAGACCCCTTCCAATCCACCAACTCTATCGCCTTGTCCCCCGCCCAATAGTCGCCCAGACATCTTTTCAGATTCCTTCATTACTTTCCTAAGGATCCTGACTGCTTTCCGACGCGCTTCAAACATTGGATCCAAAGGGTCTAGATTGAGTTCGGTACCTTCTTTCCAACTTTGTAAGAGCTCCTGCGACCAACACTGCGAAGCTACTTCGGCGGGAACAAGGGATTGGGGCATAACGAATTGAACGTCTTGACTACTGATTGGCCAGATATCGCCTGAGGAAACTAGGACTAGTAATCGTGGTCGACCACCTATGAAGATTGACGATAAGATCAAACCGATGGTTGATGATCCTTCCCTCCAACATCAGCTTCGTGCCAAGCCATTCATCGAAGAACGCACCTTCGACATTCGACCACACGGCCTGGTCCTAATCCTACAACCTCTTCGGGCACTGATCCCCAGTCGGCGCCGGCCTCACTTGGTCCAGCGCCCGATTTGACAAAGTAGGCCTGTCGCTCTAGGGAATGCCCAACGCCACCGGTATCGTACTTGATGTCTTCACGGCGTTTACCCTTGTCCAGCCTGGACGTGGTTGGTCGAAATGCACCATAGTGTATCGATCGGGATGCGGGGTAGAGCGGCGATCTAGCGATAGGCGGAACAGTAGACCTTGAGCTCGATCCAACTGCTTCTGTGAGGGCGTTACGGGCTGCTCTCATCCTGCCGACTATGCGATACTACTCCCTCGAAATCATCGACGTTAGTCTGTAGACGATCCATAATTTCCAGTAATTGTAATATTACGTAAAAGAAGCCAAGCCGGTCACTCTAACCTTAGTTGCCCGAATCGTAAACCACCTCCCCTCCCTTCGACTCTCCCCATTGTTATTACCATACACGCAATGGATATCCTAGGATTGGGTAGACCACCCGATACTAGACCAATAGAAGGATCAGAATATATCCGTAAACTCCATAAATACTTGACTGCCAATATCTCGAAGCTCGCTCCGACACCTCAACGCAAGGCGGAACCTACCTTCTTTCAACAATCCTATACCCTCCTTACACTTGGTCTTGACCCTAATTCGAAACCATTGTCACGAAATGTCAAAGTGCCCCTCACACTTGGATTCGGAGGCGCTTCCGACGCAAAAGTATCACCGACAAAGCCGGTCTTATTGAGGCTTCCACCGGATCGATTACTATATCTATTATTGAGGTGGCAGAGTCTACCGCAAGCGCTACCTCATGTGGGTAGGACGGATGTCCCCATCTCCCCTGGGGTTCCTGTTGCTTCTCGAGGAGCAAGGGTTGATGAGAGGGAGAGAAAGGGGCAAGGGGATGTTGATAGTGTAAAGAGTTGGGTAGGGAGTATGAGGAGTGTTAGTCTTGGGACGGTAGGGTCGCAGGCGACTACGATCCCGGGCTTTGGATGGATGGGGAGAAAGGAAGAGGTCACTGAAGGTCAGTCAGCTGGCGGGTCTCAGTAAACCCCAAAGCTGATGAGTAGATCAAGTACTGCTAGCGCTGTACTCTGCCTTTTCGGTCTTACCGGCACTTTTGATACATCCTCCGTTCTTGAGCGATAAGCCGATTGCGGAGCTGGTTGAGGCGGGCGGATATACACAACTTGGAGGAATTGATGTTCGTATACCTCTAGATGTGCTGAGGAATTTACAAACGTAAGCTGGCTTCCCTGTGTTGGAAAGGGGCAAGCTGATATATAGATTGGAGTTGGAAGCATACGATCCGAGGGGACTTCTGATACCGCCCAACCCAGGACTGAGGAGTCTGACTGTACGAGATGTACAAGACGCCGATGACTGGATTGAGGAATTGCTCGCCGTAGAGGTTGACGGATCAGATACACCGACCGCTCGATTCCCAAATCTACGCCACCTCTCTTTGTACTCGACTACAATGATTTCATTCCCCTCCCTACCCCTTGATCGACTGACTCATCTGGACCTCTCCCACAATCTACTTAATTCCATCCCGGCATCCCTCTCATCGCTCCATTCACTCCAATCGCTGAATCTGTCGCACAACATGATCGTCTCCGTCCGAAATGCCCCCCAAGTCCTGGGAAATATCACAACCTTGAATCTCAGCAAGAATCGAATAGACTGCCTGGTCGGTCTAGAACGTCTCCTAGGCTTGGAGAGGGTGGACGTCCGATCAAACGAGCTGTACGAGGTGGGGGAAGTGGGGAGATTATCAGTTCTACCTCATATCAAGGAGGTTTGGTGTGTTAATAACATATTCGACCAAGCTGCGAGTGGGGACTGGAGAACGGATCTGGGGATCGCATTCGCAAGTGAAGGAAGAAATGTGATTGTGGATGATAGACCTTGGACTTGGCAGGAGAAGAGGAATATCGATGCTGCGTTGGCTACTAAAGGTCGACAATCGCATTCGAGAGTACCATCATCCACTACTGCCGCTAGGATCCCAGCTCCACCACCCAGGCAATCTCAAAGCAAACCTCCGGCACCCGTGGTACCTCATCACCAAGAACGCGAAATCACGAACGCCGATCCAGGACCTAGCAAGACCCCCAAGTCCCACATGTCACCTACCACTACCAACTCACCTGCTTCTACAACCTCCGCGGCTGTACAGAAAAAGAGACGTCCACGGCGAGTAATCACATTAGATGATGACGTACAAGAAGAACCTATACAAGAAGATAGAATAGGAGGATCAATGCGATTACCAAAGACTGAAAGAAAGGGAGATGGGGAGAGGAAGGTGGGAACTACCAACAGTTCTTTCACGGTTCCCAAAAAGACTCAAGTCAGATCTGGGATTGGAGCTGATACTTTCCAACCTCCTAATCCTGGGAGATAGATAGAAGGAGGACAATGTTACCTGTTGTAATTTACTGTATCTATATGCACATAGTCCTCGTAGTAGAGCTAGATTTACTTCCGTTATCAGCATGACGATTCAACCTACTACAGTCACCTCCACCAAGTTACTCACTTGTCACTTATTCTCTACTCTACCCCCCACCCCCCCCTCAGAGACGAGAATCGGATGTCGGGCGAGTCCTCTTCCGTCAAGCGGTACGATGCGGACTTCAAGAAAATCCCAGGAACGTTATCTATCACGGCGGCTGCTATTGCGTGGGTACCAAAAACGCCAGGAGCTATGGATAGGCAGTCACAAGCTCTGAATCGTGCCATGGGTACGTTCACCTACCGCCCACCCAGATACGAGCTGACATTATAGCAATGTTCGCTTCTAAAGCTACATCAGCTAAAGTATCACTGAAAGTCACGTTCCGAGACGACATCCCCGCCGGAGGGTTATTATTCACATTCACCTCCACCAAAGCTGGAGAAGATAGGACAGCCGTCCAGGACACTTTGATCCCATATATCACAGCAAATAGATCCGCACCTAATGGCGTGACCCCAGCCGCACCGGCTGCACCATCACCAGTCGCTGGGCCGAGTGGGGAGAAGAAGAGGAAAGCAATGGATCCGGCTACTCCTACCGATACTGCGCCTGGTACTCCCTCTGCTGTCGCCGGCGGGGTCAGGAGACCGCAGACACAAATGGGCAAGATTCGTTTACGGGTATTGAGGAAGAATCCGACTCTGAAAATGTTACATACGGAATTGGTGCTCGCGAAGGAGATTACAGAGGAGGAGTTCTGGGATGGACGAGAGGTCAGCTATCCGACTCAAGGTTCCCACGGCAAGCTGATAAATAGGCACTACTGCAGGCTGAAGCACTTGCTTATGAACAGAAACCAGGTCGAGCATCTAGGTTATTAGATGATCGATTCGACCTCGACTCCGGTAGGAAAGGGGGAATGGCAGCAGGAGGAACAGGAGTCGGAGTCAAATCCAAAGCAGACTCTGGACCTGTCGTCTTGAACATCTCGAAAGAATTAACTAGGGAGATATTCGAAGAATTCCCAGTCGTTCAGGACGCATACGCTAGATCTGTACCAGGAGTACGTGAAATATTGGGATAGGGGCTGATGGTAGATAAGTGAAAGTGAATTCTGGTCACGATATTTCCAATCTCAATTATGGGAACGACATAGGGCGAGTGTGAGAAAGACGGCAAATGATGATGTTGCAAAGAGGAAAGATGATATCTTTGATCAATATCTTGAAGATCCAGATTGGGGTGAGCTCCCTTCTTCGTCCGATGAAATGAGCTGATGATAGATGTCACGCCTAGGGCAGCTCTACCAGAGAATATAGAGCGATTCTTAGATCTATCAGCTTCCGAGGAAGACCATGGAGAGGTATGTCATCCCTCTAGATGGGGCTGACGGCAGACATCAACAGTAAGGGATTACACAATGCAGGCAGGTCGAGAGAGGAGTTCATTACCCCTCATAAGGCGATTTAATGATCATTCGAATAAACTCCTTCATTCTGGCGGGTAAGTCCTCTTCTTTCTCGTGAAGGATAAAGCTTATGGTAGGAACAAGAAATCGGGATTATCAAATAGCATACAACCTGACGAGGATGATATTTATAACGAAATTGATATGGAGGATCTGAGGGGACCGGCGGTCGATACAACAATCCGCTTAGACGTTCAAGAAAAAGATGACGAGGCGGAAGGGGATGAAGGTCAAGTTGTGAGGGGCATCGTTTCTGGGAAATCACAAGAGGTACGTTGATAAATCATGGATTAGCTGATAAGTAGGAATTGGAGGAAACGACCAAATCACATCTCCAATCCACCCGATCCCTTCACATCGACTTCACGAATGTGTCTGTCCCCAACCCCATTGCGAACCCCAATAGACCCAAAAATGCCCCTCCAATGCCGGAAGAAGCTGCCGAATTGGAGATATTCCACTATCAGCGAGATTCAGGTATTCACGCAATGGGCGTAGTCAAGGATTTACATCTGGCTTCCAACGCTGAGAATGCCGAACTTGGTACGTCTTCCTTCCATCAAAAGACAGAAGCTGATATTTAGACCCATTGCCGGCTGGGATACTACAACAAATGACATCATGCCATAATGCCGCCAACGAGTTCCTGAGGCAGTACTGGTCTGCAGTCTTACCTGCTCAAGCTGGCGCCTTGGGGACGAGTAACGCTACCACCAAAGCTGCTAAGGCTGGAAAAATGGCTGGGTACCTGAGGGGTATGGAGGGTAAGATTAATGCAGTTGTACATACTGCTGTACTTGATGGGTTGGATCCTGCTAGAGTCAGAGCGGTACGTTTACGTTCAATGGGCAGTTGTCAATTTGGCTGACATTCCAGGGATTGGCGCCTACCTTAGGAGCTGTGCGGATAGCTCTGCAGCGGGAAGATAAGCGGTTGAAGAGTCTGAAGCCGTAGCATATTTCAGTGCACGGTATGCAATCACGGCTCGCAACGTGAAGAAAACATGCCATTATCCACATTATTATGTACTAAGAAACTAAAATCCAACTAAACCATGTATATAGTCGGCTCTTTTCAAACACTCAGCTCTACAACGCGAGGATGATACCACCAACAGCCATGGCGATACCAGCAACTCCACCCTGGGCTCCAACCTTGAATCCAGCGTTTCCGGTGTTGGTAGCAGAGGCAACAGCGGATGAAGCTGCTGAAGCTCGGCTGGAAACGGATTGCGAAGCGGAAGAAGCTCCGGATTGAATGGAGTTGATGGCGGATGAAGCGGAGTTGAGGGCTGAAGAGACGGTTGCGGATGCTGCGGAAGCGGCGGAGGAGAGGGTGGAACCGGCGGCTGCGGTGGCACTACTTGTTAGCTTGCTCCACGTGACCAAGTGGGAACAGCTCACGAAGCTAGTGCCGAGGTGCCGGAAGCAAGTCCGGATGAAGCCTCAGAGACAGCTTCGGAAGCACCGGAAGAAAGGGAAGAAGCGGCGGAGCTATCATTAGCCATATCCTTGTAACCGTGAAGAGGGACATACCCAGCGGCAGACTCGGCGGACTCAGCAGCGGAAGCAGCAGAGGAAGTAGCTCCAACAACAGCACCAGAGATGGATGAAGCGACGTTTCCATCTTCGGTGGTGGTGGTCATAGGAGAACTGGAGTCGGTCTCCTCAGAGGAGACGGCTGAAGAGGTGGCGGTGGAAGGGGGAGCGTCACCGGCGGCGGTGTTTGGAGTTGGGACGGTGGCTTCGGCACATACTCCTTCGGCGGCGGAAACGGCTCCTTCTACCTCGTCGGGCTTCTGTCAGTCTTGCACAACTCTTTCGAAGGGAGAAACTCACTCCACAGGTGGATCGTAGGCATCCAAAGTAGGTACCTGCAGCAAAGCCCTTCTGTAAACAGACGTGCAAATCGGTTAAACTCGGTACTCACGCTAGCACATAGGCAGGCCCAATCACCAGCACCACATCCAGTCTGATTGTCAATTTAACCGAGTGGTTCTTGAAAGTGCTAGCTTACATCGAAGCCAGAGAGCTGGTTGAGACAAGCAGCAGTACATCCACCTTGACGAGCTTCAAGAGTGCTTGGTCGCTATTATCAGCTCTGTTCTTGGTTCAAAGGAAGTGGGGTAGACGTACAGCAGCGACAAAAGGCACAACGGCTAGGATAAGAGCTAGAGAGAATCGCATTGTTATAAGAGTTGTGAAGTGATTATATAAGTAATGAGAGTAAAAGGACTGAAGACTATGTTATGTTATGTGACTGAGAAAGAAGGAAGAGAAAAGAGAAAGGGATCGCTATGACTGTCTTGTTTATATTCCATAAAAGAGAAAGGAGCCGAAAGTTGAGTGATACGCGTAAAAAGGGGGTTTGAGTGTTGATATCATAGCGTCATAGCGTAATCCATACAATTCAGTCATAGCTCAAAGGGGTGTCGAGGATTAGGGGGGAAAGGGATAAAGGAGTGTATTACTCAATTCGATAAGGACAGGGGTAAGTTACGCATGGGTTTGAGGGATAGGGAGGAGGGAGGGGGTGTGTGGTGTATGCCTACAATAGGGGTGTTTCATCGTCATTTGTGTGAACAATGTGGGGATTGATTTCGCCGGCGATCACTTTCTCTTTGTCTAGCGAGATTTTTGTATGACGCCGAACATTACTGCATTTTACGGCATACGGTCAAAGGGTCCATTGATCTCCCTATCTGCCAACCTCTTACTCGCACTGTGACTGACCCAACACTTCATCCAGCCCGGCATCCAACTTTGAGTTTCTAACCTCTTGTCTATATTATTCTTATATTTCTTTATCAATATGTTTCTTCGTTTATTCTGTAAAGTCTTGAGCCAAATGAGACCGATGATATCGCATACTAGAATAATGCCGCAGACTCTATATCAGCACTAGCAGGAAGGGATGCGGAGGACGTACCGACGTAGCAGACGTCGGGTAGGAAACTGTATGAGTCTGTGCACTGAGTAACCATAGGGGGAGCTGGGGGCGCGCGGGATGGTTCTGCTCGTGATAATAGGTTGACTGCTGATGAGATGGCCATTGTCGATTGTATGCTCAATTGATAATTGATGAGATTGACTAGGGTGTCTCTAAGGACATGATACTTAGGGCTGAGCAGGATGATCGACAGGATGTTGATACGAAAGGGAGAGATCTGCATGCGAGGGGGACGGAGAAAGGATATACCATCCCACCCAGGTTTCATGAACCTGCTCTATAATCGATTGACGGCTACGAATACGGATTGCTAGATATATGGCAAGTCACTTTCTATCCACAGTTTCAGGCAGCCTACTCGTGGCTATCATACTATCCCTCATTCCCTTTCTCAGCGTTGTCGTCTGTCCTTGGTCCTTGAAGTTTCCTCAAGTCCAACTTGGCGGACCAGATAGAAGCTATCAGTATGAGGAACAAGAGTCCAAAGAACGCCATCACTAAGTCATCAGCGAGGGGATGTATTGAAGGGGACAAGGCGTACTAAAGAAGAAGGGCGTAAGTGCTTTGGTACAAGTGGAGAAGTCCGCTCGGGCATGGAGGTTATTAAGGTGGTCTGGGTTCATTTTGCCGATTTTGTTGGTATCGTCGATGTGATGTACTTATGATGAAAGCTGCTCGATTTACTACATCATAGCGATCATATGGATCGATGACATCGATCTGTTCCTTTGAGGTGCCCCTGACGGGACAAGGGGCAAGAATGAATGGGAGGCGAAGATCTCGGAAACTCACCTCGAAGAGCATACCAGCAGGCTACGGTGCCCATGTCAAGTACTTGATTCGGGCGGTACGAATGTGCATATTACGGAGCCTGAAATCACTGACACAGACAAGGCCTATCATCTTTCTCCGTCGTCTTTCCCTTATTTTGCCTCATCGTGAGATACCTCGAATCTAGCACCTTCACATAAATGCTCATGACAAATACCAACGCAATACCAACCATAAGGACTATCATCAGTTATGAAATCGCACTCGGCGAGTCTGATAGGAACTTACCGCCGACACAGATTTTGAGGGATGTTTCCATTTTGCACTCCCCTCCTGGGGACTGTGCTCTTTCCAATATCATTTCTAGGTTTAGTTTATTTTGATTTGGGTTGATAATGAATGATTAAGTTTTGAGATGGAATTTGGGTGTGTTTGGCCTGGGGAATACCTTGAAAGGAAAGGATTTGCGGTGAAGGGTGGCAAGGCGGCGCCTGGTGGCTACAGGAGGTTATCCTGGTAGTAACGACGGGTGAACAGCAATGCTGATGGAGTTAGGTCTGCGAGAGCGGTACGATTTGGAAGCTAGTCGTCTACTCCTACGAAGCTATGAAAATCTATCTCTGAGGTAGTGGCATGATTTACATCAGACAGACCAGTCAGACTTGTGCATATGCAATCTACGCCTTCTCTCCATTCTCCACCTCAGATCCCTTCTCCCTCTTATTCCTTGCCCTCTTATAATATATAGTACGAGCAAAGACGACCAAGACGACAGCGACGACGACAAAAGCTGGGTCATTAGCGGTCAGATTGATAGCTGAGAGGGAGGACGTACCGATGTATATTGAGAGGTCTGGTTTACCTGTGCATGGGGAAGAACCGTGGTTTTTGGGTCTCTTCTTTCTCCTCCGTCGGGGATCTAGGTGGTGCATTGTGATGGTTTCTAGGAGCTCTTCTGCCATTGCTCGGTGGTAGATCGGATGATGCGTTGAAGATTACTGATCAAGTTGAGATGTGTACATACTATCGAATGCAAAAGGCGGATCAGGGGGTCAGGGGACGAGGGGACTTGGTCAAAGGATCGGGAAGATCAAAACAAGGGTATGTTTATGATCATCGTACATATTACTGTAGCTAGCTTTACGAAACACAACATCGTAATCAACGCTACAGCACCGCAACCGCACCCCACGCCATGACAGCAACAACACCCATCCCCAAACTCCAATCCGCTCTTCCAGCCCCATTAGCACCTCCAGTCGCAGTAGCAGCCGCCTCGGAAGAAGTACCGGTTCCAGTAGCGGTAGTCTTGACGGTTGTCTTGAGACCTGACATGCTCACGGCAGAAGAGGCTGTATGATCGTCCCCTCCTGGTCCTGTTGCGACTCCGGCTCCGGCAGCTTCAGTGGCGCCTGTTCCTGGTGCTGCGCCTGATGGACTTGGGGCGGTTTGGGGTTCACATGGTTTACCATCACATTCGTAGATTGATCCTGTGTCGTAGAACATCTGTCTGTCAGCTCAAAACATGTTGAAGGAACAGGAGACGTACTTCGGCGATGTAGAATCCTTGGTAGATGTTCTGGGAAGCGTATTGCTTGTCGCACGCTTGATTGATACACGATATCCAAGATGTATCGAGGGTGGAGCTGACAATCAGTACTGCAATTTCTGGATTGCAGGTAGACTTACTTTCTCTCCCGAGAGGTGACGCCATTGAAAACCTGCATACAGTTGATCACTATCCAGATCAGCTTTCGTCATTGATGGGTGAGGTGTACGTACCACAATTGTAATCGTTGGAATACCACTCCGGATACTTCGCCATGGACTCATCTCCCTGATTACCGCTCGCACCCTCAGGTGCGCCGGCTGGTGGTTGACTAGGATCGGTCTGTCCTTGTGCTTGATCACCGGGTGGACCCTGGGCAGCAACGAGTTGTAAAGCCACAAGTAGAGTGGCAAGGGCGTAACGATTTAAAGAGGGCATTGTGTATCGTAATGAGTATATTTCAGTTGTTCAGGATGTTTAGAATTAAATGGCTTTCTTTGTTCAGCTTAATAGTGATTAGTACCTTGCTCAGTAATGCCCAGAGAGATATAGCAATAGATGATCTCCAAGCCCTGGTTGATCTGCGAGAATGAATGGATTGAGAGGGGTAAACGATGAAAGGATGGATATTAAGGCTCTTTAGATGTGATCGG
>Ga0308160_10005485_pt1 | contig 13221 bp, 8 predicted proteins | sample PhyFR1_FD_201036 | JGI IMG/M metagenome (GOLD analysis project Ga0308160, IMG submission 201036) | Phyllosphere microbial communities from UC Gill Tract Community Farm, Albany, California, United States - DLSLF.R1 | ecosystem: Host-associated > Plants > Phyllosphere > Unclassified | place: USA... | reverse complement strand
CGAAACCCGGCGACTACCGCTTCGAGATCGCCGACGTTCGCCTGGCCGACCGCTGATCCCGATAACGATAAACACAAAGAGCGATGGAACGATTCAAGCGCGTGCTGGCGGGGCCCTGGGTCCCGCCTGAACTGGGCAAGATGCCCTTCCTGTGGGCCAGTTCGCTGACCTTCATGCTGTGGCAGTACTTCTTCAAACCGCCCAGCGGGGCCGAATTGCTGGCGGTGGTCGCCACCGTGATCCTGTTCCTGCCGCTCTATCTGTACAGCTTCTGGGTCAGCGGCACCCGCGCCGTCGTCTGCATCCTGCTGACCTGCCTGATCGGCATCGTATGGGCGCCTTGGAACACGGGCGCCGGCACCATGTTCGTGTTCGCGGCAGGGATGTGCGGACGGCTGGCGCCTGGTCCGAACGGCTACCGCATGCTGGCCGTAGTGCTGGCCCTGGCGACGGCGGCCGGCTATTTGCTGTCGCCGATGCCTACCGTGTTCCTGCTGGCGCCGTGGATGGTCGGCACTTCGGTCGGCGTAGGATCGATCATGGAAGGCGGCCTGCGCGCTTCGCGCCGCGCGCTGCACCGCAAGCAGGAAGAAGTCGAGCACATCGCCCGCATCGCCGAGCGCGAACGGATCTCGCGCGACCTGCACGATCTGCTGGGCCACTCGCTGTCGCTGATCGCGTTGAAGGCGGAGCTGGCGGGCAAGCTGGCTGGCCGCGACGTCGATGCCTGCAAGCGCGAGATCGCCGATATCGAAGCCAGCGCGCGCCGCGCCCTGGCCGAGGTGAGGACGGCGGTGACCGGCTACCGCGACAGCGGCCTGCCGGGCGCCCTGGCCAGCGCCCGCGCCAGCCTGGCGGCGGCGGGCGTCGCGCTGCGCGAAGAGGTCGAGCAGTTTGCGCTGGCGCCCGCGCTCGAACACGTGCTGGCGCTGGCGCTGCGCGAAGCGGTGACGAACGTGGTGCGCCATGCCGGCGCGACGCGCTGCACGATCCGCCTGGCCCAGGAAGAGGGCAGCGCGGTGCTGCGCGTTCTCGATAACGGCGAGCGCCTGCGCGAAGGCGACGAAGTCCGGGTCGGCAACGGCCTGACGGGCATGCGTGAACGTGCGTCGTCCGTCGGCGGCCGGCTTGTAGTCAGTGTGAAGAATGGCGTGCGCCTGGAGTTGCGCCTGCCGATGATGGAAACGAAGGAAATCGCATGATCAGGATCGTGATCGCCGAAGACCAGGCGCTATTGCTGGGCGCACTGGCCGCATTGCTGAAGCTCGAGGACGACCTCGACGTGGTCGGCACCGCAGGCAACGGCAAGGACGCATTGACGCTGTGCCGCGAACTGCGGCCGGACATCGTGCTGACCGACGTCGAAATGCCGCAGATGACCGGCCTCGAGCTGGCGGCGCATTTGCAGGAGCTGGGCCTGCCGGCGAAGGTGGTGATCGTGACGACCTTCGCGCGCAGCGGCTACCTGCGGCGTGCGCTGGAAGCCGGGGTGCGCGGCTACCTGCTGAAGGATGCGCCGGCCGAGAATCTCGCTGCGGCGATCCGCGTGGTGCACGGCGGCGGCAGGGCGATCGCGCCCGAGCTGGCGCTGGAAAGCTGGAGCGCGGGCCAGGATCCGCTGTCCGACCGCGAACGCCAGGTGCTGCGCCTGGCCGGCGAAGGCAAGACCAGCGGCGAGATCGCCAAGCTGGTGCACCTGTCGGAAGGGACGGTGCGCAATTACCTGTCGGAGGCGATCAGCAAGCTGAATGCCGGTAACCGGATCGAGGCGTACCGGATGGCGAGGAATGCCGGCTGGCTTTGACGTAGAATTGCCGAAAATTGCAAAAGGAATGCAGATGAAGCTGTATCGCTGGACGAGTTACTCCATAAGCAGCCCCGGTGGCAATGGTGTCGCCGGGGGAACCGGAGTAACTCATGAAAGACATGTCACGCGCCCTTCGGCGCCACCACGCCGCCAGGCTGAAAAAAGCACGCCGTTTCTATCAAGGGCGTGATCTCCGCGCGCTTCCTCGCGAAGCGGGCATGGTATTGAATACGCCCCATCCCTGCAGCTGCTGGATGTGCGGACATCGCAGAAAATATCTTGGTCCCAAACTGGCTGAACTGGTACATGCCATTAAGCTGGACGAAGAGTCTTAAGTATTACACCGGTTGCAGTACTTCAGGTACGAAAAAGCCGCGCCGGGCAAAACCCTGGCGCGGCTTTTCACATGGCCATTAAGCGATCAAGCCGCCGGCAACTTGCCCAGCTGCTCCTGCATCTTGGCCAGCGTGGCGCTGAAGTTCTCGACACGTTCGCGCTCCTGCGCCACCACGGCGGCCGGCGCGCGGGCAACGAAACTCTCGCTGGACAGCTTGCCGTTGGCCTTGGCGATTTCGCCCTGCAGGCGCGCGATCTCCTTCGACAGGCGCTCGCGCTCGGCGGCGACGTCGATCTCGACCTTCAGCATCAGCTTGGTCGTGCCGACGATCGCCACCGCGGCCGGCGAATCCGGCAGGGCGTCGACGATCTGCACTTCCGACAGCTTGCCCAGCAGCTGGACGTAAGGCGCGAAGCTTTGCGCAGCGGCGCGGTCCGCTTCCGAACCCGGCTCGACGATCAGCGGCACGCGCACCGATGGCGACAGCTTCATCTCGCCGCGCAGGTTGCGGGTGGCGTCGGTCACTTTCTTGAACTGGTCCATCCAGGCTTCGGCGCCGGCGTCGATCAGCGATTCGTCGGCGATCGGGTAGGGCTGCAGCATGATGGTGTCGCCGGTTTTGCCGGCCAGCGGTGCGACCGCGTGCCACAGCTGCTCGGTCACGAACGGGATGATCGGGTGCGCGAGGCGCAGGATCACTTCCAGTACGCGCAGCAGGGTGTGGCGGGTGGCGCGCTGCTGCGCTTCGGTGCCTTGCTGGACCTGGACCTTGGCCAGTTCCAGGTACCAGTCGCAGTACTCGTCCCACACGAAGCTGTAGATGCTGGAGGCGATGTTGTCGAAGCGGTAGTCGGCGAAGCCCTTGGCCACGTCCAGTTCGACGCGGTTCATCTGCGAGATGATCCAGCGGTCGGCCTGCGACAGGTCTTCAGCGTTCGGCTTGCCGCAGTCCTTGCCTTCGGTGTTCATCAGCACGAAGCGGGTGGCGTTCCACAGCTTGTTGCAGAAGTTGCGGTAGCCTTCGGCGCGACCGAGGTCGAAGTTGATGTTGCGGCCCAGCGAGGCGTAGCTGGCCATCGTGAAGCGCACCGCATCGGTGCCGTAGGCGGCGATCCCTTCCGGGAATTCCTTGCGCGTGGCTTTCGCGATCTTCTCGGCGGCCTTCGGGTTCATCAGGCCGGTGGTGCGCTTGGCAACCAGCGACTCGACGTCGATGCCGTCGATCAGGTCGATCGGGTCCAGGGTATTGCCCTTCGATTTGGACATCTTCTGGCCGGACGAATCGCGCACCAGGCCGTGCACGTAGACGGTCTTGAACGGCACCTTGTTGGTGAAGTGCGCGGTCATCATGACCATGCGCGCAACCCAGAAGAAGATGATGTCGAAGCCGGTCACCAGCACCGACGAGGGCAGGAACAGGTCCATCTCCTTCGTTTGTTCCGGCCAGCCCATGGTCGAGAAGGGCACCAGGGCCGAGGAGAACCAGGTATCGAGCACGTCGTCGTCGCGGCGCAGTTCACCGGTGATGCCTTGCGCCGATGCCTTCTGCTGCGCTTCCTCGTCGCTGCGGGCGACCACGACTTCGCCGTTCGGGCCGTACCAGGCCGGAATGCGGTGGCCCCACCACAGCTGGCGCGAGATGCACCAGTCCTGGATGTTGCCCAGCCACTGGTTGTAGGTGGTGGTCCAGTTTTCGGGCACGAACTGGATCTCGCCGCTGGCGACTTTTTCGAGCGCCACTTCGGTGATCGACTTGCCCGGGTTGAAAGTGCCTTCCGGCGCCGGCTTGCTCATCGCGACGAACCACTGGTCGGTCAGCATCGGCTCGATGATGACGCCGGTGCGGTCGCCGCGCGGGACCATCAGCTTGTGCGGCTTGACCTGTTCCAGCAGGCCCTGCGCTTCGAGGTCGGCGACGATCTTCTTGCGCGCTTCGAAGCGGTCCAGGCCGCGGTAGGCTTCCGGCGCCTCGTCGGCGATCTTCGCGTCGAGCGTCATGATGCTCGGCATGTCCAGCTTGTGGCGCTGGCCGACGGCGTAGTCGTTGAAGTCGTGGGCCGGGGTGATCTTCACGCAGCCGGTGCCGAAGGCCTTGTCCACGTACTCGTCGGCGATGACGGGGATCTCGCGGCCGACCAGCGGCAGCTTGATCATCTTGCCGTGCAGGTGGGTGTAGCGCTCGTCGGTCGGATCGACCGCGACGGCGACGTCGCCCAGCATGGTTTCCGGACGGGTGGTGGCGACCGTCAGGTGGCCGCTGCCGTCCGCCAGCGGGTACTGGATGTACCACATCGAGCCGTCTTCTTCTTCCGACACCACTTCGAGGTCGGAGACGGCGGTGCCCAGCACCGGGTCCCAGTTGACCAGGCGCTTGCCGCGGTAGATCAGGCCCTGCTCGTACAGGCGCACGAAGACTTCGGCCACGGTTTTCGAGCGCGGCTCGTCCATCGTGAAGTATTCGCGGTTCCAGTCGGCGGAAGCGCCCAGGCGGCGCATCTGGCCGGTGATGGTGCTGCCCGACTTTTCCTTCCACTCCCAGACCTTCTCGACGAAGGCTTCGCGGCCGAGGTCGTGGCGCGAGATCTTCTGGGCGTCCAGCTGGCGCTCGACCACGATCTGGGTCGCGATGCCGGCGTGGTCGGTGCCCGGGATCCAGGCAGTGTTAAAGCCACGCATGCGGTAGTAGCGGGTCAGGCCGTCCATGACGGTCTGGTTGAAGGCGTGACCCATGTGCAGGGTGCCCGTCACGTTCGGCGGCGGCAGCTGGATGCTGAACGAAGGCTTGTCGGCGTCCATGGTGGCGGCAAAGTAACCGCGCTGTTCCCATTCGGTACGCCAGAATTGTTCGATGTCGGCTGGCTCGAAAGACTTGGCTAATTCCATGATATGGCTTGGTATCCGGGGGTGTTATATGCGAAAACGACCATTATAGATGACAGGGCAGGGCTGCGGGCGGGCGCCGCTACGCCAGCTGGCCGATCAGGATCAGCGAGGCCGGCTTGCCGGTTTTGGGATGCAGGGGCTCGCGCACTTCCTGCAGCTGCAGGCCGTGGTCGCGATACAGCCCGATCCAGCTGGCCAGGGTCCGGAAATACCAGGGCGGCGGGTCGGTGAAGCCGGGGTTGAACCCGGCCCAGCTGCCCTGGCGCCAGCCGTCGCGGTAGGGCTCGTCACCGCAGGCCACGACCGGATGCATGGTCTGGACGATCAGGGCGCCGCCCGGCTTCAGGTAAGTGGGCGCAGCGCGGAACAGGCCGGCAACCGATGCCTCGCCGATCAGCGAAAAATTGCAGATGGCGACGTCGACCGCCAGGTCCAGGCGTCCGTCCGCGATGTCTTCATACGACATCACCTCGAACGTGCCGCCACCAGCCAGGCGAGCCGCCTCGATCAGGCCGGGCACGACGTCGACGCCCGTCATGGCGACGCCGTCGAGGGCGCGGACCAGCCAGCCTTCGCCGCAGCCGATGTCGACGCCGGTCGACGGCCGCCGGCTGCGCACCGCATCGACGATGGCCCGGTTGGTCGCCAGGATGCGGCTTTCGATCTCGCCTTCGCGTACTGCACTGACCCATGGGGCCGCGTTCCTGTGCCAGGAGTCGATGATTTTCGTGTCCATCGTTCGATTCTAACGAATAAAAAGGGCGCCGAAGCGCCCTTTGAAGTAGGGTGGGCGGCCTCCGCCCACGTTTTTTACTTGCCGCAGCCCAGCGACTTGATGCGGTCGTAGGCAGCCTTGGCCTGCACCAGGCCGTAGCCGTACTTGGTGTCGCGGCCGGCGGTGCCCAGGTCCAGCGCGCTGTTGTTCAGCGAGGTGCGGATCTGTGCGCCCGTGCAGGTCGGGAAGTAGCTCCACACCAGCGCGGCGACGGCCGACACGTGCGGGGTTGCCATCGAGGTGCCGTCGAAGTAGGCGTAGTTCGACGCCTTGATGCCGACGGTCGCGCTCTGGCCCAGCTGGGCCTTCATTGCGGCGCCTTCGGTGTCGGAGGCGCCGACCGACGGGATCGTGGTCACGGTGGTGCCCAGGGTGCCCGCCACCGGACCGGCGACGTTGTTGTACACGACCGCGCCCACGCCGCCGCTGTTCTGGCAGTTGGTGACCTTGGTCGCGAAGTCGACGGTGCCGCGCTGGATCAGGCAGACCTTGCCGGAGACGGCGGTGTTGACGGTGTCGCCGATGCCGAAGTCGGCCAGCGGTGCGGTCGCGGTCTTGACCGGCGAGCCTTCCATGGCGGTCGGTGCATAGGTGCTCGAGCCGACGCTCAGGACCGGATCCTGGCCAGTGCCCATCGGCACGGTCGACAGTACCGAGACGCCCGGACCCGAGATCTCGACGTCGCTGTTGTACTGCGAGAAGCTGGCGACGGTCTTGTTCTCGTCGACGGCTGCCACCGACATCACACTGGAGTAGCCGGCCGGGTAGGAGGTGGTGGCGTTGCCGTCGTTGCCGGCGGCAGCGATGACCAGCACGCCCTTGGACACCAGGCTGTCGAAGGCGCGCTGTTCGGTGATGCTCTTGGCGCCGCCGCCCAGCGACATGGTGATCACGTTCGCGCCGGCTGCGCCGCACTTGTTGGCGGCCGAGGCCAGGGTCGACGAATAGGTCCAGGCGCCATCCTTGCCGAACACCTTCACGATGTGCAGCTTGAGCTGCTTGTTCGGGTTCACGCCGACCACGCCGCTGCCGTTATTCACGCCGGCGATGGTGCCGAACACGTGGGTGCCGTGGTGGGTTTCGTCGGTGTACCACCAGCCGGTGCCGGAATCGTATTCGCCGGTGACGTTGGCGCCGTTGTCCTTCAGGTCTTCATGGCTGAAGTCGACGCCCGAGTCGATGATGCAGATCTTGCGGTTGGCGACGTTGGTGTCCGGCAGCTGATCGGCCTGCACCAGTTTGATGCCGTACGGGACTTGCTGGCCCAGGGTGTACGGGGTGCCGGTCGAAGGCGTGGTCAGCGCGAACGGCTTGCGGATCACGTCTTCTTCGATGAATTCCACGTTCGGGTTGTTCTCGAGGCCCTTCAGCGCCACGGTCGGCACTTCGATGGCCATGGCATTCGAGTTGAAGATTTCGTGCTTGACCGAACCCTTGGCTGCCGCCACCAGCGACTTCACGGCCGCTTTCGCGCCCGGTTTGAAGGAGACGATGACGCGGGTCGTGTCCGGCGCGGCGGCCGATGCATTACCTGCGAAAGCGATTGCCAGTGCCGCGGCGCAGAGGCCGAGGGCGGGAACGAACTTCTTTGCTGCGCGAGTGTGATTCTGTTTCATCAGTGCTTTCTCCGTTAAGTGCTCGTTTATTGCCGCGGACATCGTGGTCCGCGTGCTTACCAACCTCCAACTGAACTGCAAAACAGCGAATCCAGTGTATGGATGGAACTTATACATACGCAACGGATTTTCAATCGTGCGCGCCAAATGTTGCGTGATGATCCGCGCCTATGATTCAATTGATGAAAATCTAGTTTTGTCACAAATGTACATGCTATATTTTTGGCCCGCGAAAGTTGGAAATGTGAAGTTTTCATCAAATTCGACCAGCGGTATTTCTCCCCCTTGTAAGAACAGGTAACAATGAGCGCGCCTGCATCCTCACGACGTCTGATCCTGCTGGTCGACGACGATCCTCTCCTGCTCGATTTCATTTCCACGGTGCTGCAGCATGCCGGCTATGACACAATTGGCGCCGGCTCCGCGCCCGAGGCCGTGCAGTGCGTGCAGGAGCGTGAAGCCGACATTGCACTGGCCCTGCTCGACATCACCATGCCCGGCATGACCGGCCTCGAGCTGGCGCAGCGCCTGAAGGAACACACGGCGGTGCCTTTCATGTTCCTGTCCTCGGTGGACGATGCCGAGACCGCGCGCCAGGCCGCCAGCCACGGCGCGGTCGGCTTCGTGGTCAAGCCGGTCGATGCGAGCCGCCTGCTGCCGGCTTTCGAAGCCGGCCTGGCGCGCGCCGACGAGATCCGCCAGCTGCGCCGCACCGAAGTCAACCTGAACGCGGCCCTGGCCGCCGGGCGCGAGACCAGCCTGGCCGTCGGCGTGCTGATGGCGCGCTACCAGACCGACCGCAATACCGCCTTCGAAGTGCTGCGCGACCACGCCCGTTCCAATCGCCGCAAGATCAACGAAGTGGCCGAGCAGATCGTGGCCGCCGAGGAGCTGCTGGGCAGCCTGCATGGGGCGTTTGTGGCGCGCCTGCGGGGCAAGTAATACGTGTTCCGCTTCTGCTTGGTATCATGGCAAACCGTTTATCAAGCAGAGGAAGATTCAGATGAAAACCAAGGCAGCGATTGCATGGCAGGCGGGTAAGCCGCTGACCATCGAGGAAGTCGAACTCGAAGGCCCGAAGGCGGGCGAGGTGCTGGTCGAGGTCAAGGCCACCGGCATCTGCCACACCGACTGGTACACGCTGTCGGGCGCCGACCCCGAAGGCCTGTTCCCGGCCATCCTCGGCCATGAAGGCGCGGGCGTGGTGGTCGACGTCGGCCCCGGCGTGACCTCCTTGCGCAAGGACGATCACGTCATCCCGCTGTACACCCCCGAGTGCCGCCAGTGCAAATTCTGCCTGTCGCAGAAGACCAACCTGTGCCAGGCCATCCGCTCGACGCAGGGCCGCGGCCTGATGCCGGATGCGACTTCGCGCTTCTCGCTCGACGGCAAGCCGATCTTCCACTACATGGGTACCTCGACCTTCTCGAACTACATCGTGGTGCCGGAAATCGCGCTGGCCAAGATCCGCTCCGACGCACCCTTCGACAAGGTCTGCTACATCGGCTGCGGCGTCACCACCGGCATCGGCGCGGTGATCTTCACGGCCAAGGTGGAGGCGGGCGCCAACGTGGTCGTGTTCGGCCTCGGCGGCATCGGCCTGAACGTGATCCAGGCGGCGAAGATGGTCGGCGCCGACAAGATCATCGGCGTGGACATCAATCCGGGCCGCGAAGAGATGGCCCGTAAATTCGGCATGACCCACTTCGTCAATCCGAAGAACGTCGAGAACGTGGTCGACGCCATCGTCCAGCTGACCGACGGCGGCGCCGATTACTCCTTCGAGTGCATCGGCAACACGACCACCATGCGCCAGGCGCTCGAGTGCTGCCACAAGGGCTGGGGCCAGTCGATCATCATCGGCGTGGCCGAAGCCGGCGCGGAAATCTCGACCCGTCCGTTCCAGCTGGTCACCGGCCGCGAATGGAAGGGCTCGGCCTTCGGCGGCGCACGCGGCCGTACCGACGTGCCGAAGATCGTCGACTGGTACATGGAAAACAAGATCAACATCGACGACCTGATCACGCACCACCTGCGCCTGGACCAGATCAATGAAGGCTTCGAGCTGATGAAGAAGGGCGAGTCGATCCGCTCGGTTGTCGTGTACTGATCCTCAGCACGTCGCTCTTTAATTCGCCGGCGGAACGCCGGCGTTTTTCATTCCACGCCGCCAAACGTGCAGCCTGTCGCACAAAGCTGGCCCATTCCCCTGTCTGTCTCTATCCTGCCTTCATCGCTCGTTCGCCCAAAACTAGAAAAAAAGTTCTAGACAAAATTTTCTAGCTGGCTTAACCTGCATTCGTCGAAAGGAAAACGCATGAACATTGCAGCCTGGATGTCCGGCCTGGCCTGGGCGCTGCTCGACTTCGTCTGGCAGGGCGCGCTGGCCGGCTGTATCGCCGCCGTGCTGCTGGGACTGATGGGCAGGGCATCGCCGCAGTGGCGCTACCTGGTCGCCTGCATCGCGCTGCTGTCGTGCGCGGCGCTGCCGGTGGCCGGTGTGCTGGTGCGCGTGATGGGGCAGGGCGGCAGCGAGGCCGGATTCGTGCTGAAGGCCACGCTGCAGGCGCTGCCGTCCACGGCCGCCCAGGCGTCCGGCGAGGGCGCGGCCATGCCGGCGCTGTGGAGCCTGGCGGGCTGGCGCGAACTGCTGGCGCCGCGCTTGCCGCTGGTGATCCTGTGCTGGTCGGCGGGCGCCGCGCTGATGGCCCTGCGCCTGCTGCTGGGCCTGGTCTGGGTGCGCCGCCGCAGCCGTCCCGGGGCGTACCGCCTGGACCCGGCCTGGCAGGCCGTGCTGGACCGGCTGGCGGCGCGCCTGGGTATCGGCCGCAAGGTGGTGCTGGGGCTGGTGGACGACCTCGCCAGCCCGGTCACGGCCGGCTGCTGGCGTCCGCTGGTGCTGGTGCCGGCCTCGCTGGCGACCGGCATGGCGCCGCAGCTGCTGGAGGCCTTGCTGGCGCACGAACTGGCGCATGTGCGGCGTCACGATTATCTGGTGAATCTGGTACAGAGCGCGATCGAGATCCTGCTGTTTTATCACCCGGCGGTGTGGTGGCTGTCGCACCGCATCCGGGTCGAGCGGGAACTGATCGCCGACGATTTGGCTGCAAGCGCGCTGGGCGAACCGCGGCGTCTCGCGCTTGCATTATCCGAGCTGGACTTGTTCCAGCTCTCATCCCAGCAACTCGCCCTTGGGGCACATGGAGGAGGAAAGCTCATGTCTCGCATCAAACGCCTGGTTCGCCCACAAAAAGAACCTCTCAACTGGAAGCTGGCCCTGCCGGCGCTCGGCCTGGCCCTGACGGCCGCGATCCACGCCCACGCCGGCACCGCAGCCAGCCCCGCAGCGCCGACCGCGGCACAGACCAAGTCCCCGGTGAGTATCACGCTGCGCGAAGAACGCGGCGATGCCTACGCGCTGGTCGGCGAGGGCGACGAAGGCTTCAACATGACCGGCAACAGCGCCGACTGGTCGTCCATCAAGCGCCTCAAGCGCAGCATCAAGGGCGAATTCCTGTGGTTCCGCGACGGTGGCAAATCCTGGATCGTGCAGGACCCGGCTACCCTCGCCAAAGCGCACGCGGCCTGGGCCCCGGTCAATGAACTGGGCAAGCAGATGGACGCCTACGGCAAGGAGATGGACAAGCACGGCAAGGTTATGGAATCGCTGGGCAAGCAGATGGAGAAGGAGGCCGCCAATCTGCAGCCCGACCAGCCGCAGGTGCGCGAGATCGAGCGCAAGATGAACGCGCTGGGTCAGCAGATGTCGGGCCTGGGCCAGCGGCTCGGCAAGGCCAGGAGCGACGCCGAACGCGATCGCCTCAACGACCAGATGAACAAGCTGGGCCGGCAGATGAACGAACTGGGCGAACAGATGCGCGCTGCCCACGAGAGCGAAGGCCAGCGCCGCGCCCAGGCCAGCATGGACGAAGTCGGCAAGCGCATGAACGAGGCCGGCAAGCCGATGGACGAGCTGGGCAAGAAGATGGACGTGCTCGGCAAGCAGATGGACCGCGAGAGCAAGACCGCCGACAAGACCATGCGCGGGCTGATCCGCGATGCGATGGCGCGCGGCCTGGCACAGCAGGCGCCGGGACAGGGCTGAACGGGGTGGCTGGGCGGACGTAAGGATTGCCGGGCAGGCATCCGTGTGGCAGCATAAGCGGGTTAATCTTTTATAAAGCTCGACTTATGCGCCCAGCCCGCTTAGCTGTCCTCTTGTCCCTTGCCGGCGCCGCTGCGCTGGCGCATGCCCAGACTGCCCCGGCAGCCGCGCCTGCCTCAGCCGCGCCTACCGCCAAGGCCGAGCGCCCGGCCACCGAGTTTCCGTACACGCCGGGCCTGGACCCGAGCGCCATGGACCGCAGCGCCGACCCTTGCGTCGACTTCTACCAGTACGCCTGCGGCGGCTGGATGAAGAACAACCCGATCCCGGCCGATCAGGCGCGCTGGTCGGTGTACGGCAAGCTGGCCCAGGACAACCAGCGCTTCCTGTGGGGCATCCTCGAAGACCTGTCCAAGCGCCAGGACGGCCGCAACGCCAGCCAGCAGAAGATCGGCGACTACTTCGGCGCCTGCATGGACGAGCGCACGATCGAGACCCGCGGCGCGGCGCCCCTGAAACCTTTCTTCGACCAGATCGCAAGCCTGCGCTCGAACAAGGACCTGCCGCGCGTGCTGGCCCGCCTGCACCTGGAACTGGCCGATCCGGGCCTGTTCTTCGGCTTCGGCTCGAGCCAGGACTTCGGCGATTCGACCCGCGTGATCGCCTTCGCCACCGCCGGCGGCCTGGGCCTGCCGGACCGCGACTCCTACCTCAAGACCGACGACAAATCGAAGGACGTGCGCGCGAAATACGTTGCCCACATCGCCAACACCTTCAAGCTGCTCGGCGATTCCCCCGAACAGGCGCAGCGCCAGGCCGAACGCGTGATGGCGATGGAGACGGAACTGGCCAAGGCCTCGCTGTCGCGCGTCGACAAGCGCGACCCCTATAAACTGTTCCACAAGGTCGACGCCAAGGGCCTGCAGGCGCTGACCCCGGGCTTCAACTGGAACGCCTACCTGGGCGAAATCGGCGAGGCCAAGCAGACCACCTTCAACGTCACCGAACCGGCCTTCTTCAAGGCGCTGGCGAAGATGTGGAAAACGTCGGACATCGATGCGACCCGCACCTACCTGCGCTGGCATGTCGCGCGCAACATGTCGCCGGCGCTGGCATCGAACTTCGACCAGGAACACTTCGACTTCTTCAGCAAGACCCTGCGCGGCGTGCAGCAACAGCAGCCGCGCTGGAAGCGCTGCGTGGCCCTGGTCGACCGCCAGCTGGGTGAAGCGCTGGGCCAGGAATTCGTCAGCCGTGCGTTCTCGCCGGCGCTGAAGGAAAAGTCGCTGCACATGACCCGCCAGGTCGAGGACGCGATGAAGAAGGACATCGAGTCGCTCGACTGGATGAGCCCGGAGACCAAGAAGCGCGCACAGGAAAAGCTGGCCGCGATCGTCAACAAGATCGGCTATCCGGACAAGTGGCGCGACTACAGCTCGTATGAGGTGAAGCCGGGCGACTTTGCCGGCAACGTCCAGCGCGGCAACACCTTCGAGACGCGCCGCGACCTGGCCAAGATCGGCAAGCCGCTCGATCGCGGCGAATGGGGCATGACGCCGCCGACGGTGAATGCCTATTTCAACCCGCAGATGAACGACATCAACTTCCCGGCCGGCGTGCTGCAGCCGCCGCTGTTCGACCCGAAGATGGATGACGCGCCGAACTACGGCAACACCGGCGGCACCATCGGCCACGAAC
>Ga0308160_10005484_pt1 | contig 13222 bp, 8 predicted proteins | sample PhyFR1_FD_201036 | JGI IMG/M metagenome (GOLD analysis project Ga0308160, IMG submission 201036) | Phyllosphere microbial communities from UC Gill Tract Community Farm, Albany, California, United States - DLSLF.R1 | ecosystem: Host-associated > Plants > Phyllosphere > Unclassified | place: USA... | reverse complement strand
TTGCATGGTCCGGCGCCAGCAGCGCCACTGCGGCCTGCAGCGCCTTGTCGTCCGCAGTGCCGAAGATGCGCGTACTTTCAACAGGGGCACGCGCGGCAGCCGGCTGCAGTGCGGGTAGCGCCGCCTGGGTCGCCTGCAAATGATGGGCGAGGTCCTCTTCGCGCAGCATCAGGTTCTGCGACCCGCCCCGTTTGCCGCCTGAGGCCACGACGAGGTCCGGAAGGATGCCCTGGGCCTGGATTTCCTTGCCGTTCGGCGTGAAGTAGCGTGCCACGGTCATCTTGACAGCATCGCCGCTGGCCAGCGGGAAGACTGTCTGGATCGAACCTTTGCCGAAGGTGCGGGTGCCGATCACGGTCGCACGGCCATGGTCCTGGAGCGCGCCGGCAACCAGCTCCGCGGACGAGGCCGAGGCGCCGTTGACCAGCACCGCCAGCGGGACGGTACGCGTCCACGACGGCAAGCCCGCAAGCACGTCGGCTTCGTCGCGTCCGCGGTAGTAGCGCGGATCGACCGTGACCGTGGCGTTCGCGGCGGGCATGCGTCCGCGCGCGGAGAACAGGATGCTCTCCGGCGGCAGGAAGGCGCCGGCCACGCCGACCGCTGCCGACACCAGGCCGCCGGGATCGTTGCGCAAGTCGAGCACGATGCCGCGCGGTGCTCCCTGGATATCGAGCGTCTTCAGTGCGGCCGCCAGCTCCGCCGAGGTCTTGCCTTCGAATTCAGACACCCGCAGCCAGGCGACGCCGGGGGCCGCAGTCCGCGCCGTGACGGTCTGCGCCTTGAGCGTCGCACGTGTCAGCGTGGCGCTGCGCAGCGGACCGCTGCCGGCGCGCCGGTAACCGATCTCCAGCGTACTGCCGGGAACGCCGCGCACGCGCTGCGCCAGCTCGGCTGCACGCATGCCGGCAATCGGCGCGCCGTCGACCGCGACGATGACGTCGCCGGCCTCGATGCCTGCCAGGTCGGCCGGCGTATGCTCGCGTACGGAGACGACCTGGATCCTGCCCTCGTCGACTTCGGTCTCGATACCGATACCGATGTATTCGCCGCTGCGTTCCCGTTCCAGCTCGGCCAGGGCTTCCTTGTCGAGGTAGGCCGAGTGCGGGTCGAGCGAAGCCAGCATGCCGTCGATGGCGGCGTCGAGCAGCTTCTTGTCGTCCGCCGCGGCGACATACCGGGTCTTGATGAGGGCATAGGCCGCCAGCAGGGTGTCGAGCTCCTCGGCGGGGAGGGGAATGGTGTTACCTTCGGCGTGTACGCTCGCGGCGAAGCACAGAAGAAGGACGGCAGCAATGGGGCGTCGTTTCATGAATGGCAATCCTGTAATGGGTGACCGATTCTGTACGTTGAGCGCGTTAGCTGCGGTTAGGGTTTCGTAAGCAACTGTAAGAAGGCCTGCCGCGCAGGAAATGAGGAATCTGGTGCCGGTATGTTTCCCGACCGCCGGCGCCGGTAGGGCAGCGAAGCTGCCGCGTTCCTGAGAACGAAGCCTATCTTCGCTCTCCAATATGACAGCAGTTTGACTTAGACGCGCTTCGGGTCGGGAACCGGCTTTTGCACTGCGTTGTCGCACAGCGTCAGCACCGCACGCACCAGCTCCGCCGGCGCCACCGGCTTCGACAGGTATTCATCGAAACCCGCTTCGAGCGAGCGCATCCTGTCCTCGCGGCGCGAGAAGGCGGTCAGGGCCAGGGCGCGCACGCCGGCCACGTGTGGGTTGCCCGATGCGCGCACGCGGCGCATCAGTTCCATCCCGTCCATGCCCGGCATGCCGATGTCGCTCACCATCAGGTCGGGCCGCAAGCGGTCGATCATCTGCAGCGCTTCATAGGCGGTCGAGGCGGTGACGATGGTGGCGGCCATGTCGGCCAGCACGTAATGGACGATGTCGAGCGAATCGCGCTCGTCGTCGACCACCAGGATGGTCAGGCCGGCAAGTGCACCGCTGCCGGCGCGCACGGCGTCGAGGTCGTGCGGCTTGAGCAGGCAGTCGGGCGCGGCGGGCGTCTCGTCGATGCCCTGCAGCGGCATGGTGAGCGTGAAGCTGGCGCCTTCGCCTTCGCCGGCGCTGGACGCGCTCAATTGCCCGCCTTGCAGTTCGACCAGCTGCTGGGCGATCGACAGGCCCAGGCCGAGGCCGCCGTGACGGCGCGTGGACGAGGCATCGGCCTGGCGGAAGCGGTCGAACACGTGCGGCAGGAAGTCGGGGGCGATGCCGATGCCGGTGTCGCTGACCTCGATGACGATGGTGTCGCCCACGCGCTTCGAGCTGACGCGCACGGCGCCGCCGCCGGGCGTGAACTTGATCGCGTTCGACAGCAGGTTCGTCATCACCTGCTGCAGGCGGCCGGCGTCCGCCGCCAGCGGCCCGGCATGGCTTTCGATCAGCATCTCCAGGCGTACGCCCTTGGCCAGCGCGACCGGGCGTACCGTCTCCACGGCGGCGGCGATGAAGTCCGAGGGCCAGGTGCGGTCGACTTCGATGCGGATCTTGCCGGCGATCAGGCGGCTCATGTCGAGCATGTCCTCGATCAGCTGGGACTGGGCGCGCGCATTGCGCTCAATCGTCTGCAGGCCGCGTTTCAGCATTTTTTCGTCCTTGCCGCCGTCCATCAGCAGCTGGGCCCAACCGAGCATGGCGTTGAGCGGCGTGCGCAGCTCGTGCGAGAGGGTGGACAGGAATTCGTCCTTCATGTCGGACAGGCGCTCGGCCTCGAGGCGCGCCTTCTGTTCGTGCAGGTACAGGGTCTGGCGTTCGGCCGAGGTGGCGAGCGAGGCGGCCAGGATGCGCGAACGGTCTTCCAGGCGCGAATCGTAGATGGCGACCAGGGTGGCGATGGTCAGCAGCAGCAGGGCGGTCACGGTCACCATGCCGGCCAATAAATCCTGGCTGATGCCGACGTCGGCTTCCAGGCAGATGCTGCCCGGTAAAAAGTGCGCCGCTTCCATGCCGGTGTAGTGCATGCCGACGATGGCGCCGCCCATCACGATGGCGGCGGCCAGCTGGGCCAGGCCGGCGTGGCGCATGCGGTGGCGCAGGTGGAAGGCGAGCCAGAGCGCGCCGGCCGAGGCGCCGATCGCGATCAGGACCGACAGGGCGAACAGCAGCGGATCATATTCGATGCCGGGACGCATGCGCATGGCGGCCATGCCGGTGTAGTGCATGGCGTTGATGCCGATTCCCATCAGCACCGCGCTCAGGGCGAAATGGGTGGGACGGGGCGTCGTGCGGCTGATCTGCGACAGGGCCAGGGCCGAGGCCAGCACCGGCAGCAGCCAGGAAATGAAGGTGATGCCGACGTCGTAGCCGACCGGGAAGGGCAGGCGAAAGGCTTGCATGCCGATGAAGTGCATGGCCCAGATGCCGCTGCCCATGGCAAAGGCGCCGCCGCCCATCCACCACCAGGTGGCGCGGCCGTGCGAATGGCGCACGCGCTCGGCCAGGCTCAGCGCGGTGTACGAGGCGTAGACCGCGACCAGGATCGACACCGCGACGAGTGTCGGTTCGTAATGGCCAAGAGACATGGCAAATTCGAGAAAAAGACGAGTGGGCCAGTCTACACGGCGACGGCCCAGTTCGCATCAAATTTCCCGGCTGCAACTTATAATTGGCAATAAGCGGGGCAGGGGCGCAACAGCGCCCGTGCAGCTCAGCCCTGGCGCCGGTGGGTCGCGGGCAGGAAGGCGGTTGCCAGGCCCAGCAGCGGCAGGAAGGCCAGCACGCTGTAGACATGGACGATGCCCCAGCTGTCGGCCAGCTTGCCCAGGCCGGCGGCGCCGATGCCGCCGATGCCGAACATCAGGCCGAACATCAGGCCCGAGACCATGCCGACGCGCCCCGGCACGGCTTCCTGGGCATACACCACCAGGGCGGCGAAGGCCGAGGACATCACCAGGCCGATGACGATCGCCAGCACCGCCGTCCACCACAGGTTGGCGTGCGGCAGGATCAGCGCGAAGGGCGCGACGCCGAGGAAGGAAATCCAGATCACGGCCTTGCGGCCGATGCGGTCGCCGACCGGCCCGCCGGCAAAGGTGCCGGCCGCCACCGCCGCCAGGAACATGAACAGGAACATCTGGCTGTGCTGGACGCCCAGATGGAAGCGCTCCATCAGGTAAAAGGTGAAGTAGTTCGTGAACGAGGCGATGTAGACGAACTTGGCGAACATCAGGATGCAGATCACGACCACGGCGCGGATCACGCCGGCGCGGTCGAGGCCGGCATGGTGGCTGCCAGATAAGCTTTTCGCCTTGGCGCTGCCGTGATGCCGGACCCAGTGCGTCAGGCGCAGCAGCAGCAGGATCGCCGCCAGCGCCACGACCATGAACCAGGCCACGGCGCCCTGGCCGTGCGGAATGATGATCGCCGCCGCCAGCAGCGGACCGATCGCCGAGCCGCTGTTGCCGCCCACCTGGAAGGTCGACTGCGCGGTGCCGAAGCGGCCGCCCGACGCCAGGCGCGCGATGCGCGAGGCTTCCGGGTGGAAGGTCGCGGAGCCGACGCCGATGGTGCCCGCCGCGACCAGCAGCATGGTGTAGCTGCCGGCGCTGGCCAGCAGCGCGATGCCGATCAGGGTCATCACCATGCCGAAGGGCAGCAAATACGGTTTCGGATGCTTGTCCGTGTACAGGCCGATCCAGGGCTGGAGCAGCGAGGCGACCACCTGATAGACCAGCGCGATGATGCCGATCTCGCCGAAGCTCAGCGCGAAATTCGTTTTCAGCAGCGGGAAGATCGCAGGCAGCATGGCCTGGATCATGTCGTTGAGCAGGTGGGCGACCGCGGCGCCGCCGACGACGGGCAGCAGGAAGCCGTGCGCCTGTTGGCTTGACGCCGGCAGGGCGGACGAAGTGCCGGACGTGGCGGGTGTAATGGAGTGCGGGGCGGGAGCGGTCATGGAAAGCGAGGCCCGTATAGAACGGAAATGGCGGCCGGAAGCCGGAGAGGGCGAGCATAGCCCGACTGCAGGTGGCCGTCTCGCGCTAGACCGACATCGGCTGTAGAATTCCTGCCATGCAGCCGCATCCAACCACCAAGCACCACCTGTTCGACAATCTGCCGCGTCCCCTGGTCGTGATGGAGAACACCTGGCCGGCGGGGACGTCGACCGGCTGGCATGCGCACCCGAAGGGCCAGCTGCTGTACGCCATCCGGGGCGTGATGGTGGTGCACACGGATGCCGGTTCCTGGGTCGTCACGCCGAACCGGGCCCTGTGGATGACCACCGGACTGCGGCACGACGTGACCATGTCGGGCGACGTGGTCATGCGCACGGCCTACATCGATACCGCGCAAGTGCCGGCGCTGCCGGCGCAAAGCTGCGTCATCAACATCTCGCCGCTGCTGAGGGAACTGCTGGTCGAAGCGGCCCGTATTCCGCCGCACGAGGAACTGGCCGGCCGCAATGCCAGGCTGGTCGAACTGCTGCTCGACGAGATCCGGTTGTCGGCCGCGCTCCCGCTGCACCTGCCGATGCCGCAGGACGGGCGCCTCACATCGCTGTGCGGCGAACTGCTCGCGCGGCCGGCGGCATCGCTGGACGCGGCGGCATGGGCGGCGTCGATCGGGGTGGGGGAACGCACCCTGCACCGGCTGTTCGTCAGGGAGACCGGCATGACCTTCTCGAAATGGCGCGAGCAGGCACGCCTGCTGCATGCACTGCAGCGCATCGGCAACGGAGACAAGGTGATCGATGTGGCGCTCGATTGCGGCTATGCCAGTGCGAGTGCTTTTGCCGCCATGTTCAAGAGGCATTTCGGCGTGACGCCGTCGAGCTTTTACGGGTGAGGGGTCAGCGCTGCAGGACCAGGGCCGCCATGGCCGCGACCGCGCCGGCGGCGACCACGGCCCAGGGACCGATGCGCATGATCTCGCTGGATTGCCCCGCCTGCACCGCCAGCGGGCCGCTGATGGGACGCCATTCGTCGCGTCCGGCGGCAGCGGCGCGGGCGGCGGCCGCTTCCTGTTCGTAGAGGGTGGAAAAGCGTTCCAGGTCGAGGGGATTGAGCGTGGCCATGTAGGCAACGATCTGGTCGTGCTGGTCGAGCCTGACCTGGTAGCGGTTGCGTCCGGCCGCCACCGCGCTGCGCAGGTGGGCGGCTTCGGTTTCGACCAGTGCGCGCACGTGCTCGCGCGTGATGGCGGGCAACGCGATCCTGGGTCGTTCAACGCTTCGTCGTTCGGCTTGCACTTGCTGTGTCTCTCGGCGTTCCATCTGAAGAAGCAGTCTACGCCGCCGGCCGCCCCTGTGCCAACACACTTGGCTTCGTTGCGCTGCTGTCGAGCAGACAAGAAAGGCCGGCAAAACGTCGCGAAATTTCTACAAAGAAAAATATATTTCAGCCGGTTACCAGATTGGCATTTAGTTCGTGAGGAGAAATGCGTAGCCTGAGCGGCTTGCCGCCTTCGGCGGCCGACATACGGCAGTAGACGAAACACGAAGTGAACGACAAGACAACGACGGCGGACCTGGCGCGGCTGGCCGAGGAAAACACCGCCCTGATCGAAAATTCCCTGGACCTGATCGCCCTCATCGACGCCGAGGGCCGCTTCCTGCGCCTGAATGCGGCGACCTTCGACATCCTCGGTTACCGGCCGGAGGAGCTGGTCGGGCGCCGCTATTGCGAATTGCTGGCCGAGGACGAGCGGCCGCTGTTCGAAGTCCTGCGCGCCAGCCTGCGCACGGGCGTCTCGATCCGGCGCGACCTGCATAGCCGCTGGGTGCACAAGGAGGGGCATGCCGTCGTGATGTCGGTCTCGGTGCGCTGGTGCGCGCTCAGCCAGGTGACCTATGCGACGGCGCGCGACGTCACCGAACAGCATGCCGCGCGCCAGGCGCTGGACAAGTCACAGCAGCAATTACAGGTCATGTTGGAAAGCATCGGCGACGCCTTTTTCGCGGTCGACCGCGACTGGCGCGTGACCTACGCCAACCGCAAGGCGAGCAATTTCGTGAACGTCGAGGCCGGGTCCGCCATCGGCAGGAACCTGCTCGAGGTCGCGCCCGACCTGCACAGCTCGCCTTCGCTCGCCTATTACCGGCGCGCCATGGAAACGGGCGAGGCCTGCGCCTTCGAAACTTACTGGGAGCCGTCCGGGGCCTGGGTCGAGGCGCGCGCCTATCCGAGCGAGGACGGCCTGTCGGTGTATTTCCACGACATCAGCTTCAAGCGCCAGGCCGAGCAGGCGCTGAAGAAAAGCGAGCAGCGTTTCCGCAACCTGTTCCAGCAGGCGGCCGACAGCATCGTCATCGCCGACCGCGACCTGCGCATCGTCGCCGCCAACGGCCGCGCCTGCAGCAACTTCGGCTATACCGAAGAGGAATTCCTGCGCCTGCGCGTGCCCGACATCGACAGCGGCTATGCCTACGGCACCGAGCTCGCGCTGGCGCTCGACGACGGCCACACCCAGCTGCTACGCATCACCAAGCGGCGCAAGGACGGCAGCACCTTCCCGGCCGACGTCCACATCTCGCGTTTCGAGGATGGCGGCAATGAGTTCTACCAGGCGATCATCCGCGACGTCACCGAGCGCGAGGAAACGCAAAACCGCCTGCGCGAACTGGCCACCCACGACACCCTGACCGGCCTGCCGAACCGCGCGCTGCTGAACGAACGCGTGCAGCGCCTGCTCGACACCTGCCCGCGCGGCACGACGGTGGCGGCGATGTTCCTCGACCTCGACCGCTTCAAGGAAGTCAACGATTCCTTCGGCCACGAGTTCGGCGACATCCTGCTGTGCGAAGTGGCGGCGCGCCTGCGCCGGGTGATCCGTCCGAACGACGTCATCGCCCGCCTCGGCGGCGACGAATTCGTGATCGCGGCCCTGTGCCCCAGCGGCCAGGCCGCGGCCGGGCGCATCGGCGAGAAACTGCTGGACGTGCTGACCACCCCGATCACGATCGCCGGCCAGGACGTGATCATCGGCGCCTCGATCGGCATCAGCCTGTTCCCGCTTGATGGCAACAGCAAGGAGCAGCTGTTCCAGGCGGCCGACACGGCGATGTACCGCGCCAAGGCGGCCGGACGCAACCGCTACCGCTTCTTCGAGCCCGAAATGGCCTTCGCCACGCGCGAACGGATGGCGCTGGAAACCTCGCTGCGCCCGGCGCTGGCGCGCGGCGAGTTCGAGCTGCACTACCAGCCGCGCATCGACCTGCGCAGCATGGCGATGGTCGGCATGGAAGCCCTGATCCGCTGGAACCATCCGGAGCGCGGCCTGGTCTCGCCGGCGCAATTCATCCCGATCGCCGAGGAGACCGGACTGATCGCGCCGATCGGACGCTGGGTGCTGCGCGAGGCCTGCCTGCAGACGGGGCGCCTGATGACGGAGTTCGGGCGCGAGATCTGCGTCTCCGTGAACGTCTCGGCGCGCCAGCTGGCGCATGCGACTTTTGTGGGTGAAGTGCGGGAGGCGCTGCAGGAATCCGGCATCCCGCCGCATTGCCTGGAACTGGAACTGACCGAAAGCGCACTGATCGCCGACATCGAGCGCACCGCGCTGATGCTGCGCGAGCTGCACGGATTGGGCGTCAAGCTGGCGGTGGACGATTTCGGCACCGGTTATTCGGGCCTGGCGTATTTGCGCAGCTTCCCGATCGACGTCCTGAAACTCGACCGCTCCTTCGTGCTGCAGGAAGACGAGCGCATCAGTGCCTTCGACTTCGTGAAAGCGTTCGTGGACATGGCGCACGCATTAAAACTGGCGGTGGTGGCGGAAGGGGTGGAGACGGCCGAGGTGGTCGAGTTCCTGCGTGCGGCCGATTGCGACGAGGCGCAGGGGTATCACTTTGCGAAGCCGTTGCCTCTGGCTGCATTACGCGAACGACTCGCGGCCGAAATGTAAGGTGGGCATGCCCACCCTACAAACAGCCGTCAATATTTTCAGTAGGCAAGAAAAGGGCGATAATCGCCGTTTCCCCGCACAGGTAACGAAAGCCTCCCATGCACGACCGCGATTCTGAAGACCCATCGGCGCAAGCCCCCGCCAGCCCGTCCCGCCGGCGTATCTTCCAGGCCGCCGCCGCCGTCGGCCTGGGCGCCAGCCTGCCGGCCGCAGCCGACGCCGCGCCGCGTGCGGCCGCCAGGCCGGCGTCCTCGCTCGACGCCAAGCTCAAGGCGCACGTCAAGAACGTGGTCGTGATCTTTCTCGAGAACCGCAGCTTCAACAACCTGTTCGCCGGCTTCCCCGGCCTGGCCGCGCCGATGCCGGCCAGCGCGCCGCAGATCGACCGCGACGGTTCCACGTTGCCGTCGCTGCCCAGGATCTGGGGCGGCATGGTGCCGGGACGCCAGAACATCGGCGGCAAGGAGTACCTGATCGGCGAAGACAAGATCGCCAATCTCCCCAACGGCCCGTGGAAACTGCATGATGGCGAAGGCCAGCCGCTGCCGGAAGGGCTGGTCACGCGCGACCTGGTGCACAATTTTTATCACAACCAGATGCAGATCAACGGCGGCAGGAACGACGGTTTTGTTGCCTGGGGCGACTCCGGCGCGCTGGTGATGGGCCACTACGGCGAGACCGAGAAAAACCTGGGCCTGTGGCAGATCGCGCGCGAGTACACGCTGTGCGACAACTTCTTCATGGGCGCCTTTGGCGGCTCCTACCTGAACCACCAGTTCCTGATCAGCGGCCGCACGCCGGAATTTTTCAATGCCGCCGAGACCCCGGCGAAGAAGAAGATCGCCGTGCTTGCGGATGGCCCGCTCGGGAAGCGCCTGGCCGTGGCGCCGGATTCGCCGAAGTCCGCGCTGGAGGGCAAGCCGAAATTCGTCAACCACGGCGCGATCACGCCCGATGGCTATGCCGTCAATACGATGGCGCCGCCTTACCAGCCGAGCTGGGTGCGTCCGGCGCCTGGGGGCGACGCCAACGTGGCCGATCCGCAGGATCCATCGGTGCTGCCGCCGCAGAGCTACGACACCATCGGCGACCTGCTGTCGCGCAAGAAAGTAAGCTGGGCCTGGTACGGCGGCGCCTGGCAGGCGGCAATCGATGGCCGCGGCGCCGGCCAGCGTCCGAACTTCCAGCACCACCACCAGCCTTTTAATTATTTCCGCCAGTTCGCGCCGGGCACCGCGGCGCGCGCCGAGCACCTGCGCGACGGCGGCCTGGGCGACAGCCCGATTTCGAACCGTTTCATTGCCGACGCGCTCGCCGGCAAGCTGCCGGCCGTGGCCTTCTACAAGCCGCAGGGCAACCTGAACCTGCACGCAGGCTACTCCGACATCGAATCGGGCGATGCCCACGTGGCCAACGTGATCGCGCACCTGAAGAACTCGCCGCAATGGAAGGACATGGTGGTCGTCATCACCTTCGACGAAAACGGCGGCTGGTGGGACCACGTGGCGCCGCCCGAAGGCGACCGCTGGGGACCGGGCTCGCGCATTCCGGCGATCGTCGTCTCGCCGCATGCGAAGCAGGGCGCGGTCGACCACAATTTCTACGACACCACCTCGATCCTGCGCTTCATCACGCGTCTGCACGGCCTGCCGAAGCTCGAAGGCCTGGCCGCGCGCGACGCCGCCTTCGCCGAGCGCGGCGCCCGCGGACCGGGCGACCTGACGGCGGCGCTCAGCTTCCGCTGATCCGCCTGTTCCCTGCCAAAGCCGGCCTGCGCGCCGGCTTTTTTCATGCCTGCTTCCTGGGTAATCTTGCCAAAAGGCTACCGCGCGCTGGCTTCCGGAACCCGGCGATACACTGCCCCCTGGCTCGAGAATGCGCAGGCGTGTGCTGCCGTTAAACACGGCGCAGGCGCTGCGCAACATGCCGAAGTCATCAACAGGAGCGGCGCATCGGAGACGTGATGCCGGCTCCATCCCCAACCCCCCAGGAGAGCATCATGCAGAAAAATAAAGCGTTGAAAGGACTGCTCGCTGTTTCGGCCGCAGCCGCCATGTTCGCCAGCTTTGGCGTGCAAGCACAATCCGCCACCACCCAGAATCCACAAGGCCAGCCGAACATGACCGGCAAGACCGCGGGCGACGGCACGGTCAACAACACCAACAGCCAGGGCATGGAAAACCGCAGCAGCCAGGCCGGTTCGAGCACCGCCGGCTCGAGCACCGGTTCGGCCGCCGCCGGCCACGCGGGCCACCAGAGCGGCGCCGGCATGAGCGGCAGCACCGGCACCGGCGCCACCGGCATGGCCGAGACCAGCTCGGGCCAGTCGGGCACGGCCGGCGCCACCGCATCGGGCGCCACCAAGATGAGCAAGGCCGACAGCAAGGCCATCATGGACATGGCCATGGTGAACATGGCCGAGGTCGAAATGGGCAAGCTGGCCCAGAGCAAGAGCCAGAACCAGGAAGTGAAAACCTTCGCCCAGCAGATGATCGACGACCACACCAAGGGCCTGGCTGAAGTGCAAACCGTGGCGCAAGCCAAGGGCATCACCCTGCCGACCGAGCTCGACGCCAAGCACAAGGCCATGGCTGCCAAGCTGGCCAAGCTCGAGGGCGAGAAGTTCGACCGCGAGTACATGAAGGTCGGCGGCACGGCTTCGCACAAGGAAGCCCTGGCACTGCTCAACAAGAATGAGAAGAACGCCAAGGACAGCGACGTCAAGGGCCTGGCAACGAAGATGAAGCCGACGGTGGAACAGCACCTGAAGGCGGCCCAGCAGATGCCGGCTGCGAAGTCGGGCACGACCTCGGGCAAGTGATGTAGGGTGGACGGCTTAGCCCGGGCGGGTGATCATCGCCTGCACGTGCGCCGTCCACGCGTTCAACCGGCTCTGGAAACCTCGCGTCGGCTCATGCGTTCGCTGAACGCGTGGGCGGCGCAGGAGCCGCGTCTTTTCATCTTGCGGGTGGAGCCGACCACCCTACCTCGTCGAGATGCGCTGATTTATACTGGCGCCATGACCACCCACCGCTGCAGCTGGGCCAACCCGGCCAACCCCCGCTACCTCGACTACCACGACCACGAATGGGGCGTTCCCTGCCATGACGAGCGGCGCCTGTTCGAGATGCTCAACCTCGAAGGCGCCCAGGCCGGCCTGTCCTGGGAAACCATCCTGAATAAACGCGAAAGCTACCGCGCCGCCTTCGACGGCTGGGACGCGGAAAAGATCGCGCGCTACGACGATGCAAAGGTCGCGGAGTTGCTGGCCAATCCCGGCATTGTGCGCAACCGCCTGAAGGTGGCGGCGGCGATCGCCAATGCGCGCGCCTACCTCGCCTTGCGGGCCGAAGGCCAGACCCTCGACAGCTACCTGTGGTCCTATGTGGACGGCCAGCCGCTGGTAGGCGACTGGGCCGACGGCACGCGTCCGAGCAAGACGCCGCTGTCGGACCGCCTCTCGAAAGACCTGAGTAAGCGCGGCTTCAAGTTCGTCGGTTCGACCATCGTCTACGCCTACATGCAGGGCATCGGCATGGTCGACGACCACCACCCGAACTGTTTTCGCTACGCAGGGGCGAAGTGAATCCAGGTCGTTTCTGGCAGGGCCGCGAACGCTACACGGTCTTCGACAGCGCCTACGGCGACGGCTCGCGCACGGCGGCCCTGATCGAGGCCTGGCGCCAGGATCCCGAGCGTCCCCAACGCCTGCACGTCGTGGCGCTGGCCGAGGGGCAGCTGCCGGGATTTCACCGCATTCCGCAGCCGGATAGCGGCGTCACCCTCGACTTGCTGAACGCGCCCCTGGATGCGGCCCTGGCCCAGCTGGCGGCGCGCATCGATTTCGCCTTTTTGCACGGCCTGCGCGGCCCGAACACGGGCTTTGCGCGCGCGCTGGCGCGGCTGGCGGCGGTGGATGCCCGTCTCGCTTTCGACTGGCTCGAACAGGAACAGGTTGCGGCGCTGATGGCGCAAGGTTTCGTCTTCGAAGGCGGAGGCGCGCGCTTCGCCAGCCGCAAGCCGCGTCCCGTGCTGCCTGAGGTGCCGGCGCGCCACGCGATCGTGATCGGCGCGGGACTGGCCGGCTGCGCGGCGGCCGAACGCCTGTGTGCGCGCGGCTGGGACGTGACCCTGGTCGAACGCCATGCCGCGCCGGCGAACGAGGCCTCCGGCAACCTGGCCGGCATCTTCATGCCGCTGCTCTCGAAAGACGACAACATCCCGACACGCCTGACGCGCGCCGCCTACCTGTACGCGCTGCGCTATTGGGAAACCCTGGGCGGCATCGGCAAGGCCATCGAAGGCGCCGCCTGCGGCGTGATGCAGCTGGCGCGCGACGAGCAGCACGCCGCGGCCTCGCGCGCCATCGCCGCC
>Ga0308160_10005483_pt1 | contig 13223 bp, 9 predicted proteins | sample PhyFR1_FD_201036 | JGI IMG/M metagenome (GOLD analysis project Ga0308160, IMG submission 201036) | Phyllosphere microbial communities from UC Gill Tract Community Farm, Albany, California, United States - DLSLF.R1 | ecosystem: Host-associated > Plants > Phyllosphere > Unclassified | place: USA... | reverse complement strand
GAAGGTTCGTGCAGAACGTCGTCTCCAGGACACGAAATTATCAGAACTCGAATTCAAGCGTGCTGAACTTTCACTGAAACGAGCAGTTAACCGTCTCAGCTTGAAAGACTACGGTCGCGATTGATTTCGATCAAAGACTCGATTCCTTCATGGAATCGGGTCTTTTTTTGTACGACGCATCAATGAATGAGTGCGAAGAAGCGTTTTCTGAGCGAGGCGCTTGGAATCAGGTTTAGGAACCGAAAAATATGTAAAAGAACATTATATGCCTTGTTTTCACGATTTCTTCAACAGAAAGCTCATGATTTTCCTCATTTGCTCTTCAATAAATATATTTTATGCGATAAAATAAATGCAGCTTGTGTCATTTTGTTTGCGCAATCATTCATTTTATGAAATCATGGTAAAGTTGAAGAAATTATGAAGAAGAGGTGCGAGGATAGTGACGTCAATTGGTATTAGTGCTCTGATCAGCATGCTCATGTACGTGATCGCCATCTTGTTTGCTTGGTGGGTGATGTTACCAATCAAATGGGATAAATTCCTGCAACATCCTAGAGGTCCACAGGCGGTTTTACTGCGTGTCCTGCTTGCTGTCGCTCTTGGTTCCAGTCTGGCGCGCTTTTTACTTGAATATGCCGGTTTTGCGCAACGTCTGAAATTCTTATTCAGCTGAACTTGTAACTTCATTGTAAACCTTGTATCGTGAAACTGGATTACCATGGAAAAGGACACTGTTCTTTAATGAAAGAACACAGTCAATTCATTAGCTATCAAATCATCGAAACAGTCGCGTAGTAGTTTTAACTATTGGGAGTTTCTCTTCTATCGGTTCATCTTGAACCGCATACGCACTTATCACGCCATCATAAATAGAACAGAAACGAAGCAGAGGAGTATGGGGAATGGAAAAAATCGTTGTCCGAGGCGGACGTAAATTAGCTGGCACAGTCAAAGTAGAAGGTGCAAAAAATGCCGTATTAAAAACACTCGTTGCAACATTGCTTGCATCAGAAGGACAATCAGTTCTTCAAAACGTACCACGTTTAGCGGACGTCTACACGATCAACAACGTGTTGCGCAACTTAAACGCAGAAGTTGAATTCGATGCAGAAGCAAATACAGTGACGGTCAATGCAGAACCGAATCTCAAAGACGAAGCACCACTTGAGTATGTTCGGAAGATGCGGGCATCAATCCTTGTCATGGGACCATTACTCGCACGTCTCGGTCGCGCACGCGTTGCGATGCCAGGTGGTTGTGCAATTGGGTCACGTCCAATCGATCTCCACTTGAAAGGCTTCGAAGCGATGGGAGCGAAAACGATCATCGGAAACGGTTTCGTCGAAGCACATGTGGACGGTCGTCTCAAAGGCGCAAAAATCTATCTTGACTTCCCGTCAGTAGGCGCAACGGAAAACATCATGATGGCTGCGACACTCGCAGAAGGAACAACAGTCATCGAGAACGTTGCGAAAGAGCCTGAAATCGTTGACCTTGCAAACTTCTTGAACGCAATGGGCGCAAAAGTCCGTGGAGCAGGTACAGAAACGATCCGCATCGAAGGCGTTGAGAAGCTACACGGTGCAACACACTATGTCATTCCTGACCGGATTGAAGCAGGTACGTTCATGATCGCAGCAGCGATCACAGAAGGTGACGTTGAAGTCATCGGCGCAGAACGCGAACACCTTCGTCCACTCATCTCGAAGATGGAAGAGATGGGCGTTAAGATCACGGATACAGAAGAAGGACTCCGTGTCGTTGGTCCAGCAAAACTTGAAGCAGTTGATGTCAAGACGATGCCACACCCTGGTTTCCCGACAGACGTTCAAGCACAGATGATGGCCCTCGTTCTCAAAGCAGGCGGCACATCGGTCATCACGGAAACAGTTTTTGAGAACCGTTTCATGCACGTTGAAGAATTCCGTCGCATGAACGCGGACATCAAGATTGAAGGTCGCTCGTCGATCATCAATGGTGGTGTACAGTTACAAGGCGCAGAAGTTCTTTCAACGGATCTTCGCTCAGGTGCTGCACTCGTCACAGCAGGATTGATCGCTGAAGGCGAAACACGCGTTGGTGCGCTTCACCACATCGATCGTGGATACGTCGACTTCCACCTCAAACTTCAAGCACTCGGTGCAGACGTCGAACGTGTGACAGAAGAAGCTGCAATCGTCGAAGAAACGGCAGCAACAAAGCTTTAATTTCAATTATCCAAGCATCATCTCATGTTTTTGAGATGATGCTTTTTTGCTGTATTTTCAAAAAGATGACAATGAAATGTGAAAAGCGAAAAAGAAAGTCGTTTCGTTATGAGGCGTATGCTAGAATTGAAAAGTATGTATACATAAATGGGTTAGACGTCCAAACGACGTTCTATATTTTGGAAGAATAGCCACCGGGTAAAGGAGAGCACACGAGATGTTTTCAAAAGATATCGGAATCGACTTAGGGACGGCGAACGTCGTCATTCATGTCAAAGGGAGAGGCATCGTCCTCGATGAGCCATCGGTCGTCGCGATCGATAAGGCAACAGGTAAGATTCATGCAGTAGGAACGGAAGCACACTTGATGGTAGGGCGGACACCGGGCAATATCGTCGCGATTCGCCCCTTACAAGACGGAGTTATCGCGGACTTCGAGATGACGGAAGCAATGCTTCGCCATTTCATTGATAAGATTGAAGTCCGTAAGATGTTCGGTGGCGTCCGGATGTTGATCTGTACACCAGCAAGCATTACGACGGTTGAAGCGAAGGCGATTCGTCAAGCCGGTGAAAAATCAGGCGCAAAGACGGTCTTCCTCGAAGTCGAGCCGAAGGTCGCAGCAGTCGGTGCCGGTATGGACATTTGGATGCCAGCAGGGCACATGGTCATTGATATCGGTGGGGGGACGACCGATGTCGCTGTGCTATCGATGGGTGATATCGTATGCGGGGAGACGATCAAGGTCGCAGGAGATCGCTTCGACCACGACATCATCCGTTCAATCAAGGATACACATAAGCTCATCATCGGGGAACGGACGGCACAAGCGGTCAAGACGACGGTTGCTACTGTTTCAGAAGACGGACGGAGCGAACAGATGGATATTCGGGGACGCAATCTCGTGACAGGCTTACCGCACAACATCACGGTGACATCAGAAGAGATGCACGAAGCGCTCGCGGAAGCAGCGATGGAAATCGTCGAAGCAACGAAGCGTGTGCTCGAGAAGACGCCACCAGAGCTCGCAGCGGATATCATCGATCGCGGTATCATCCTGACGGGTGGGGGCGCACTCCTTGACGGCATCGATCAACTGCTTGCAAAAGAACTTGGTCTACCGGTTCTGATCGCAGAAGATCCGATGTTATGTGTCGCACGCGGTACGGGCATCATGCTCGATAATCTAGGCAAGTGATGAAAAGATGGAAGTGTTCTCATCGGAGAATGCTTCTTTTTTTGTAGCATCCATTTTGCGAATTAATGAAGAGTAGAGGACAACTGGAAGAAACACTTGAACGATTCAAACGCTAGACATTTCACATTGTGAAGTGTATATTAGAAGTTGTTGTATTGAAACGAATTGTAAAATAAAAGGAAGTGATGCCACAATGCCATTGTGGAAAAGAAATTTAGTCGTCGTTTGGTTCGGTAGTTTTTTGACCGCTGCAGCCCTCAGTCTCGTTTTACCGTTTTTGCCCTTATTCATTGAAGAACTCGGTGTCGACAGCCGACAAGATATTACGACCTGGTCCGGCATCGCTTTTGGTGCAACGTTCCTCGTCGCTGCGATCGTTTCACCAATCTGGGGACGTCTCGCCGATCGAAAAGGTCGGAAGCTGATGTTGCTTCGTGCAAGTCTTGGTATGTCGATCGTCATGTTCTTGATTAGTTTCGTTCAAGACGTCTATCAACTCGTATTCTTACGTCTTGTCATGGGAGCCGTATCCGGATTCATTTCAGCCGGTATTACACTCGTTGCTTCCCAAACCCCAAAAGAGAAAAGTGGCTGGGCGCTCGGCACCCTGTCGACCGGTGGGATTGCCGGTGGATTGCTAGGACCTCTCATTGGAGGATTCCTTGCCGACGTTGTTGGGCTTCGACCCGTTTTTCTCTTTACGAGCGTACCGCTCTTCATTACCTTCCTCGTGACCTACTTCTTAGTTAAAGAAGAATTCGTCCCAATGGAAGTTAAGAAAATGGCGTCCGCGAAGGAAATCATTCAGTCGCTACGTCATCCGGAACTGATCTTAAGTCTGTTCTTGACGACGTTCCTGATTCAGTTTGCAGCACAATCGATTAGTCCGATTCTGTCGTTATACGTCCGGGAACTCAGTCCAGGGACAGAACGTCTCGCGTTACTGTCCGGGATCGTTGCTTCGGCACCTGGGATCGCGGCTTTGATTGCAGCACAACGGCTCGGTCGTCTCTCAGATAAGATTGGGGCAGAGCGCGTCTTGTTCTTTGCCTTACTCGTCTTTGCTGCCTTTTTGATTCCGCAAGCATTCGTTACGGATACGAGTCAATTGATCGTCCTGCGGATGGGAATCGGTTTTGCGACAGCTGCCTTGATGCCGTCTGTTCAAACGTTGCTCCGGAAGAATACACCGGCCAATGCGTCGGGACGGATCTTCGGATACAATCAATCCGCGCAGTTCATGGGGAACTTCCTCGGACCACTAGCAGGTGGACAGATTGCCGGTCACTTCGGCTTTGAAGCCTTATTCCTCTTTACTGGATTGATCGTCATCACGAATGCCGTACTCGAACGGACGCAAACAGCCGTATTAAGTAAAAATAATGGATAAGTCAAAACACGCCGACTCGAGCGAAAGAGTCGGCGTGTTTTTTGTATCAAGAGGGTGGATCAAGGACATCTTCTAAGAAAGAGGGTTGTGAATGTTTCAACTGTTCTTGAACGAGAGTAGAGAGCGCACGGATGTTGAAGTCCGCAGCGTAATGGAAAAGACCATTATCGAGCTCGGTAATGGATACAGGAACGAGAAGAATCTCCGGGTGAATCAAGGACGAAAGCGTAATGCTTAATTCGATTTTTTGATGAATCGGGAGACGAATCGAGGAGTAGAAGAATAACGTCTTATTCGTACACCGATTGATTAGGATATCAGAGGACCCGACTTGGATTGCCCGACCGTTCAATTTTGTGATTGTCACCTGGGCAAACAGCGATACGATCGCTTCAACAGGAGCGGCTGTACCGGTGTGTTGTGGATATAACATCCCTTTCGCCAGTAATTTTTCAAAAGTGCTCTCTGACACTGGTTTGCTAAACAAATAACCTTGAATCAGGTCGCACTGTAACTCGCGATAAAAGTCGAGCTGCGGAATCGTTTCGATGCCTTCTGCAACGACAGTCAATTGAAACTCTTTTGCCATGAAGAGAATGCTTTTGACGACGGAACGACTTTTTGGATCGTGCTCGATCAGTTGCGCGAGAGAACGATCAATCTTCAGGCAGTTGATTGGATAGCGCTGGACGTGAGAGATCGATGAATAGGCGGTACCGAAGTCATCTAAGGAGATATGGACGCCGAGTGCAGAAATTCGTTCTAGAATCTCATGGATTTTATCGCTTTCAAGTAAGATGTCGGACTCGAGTAATTCAATCTCAAGGAGATGACCCGGTACTCGGTATCGTTGAAGATAGTGTTCGATGACTTGTCCGAAATCTCCGTAAAACAGACGCTTCGGGGAGACGTTGATGGAAATCGGAACGATGTTCGAATGGCGTTGTTCACGAAGCTTACTGAGAAAACGACATGTCTGATCGAGTACCCAATCCCCAATGTGGAGATACATCTCACTTTCTTCCGACAAGGAGAGGAAATCCTTTGGCGTCAAGCGTCCCCACTCCGGATGATTCCAGCGAATCAATGCTTCGGCTCCTTGAATATTTCCGTTCCAGCCATCGACTTTCGGCTGGTATTCGAGGACGAGCTGCTCGTTTTGAATGGCGTACCGTAAATCCCGTTCGAGTTCATAACGGCGATACATATCAATATCGAGCGTCGTCGAGTAAAACTGATAATTGCTCTTCGTTCGTGATTTCGCACGCCGGAGTGCTGTATACGTTTGTTTCAATAATTCGTCTGCTGATAGTTTATCGTTGACGACGTATGTGATACCGATATAGACGTTCGTGAACAATTCATAAGACAAGACATCAAAACGTTTTTCAGATAGCTTCAGTAGCTGATGGCTTAGTTTCACGATATCTGTCTCATCGATCGGTTTCTTAATGATGAAGAGATACTTATCACCGAACAGATGACCGACGAAATGATCTTGATCTGCAAAGCGACGCACTTCAGCGCTCGTCTGGCGAATCCATTCATCTCCGACATCATGTCCGAAACGTTCATGAATGACATTGTATTGCTTAAAGGTGACAGCAAGCAACGTAAACGATGTTCGTGTCTTCAATAAACTCGTGATTTCCTCGAGTAAAAAGGCGCGATTCGGTAACTGAGTCAACGAGTCATGCATGGAGAGATGCCAAATCGTATGCTGTTGCTCTTTTAAAATCGTAATGTCAGACGAGACCCCATAATGACCCGAGACATCGCCATTACGATCGAGAATCGGGATACAGATTTCCTCGATCCAAAAGACATTGTCGAGGAGTTGGAGCCGATAGACGTGTCGGACGACCTTACCGTTACGAATCTCAGGATAGGAGAGTTCTAAATGCGGCAAGTCCTCTGGGTGAATCAGTGTCCGCCATAACTGGGGTTCCTGTTCAATCCGGTTCAGGATGTGCTGATAGGGAGCTAAAAAACCGGCTGATTGAAACGTGACGGTTTGCGGATGATAGATATGTTCGTAAATGGACGTATCCAGTGAGCCGAAGACATCCTTTAAGGATTGAATGGCATGATCGCGTTCGCGTTCAAGACTCGTCAGCTCCGTTGCATCGTGCAAAATGAAGTTGACGCAGCGGGGAGAAGAGTTTTGCTGAAGTAAGGCATCACAACGAACGACTTTCGTATAGTGACGTCGTTTGCTCATTCGAAGGGACATCGAGAATTCAGCAATCTGCTCGTCACACAAGGCAGTACTCTGTTGTAAGAATAGATCGCGGTCTTCCGGATGGATTTCGTCGAGCAGTTCGTATGCATCCATTTGTGCGACATGACGCTGTGACCATTCTAGCAATTGACTAAGTGCGGCATCGGCAGTCAGTTGTTTCGTCGAAGGAATATATTCAAGAAAGGTGACGCCTTCAAGCGTCGTCGTCAACTGTTCCTTTGCAAGTAGACGATTATAAGCGGTACGTAATTCTTTTTGTTGGGAGACATCACGCGCAATCCCGTAAAGTCCGATGATGACGTGTTGATTGTAGAGGGGAATGTTCGTGACGTTAACAGTCAGGATTTGACCATCTTTTCGTTGAATGTCCGTTGTGAAATGAATCGTTTCGCCTTCGTGAACACGATGTTTTAGTGGTGCAATACGTTCAGCTTCTGATTTGATGAGCAGCTCGCTGAAATGCATACCACGGATCGCGTCGGTAGGATAACCGAGTAAAAGAGGTAGCTTATTATTAAATGCGATGAAATTTCCTTTCAAATCCATCGTATAAACTGCATCCGGGTGATTTTCAAGGAAGTGGGTCATGTCTGTCAACAGTGTGAAATCTAAAGAAGGAGTGGTCGATTGGTTCGTACGTCTTTTAAAGAAAGACATCGTGATCACCTCGTTTCAACTGGTCGATATGAACTACTTCTAATTATACCCAATTGGAATAATTATGAATATGAAACGAATTCAAAAGAAGGAGAATGATTTTTTGATAGGAATAGTAGTACTTTAGATGCAACTCAGAATTTTATTCCCTTTTTTTGAAAAAAACTCATAATCTGAAGCAAACGGACCGATATACTAAAAGATAGAATTGAACATGAAGTCAATGAGGAGATGAAATATAGATGTTACGCGGAATGTATACGGCATCCGGTGCGATGCAGGCATTGCAACGCCAACAAGAGATGTTGAGTAATAACTTAGCGAATGCACGGACGCCCGGCTTCCGTGCCGATCAAGCATCCCTGCGCACGTTTCCGGAGATGATGATCCATCAAGCGGCGACGAATGAACGGACAGGAATTCGACCTGCTGGAAACGTCGGTACACTCGCGACAGGTGTGTTCATGCAGGCGGCGACACCGAACTTCGCACCTGGATCCATTACGGAGACTGGGAATGCAACGGATTTACAGATTAGTTCGATCGACGGTGTGCCGATGTTCACAATTTTCCATAATACGGGAGAAGGAACAGGAATCGAAGGAGAAACATTGTATACGACGAATGGGCAGTTCGCAGTCGATGGGGATGGCATCTTACGGACGACGGACGGCGATCAGGTACTCGATGAAGACGGTAACTTCATGAATGTCGGCAATGACGATTTCAAAGTCTCACCTGAAGGTATCGTGACGCGGGGGAACGGAGAGCAAGTCGGACGACTTGGACTCGTGACGACGAATAATACGGAACAACTTGAACGAGTCGAGAACGGACTCTATCGGGCTCCTGAAGCGTTGGCACAAGGAAACGTCAAGGTCGATCAAGGGGTACTTGAACTAGGGAACGTCGAAATTGAACAAACGATGGCAGAGATGAACGCTGGTCTGCGTCAGTTTGAAGCGAATCAAAAAGTCATTCAAGCGTATGACCGGACAGCGGAAAAGGCAGTTTCTGAAATCGGTCGCGTCCGATAATGAAAGGGGAACACCATGCAATCACTCTATACGTCAGCTAGTACAATGGCGCAATTACAAAAACAACTCGATACGACCGGGCACAACTTAGCGAATGTCGATACGAACGGATATAAACGTCGTGACGCCCAGTTCAAGGAGCTGTTGACGCGTAACATCCAGAACCAACCGGCTGCATTGCAAACGGGACCTTTATCGACACCGGCCGGCTTACGAATCGGTGTCGGCGGCTATGTCGCCAATGAAGCGACGCGCTTTTCGATGGGAACGTTCAAACGGACGGACCGGGCACTCGATGCCGCCTTATCGGATCCGCATCATTTCTTTGCGGTCATCGATCGGGATGGGATGACGAAGTTCACGCGAGACGGAAACTTCCAACTGTCTCCGCAAGCCGATGGGCGTATTCAATTGACGGATGACGCGGGACGGTCTGTCGTCAACGGTCAAAATGAACCAATTCTCTTACCTGCGGATGCGACGAGTGTCGAATTGAACAAGGACGGCAACGTCACGGGAATCGTCAATGGAGAACGCCGTGTCCTCGCACGGATCGGTGTCGGGTATATCGATAATCCGAACCAGTTGACGGAAGACGGTTCTGGCCTATTCACGACAGCCGAACAATATCAGGCGGTCGGTGGCAACCCATTGACGGTCGGCACACTCGAGTCGTCGAACGTCGATATGGCGACCGAGATGACGAATTTGACGCAGATTCAACGGGCGTATCAATTCAACTCAAAAGCACTAATGACGACCGATCAAATGATGGGAATCGTCACGTCACTGAAATAAGACAGTAAATAAGCAGATCGCCTCAACTGAGTGCGGATCTGCTTATTTTGATTTTAGTCTTGTAAGGCACGATAGATGGCTGCCATATCAGCATCACCGTAATTCGATTTTGCCTTCGCGTAACTAGTATTTGCTGCTTGAGCGAGCGGCAACTCGAGCTGTTGACGTTTTGCTTCAGTCGTGATCAACCCGAGATCCTTCGCCATCAAGCGAAGCGGGAAGGCAGATGGGAAATCGTTGTTGCGGTACATGTCCCGTTTACCGGTGAAGAGTGGCGTGTTCATTCCCGATGCACTGATCATTTGAATCATTTTCTCTTTCTCGAGACCCGCACCTTCTCCGAGCAATAACGTCTCCGCGACTCCTTGTCCGACGACGGCGAGTAAGAGATTGATGGCAAGTTTTGCCGCACTTCCTGAGCCATGTGGACCGAAATGGATCGTTTCCTTGCCGAGCAAGTCGAGATATGGCTGACAAGTTGCAAGGACGTCTGCGTCACCACCAGCAAGCAAGACAAGCTGCCCGTTTTCTGCGACGGGGACGGACCCCGAAACAGGAACTTCAAGATACGTTCCGCCATTCTCTTCGACGAGCCGAGCCATCTCTTTCGTCTCTTCGGGTGAGATTGTGCTCAAATTGACAATCGTCTTACCGACGAGGTCTCCTTGCACGCTTTCGAGAACGGACGCAACAGCTGGTCCATCGGCTAACATGACGAAGAGAATGTCGCTCTGACGGACCGCGTCTCTTGCCTCTTTGACAGCTTTTGCTCCTAATGCTACGAACGGAGCTGTTTTTTCATATGTCCGATTGTAGACAATCAAATCATGACCACCATCAAGCAGACGTTTTGCCATCGGTACACCCATATGTCCTAAACCAATCCATCCAAGATGCATGTCGATTCCTCCTTATCCTAATACGCTTTTGACTATACCCTGCACGTCGTCGAATCTAACGATAAAAAAGACCGTCCACATGATGTGAACGGTCAGGTGATTAATCTTCATACGTGAGGATGGTCGAGATGACAGCAATCGGGAAACGGATCGTAAAGGTTGATCCAACACCGACGACGGATTCGACATCAATCGTTCCGCTGTGGTGTTTAACGATTTCCTTACAGATTGATAGACCAAGACCGGTTCCACCGATTTTCCGTGTCTCGGAGTTATCGACACGGTAGAACTTATCGAACAACTTCGGAAGCGCGTCTTGTGGAATCCCGATGCCTTCATCCTGGATCCGGATTTGGGCAAAACCGAGTTCGTTTGAAATTCGTATCAAGACCGTACCGCCGCTTGGCGAGTACTTGACGGCATTACTGAGTAGATTGTTCAGCAATTGCTTCATCTTTTCTGCATCCCCATCGATCATGACCGGACCTCGTGCCTCGAAATCAATCGTGTGCGTTTCATGCGAGACATCATAGAACTCAATCAAGTCTTGTGCCAGTTCAACGACATCGAACGTCGACATCTCATAGCGATGCTCACTCGACTCCATGCGCTGGACGTCGAGGAAATCATTGACGAGTGTCGTCAGGCGACCGGTCTCCGAGTGAATCGTCTGGAGATACTTCCGTTGCCGTTCTTCCTCGAATCGTTTGTTGAGCATCAGCTCCGTGAAGCCATAAATCGAAGAGAGTGGTGTCCGCAATTCATGCGAAACGGTCGAGACGAACTCTTCCTTCATTCGCTCGGCTTCCGTTTCTTTCGTGACGTCACGCAGAACGAGCATTGTACCGACCCACAGACCGTCGACTTCGATCTTCTCGGCGTAAATCTGAATATAGGTGCTATGTTTCCGAATCGAGACGATCAAACTATCTTTCGGCAAATTCAGCTCAACGATTTGTTCGATGTAACGTTCGAACGGTGCCGGTTCGTCGATGATGCTGGCTAATGCCTGCATCGCTTGCTGGAAAGCAGAGGATTCTTCGTCCTCGAACTGTGTCGGAACTTCCGGGAACAACGTCATCAGCGGTTCGTTGACGAGCAATTCATCGGTCTCATGTTCGATGTAGACGACAGCTTCCCGAATCGAGTTCAACAATTGCGTCGTTTTGTTCTTCTCACGGATCATTTCTTCATAAATCCCCATCCGTAAGAGTGAGAGTGATAATTGATGCGAGAACGACAGGATGTCGTTCATTTGTTCCGTCGTGAAGGCATCACGATAACGAACGAGATAGATACAGGCAATCATATGCTCTTTTGACGGATCCATGACAGGAACCGCGACCTCATACATATAGTATGGGTAAGGAAGCGGACTTTCATGCGCGACCTGTTTCGATGAATGAACGGGACGCTTCAGGAGGCGTGCCCGGTGCAGGAGGGACTGATCGTCAGAGACAAGACGACCGACCATCTCTTCTGTCATCCCGTAATCGATCGTTGAACGGACTTCCTGTTGATCGAGGAACAACAATGCACCAATTTCAGAATGAGTGATCGAGACGAGTTTCTCGATGATTTCCGGATATGCCGTCAGTGTCTCGCGGGACGCAAGCGTCTCGGTCAATTCATTGCGGTACTTGAGATGCTGTTCGCTCCGAAGCGTGATATCGAGTGCTTCCTCAAGCTCTTCCTGTTGCGCTTGCAATTCTTCTTGCTGAGCGACGAGTTCTTCTTGTTGTGCCTGAAGTTCTTCGTTCTTCGCCAGCATATGGACCTTGTTATCGGCAATCGATGCTGCCATCTGATTGAACGATGTCGTCAACGTATGCAGCTCGTCCTTGCGTTTCGGCAACGGAATCGCTTGGATATCTTCACCTGTCGCAAGTAAGGCGCTATCGCGAGACAACGTATTGACTTGCTTTGTAACGCGGCTGATGAACGGACGAACGAGCGAGAAGAGGACGAGAATCAAGACGACGAGGTTCGAGAGCCAGATGAACTGTGCAACACGCATTTCGCCTAGAAGATCGTTCTTTGCGTCGACTTCTTTCCCTTGAATCAACGTCAGATAATCAGCAAGTAACGTATCAATCCGTGTCATGTCGACATCGGCGTCTGATAAACTGACCGATCCACGTAACGTACCGTTCTCAGTGAACAAATCTTTTCCGTTCGACAGGGCTGCGAGTGTATTCGGATCAACGAAGTCTTCATTGATTTTACCGTCTTTCTTTCCCTCAACGTATTCGTTAAGGAGTGGAAGCGATGTTCCGAAGTAATCGTCATAGATTTGACGCGTCGCTGTCGCATATTCCTTTCCTTGCTCATATACCGCATACTTTTCGAACCATGTCGTCAAGCGGTTGATCTCCTGTTGATTTGTCTTGACGGCATCAAGTGTTTCTTGTGAGCCGGTCAATAAGTGAGATTTGACGTTACTTTGCGCGACGGTCCACTCGCTTGCAAGTGCATTCGCATTCGTCCGTCGTTCACGTAAATCATCGAACGTCGCATTTGCTTGATCGATTTTCTGCTCCGTATAGAAGTAAACAATTCCGGATGTGATGCTGAGGGCGACGAACACCATATAAAAAGCGAACATCAATTGGCGACCGATTGTGTGATTGATCCATTTCACTAGGATTTCCTCCGTATTCTATTTTACATGTATAAAAAAGGTTGCTTAAATATCGAATATACTCATCTTACGCAGAAACGGACACACCATCAAATTTGAATCTGCAAAAATCACTGAAACAAATATATCATATATTTCTTATCTACATAAC
>Ga0308160_10005482_pt1 | contig 13224 bp, 9 predicted proteins | sample PhyFR1_FD_201036 | JGI IMG/M metagenome (GOLD analysis project Ga0308160, IMG submission 201036) | Phyllosphere microbial communities from UC Gill Tract Community Farm, Albany, California, United States - DLSLF.R1 | ecosystem: Host-associated > Plants > Phyllosphere > Unclassified | place: USA... | reverse complement strand
GGAACTTCGGCAGCAACGACGGCGGCACGCAGGTGGTCCTGGGCCGCATGCTGGTGCAGCAGGGACGGCTGCGTTTCCAGGACATCCCCGGTCGCACCGACATCGACGTCAGCGTGGACAGCCTGACCTCGCAGCGCCGTCGCGGCGACGCCGCACCGCCGATCGCGGTCGCCGGCGATGGCCGCTGGCGCGGCAACCCGTTCACGCTCAAGGGCAGCACCGCCTCGCCGCTGGAACTGAGCGAAAGCGACCATCCATTCAAGATCGACCTGCGCGGCAGCGCCGGCAGCACCCGCGCGCACATGCGCGGCACGTTGACCAATCCGTTCCAGCTACGCGTGTTCGACCTGCAACTGAGCCTGGCCGGTACCGACATGCAACACCTGTATCCGCTGCTCGGCATCGCCATTCCCTCCACACCGCCGTACCAACTCGACGGCCGGCTCAAGCGCAACGGCGAAATCTGGCGCTACGAGGAGTTCAGCGGCCGCGCCGGCGACAGCGACCTGGCCGGCACCGTGCAGATCGACACCGCCGGGCAGCGCCCGTTCCTGCGTGCCGACCTGCGTTCGCGGCGCCTGGACTTCGACGATCTGGCCGGCTTCGTGGGCGCGCCGCCGCGCACCGGCGCCGGCGAGACCGCCAACGCCGAACAGAAGGCGCAGGCGGCCAAGCTCGCCGCCGACAGCAAGGTGCTGCCCTCCACCCCGTACGACCTCGGCAAGCTGCGCGCGATGGACGCCGACGTGCGCTGGAAGGCGCAGCGGATCAATGCGCAGACGCTGCCGCTGGACGACATGGATGCGCACCTGAAGCTCAACGACGGCGTGCTGCTGCTGCAGCCGCTCGACTTCGGCGTGGCCGGCGGCAACATCCGCTCCGACATCCGCATGGACGCGCGCAAGCCCACCATCGCCACCCGCGCGCAGATCTCGGTGCGCGGCATGCGGCTGGAAAAGCTGTTCCCGGACGGGCAGCTGGCCAAGGAAGCCTCCGGCGCGATCGGCGGCGAGATCGCGCTCGCCGGAACCGGCAACTCAATCGCGCAGATGCTCGGCAGCGCCGACGGCAGCGTCGCCATCGGCATGGGCAAGGGCCACATCAGCAACCTGATCATGGAACTGGCCGGACTGGACATCGCCGAATCGCTGAAATTCCTGGTCACCAAGGACCGCGAGATTCCGGTGCGCTGCGCGTTCGGCGATTTCGCGGTCAGGGACGGGCTGATGCAGTCGCGCGCACTGGCCTTCGACAGCACCGACACGTTGCTGATCGGCAGCGGCGACATCGACCTGGGCGACGAGAAACTGGACCTGCTGCTGAAGGCGCGCCCGAAGGACCGCAGCATCCTGTCGCTGCGCTCGCCGCTGCGCGTCGGCGGCACCTTCAAGGATCCGACCTTCCGCCCCGACTTCAAGGCCCTGGGCATGCGCGGCGCGATCGCCCTGGCGCTGGGCAGCATCGCCCCGCCGGCCGCCCTGCTCGCCACGCTGGAAACCGGCCCGGGCAAGGACGCCGATTGTGGTGGGCATTATGCCAAGTAGCCGGGATTGGGGATTGGGGATTGGGGATTCGGGATTGGTAAAAGTCAAAAGCGCATCAGCCTGCTTTTGCTTTTACGAATCCCCAATCCCGACTCCCGAATCCCAGCGTCAGCTAGTGATATAGCGCTGCAACTGATCGAGCTCCTGCTGCTGTTCCTCGATCACCGCCTTGACCAGATCGCCGATCGAGATCACCCCGACCACCGCGCCGGCCTGCACCACCGGCAGATGGCGGATGCGCTGGCCGGTCATCAGCTCCATGCATTGCTGCACGCTCTGCGACGGGTCCACCGTGTACACCTTCGCGCTCATGATGTCGCGCACTGGCGTGGTCGCCGAAGAGCGGTCCTGCAGCACCACCTTGCGCGCATAGTCGCGCTCGGAAAGGATGCCGGCCAAGCGGCCGTCCTGCATCACCAGCACGGCGCCGATGCCCTTGTCGGCCATCAGCCGCAGCGCATCGACCACCGCCGCATCCGGCGACACCGCGTGGATCTCACCGCCCTTGTCGCCCAACAACTGTCGTACCGTACGCATCGCTGCCTCCCGGTTCGCTTGATCGTACGGCCGAGGATACTCCTCCGCCCGGTGCACGCCAGGTGTCGACCAGATACAGCGGCCGCTGCTTGGATTCCTCGTACAGCCGGCCCAGGTATTCGCCGATCAGGCCCAGCGCGATCAGCTGCGCGCCGCCCAGGAACAGGATCACCGCCATCATCGTCGGCCAACCGGCGACCGGATCGCCCCACAGCGCCGCCTTGATCACGATCCAGGTGCCGAACACGAACGCGGCCACCGCGGTCGCCAGACCCAGATAGGTCGCCACCCGCAGCGGCGCGGTGGAAAAACTGGTGATGCCTTCCAGCGCGAAGTTCCACAACCGCCACAGGCCGAACTTGCTGCGCCCGGCCAGGCGCGGCGCGCGCCGGTACGGCAACGCCATCTGGCGGAAACCGACCCAGCCGAACAGGCCCTTCATGAAACGATGGCGCTCGCGCAACTGCGCCAACGCGGAGAGCGCGCGCGGCGACAGCAGGCGGAAATCGCCGGTGTCGGCCGGAATCGGCGTCTTCGACAGGCGCCCGATCACCCGGTAGAACAGCGACGCGGTGCCGCGCTTGAGCCAGCCTTCGCCGTCGCGCGCGATGCGGGTGCCGTAGATGTCGTCGTAGCCGGCGCGCCACTGCGCGACGAATTCCCCGATCAGCTCCGGCGGATCCTGGCCGTCGGCGTCCAGCAGCATCGCCGCGCCGCGCTCGACGAAATCCAGGCCTGCGGTCAGCGCCAGCTCCTTGCCGAAATTGCGCGACAGGCGCAGCGCCCCGATTCGCGGATCGGCCGCGGCCAGCGCCAGGATCACCTCCCAGGTCGCATCGCGGCTGCCGTCGTCCACATACAGCACCCGCCCCTCCACATCGTCCAGGCCATCGAGCGCGGCGAGGATCCGCGGCTGCAGCAGCGGCAGGGTCTGCGCCTCGTTGAAGGCAGTGACGACGACGGTCAGGCGCTCGGGTTCCATGTGCCGATGGTACGGAGCGGCCTGCGCGTTCACCAGCGGCAGCGCGCCGCATGAAGAGAATCCGGAGTCGCTCCCTTCTCCCACCAGGACCTGTTCCCTTCTCCCACCGGGAGAAGGTGCCCCGAAGGGGCGGATGAGGGTATGGGGCGAAGCCTCGCATACCCAAATCCGCGAGACGCTTCGCGCCGTACCCTCACCCCACCCCCTCTCCCGATGGGAGAGGGGCTAGCGGCCAACGTCGCACGCGCCATGGCTCACATGTTTTTAGGGCGCCTGCAGATAGGCCGGCCCGCCCAGCTGCCGGGTCTGCCGCTGGATCCAGTTGGCGCGGCGCTGCACGTACGGCCCCGGGCGCGCGGCAGCGTAGCGCTGCGGCGCCGGCAGCACCGCCGCCAGCAGCGCGCTCTGCGCCGGACTCAGTTGCGCCGCATCCTTGCCCCAGAAACTGCGCGCCGCCGCCTGCGCGCCGTACACCCCATCGCCGAATTCGGCGACGTTGGCATACACCTCCAGGATCCGCTGCTTCGACCAAAACGCCTCGATCAGCACCGTGTACCAGGCCTCCAAGCCCTTGCGCAGCCAGCTGCGGCCCTGCCACAGGAACACGTTCTTGGCCACCTGCTGGCTGATCGTGCTGGCGCCACGCAGGCGCCCGCCGCGCGCATTGTGGTCGCGCGCCTTCTCGATCGCCTCCAGATCGAAGCCGTGGTGACTCGGGAAACGCTGGTCCTCGGCGGCCACCAGCGAAATCGGCAGGCTCGGGGCGATCTGCGCGCTGTCGCGCCAGTCGTAGGCGACGCGGAACGACCAGTCGCCCTCGCCCCAGGCGCCGAGCTGGCGCTCGAGCATCATCGCCGAGAACGGCGGATCGACGAAGCGCAGCATGATCACCTGCGACGTGCTCGCCAGCGCGAACAACAGCGGCGCCGCCAGCAGCCAGCGCAGCCAACGCCTGCGTCGCGGCACCGCCGCGCCACTTGCAACGCCCCGCGGCGCCCCCATTGCTATGCCTTCTTCGACTTTGTCCACCGAGATGACCCACTATCCTGCGGTCGCCATCTTCCCATGCGCAGCGAGGCCGCGATGAGTTCTTCCGATCACGATCACCTGACCCGCTTCCTGCTGCCCAGCGCCGGCGTGCGCGGCGTGCACGTGCGCCTGGAGTCCGCCTGGCGCGACATCCTCGCGCCGGCCAGCTATCCCGCCGCGGCGACCGAGTTGCTGGGCGAGGCCTGCGTGGCCGCGGCCCTGTTCACCGGCCACACCAAGGTCGACGGGCGCCTGTCGGTGCAACTGCGCAGCCAGGGCGCGCTGCGCACCCTGTTCGCCGAATGCACCGCGGCCGGCACCTTGCGCGGCATCGTCCAGTTGGGCGAGGGCAGCGACGCCCCGCGCGACCTGCGCGCGCTCGGCGACGGCGCGCTGCTGGCGATCACCATCGAGAATCCCGGCCTGGACCCGCGCGAGCCGCAGCGCTACCAGAGCCTGGTGGCGCTGTCGGCGGCCGAACTGGGCGAGGCCTTCGAAGACTATTTCCGCCAGTCCGAACAGTTGCCGACGCGGCTGATCCTGGCCGCCGACGGCCACCAGGCGGCCGGCCTGCTGCTGCAGAAACTGCCCGGAGACAGCGGCGACGAGGACGGCTGGAACCGCGCCGGCGCCCTGTTCGAGACGGTAAGCGAAGCCGAACTGCTGGCCCTGCCGGCCGAAACCCTGCTGCACCGGCTGTTCCACGAGGAAGCGCCGGAGCTGCTGGGCACCAAGCCGCTGCGCTTCGGCTGCTCCTGCTCGCGCGAGCGGGTGGCGGCCATGCTGCGCTCGCTGGGCGAGGAAGAAGCGCGCGCCGCCGCCGAGGCAACCGGCCAAGTTGAGATACGGTGCGAGTTCTGCGGCCGACACTATGACTTCCCCTTGACGGAATTCGGCGTATTGTTCGCTGTAACCTCGGCTGAACCGGCGCCCTCGGAGCGCTTGCAATAGCCAGGGGCGAGGGCTAGGACCGGGGAGCTCGACTTGTTAAAGAAACATAAACCCACTAGTATCGTTCACCCTGAACGGCGGGAACTTTAGTCCCCGCCCGAGAGTCACACACTGCCGATGCGAGCCCTACTGCGCCTGCCACTTGCTCTGCTGATCGCCCTTGCGGCGACCACGGGCGCGTATGCGCAGAGCAAGCCCGCGGACCGCACCGTGCTGCCGATCTGGAACAAGGGCAGCGGCAAGGTCGAGGCGCTGCTGTACCTGGAGCCGACCGGCGAACAGGCGGCCGGCGCGCGCTGGCACTTCGGCCGCAACTCGCTCGACGCCGCCTTCGGCCTGTCCTCCGGCGACTCGCTGGGCCTGCTGTGCAACAGCGCCAGCGGCAGCAGCATCAGCGGGCTGGCCAGCCATTGCATGCTCGCCAGCCTCGGCGACGAGGACAACGATGTCGGCCACCACGTTGCCGCGACCACCACCTTCAACCGCCCCGGCGGACGGGTGTCGCTGTCGGCCGGCACCGGCCGCGAGAACATGCCGGCGTGGCTGGCGGGACCCAACAAGACGCCCGCGCTGCGCATGGAGCAGAACGACCTGACCGTGTTCGCGCAGCAGAACATCGGCCGCGAAGGCTTCGTCTCGATCGGCGGCACCTATGCGCGTGCGCGCCTGGTCCCGATCGCCGATGCCTCGCAGGCGCTGGTCGACCAATGGGACAGCAAGAGCCTGAGCATCGGCGGCGGCTACGGCTCGTTCAGCGCCAACGTCATCGGCCGCGTCGTCGACGCGCCGGGCCAGCCGGGCAAGTGGTCCGGCCTCGGCGTGGGCCTGACCTGGCGCACTCCCTGGAGCGGCCAGCTGACCGTCGGCGCCGAGAACGTGATCACCCGCGGCAAGAACCCGTTCGCCCCGAACAACATCAGCACCGAGGAAGGCACCATCCCCTACGTGCGCTACGAACAGGACTTGTAACCAGCAACTCCTTGTTCGGAAAAGGAGTTGCTGCGGAAAAACGCCCCCTTGCGGGGCTTTTTTTTGTCCGGCGGGAGCAAATTAGTGATACCTGCATCACACTTATGTCGATCTTATTAACAACTCTTTAATTTCTCTGAAGACGCAGTTACTATCGGTTCACCCTGCGGATTTTGGCGTCGCCTTTCGACGCCACCGCTGGACAACCTTCAGTTGACACCACATCTCATTCGGAGAGAGAGCCAATGAATTGCAAGACCCATCGCCTGCGCGACGCCATCACGTTCGCGCTCGCCGCTGGCACCACCGCCCTGCTCAGCACGGGCGCAGCGGTTGCCCAGGACAGCTCTTCCAGCGACCCCTCCAAGACCCTGGACACGATCCAGGTGACCGGCTCGCGCGTTGCCCGCGTCGAGACCGAAACCGCCAGCCCGGTGGTGGTGATCGATCGCGCCGCGATCGAGCAGACCGGCAAGCTGACCCTCGGCGAACTGGTGCAGGAGCTGCCGGCGATGTCCGGCGCGCCCGCCTCCCCGGCGGTCAACAATGGCGGCGGCGACGGCAAGTCCACGGTCGACCTGCGCGGCCTGGGCGATGAGCGCACACTGCTGCTGGTCAACGGCCGCCGCGTCGCCAACAACGACGTCAACTCGATCCCCGCCAGCGCGGTGGAGCGCATCGAAGTGCTGACCAGCGGCGCCTCGGCCGTGTACGGCTCCGATGCCGTCGCCGGCGTGGTCAACTTCATCATGCGCAAGGACTTCGAAGGTCTGTCGGTCAGCGTCGACTACGGCCAGGCCACCCACCTGAGCGACGGCGCGCGCAACGGCGGCTCGATCACCTTCGGCCAGGTCGGCGACCGCGGCAACATCATGGCGGGCCTGAACTACAACAAGTTCGACGGCATCTCCTCGGCGAACCGCAAGTACTCCAAGGACGCCACCTACCTGTACAGCGGCTCGGTGACTGTTCTCGGCTCCAGCCGCACCCCCGGCGGGCGTATCTCACTGCCCCCCGCCCTGGCCACGCAATACGGCTGCGGCTCCGTCACTCTGACCCCGGGCGCCAGCGGCGCGTCGCAAGGCGATTACCGCTGCTATTCCGGTTCGCGCGACGCCTTCAACTATCAGGCCACCAACCTGATCATGACGCCGCAGGAGCGCACCAATGCGTTCTTCCTGGCCAACTACCAGATCACCGACAGCATCAACGCGTTTGCCCAGGTCTACCACAACAAGACCAGCTCGAACTTCGCCATCGCCGCGTTGCCCTTCGATGCCCGCAACGACAAGGTGGTGATTTCTGCCGACAACTATTACAACCCCTTCGGCACCGAGTTCAGCGCCAATGCGGGCGGCCAATCGTTCCTGACCCGCTTCACCTCGCTGGGCCAGCGCCGTTCTTACTACAGCACCGTCACCGACCAAGTCGTCGCCGGCCTGGAAGGCTTCGTCGGCGACACGTCCTGGAAGTGGGACGCGGCGATGAACTACGGCCACTACACCCGCGAGAACACCAGCTACGGCTATGTGTACTACGCCGGCCTGCGCGACGCGCTGGGCCCGTCGTTCCAGGACACCGATGGCGTGGTCAAGTGCGGCAGCGCCGGCAATGTGATTTCCGGCTGTACCCCGCTCAACATCTTCAACATCAACGATCCGCAGACGATCTCGACGCTGAAGGATTACGAAGCGCGTCCGACCTACTCCACCACGTACCAGATGCGCAGCTTCGAAGCCAATGCCAACGGCGAGCTGTTCACGCTGCCGGCCGGCGCCGCGCAGCTGGCGGTCGGCGTCTCCTGGCGCGAGGAGTACCAGAAGAACTCGGTGGACTACATTGCACTCGCCAATCCGGACGGCAGCTGCTTCATCTCGCAAGAGGCCTGCGGCACCCCGCTGAGCGGCAAGTACAACGTCAAGGAAGTCTACGGCGAACTGTACGTCCCGCTGTTGTCGGAAGTCCCGTTCGCGCACCTGCTGGCGCTGACCCTGGGTACGCGCTATTCGGACTACAACACCTTCGGCAACACCACCAACAGCAAGATCCAGCTGGAGTGGCGCCCGATCGAGAACCTGCTGCTGCGCGGCACGGTGGCCGAAGTGTTCCGCGCCCCGACCATCGACAACCTGTATGCAGGTCCGAGCGGTGATGCGCCGAACCTCGCCGACAAGTGCACGGGCTATGGCGCCGCGGGCGCGCCACGCGACCACGAAGCCGCATGCGGCGCGCCCACCGGTGCGACGGCGATCCCCGGCACTGGCATCGCGCCTCCCCCGAACTCGCAGAGCAATGGCGTGTGGTCTGGCTCGGCGGCTGCCGGCTTCGATCTCAAGCCGGAACAAGGCAAATCGTTCGACTGGGGCGTCGTGTATGACCCGGAATGGCTCCCGGGCTTCTCTGCCAGCCTTGACTACTGGCGCCTGTATCTGAACGACACGATCAACCGTGCGGATGCGCAGATCGTGACCGACATCTGTTACGCCGACGGCAACAGCCCCTTCTGCGGTTTCATCAACCGCTTCTCGGATGGCCAGGTCAACTTCATCCGCGAACCCATCGTCAACCTGGGCCGCCTGGACACCAAGGGTTGGGATCTGGCGCTGCGCTACCGCCTGCCGGATACCGCGTCGGGTAGCTACACCTTCGGCCTGGATGGCACCTATATCGCACGCTACGATAACAAGACCAATCCGGCTGATCCGAGTGGCGACGTGACTCACATCGCCGGCACCTATAACAAGAGCTACGGCCTGTATTCGCGGGTGCGCGGCCGCTTGTTCGTCAATTGGCAGAAGGGCGATCTGGGCGCTAGCTGGCGTATCCGTTACGTTGGTCCTTTCAACATTCAGAGTTCTGACGCTGCTTGCGACCCCGTAAACGCACCTCAGTATTGTGGTGTTGTGACCAACTTCGGCTCTTACTTCCTGCACAGCGTCAGCATGAATTACGCGCTGCCGTGGTTCAATTCGAAGGTGGAAGTGGGCCTGGACAACGTGTTCGACAAGCAGCCGCCGATGATGTACCAGAACAACGTGCTCAACGCGAACACGGACGTCAACAGCTTCGACACCGTGGGCCGCTACCTGTGGGCTCGCTACAGCATGAACTTCTGAGCACGGCAACGACGCTCTTGATTTGAAGACGGGGCCGCGCGAACCATTCGCGCGGCCCTTTTCATTGGCAGATCCGAATGAACTCACCGCAACTGCAATACGCCATCCAATTGATCGACCAGGGTCAGGCCGACATGGCCGCCGACCTCTGTCATAAGGCGCTGGCCAACGCTCCTGACGATCCTTCCTGGAACACGCTGTTGGCGATGTCGCTGCAGCATGCGGGCGATACCGCCGGCGCTGCCTCCATCTACCAGCGATTGACCGAACTGCAGCCGCACGAATCCGCGCATTGGGCCAATCTCGGCCTGACCCTGCGTACGCTCGGCGAGCACGCCCCGGCCGAACACGCCTATCGGCAAGCCCTGGCGCTTGCGCCGCAGACATATCACTACCTGGTCGATTACGGCCTGGTATTGCTGGATAAGGGTGACATCGCCCATGCCCGCCACCGATTTCTGGATGCCGTGGACCTGGACCCCAGCCAGCCCGAGGCACGCATCTATGCCGCGATCGCCTGCTTCGAGTGCGGCGACGCCCAGCGCGCGGCGGCGTTGCTGCCGCCGCCGGCGATCTGGCCGCAACTGCCGGACAACCTGCGCGAGGAACTGGCCACCGCCTTGATCCAGGTCGGCCGGACCGACGAAGCCGAAGCGCTGCTCACGCAGAGCCGGCCCGGACAGGCCGCGTCGCTGTCCAACGTCATCCGCCTGGCGCAGTTGCACGAACGCACCAACCGCGTCGAGCAGGCCACTGCGCTGTTGGCGCAGGCCGCATCCATGCCGCAGCAGCAGCACGACCGGCAGACGCGCGTAGAGATCCTGCAACTGGAAGCGTCGCTGGCGCAGCGCCGCAAGGACTATGCCGCGGCACGCCGTGCAATCGAGAACCTGCTAGAGCTGCAGCCGCAAATCCAGGTCCAGGCCATCGCCTATTTCGCGCTCGCCGGCATCGAGGACAAGCAAGGCCATCCCGCCGCCGCGATGGCCATGCTGGAAAAAGCCCATGCCATCCACTTCAAGCTCGCAGCCGATAGCGTGCCGGAGATCGCCTACTCCAACGAAGAACCGCTGCAGGTCTCCAGCCTGTGGCTGGACGACGCACAGGCGCGCTATGCCGACGCGCGCGGCGACGCGCCCAGTAGCGACGCCTCGCCGGTGTTCATCGTCGGCTTCCCGCGCTCGGGCACCACCATGCTCGAGCAGATGCTCGACGCGCACCCGGGTTACGCGTCGATGGACGAACGCGCCACCTTGCAGCGCTGCATCGAGTGGATGGAAGCGCAGGGCAAGCGCTATCCCTACGATCTGGGCACACTGGACGCGGCGCAGGTGGAGGCGATGCGCCAGGTGTACTGGTCGGAGATCGCCAAGGTCATCGCGCTGGCACCGGGCCAGCAGCTGGTCGACAAGAATCCGCTCAACATGCTGCGCCTGCCGATGATCGCGCGCCTGTTCCCGAACGCCAAGATCATCCTCGCCCTGCGCCATCCGTGCGACGTGCTGCTGAGCTGCTACATGCAGAATTTCCGCTCGCCGGCGTTCATGGTGCTGTGCTCCAGCCTGGAGCGCCTGGCCAAGAGCTACGTCAACGCGATGCGTTTCTGGATCCACCATCAGGCGCTGCTGCAGCCGGACCTGTTGGTCCTCAAGTACGAGGAAACGGTTGCCGATTTCCCCGCGCAGGTGCAGCGCATCGGCGGCTTCCTTGGCATCGCGCAGCCCGAGTTCCTGGCCGGCTTCAGCCAGCATGCCGCACGCAAGGGCTATATCAGCACGCCCAGCTATTCGCAGGTGGTGGAACCGGTGAACCGGCGCGCGGTGGACCGCTGGCACGCCTATGCGCCGTGGCTAGCCGGCGCGTTGCCGATCCTGCAACCGGTGGCCGCGCATTGGGACTACGACCTGGAGATGCCTGCGCCATGAAAGCGCTGAGCGACTACATCCGCAGCTACGACGATGCGCTGCCCGAAGCGTTCTGCCGCCAGCTGATCGACGGCTTCGAGGCCTCGCGCGCGCATCACCAGCGCAATGGCAGCAACAGCCGCGCGGTGCTCGGCGACAGCAACTGGACCGAGCTGGATGTCGGCAAGCTCGCCGACCCGGCGTTCCTGGGATTCTTCCTGGACAAGATTGAGCACTACCTGGCGCGCTACAACCAGGACCTCGGGCTGACCCTGTCGATCCCGTACCGCCCCACCATCGACCGGCTGATCCTGAAGAAATACCAGGTCGGCGGCAGCGACCGCTTCCAGCCGCACTTCGATTCGATCGACGAGGTATCCGAACGCTACCTGGTGTTCCTGTGGTACCTCAACGACGTCGCCGAAGGCGGCACCACGCGCTTCTGCGACCTGGACGTGGAGACCGTGCCGCGCACCGGCAGGCTGCTGATGTTCCCGCCGTACTGGATGTACCAGCACGTCGGCAATCCGCCGGTCTCCGGCGACAAGTACATCCTGTCCACCTACCTGATGTTCAAGCGCTGAGCGGCGCGCGCCGGCCCGGCATTGCGTGCGCCAACCGGGCCGCACGCGGCCGGGCGGCTGCGCCGGCTACAGGCCCGCGCGCAGGTTGAACGCGCCGATCGTCTCGATCAGCTGCCGCAGCGCCAGCGTCTCGGCCTCTTCCAGGTCCGGATGCCAGGTGTCCAGGATCATCACCACCCGCAGCTGCTCGCTGTGGTTCCAGGCCTGGTGCAGGCAGGTGTCGTTGAAGGTGACCAACTGCCCCACCTGCCAGTGGTGGGCGATGCCGGCGACCTCCAGCGCGCACTCCGGCGGCACGATCAGCGGCAGATGGGTGACCACGCGCGAGTTGCTGACCCCGTAGTGCGGCTTGATCGTGGTGCCCGGCGCCAGGATCGAGAACAGCACCTCCGGCGCGTGCAGATCGATCCTGGTCAACGGCACATGCGCCAGCGCCGCCGTGGTGACCGGGCAACGCTGCAGGTTCTCGGCATGCGCAACGCCGTGCCGGTAGAAGAAATAGGCATCCCAGGCGCCATCGCCGTGCTTGGCGCTGAGGTAGTCCTGCGGCGTGGCGCCGTTGCTGAAATCCAGGAACGGTTGCACCGCCTGGCGCGAGGCCAGCACCTGCCGCAGTTCGTTGCAGATGCCTTCGGTGGCCGCCTGCAGCCGCGCGTACCAGGGGAAACGCGACGCGTCCAGATACGGCGAGGGATCCAGATCGGGCACATACAGGAAGGTGGGGCGCTGGCCGTCGTCGGCAGGGCGCGGCTGCAGCCCCAGATAGATCCGCAGCGACGCCGTCACCCGGCGCAGCGCCGATTCGCCGAAACGGTCGATCAGCGGCTGCACCGCCGCCGCGAACAAGGCGTGCCGTCCCTGGTCGATCCGCGCCATCGCCGCGATCACCCGCGGCCGCAACTCCGGCGCGGTGCTGTGCTGATCGAGCCAGCGGCCCTTGGCCTGCGCGGCATGCACCGCGGCGAAGTACATCGGCAAGGCGTCGTCGCCGCGTCCCACTGCATCCAGGCTCTCGGCGTAGCACAGCCGCACCAGGAACGCGTCCGCCGACAGCCGCAAGGCCTGTTCGAACGCCGGCAACGCCTGCGCATGCTCGCCCAGGTGGGCCAGGCAGATGCCCAGCCGGCTGCACGCCTCCAGGTTCGGTTCGGCGGCGACAACTAGCGCCCAGGCCTCGGCCGCGCGCGCGATCTCGCCGCTCTCCGTCAGCAGCGTCGCGTGCATGCGCCGCAGCGTCACATCGTCCGCCGCCGTGGCCAGTACCTGTTCGCACAGCGCATCGGCACGCCGATAGTCGCCCTGGGCGAGATGCCGGCGCACTTGCTCGTGCACGCTGGAGCGGGTCAGTTCCTGGAACATCAGCCGGGGATCAGGGTCACGATCACGTGTTCGACATAGGCCTCGAACTCCTCGCGCGCCTGCTTGGGCTGGTGCAACTGCAGAGACAACTGCAGGAAGCCGACATAGGCCGCGTAGGCCAAGCGGGCGCGGTGCTGGGCATCGGTGCGGCTGAGACCGGCCTGGCGGAACGAGGCGATCAGGTATTCCATGCGCCGCTGCGAGACCCGGTCGATGACCGGACGCACCGCCGGATGGTCCAGCGCCTTC
>Ga0308160_10005481_pt1 | contig 13225 bp, 11 predicted proteins | sample PhyFR1_FD_201036 | JGI IMG/M metagenome (GOLD analysis project Ga0308160, IMG submission 201036) | Phyllosphere microbial communities from UC Gill Tract Community Farm, Albany, California, United States - DLSLF.R1 | ecosystem: Host-associated > Plants > Phyllosphere > Unclassified | place: USA... | reverse complement strand
AGTCGGTGAACCATTGTTCCTCGGTCGAATAGGCCATGCCGCGGGTATCGAACACGCCGTCGTGGTTGACGATGCACTTGAAGCCGTCCGGCCAGTTACCCTCGATCCAGTTCATCATGTAGCCGCCATACGACGCGCCCAGGGCGCAGCTGCGCTCGCGGTCCAGCCACGGGAATTTTTCAACGGCCGCGGCCAGGCCCTTCTGCAAGTCTTCCAGCGGCTTGCCACCCCAGTCGCCGCTGATGGCATCCGTAAATTTCTGGCCATAGCCGGTCGAACCGTGGAAGTCGATGAACACGGCGGCGTAACCGGCGCCGGCGTAAATCTGCGGATTCCAGCGGTAGCTCCAGGCATTCCCGAAGCTGCCTTGCGGGCCGCCGTGCACCAGGAAGGCGATCGGGTACTTCGCGCCCGGCGTGGCATTCCACGGCTTCATCACGTAGCCGTGGACCGTGTCGCCGCCCGCGCCCTTGAACGAGAACTGCTCGAAGTCGCCGAAGCGCACCTCGGCCAGCTTGTCGGCGTTGTTATGGGTCAGCTGCACCGGCTTGCCGCCGGCCAGTTTCATCGAATACAGCTGGGCCGGCGAATTCAGGGTCGCCAGCGAATAGGCGATGGTGTTGCCGCGTACGTCGAAGCCGCCGATCGAACCCTTGTCGGTCAGTGGCGTCACCTTGCCGCCGGCCAGGTCGATGCGGAACAAACGGTGCTGGCCGATGTCCTCGGCATCCACCACCAGCGCCTTGCCATCAAGCGTCCATTGCAGGCTGCCGGCCGAGCGGTCCCAGTCGGCGGCCAGCTTGCGCTTGGTGCCGCTGGCGACGTCCATCAGCATGATCTGGAAACGGTCGGCTTCGAAGCCCGGGCGCGCCATCGCCAGGTAGGCGAGGGTACGGCCGTCGGGCGAGAACACGGCTTTCGTGTCCCAGGCCGGATTCTCGGGCGTCAGGTTGCGCGGCGCGGCGCCACCGGCGACCGGTACCGAATACAAATCGAAGTTGGTCGACCAGGCTTCGGTCTTGCCGGCGATGCGGGCCGAGAACACGACCGTCTTGCCGTCCGGGCTGAAGCGGTATTCCTCGCGGTCGCCGAAGGGTTTCGAGGGCACGTCGCCGTCGAGCGAGCCCGACAGGCTGACCGGGGCGCCGGTCACGACACCCTTTGCGTCCAGCGCGGCCGAGAACAGCACGGCGTTGCGGCCATCGTTCCAGGTATCCCAGTGGCGCACGAACAGGCGGTCATATACCTTGCCGCTGGCCTTGTTCTTGGCTTGTTCCTTCAGGCGCCCCTCCGTGCAGGCCAGGTCGGGGCAATCGCGGAACACGGCCATGCCGAGGGCGATGCGGTCGCCGCCCGGCGAGACGCGGAAGTTGTCGACGTCCAGCGGCAGGTTCGTCACTTGCACCGGCGCACCGCCGGCGGCCGGCTGGCGCCAGACCTGGGAGCTGCCCGAGCGGCTCGAGAGGAAATAGACGGCGTCGCCTTTCGGCGACCATTCCGGATCGCTGCTGCTGCTGTCGTGGTTCACGAACACGGCCGGGGCTGCCTTATTGCCGCGCAGATCCACCATCCACAACTTGGTATGGCCGCGGTTCTTGTCCATGTCGGTGCTGCGCACGGTGTAGACGGCGCGGCTGGCGTCCGGCGACAGTACCGGCGCGCCGACGCGTTCCAGGGTCACCAGGTCTTCCACGGTCAGGCCGCGCGGCGCGGCGACGGCGCTGGAGGCGGCCACGGCCGCACCCAGCATCAGCAAACGTAATGTCATTCGATCCTCTTCAAACGTGTCTCGGTGTCGTACCCAGGCTTGTGCCGTAGGCAATCCAGCAATTTAACACGTTGCCGCATCCTGCGAACCGGCTTGCCCTTGCATAATGATTTCGCTTTATCATTAGTGTGGTTTGCGCTTATACTGCCGTTTCGGGGGCGCCGTCCCCGCATCCACATGCCCATGCCCGCATTGCAACCGCATTCATCGATCGATCGCCTGCCACGTGGCCGCCTCCTGCGCGCGCTGCTGTGGCTGTGCACGATCGTGTTCGCGCTGCAGATGCTGGGCAGCGGCTGGCACAAGCACGACCTGCAGGACAAGAAGGCCGATTGCGTCAGCTGCCACATCGCCGCCCATGTGCCGGCCACCACGCCGGGCGCGGCGCCGGCGCTGCTGGCGGTGTTCCTGCTGGTTGCCTACCTGCTGGCGCGCCAGCCCCACGTTGCCCCACGCGTCAGGCCCAGCTGCCCGACGCCGTCCCAGCAAGCCCCGCCTTTCCAGGCCTGATTCCGCACCGTCTTACGACCGGCCGCGCCGGGCTGCATGCCGCGTTTGCGCGGCTGCCGGCCCGCGTCCGCACCTGCAATCCAGACCTGAAAACACCATGCAAGCGAAACACCTGAACACCCTGCCGGCGCTGCTGGCCTGCGCCTTCCTGCCCCTGAGCGCCGCCGCCGATCAAACCGGCGAACCCGACGAGACCAAGCTGCAATCGGTCGAAGTGGTCGGCCGCCGCGCCAGCGGCAGCTACTACACCGGCGAAGCGGCCGGCACCAAGACCACCTTGCCGCTGCAGGAATTGCCGCAAGCGGTGCGCGTGATGTCGCGCCAGTCGCTTGACGACCTCGGCGCCCTGCGCATGGACGACGCCTTCGATTACGTGGGCGGCGTCTCGCGCCAGAACAACTTCGGCGGCATGTGGGACAACATCGCCATCCGCGGCCTGGCCGGCGATGCGAATAACGGCATCGCCATGCTGCAGAACGGCTTTGCCGCCAACCGCGGCTTCAACGCCCCGCGCGACACCGCGAACATCGAGCGCATCGAATTCCTGAAAGGGACTTCGGCCTCGCTGTATGGCGTGAGCGAACCGGGCGGCACCCTGAACATCGTCACCAAGCGCCCGCGCTGGCGCAGCGCCCACGCCATCGAGGCCTATGCCGGTTCCTACGACATGCGCCGTGTGGCCGTGGATTCGACCGGGCCGCTGTCCGATACCTTCGCCTACCGCGTGAACGCGGCTTTCGAGGACCGCGACAGCTTCCGCGAGCAGGTGCACACGCGGCGCGAATTATTCGCGCCGGCCTTGCCTGGAAACTGAGCGATGCCACCCGCATCGACTACAGCGGCGAACTGCTGCGGCATCGCGGCACCTTCGACCGCGGCGTGGTGGCCATCGACGGTGTGCTCGGCGCGGTGCCGCGCGAGCGCTTCCTGGGCGAGCCGGCCGATGGCGACATCACCGTCGTCAACAGCGGCCACCAGTTCACGCTCGAACATGCGCTCGACAACGGCTGGCGTGCGCGCGCCGCGCTGTCGTATAAACGCGGCAGCATGGACGGGCTGTCCTCGGACCCGCAGCCGAACCTGGATGCGGACAAGCGCACCTTGCGCCGCCAGTACCGCTTCCGCGACTACCGCTCGGAAGACAGCACGGCCCAGGCCGAGCTGGTGGGGCGCGTGCGATTCGGCGGCGTCGAACATGAGCTGCTGTTCGGCGTGGATGCCTATCACCTTCACTTCGACCAGCGCCTGCTGCGCGTGAACCCGAGCGCCGCCAATCCCTACGCCATCGACGTGCTGGCGCCGGTGTACGGCACGCCGCATCCGACCCTGGTCCTGAACAGCGAAACCGAGGAAGAACAGCGCGGCCGCTCCTTCTACCTGCAAGACACGATTCTGCTGGGCGATCAGTGGCGCCTGCTGGCCGGCCTGCGCGCCGAGCGCTACAAGCAGGTGTTCGCCAACATCCGCAACAGCACGCAGACCACGCAGGACCTGAGCGAAGTGTCGCCAAAAATCGGCTTGTCCTATCTGGCCTCGCCGCAGTGGACGGTGTTCGCCAACATCGGCCGCTCGTTCCGCCCCAACACCGGCGCCGATGCCGCCGCCCAGGCCTTTGCACCGGAAAAAGGCCGTGCCGTCGAAGCCGGCGCCAAGTGGGAAAACGCCGCGCGCACGGCCGGCGCCACGCTGGCCCTGTTCGACATCCGCAAGCGCAACGCGCTCACCGCCGACCCGCTGCAGCCGGGCTATTCGATGGCAGCCGGCGAAGTGCGCAGCCGCGGCATGGACCTCGATTACTCCGGCCAGATCACGCGCAGCTGGCGTGCGAATGCCAGCGTATCCATCATCGACGCCAAGGTCACGCGCGACAACACGCTGGCCATGGGCGCCGGGCTGCTGAACATCCCGCGCAGCGGCGCCAGTGCCCTGGTGCTGTACGACGGACAAGCAGGCGCGCGCCGCTACGGCATCGGTGCCGGCGTGTCCTATTCGGGCAAGCGCCTGGGCGAAGTGCGTACCGCCGCGCAGGCCGCCGCCGGCAAGGCCAGCTTCGAACTGCCGGCCTATACCACCGCCAAGCTGGTGGCGTATTGGGAACTGGCGCCGCGCCTGCGTTTGTCGCTCGACGTCGACAACGTGTTCGACCGCACCTATTACACCAGCTCCACGCAGAGCACCTGGGTCACCCCGGGCGCGGCGCGTTCGATCGTGCTGGGCCTGCAGGCCAAATACTGAAAAAAGGACCACCATGACCATCGAATCTGTCATCGAACTGAATGGCGTCAGCGTCGCCTACAAGAACGCCACCGTGCTGCAGCAGCTGAACCTGCGCGTCGGGCGCGGCGAGATCTACGCCCTGCTGGGCGGGAACGGCGCCGGTAAATCCACCACCATCAATACCTTGCTCGGCTTCGTCACGCCGGTTTCCGGCAGCGTGCGCGTGTGCGGCATCGACGTCGGCGCCGACCCGCTGGCGGCGCGCGCCGCGCTGGCTTACGTGCCGGAAAACGTGGCCTTGTACGAACACCTGTCGGCGCTGGAAAACATGGTCTATTTCCTGCGCCTGGCCGGCAGCACGGCGGGCGAAGCCGAGATCGCCGCCGCCTTGAACGCGGTCGGCCTGGCCGAGCAGGCCTGGACGCGCCGCCTCGGCGGCTACTCGAAAGGCATGCGCCAGAAGGTGGCGATCGCGCTGGCGCTGGCGCGCTCGGTGCCGCTGCTGCTGCTCGACGAACCGACCACCGGCCTCGATCCACAGGCCACCAGCGAATTCAACGCCTTGCTGCACAGCCTGCGCGGGCAGGGCGTGAGCATCCTGATGGTGACCCACGATTTGCTCGGCGCGGCCGACGTGGCCGACCGTATCGGCTTTCTGGATAGCGGGCGGATTGTCGAGGAACTGGCGGCGGGCGGGGCAGGGCGCTTCGACGTCGGCCAGCTGTACCGCCGCTACGCCGGCGCCGGGAGGGCGGCATGAGGCAATCTTCCCTGCGCATTGCGCTGGCGGTGGCGCGCGAGGAATGGCGCGCCATGTGGCGCAACCGCGTGGCCGTCACCGCCGGCGTGCTGCTGCTGGCGCTGACCCTGGCCGCCACGCTGGTCAGCATCGAGCAGATGCGCGCCGTGAACGACGAGCGTGCCCATTTCCAGGCCAGCGCCGACCAGCAATGGCAGTCGCAGCCCGACCGTCATCCGCACCGCGTGGTGCACTACGGGCATTACGTGTTCCGCCCATTGACGCCGCTGGCGTTTTTCGACTTCGGCGTCGGCCCCTATACCGGCCATACCCTGTTCCTGGAAGGGCACCGCCAGAACAGCGCCAACTTCAGCGACGCCGTGCAGTCTTCGCTGCTGCTGCGCTTCGGCCAGCTGACGCCCGCATTCGTGCTGCAGACGCTGACGCCGCTGCTGATCGTCTTCCTCGCCTTCGGCAGCGTGGCGCGCGAGCGCCAGGGCGGGCAGCTGCGCCTGCTGCTGTCGCAGGGCGTGCCGGGCCGTGCCCTCGTCGCCGGCAAGCTGGTCAGCCATGGCGCCGTGGCCCTGCTGCTGGCGGCGCCGGCCCTGCTCGCGCTGGCGCTGCTGGCCGGCTTCGACGCGGCCATCCGGCTGGAAGCGGCGCTGATGGCGCTCGGCTACGCGCTGTACCTGCTGCTGTGGACCGGCGGCGCGGTGCTGGTCTCGAGCCTGGTGCCGCGCGCGCGCGACGCGCTGCTGGCGCTGGTGGGCGTCTGGATCTTCACCGTGGTGCTGCTGCCGCGCCTGATGCCCGACCTGGCGAATGAAACGGTGCCGCGCCCGACCCGCATCGAGACCGAAGTCGCCATCCACAAGGACGCGGCCAAGCTGGGCGACAGCCACAATCCGGACGATCCTTATTTCAGCAAGTTCCGCCAGCAGACCCTGGCGAAGTATGGCGTCAGCCGGGTCGAAGACCTGCCGGTGAACTATGGTGGCCTGGTGACGCGCGAAGGCGAGCGCCTGACCAGCGAACTGTTTGTGCGCTACATGGACGAGGAGTTCGCGCGCCAGGAGCGGCAGGGCGGCATCGTCGGCGCGGCCGCTGTCGCCAGCCCGGTGATCGCCTTGCGGCGCCTGTCCGGCGCCCTGGCCGGCACCGACCGCGACAGCCACCAGGCCTTCTTGATGCAGGGCGAAGCCTACCGCTACGCGCTGATCCAGGCCCTGAACGGCCTGCACGTGAACGAAGTGCGCTACGAGGGCGACCGCGACCAGCGCGTCAGCAGCGCGCTGTGGCGCGACTTGCCGCGCTTTGCCTACCAGGCGCCCGCCACCGATACGCTGCTGCGCCGCCATGTGCTGCCGGCGCTGGCGCTGTTCGCCGCCTGGCTGGCCGTACTGGCGCTGGGTGCGGCCTGGGCCGGCCGGCGTTTGGAAAGGACGCTGAAATGAGCCTCATCCAGCATGCCCGCAAAAAGATAAGGGAGTAAACGATATGCAGACTTTCCTGTTGGAGTGGCGCCTGGCGCTGCATTCGCGCCTGGCGTCCGGCGCCGTGCTGCTGCTGCTGGTGCTGTCGGCGCTGGCCGTGTGGAGCGGCATGGCCGCCGTGGCCGACCAGCGCGCAGCGCTGGCGCGTATCGACCTGGCCCAGCGCGACGACGTGGCCGCCGTGGCCGAGAAATACCAGGCGGGCGGGGATGCCGGCTACGCCGCCTATTCGACCCCGCATCTCACCGTGAACGCGCCGTCGGCGCTGGCCTTTGCCGCTTTCGGCCAGCGCGACGTGCAGCCGTTCTCGCTGCGTGTGCGTCTGCTCGGCCTGCAGTCGCAGCTGTACGAATCGGAGTCGGTGAACCCCGAACTGGCGGCGGCCGGACGCTACGATTACGCCTTTGTGCTGGTGTACCTGGCGCCGCTGTTCGTCATCGCGCTGATGCACGACCTGGTGACCGGCGAACGCGAATCCGGCCGCCTGCGCCTGCTCGCCTCGCTGCCCTCGAGCAGCGGCACGCTGTGGCGGCGCCGCATCGCCCTGCGCTATGGGCTGGTGCTGGCAGTCTTGCTGCTGCCGTTCCTGGTGGGGGCGCTGCTGTCCGGCGCTTCGTGGTCCGGGATCGCCCTGTTCGTGGCGGCCAGCGCGCTGTACGTCGGCTTCTGGTTCGGGCTGAGCGCCTACGTGGCGGGGCGGGTGCGCACCTCGGCGGCGGCTGCGGCGATCCTGCTGGCCGCTTTCGTGGTGCTGACCCTGGTGCTGCCGGCAGCGGCGAATGCCGCCATCGACCGCGCGCTGCCGGTCTCGAAAGGTGTGCAGATTTCGCTGGCCCAGCGCCAGGAAGTGCACCAGGGCTGGGACTTGCCGAAGCCGGAGACCTTCGACAAATTCTTCCGCACCCATCCGGAATGGCGCGATACGTCACCCGTGACCGGTCGCTTCCACTGGAAGTGGTATTACGCGATGCACCAGGCCGGCGACGACGCGGTGGCGCCGCGCGTGGCCCAGTACCGCGGCGACATGCTGGCGCGCGAGGAATGGGCGGAGCGCCTGGGTTATGTGCTGGCGCCGGTGAACGTGCAGGCGCTGCTGCACCGCGCCGCCGACACCGATTTGCGTGCGCAACTGGCGTATCAGGAGCGGGTCGAGGCTTTCCATACCCGGCTGCGCCAGTATTTTTATCCCTTCATCTTCAATGACCGCAGTTTCGGGCCGGCCGAGTTTGCGGCGCTGCCACGCTATGCGGGCGAGGCGCGGGAAGGAAGCATTGGCAAGGACGGGCCGCTGGCGCTGCTGGTGCTGGCGGCGCTGGCCGTGTTCCTCGGGCTGCGCGGGGTGGGGCGGGCGGCGGTATAAAAAAATACGGTCGATGTCGAATTCCGGCATGCTTGATCGTCGTAGTGGCAGAGGGCCGTCCTCTGCCACTTTCCAGAACAGGGAGCTGATCATGTCCACGCATTCCGTCGAGCTGCACCGCATTTTCAAAGCCACCCCCGACCGCGTGTACCGCGCTTTCGTCACGCCCGGCGCCATGGCCAAGTGGCTGCCGCCGCATGGCTTCTTCGGCACCGTGCATGAGCTGGATGGTCGCGTGGGCGGGCGTTACCGGATGTCGTTCACCAACCTGGCCAATGGCCACAGCCATGCGTTCGGCGGCGAATACCTGGTGCTGGAACCGGGCAAGCTTTTGCGCTATACGGCCGAGTTCGACGATGCGGCTTTGCCGGGCCGGATGGAAACCACCGTCGAGCTGCGTGAAGTGTTTTGCGGCGTGGAGGTCAAGATCCGGCAGGAAGGAATTCCTGCCGCCATCCCTGCCGAGGCCTGCTACTTGGGCTGGCAAGAGTCGCTCGTGCTGTTGTCGCAACTGGTAGAAGAGGAAATCCGCGAATAAGCGAATATCGTGGTGACAAGCTGCTGAACCAGAGCGTAGACTGGATGTTGCGCCGCACAATACTGCGGCCTGCCTCATTCCGCTTGTCCACTTCTTCAGGAGAACAGCACCATGAGCACTTATCCCACCCCCGCCTATTCTGCCGTGACGGCCCCTTTGTTCGGCTTGTGGTCCGATGTCGCCGGCCTGTACCAGGGCGCCATGCGTGCCAATACGGAGCAGCTCGTGTTGAGTTCGGCGGGCATCATCCAGGAGCAAGTGCTGCGCGCATTCATCACCGCGTCGCAGTCCTGTGCCGATGCGCTGGCAAAGAACGCCTTGTCGGTGCAGCAAAAATCGATGGAGCGTTTCGCCGACGCGAACGGCAAGGCGGTCGGGTTGATCGGGCGGGCGTTCACGCAGGCGTGGATGGGCAGTATGCAGCCGGCAAAATGAGACGGCAAGCGCTCGGCGCGTTGACAACCCGGCAGCTGTCGGCGCCTATTGCAACAGTACGTGCTGTCGCTTTCCGGGCGCCTCGCTGAGCGACACGGCATCCAGCTTGTGCCGCGCATGGGACAAGCCTGCCGCAGGCAGGCACGCCAGGGCCGCCAAGGACACGCCCCCACCGCTGCATTGCAGCGCGCCCATCGATTTGAATACGGTGGTGCTGGCCTCATCGTGGTCCCCACCGCCGCAAGCGGCCAACGATGCCAGAACGAGCAATGTGGGAACAAGGATGCGCATGAATGGATTCTTCGGTGGCGACGGTTGTTCGCGACGGCAGAATGGACGTCGGCAGCCGAAGTATGTCTTATTGGCAATCTTTCATCTATTTATTTATTGCTAACAAATGTGATAGTTGTCTTTTTGAAAGCAAGGACGTTGACGGCTCATACCACCGCCGTCCAGTCCCCGCTCTTGCCGCCATGCTTTTCCAGCACCCGCACATTCGTCATGACCATGCCGCGATCGGCCGCCTTGCACATGTCGTAGATTGTCAGCAGGCCCACCTGTACGGCGGTCAATGCTTCCATCTCGACCCCGGTCTTGCCCACGGTTTCCACCTGCGCGCGGCAATGCACGCTGTGGTTCGCGGCATCCACCTCGAAATCCACCGCCACGCGCGTGATCGGCAGCGGATGGCACAGCGGCACCAGGTCGCTGGTGCGCTTGGCGCCCATGATGGCGGCGATGCGGGCGATGCCGAGCACGTCGCCCTTCTTGGCGTTGCCCGACGCGATGAGTTCGAGCGTGGCGGGTAGCATGCGGATGGTGCCGGCGGCGACCGCGATGCGGTGGGTTTCCTGCTTGGCGCCGACATCGACCATGTGGGCCTGGCCGCTGGCGTCGAAATGGGTGAGCGGGCTGGCGCCGGTTGTCGAGTTGGAACTGGTCATTGTCTTGTTGGTATGCTTGGGTAATAAAGTGTTTCGGCTGGCGGCAGGCCGCGCGTGGATGCGGTTATGATAGCACCGTGAAATCGCTGACCTATTCCGCGCTGACGCACTCGGCGCCGCTCCATCGCGCGTTGGCGCCAGCCGCTTTGCGCCGTTCCCTGGCCGTCCTGTTCGTGTCGGCGGCGGCCGGTTTCGCCTGCGCAGCGGCCGCCGCCCAGACCCTGAGCGCCGCGCCAGCGCTGGGCGCCGCCTCGGTGTCGCGCCTGCCCACCCTGGGCGACACCGCGCGCGAAGCGCTGTCGCCGGTCACCGAGCGCAAACTCGGCGAAGAAATCATGCGCGAGATCCGGCGCGACCGCGATTATCTCGACGACGACCAGATCCTCGATTACCTGAACCATTTCGGCGGCGCCCTGGTCGACGTGACACCCGGTGCGCGTGGGGAAACCAATTCCGACTTCGGCTTCTTTGCCGTGCGCGACCCGGTGCTGAACGCGTTTGCGCTGCCCGGCGGCTTTATCGGCATCCATTCGGGCTTGCTGATCGCGGCCCAGACCGAATCGGAACTGGCGTCGGTGATGTCGCACGAAATCGGCCACGTGTCGCAGCGCCACATCGCGCGCATGATCGGCCAGCAAAAGCAGGATGCGCTGTTGCCGATCGCGGCGATGATTTTGGCCGCATTGGCCGCCAGGGCCAGTCCGGATGCGGCCATGGGCGTGCTGATGGGCGGGCAGGGCCTGGCGATCGACCGGCAACTGAGCTTCAGCCGCGATGCCGAGCGCGAGGCCGACCGCGTCGGTTTCCAGATCATGGCCGCCGGCGGCTACGACACCACCGGCATGGTGGCCTTCTTCAAGCGCCTGCAAAGCGCGAACAAGGTATATGGCGAAATGCCGCCCTTCCTCAGCAGCCACCCGCTGACCGGCGAACGCATCGCCGACATCCAGTCGCGTATCCGCGAAGCGCCGCAGCGCCAGCGCGCCGACGCCATCGAATTTCATCTCGCCAAGGCGCGTGCCCGCGTGCTGCAGGACGGCAGCACGACCGGCCTGCGCGACACGCGCACGATTTTCGACACGCAATTGGGCCAGCCGCAACGCCAGCAGCAGGTGGCGGCCCAGTATGGTCTCGCCTACTTGTCGCTGAAACAGGGCGACCTGGCTGCGGCGCGCAGCTGGCTCGACAAATCGCGTGCGGGCATGAAGCCGAAAGAGGGCGTGCTGTCGGCGGCGCCTGCCAGCGATGGCGGCGCCATGTTTGCGGGGCTCGATCTGGAAATCAAGCTGGCGCCGGGCCAGCCCCAGGACGTGGTGCAAAGTGCGGTAAAAGACGCCGAGCAGGCCGTCAACGCCTATCCGCTGTCGCGCGCGCTGGCGCGCCAGTATGCCGACGCGATGATCGCCGGCGGCAAGCTCGACGATGCCACACGCTACCTGCGCGAACAGGTGCGCATGTACCGCGAAGACCCGAAGCTGTACGAACAAATGGCGAAGGCCTATTCGAGCCAGGGCAAGATCGCGCTGCAGCACATGGCGCTGGCCGAATCCTATGCGCTGGCTGGCGCCTTGCCGGCCGCGGTGGACCAGCTCGATTTCGCGCGCAAGGCGAAAGACGTGTCCTTCTACGAGCAATCGGTGATCGACGCGCGCGAACGCGAGATCAAGGAACGCCAGCGCGAACTGAAAGACCTCGAAGAAAAAGTGAAGTAAAAACAGCTGGGGTCAGGTCTGACATTCAGACACGGGCTCTGCTGTATTATTCCGCACATCTTTCGGCGCAAGCAGCCGGCCATTCCTGTACGGATGAGGCTGTGTCCGAATGTCAGACCTGACCCCGGCTTTTCATGAAAAAATTTCTTGTAGCTGCTACCGGAAGTGCCTTGGGTATCCTGATCTATACCGGATTCGTCAGTAGTACGCATGAGCCCAATTGGTATCGGGCTGCGTTTGTCGGTTTCGTGATCGGCATCGTGGCGGCGCTTGTACCCAACAAGAAAGCAGAGAAACCTCGGGCGAAAAAGCCGGACTGAATCCCGTTCTCGCCAGGCTCAGGCCGGCATGCGCATAAAGCCGAAACGTGCCGCCACTTCGTTGCGCTCGATGCGCTCGACCGCCACCTGTGTGCCGCGGTAATCCAGCGTCAGCGTGCCTGCGCCAGTTTCCAGCCAGCCCAGCAGGGCTTCGTCCCCGGCCGGCTTGCCGTCCAGTTCCAGGCGCTCGAACAAGGGCGCCACATCGCGGTCGTCGACCTGGGCGACGATCTCGCCTGATTGCACGATCGCTTCACCGGTTTCGGTCAGGAACAGGCGTTCGATCGTCGATACGGCAGCGCCGGTCTGCAGCGTCATGCCTTGTGCCGGATCGGTGCGCGCAATGAAGGGCGTGGTCTCGAGATTCACGTACACCCGCTGCGGGCCATTCTGGAAATACCAGCGGCCCGCGTCGTCGTGCGCGTAGTTGCGGTTGATGAAGCCGACCAGGGTCGGGTTGTTCAGCTTGTCGCCCGGTGCATCCGCCTGTTGAGCCGCTTCGTCGCGCATGCGCCAGTTGCCGCGCGCGTCGAGCGCCAGCCAGCCGTAGCAATGCGGCACGTTCGGCCACTTGGCCATTGCCTGTTTTACGATGTCATCCATGGGCGTCAGCTTCGCATAATGCGGGAGCGTCCGGCGCGCGGATGCCGTCGAAGAAGGCGAGGATGCGTGCCGGCAGCCAGTCGAGGCGGCCCGGCACCCGCCCCACCGGAAAGCCGACGTGACCGCCTTCTTGCGGGTATTCCAGGGTCACTGTCCTGGCAGCAGACGCGGGCAAGTGCTGGCCCGGCAGGAAGGGATCGTTGCGGGCATTCAGCACCAGTGTCGGTACGGTGATGTCGTGCAGCACGTGGCGGGCGCTGGCGCGGTGCCAGTAATCGTCGGTGTCGCGGTAACCATGCAAGGGCGCGGTGACCACGTTGTCGAAGGCATATAAATCGCGTGCGGCCAGCAGGGCGGCTTTGTCGAAGAGGCCGGGAAATTGTTCGAGCTTGGCCAGGCACTTCGGTTTCAGTGTTTGCAGGAACATGCGCGTGTACAGCATGTTCAGGCCCGAGGACAAGGCTTCGCCGCCGCGCGCCAGGTCGAGCGGGGCGGAGATGGCGGCGGCGGCCGTGACGAAATCGGCGCCATGGCCGGATTCGCCCAGCCAGCGCAGCAGGGCGTTGCCGCCGAGCGAGACGCCAGC
>Ga0308160_10005480_pt1 | contig 13226 bp, 14 predicted proteins | sample PhyFR1_FD_201036 | JGI IMG/M metagenome (GOLD analysis project Ga0308160, IMG submission 201036) | Phyllosphere microbial communities from UC Gill Tract Community Farm, Albany, California, United States - DLSLF.R1 | ecosystem: Host-associated > Plants > Phyllosphere > Unclassified | place: USA... | reverse complement strand
TTCGCAGCAGGAGCAGGGGTAGGAGCAACAACAGCAGGGGCTGGGGTAGGTTCCTCATCCTCACTCTCAGGCTGTTCAATCTCCAAACTCTTCGCCTCTGGTTCTTCGGCCTTAGCAGCAGGTTTAGTCTCAGGGGAAGACTCGGGTGAGAATTCCTCCTTGAATGCCGAAACGGGTTCTGCCTTCCTTGTAGCAGTAGCCGTGGCGGTGGGGGTATGGTAGTTGGCAGGAGCCGATTGGGATTTACTGGGAGCTTCGACAGGTGACGATTTAGCGGATGGCGCAGAGGCGATAGGGGCTGAAGAGGTTGAGATGGCCTTGGTCTCGAGATCGATCAATTTGGGTTGAGCGGATTTACCAGAGAAGAAGTCGGAAGCGGACAAGGCGGGCTCAGAAGAGTAGGCAGGTGGGAAGATGCTGCCTGTCAGCTTGCCACTCTCGACTCGTGGATGAGAGCCTACTCTGATTGGAAGCTCTCTGCTTTTCGGGGTACGATAAAGCTGACAGGTTCAACGGAGGAGCCGTATAGCTTGTATGCTCTGGCGATCTCGTTCTGTTCAACATCGAGTGCTCGTCGGGGGAGGAACGTCATTCCTCGTTCTGCCTATCAGTTTATGTGACTAGAAAGTCACGGACCAACTTACGAGGATCGGCGGACTTGTACTCTGTCAAGAAATGGAGCGAGTCATTCTCGTACTCGTAGTATCGGATGTTGCCATCACTATAGATTAGCTCCGACTAAATTGTATGGCATAGCACTTACCCCTTTCCAGCGACAAAGAGGACATCGTTACCCTCGGCAAAGAATGGCATCAGCATACCCCTGTCTCGTCAACTTATGGCTCAAACTGGCTTTTGTAAGCTTACGAGCTAGTATCGACAGATTCCATGTTCAAATTGTTTAGACTGGAAGTATCCCACAAACCAATTTGACGGTCCGACATCCTGCTGAACTGACTTATCAGCTGATTCAGACCAAGAAAAGGGATGAGCTTACACCCGTAGTAACGATCCTGTCCCTATCACCTAACCAGACTACCCTGGATCCTTTAACTCCAGCATGTCCATCAGTGACCCTCACTGGGTCAGATCCAGATCGAGGATCAAACAACCGTAATTTCTTGTCACGGCATACCTATCATCAGCTGGAACCGGATCTGAAAGCGCTAGCTTACTGTAGCGAGGGTAGTACCGACTGCGTTCCAAGCTAGACTCTGGATAGTATCATTATGACCCTTCAAGGTGATCTTGGGGGAATCTCCTTGATCGATATCCCAGATCTTGACGAGGTGATCACCGGATGCAGAGGTGAGGACGTTCTGGGCGGTAGGGTGGAAGATGACTTGTCCGACTTTCCTGGCTAGGTCAGCTGGTGAGCACTCAGAGTTCATGCTAGCTTACCTTCCTCCTGCGTTCAACTTTCCATCAGGACTGAGGTCCTCGGCGACCCATCCGTCTTCTCCCCATCCTTCGAACAAGGAATCCTGGATCTTCCAAATACAGACTACCTCATCAGCTTGATCCAATCGATCGTGTGACAGCTAGCTTACTCTTTCCATCCTCACTACCGGAGACTACGAGGTTATCATCAAAAGGTGACCAGGCAGTGTCCAATACCGGTCCCGTATGGCCTCTAGCCAAAGGAAGGATATCCGGCAGCTTGGTAGGGAATCCAGCAGGTGAGGGAGCGGTATAAGCCGAAAAAGCAGGTAGGATACAGAATGCCTATTTATCAGCTCACCCTCCACTATCAAGGGTAAATGCACATACACCACCTCCTGACGCTTGCCAATTTACGGAAACGTATTTCCCTCCTGCGGAGACTACATCGGTATCCCAAGCACTTCCACTGATTTTGACATTCTCATAGTGGGTCTTTGCTTTTTCACCGTATACATGACGGTATTTGGACTAGATATCAGCTCGGGCGCCAAGGTGGGGTGGGGAAGGATGGGGTCAAGAAAGAAGAGACGTAGGTGGGACATACCGGTCTGACGAAACGGGACATGGCTGCTGTGATCGGTAGCTTGCCTAGTGTAATGAAGGTGGATGGACTCGATGTGCTTTGACGGTGTATGCTATCTGTAGGTATGAGTACTCGTATGTCGATAGAGTGGTTGTGCTCACCCATTCAGGAATCAGGTACACAAGCCACACGCGGAGACGGTGTAGGTTTCCCACGGTATACAAAAGGGGTAGAGTATGCTCGGACCGTCGAGACACCCATCACACCTGTACTTTTCTGCATACCGGATCAATGACTACAGTATGAAGGAGAACCAGAGTACACTAGTCTACATGCAAGCTGAAGGATGCTGGACAAGTCTGGATATGAAGTTGGGCTTTTATCGACCCGAGCACACTTCAGTGCAGGGTGTTGTGTGTGGGATTGATGGTACCTCGCCCTACTTCGCCTGAGAAACTATCTACCCTGTTTGTTGACCTCCTTTACCTCTTTTCTCACCCTTTAATCATCCAACTCAATAGCTACCAAACAGTCTTCCACAATGTTCATCACGCGTCTTTCTCGCTAGTGCAACGGAACAAAGATGCCTCCAACCCAACCAAATCAGAATGGTCAAAGCGCTATCCCCGCCGAAATTTTGATCCCAGGTTTAACCCTCGCTACATATAGTAGATCTACCGATCCCGCTTTCGCACCTAAAGCAATCAAGCTCCTACCACGTATATCCTCTAGCTCCAAACGCAAGGAGAGTACTACCCCTCGCGACGACGTCAAGAGGACTAAATCGGACCATGGTCCAACTACCTCGCGTGACGTATCAGCTCGAAACTCCCAATCGCCTTCGCTTTCTGTACCTATACCGAAAGCTGTCGATCCAAGAATCGTCCCGCGTCACACAATTAGCCCACTCAACGATATCAACGACCGATCAAATACTCATACTCCAACCGATCCCAGGTCTCAGACTCCAGTCCAAATCGCGCGTTCGCCATCTCTTCCAATAGGATCAAGTTCGGCTCATGCTCCAACTCCAGCATCTGAGATTGCAGGCCCAGTCTCCGCTACTATCGCGAATATCACTGCAGGCCCAGCGAATCACCCTGACAAACGCAGAGAATCACCTCAGATTCTCAGCGCCCCAAAACCTGATAATCCGGCCGAGGCTGCTCTCCTGGCGATCTTTGGGAGGAAGAGACCCCCTACTTCAGCAGTCGCCAGTCCTCGCCTTCCCGTTCTGAGCACCACTGCCAAACCATCTGAACAAGGAATCAAAATTCCGCAGAAAGACAACAATATACGAACAATACCAACTCTTACGCCATCGCCCAAAGTCCTACCATCACTTCCTGTCGCCCCGCCGCACCCTTTCCAGCGTCAGGTGATACCGACTCCGCCTCAAACTCCAGTCACTGCCGATGATCTACCCATCACCATGATCGTGGACCCTCCAACCAATATCGTCATCTATACCCCTTGGAATCGAGTGACAACTCCGCCTGATCGAGTCCCAGCGGCCCATCCTCTCCAGTCATCGACTTCTTCGTATCGCTCCCAAATCGAGAATCCAAGTCCGCCCCTCATCCCGTCCTCTGCGACCCCTGTCCCGCCCACCGCCAGCAGCACAGGGAAGTTAGCGACAGCAATATCGGTACCGCCAAGCCGCGTACTCGGAATCATCAATCAAAGCGTCTCGGCACCTGCTGTCCCTCCGATACCTGTCGATGCTATCGGTACCCTCCAGAGTGTTTCGGCAGATCTATCCATGGTGCTAGGGAAGGGAGATATTTCGAATAATGAGAATCAGCTATTTGCTGTAGCTGGAAAGATGAGCGCATGTCTTCAAGCACACTTTGTTCCTCATTTGGATGCGTGGAGGGAAGATGCGAGAAAGCCCAGAGCGGCGTTGGGGATGGTGCCCAGGGGGTATGATACGGTGTCCAAGGCGATACAGACGATCACTACCGTTGAGCCAAAGACCAATGATATGCTGTCCAAGGCGATACAAACGATCACTATCGTTGAGCCGGAGCCGGAGCCGTCCAGATCACAACCTATTTCCCTCGCGATACCCCAGGTCCAAAGTGAGTTTCTTCACTCTGTACATCTTGATTTGACTGATGACTTTAGCGATTCAACCTACTCCGGAGAAGCCCGATGTCTCTCAACGTCCCATCGGTAGACCGCCTGGTCGTGATGTTGTGGAGAAACAAATCAATGTTCAAAAGCACCTCTCCTCCGCCAAAGTCACCATCACCAATCAAGCGGAAAAAGTCAAGGCTCAAGTGGAAGAACTCAAGCGCAAGGATAATGTCATTACTCGATTACAAGCAAAGATCAATCAGTTCGAAGAGGAGAACTCGATATTGGTGTTAAAGGCTAAGCCTATTGAGGCACCTGTCCGACGTCCATTCGTCGGTATTTTGTCGAGGGGCATTGAAGTTCAGAAGAAGGAAATCGAGTATCAGAAGAGGCAACTTGATATAAAACAAGCTCATAATATTCGATTGAGGGATCTTCTCCAGTCGAACGGGATTTCTAGCGGCTTGGAAGACGACATACATGAGGAGAGGCGAGGGATGGAAGATGGGAGGAGATCCAATCAGGGGCTGGATGGTGAGAGGGGATTAAGTCATGGTGTAGATGATGAGAGGAGATCAGATCGTCGGATAGATGATGGGAGGAGATCGAATCATGTTATAGATGATAAAAGGAAATCAGATTATTGGAACGAACAGGAACTGGCCGACGGGAGAGCCCGTATTACGGATGAGGAAACGGGAGGCTTTCGAGATGAAGCAGGAGCGGATATCGACAATGGCCGAAACAGGCATCGAGAGGACAACGACCGAAACCGGACGACTTCGATTAAAGGCCGCATGACTCCTCCCAGGGCGCTGAGCATCAGAGGCCATGCTCAGTCTCCACAAGCGCCTATGAGCTGTACCAGGAGGGCAGGCGGTGGACTGGATAAAATGGCTACTCTTATGGCCGACTTCACGGAGCTCGTGGCTGAGAAGGCCAGCAGGAGACTCAGCGCCACTGGACCAACCTCGCACGAGCCACTCACCGACCTCTGTTCACCGATTTCACGCCATGCCGGAGGTGGCGATGCTGCGAACCCGACTCGAAGTGATGCTCAAATCAGCAGTCCGGCGAGATCGGATCGAACCGACCCCAAGGAAGTCGTCACACGACGTAGAAGTGCCACCGTCTTAATTCAAGGTGGGTCGAGAGCTGTCCGTGCTGCAGACTTGGGTAAAGATTCTCGAAGTCCTTGGGAGAGATCTCAAGCCGAGGGAAAGAAGACCGTTCCTACCGGACCTCGAAGTGATCGACCACAGACCCCGCCAATCGGTCCCGTTCCTCCCCCAATTGGTCCGCGCCTCCCAGCGAAGACCGGTAGGAAGAGACATGGTGGGATAGGTGCTTACTATTCGAAAGATAAAGCTTCAAAGATTACGCTGGATCGATACAACAGGTTGGGGTGAGGAGAAGGGGATATCGTTTGTTTACGTCTATAGGAGTTTGGATCGAGGGATGGACTGGCGAAGTTGGAAATTATGGACACTTGTTGCGGGTGACCCAGCCTATGGCTCTTCTCGTATTGGTTATGCAGGAACACTATGAATCTGGGTGCACAGACTACAGGCAGTGTCAGTGCTGTTCTTTCCCACGGTCAGCCACCTAAGTTGGGTGACGCGACTGATCCTGAACAAGACTGTTGATACAACTTGATTATGCCGACGATCAAGCATAGATCTAACTGACCGTGGCCTAGTTGACGCTGCTGATGAGATGATTTGTATACGGCGCTAGAGCGTTCGTCGCGTCGCAAGGTCCTAGGTGTGAGTATGAACGCGTGAAAGTTGAGTGTTGTGTGTTATTGATGGTACCTTACCTTTCCAACCTAGACTGGGAAAATAGAATCAATCAACATGCCGCACTATGCGTCTCATTCTCTCTCAACCTGCTCATCCTTTTCACTCATTGTTGTTTTACCTACGATTTCTTTCAGACACGCTAAAGATGCCGGTACCACCTCAAGCTACTCTATACGACAAGAAAGGTGTACCCATCGCTGTTGATCCCCGAATCCCGGGATTGACTCGCGTCATCTCCAAACCTCCTCAAGATCTTCCATCCGGTACTATCCCATCCGATCAGTCCTCTAGCGACTTCAATCGAAACAATTTCTCTACCACCGCCAACACCAAACGTAACGCGTCAGATGACTCGCAAGATGACCTCGGCAAACGCGTTAAATCAGATCACAAGCCCTTCGTCCTCGAATCACCAGTCACCATCACCGCTCCTCCTCCTACTCCAGTCTCGGCATCTCCTCCAACATTCACCCGAGCTACCGCTGGCGACTTTATGGCCGAATGCGTAGCCAATGGAATCACCTTGACACCTGCCGAGACCACATCCTCTCGATCAACACCGTTAACGTGTCCACTTTGGCCCCTTGAAGCAATCGAGACTCTCACCCAAGTCTCAGCAGACCTGCTGTTGGCACTGGTCAGGAAGGGAGCGGATGATAGGGAAAGACAACTTCAGGTGGCAGTTGGGACATTGAGGACTTGCTTGGATGTCGACTTTATTCCACACATGGACGCTTGGAAAGCGGATGCCGAGGCCAAAATATATCAACAGACAACTCCATTATCTGCCATGCTAGCCTCTCTGAAGCCACATCTCTCCATTTCTATTCCCAAAGCACCAGGTACGTCTCTCACACGTACCGTGCCCAGTTGCTGATATGACAGTACCGGCTGCTACTAGCCCAAAGGAGTCTGAGTTTGCGACACCTGTGGCTTTCGGCGTTCCACCTTCCCGAGACGCTTTACGAAAACAGCTAGCCGGTGCTCGAGCTACCATGGAGAAGCAGGCGTCGGATCTCAAACAGAAGGATGACGAAATCGCCCGTATGAAAGAAGAAAATAAACGACTTAATGCCCGACTTACTCAGATGTCAAGTCTGCCCGAGGCCGCCAAACCTGCGATACCTGGAAAACCAGCTTCAAGCTCTGAGATAGCTGCTCTACACCGTATGAACAAAGACCATATCGAGAAGTTGAATAACCAGAAGTTTCAGATCAACAACTTGCTAGCGCAGAATGCTTCATTGAAGGAGAAGCTCAGGTCTGCTGGTTTCTCGACTGGAGGAACCAATGGGGCCCGGGACGATGACCATAGCAATGCTGGCGGAAGTCGAGATCATGGGGAAAGAAACGAGCCGGCGGGGAAAGAATCATGGGGAAAGCAAAGTCCTCGACTCGAACCGAACAGGCGTTATAGCGCTGCGGGCAACAACTTAGCCACTCCGGCCCAGCAAGGTTGTCGAGCGGCGAGCGATACTAGCAGTCGAAGTGGTGACTATAGTAGCTTCGCAAGCCATGATAAGCGGCGTCCAACCATGAATGACTCTCGAGGCCACTGGGAGCGATCTATCCCAGAAAGAAACATCGGTCAACGATCTTCGTCAAACGAGGTTCCACACGTTCCGACAGGTCCTCGGCTCCCTCAGATGAAATTCCGATATGACGAAATGTCGGGACACCACTCCGATCCTCAGTACACCAGCAACAATGGTTGGAGGGACTACTATTCGAAAGATGGGTTTGGGGGAATGCAGGCGGATAGGTTGGATCTGGAGTAGGGCGATGGCGAGCTTGTCACACTGCTCCTCTTTGTTTTTGGAAGAGGATACGTAGGAGGTATACGGTACATACAATATACATATGGCCATGGGAGCGTGGAGGATGTACATGAAATTACATTGGCAATGTATACACGGATCAGCCAGTCTCGCTCGGCCCCTCGCTCGAGGTCACAGCACCTTCCGACTACTTTCCCACGGTACGTTGTGAAGCACAAATGGATCAACTTGATTGCTCCGCTGAGGTAACTCGACTCTGTTCCATCACCCACGCGACCACTACTCATCATGTCAGACGATTGTTGCGGGAGAACATTAGTAGATGCAGTGGTAGGTAGATACGAAGGGCATACTGATTCGGCCGGCTCATTAGTGGTAAGAGTATGCTTTTACACACACACACCCCTGAATGAGGTAACCCTCCTTTCCGCTGAACTTCACATCTCACTCAACCTGACGTATCTTCCAGTTGATCGTTGATTGTATATCTCAGACATGGATCGAGGTCCCAAATCATCGAACCTGGGATACCACGCCTACCCAGAACACCAGACAAATAACTACACGCCGGACGCAGCGGCAAAACCTCGAGACGCTGCCAGTGGAATCGGCGCGAGACCCCTCCGAAGGCTTCCAACCCCATCCCCTACTCCACTCAGAGATGAGGAACCCGACCTCGGAGATGAGAGCGATCTGGTCGAAACTATCGTCTCCGCACCAGTTCTAAAGCGGAGCGCTCCTGAAACCTCTCGCATCCCCACCGGCAAACGCGCCAAGACCAAAAGTAGCGTTGGTGTTCCAAGTCGTCCTACCCAATCGCTTGCTACTGGTGAATCTCCACAGGATACAGCATCTATAACGAAACGAGCTGCGAATCTCATGGGCTTGAATAAAGCCTTCGACTCCCCCCAACTCTCCTTGTCGACACCTAAACCCTTGATTGCAAAGATCGCCCAACGAGAAGTACAGGTCGCTATCACTCCAGAAGAGGCGATATTCACGACAAGAAGCGCTTTGACAAATATGAAGAGTGCGATCGGGAGGAAAGGGGAGGAATCTGTTGAGCGACATCTTCTGCTGGCCATGGAGACGTTGTGGTCACTTTATGACGCCAACTTTGCCCCAAGCAAGTGCGGGGCTGTAGGGCAGGCAATGGCTACAGATGGAGGGGTGTTGGCGGCTATTGAGAAGGGCAGGAAGATGTTGGGGAAGGAGGCGTTGAGCACACATGTGTCTGGAGTGGAAGGGATTAAGGGAGTATCACCGGAAGAGAAGATGGCGAAGCCTGGTATGTTCTTAACCGCTCCCTGGGGCTAGCTGAGACCTTAGCTGGGCCTCTCACCCGTTCCAACGACAGCAACACGATTACATCACTCCAGGTGACATCTACCACGGTATCGCCCCAGCCTCAAGACATCATAAGAAACCAGGAACTCCAAATCAAACGACTGCAAACCGACCTCGAGAGAATGGGCAGCGTACTCAGCGAGATCCGCAAGCAGAACAAGGAGTGGATCGGCAAAGTCGTCTCTCTTGAGCAGAAAGCTGAGGACGATAAGTCCGATGTAGCTCAGGAGATTGCCGAGCGTTCAATCGGCGTTTTGCAAGAGGACAAGAGGCTATTGGAAGAAAAAGTCATACAACTTCAAAATCTGCTCGACCACAAAGAAAAAGCTATCTTATCAGCCGTGGCCGCCAAGTCAGCCTCCGGATTTGCGACCAACGCGATGCGAATTGAGAAGGACAAATTGGCCCAAGAAGCCCTCGGTCTGAAACAACAACTACAACTCCAGAAAGTCCAACTCTCGATCAAACCCACAGCGTCGCTCTCAGATTCCGAGGTCGACCAACTGCGAAAAGAGAAGATCGAGGCGATCAGGGACGTCACCGACCTGAAACAAAAGCTTCGAGTGGTCGATAAGATGACCGAAAACGCCAAGTTGACCCGTGAACGAGAAATTGGCGAGTCCCTGAAACAAGAGGATAGGTTGGCCGAGGCCATCGAGCAGCTTAAGCTTCAAGTCCGGATGAAGGACTTTGAGATACAGACCGTTAGGTCCATCAATGTTTCCGAGATCGACACTTTGCGGAAGCAGGAAACACGATATATCGAAGATGTCAAGAACCTGAAGAAACAATTGCAGGACTCAGACGAGTGTGCTAGGATTGCTTGTGCTAGTAAGAGGGACATGATGCGGAAGGAACAGGAGCAAGCAATGGAGGAAATCGGGGAACTCAAACGCCAAATCAAGACGACGTATAAATCCAGGTCTGCGGCTCAAGAATTGCGAGAAGGCCACCGAGCATTGATCGACCAAGTCCTGCAAACCGCAAATGAAGGAGCGGGAGGAGCTCTAGAAGTGGAGCTTCCGACCGCTCTCGAAGGTTCGAATCCGACTCTTGGGATTACCGCTCTTCAAAAAATCATATTGAAACAAAGAAAACACATCAACGCCCAGGGATCCCGTCTTGGTGCTTTGCATATCAAAATGACAGAGAGCCTCGCTATCGCCGACAAGGAGCTTCGGGAAGGGACAATGGAAGATCTTTACGTTCAATGTGTAGCCGACCTCGCTCCGGCCATAATCGCCCTGACGCAGGCAGATCTTGCTGAAAACTGTTTGATACGACAGATCCAGATTACTATCACGAATGCAAATCCCGGTAAAGATCGTCGTACGATATTATCGATCACGAAAGCCATCGCGCGTCTGGAGTCTCAAGGACGGACTGGAACGCAACGCATCTCCCAAATGAAAGGAGTCAAGGCGTCCGGCCAGTCGACGGATATCCACCCAAGTGCTTCGATTGGAAAGACAGCTCCGCAAAACGTATCGGTCGGGAAGAAGGGAAAGGAAGCGGCGTTTGGGTTGAGAGAGAACAATCGGAGGTGGGACGACGCGAGAATGGCATCTGGAAGACACACATTGCCACACACCACCGGGGCTGGTACAAGAATGGAAAGCCAGAGGATGGGTGGGGTGAATTCCGAGGAGAAGAACGATACGACTCCCAGAAGGAGAAGGGATGCCGAGCTGGAGCCTGGGGAGATTGAACAATCCAAGGAAGGTCGTATGCGAGCTTGGAGCGGGATCTACTCCCACGAATCGAGAGGGAAGTAAGAGCAGCGGGGACGAGAACGTGGGGATCGCCTGGTATATCAGAAAGGGCATATTGGATCGGAACAAGCAGTGCCAGTACAATCTGGGGACTGGACCTTTGGCGTCCGTTATCTTGTAGTCGTACATAGCCATGTCACATGCATATAGTGGAGGTTCAGGTGATCTTACTCTCTCACGGTCTGGTCTCCTTTCACTACCTTGGCACAACTTTGTACCACAGTGTTAAGGGGTTGTAACTCAACGATGACCACACTATATAGCTTTCATCAGAGCAGTAGTCAGCAGGAAGATGTCAATCGAGTGTTGGCCGACCATATCAACATTGTATGGAAAGACCACGGGTGAATTAAGAGGACACGGTTGATTCAACAACGATGTTCTGGACGACCAAACTCTACTTCTCAACTCGTCTTCGTTCCACTCACCATGTATTCATCTTTACATCGTATCATATAGAATACAAAGCTCAACTCTCCGCGGTCCATGCAGGATGAAAGCGTTTCTTGTACCCCATCATCAATCTTGATCCGGTCTCCCCAAACTTGCGATTCCAGCTTCACACAACCGATCGTCACCCCTCTCGAGGTCACCCGCGAGAGGTTCAATGACGCCTCGACCAGCAGGCGAAGAGATTCCAGCGACTCAGAAGTAGATCATAAACGAGTCAGAATGACACTTGGCTCGAGCTCTCCCGATTCGACTCCCAGCCCCGATGACCCACCATCAACCTCCGCTCCAACAAACCCACCAGAGAGCCCCCTGGGCCGGAGGCAGGACCGTATCCCCACTCAGTCTAGTTCTATTCGGATTCTCAACACGGATATAGTCACGCCTACAACCTCATCCATTGCTCAGCCCGGTTCCGACACAGCCCATCCATTGTCCAACGCGATGGTGGATTCTCGGAAGAGTGGGGATATCAGCCCAGGATTGCACACCACCGCATCTTTGATCGAACAGGTCGGAAAGATGTCCCCATTTGGTACGTACCCTTGATACCGTTTAAACACAAGTGCTGATGTCTTAGACAAAAGTCTTGACGGTCCCGGCATGACCAACCTGATCAACATGTCGAACTTTGGGCGCTTGCGGGACTTGATCAATCTCCGTCTGGACCAAGAAACGGCCATCAGGATGAAAGACGAGGAGATCGAGACTCTGCAGGCGACGGAAGAAAGACTCAACGAACAAATCATTCGCTTGGACCTGGAGCTGTGGAATGCAAGTCTCGATATTCACTCCCAACGTGAATCTTCCGCAGGCGACGGAAGAAAGACTCAACGAACAAATCATTCGCTTGGACCTGGAGCTGTGGAATGCAAGTCTCGATATTCACTCCCAACGTGAATCTTCCGCAGGCGACGGAAGAAAGACTCAACGAACAAATCATTCGCTTGGACCTGGAGCTGTGGAATGCAAGTCTCGATATTCACTCCCAACGTGAATCTCCTCTGGACTGGCAGTGCTGCGACGATTAAATGAAGGGTTGAGGCAGAGGATAGAGATACAAGCTACCCATATCGCGAAGTTGACGGAGGAACGTGACACGTTGAAGGCCCACTCCGAAACCCTCCTGCGAAAATGGGGAAAGATGAAGGAAGAAGACATCGGGGTGCAAACACCAATGTCAACGCCAACGCCGGCCAGGTCCTCGTCGAGCCAATATAGCCCTGTCATAGTCAAGCTGGGTGAACCGTCAGACGCCTTGCAGAGGACGGAATCCCCATCATTATCCCGTATCAGCAAGACGAGCTACACCAAAGGAACGAACCCGGAAGGAAAGGGAGTGCGGGATACACTGGCGGTCAGGATTTCATGGAAGCTACCAAAGGCTGCGGCGGTGGATGTAGAATTGCAGCAAGAATTGGGCGAGAACCTGTCTCAGTCTAGCTCGGTTCGCGAGCATACACGAGACTCGACCAGTCACAAGCTCATCCCGACCGGACCAAGTAACAAAGCGAGCTCTAAAACCAACACCACTGTCCGACCGATTTTGCGCTCTCGTTACGAAGCACCTTACGATGCAGATTGCGAGACTGAAAACGATATCGCTACTCACGTCGGTACCCCCGATCCACGCACCTCAAGACGTACCGCAAACGAGCTGAGAAGTCCGCTCGACTGGAAACCAGACGACGTCGAGTCAGGTACCTATGGCGGTATTCACGACCGAGGGCAAGGACAAGGGCCTTCAACGGAGGATCTCGATGCACCGTCGCGTTGGCGTATGGATCTATGGAACGCTCCTTTTGCAGCCAAGTCTACAGGAGGGAGAGTTACCGAGAAGTTGAAGGAGATGTAGGGTATTTGTTGCGGCTGGCGTTCTTGTTCGTTGCCCTAGTTCTTGTCATATTACGGAGAGCGGTAGGTTCAAAGTAAGTCTTCTGGTAGGACGGGCGAATATCTGTAGTGCTGCTGCTGAACGTCGTATGCATGCAATCGATGACGAACTCCGCTTTCCTACGGTAAAATCTGTCAA
>Ga0308160_10005476_pt1 | contig 13231 bp, 9 predicted proteins | sample PhyFR1_FD_201036 | JGI IMG/M metagenome (GOLD analysis project Ga0308160, IMG submission 201036) | Phyllosphere microbial communities from UC Gill Tract Community Farm, Albany, California, United States - DLSLF.R1 | ecosystem: Host-associated > Plants > Phyllosphere > Unclassified | place: USA... | reverse complement strand
AGGTGATATTGATCACGCTGTCGCTCAGCCAGAATGCCTGGCTCAGTACGGCAGTGCGCAAGCCATCGCGCTGCTGGGCCCAGCCCAGGAAGCCATGCGCGACATCCCCCGATTCGGCTACCGTGCGAAGGTAGCTGGTGTAGATCTCGGCGCCCTTCCAGACCGGCACGTATGCCTGGACATTAGCTGCCAGGCTGTAGTCGAACACGCCTTTTTCGGTGGCGACGAAGTGGACGGTGCGCGGCTCGATCTTGACGCGCGAGTAGCCCCGCGGCCCTTCTTCTGCTTCCAGCCATTGCACGCCAAAGCCGCCATCCGGACGGAACTGGAAGGACAGGGCCGATTGCGCATCGCGCCACCGGCCATCTTCCAGAAAGCGCCGGTAGCTGGTCTTTTCCACCGTGGTCTTGTACAGCTGCAGCCCAGCCTTCTTGCTTACGACCGAGACATGGCGGATATCGGCCGAGGCTAGCGCCACTCCAGCGCCGAGCGCGATACCGATGGCGTCGACCTCGTTCTGGTTGTAGCGGTGGTTTTCGTACTCGATGACCATTTCGGCGCCGCGCTTGCCGACGCGTACGCGTTCCAAGCCCGCGTCGACCAGCGCTCCGCGAATGCGTGCCATTGCGTCGCCGGCCAGCATGGGCGCGGTCACTGCTATCAAGCCGGTCGGTACTTGGCTTGCGTAGTTGGATGCATAGGCCCTATTGCCGGTAGCAGATGGCGTTTCGCTGTCAGGAGCTAGGCGCGCAGAGCTTGACCGAGCGTTTTGAGCATGTTGATCCGTCGAGACGGCCGTCGCTTGGACAGGATAGGCCGCCGTTACCGCCGTCGCCGATGGCGTCGCGCGTGCAGGCACGCCCCACACGCGGCCATTCTCACCAATGGGGATGATCATGTTGACGCCAAACGCCGAGCGCTCGTAGGGCTTGCCGATAGGCGTAACTGTGCTAAAAGCACGCTGTGCCGTAACAACGAAGCGAGCATTCGCGAACAACGGGATTGCGCGACTGGCATAGCGCAGGCCAAGATTGTTCGCTTCACCGTTACGTTCAAGGATGATCGAAGCGCCCGTGCTCCACAACGGGGCTTCGACGCTGCCAAAGTAGTTGCCTAGATAATCCTCTCCTTTAGCAGCACCAACAGTCCAGCGAAGTTGACCGTAACTGTCACTAATAGAAATATACCTCGATTTAAAGTAAGAAAGCCCCCCGCTCAAATCGTTTATTCCAAATGCAATATTTGGCTGCCAATTAAAGAACTTGGGCACCATGAATTTTATATTACCAGAAAGGTCCCGCATTCCCATTGCACCATTCTTTGTCGGTAGTTCTGCGAGGCGAGCTGAAATCTCGACATTCGAAAGAATTCCTAATGCAAACTGATAATTGTGTGCCCTACCATAGCGAGTAAAAGTTCTCCCCAAATGTGTATCGTAAGACAGAATCATAACGCCAACGGGAGTTACTCGACCATCTGGAATATTTAGCTGACCAGACGCCCCAGATGTACTAAGCGATGCCTGCCATTTGTCGTCAATCGAAAAATTTTCAAAATCGCCAGCCAATGCCGCCCCAGAGAGAAGCGAAGACGATAATGCTACGCAATATAAACTGCTATGCGATTTATTTAAGTTCATATACCAAACCACAGCGTGTAGTACATTGAAAACTGAAATTAATACAATCTCCACGATATTAACTCAACACTGATCGCCTTTCTCCAAATCTTCAGATAAACGAACTGAGCAATAATTTAAAAATAAAATAAAAATTCATGCCATCCAATTTTGAAAATTGTATACAAACAACTTTGACGCCTGATCTGCAAATTTTCAAGCATTACTTAACTAATGTTATAAGACTCGGCGCGCACACAAGAAACTCCTCTATCAATGTATAACACCCTTAGAAAAATTCCCAAGGTAAAGTTGCCCTTATACAGAAAAAACGATCAGCAATGCGCAAACCTCATTGTTATCTCAGAAATTCGACGCTTTACTAAAAGACGCCTATTGATATTCATTAATTTTAAATTCGTGAAAGAGCGTTGTTGTGCAATAAAAATTTCGTTTCGGGGCACCCTTAGGTGAGATAGATCTCACTGTCTTGAACTAATACACGCAGGATGCTCAAAGCCCGGCCGATCGGACTTCATGGACACATCAGACCTCTATCGCTTCATATGACGGAAAACCACGCCAAAAATCCTCAAACTGAACAGAATTCGTTGTAACCGCATACTTGATGGCTGCGCTAACAAGCGATAGATTGACTCCAAACCAAGTCGCTGCATCCAAGAAGGTGCTCGACTAATTTCACCACTCAAGAAATCAATCGTGCCGCCACAACCGACGACGACTTTAACACCATTCCTTTCTAAAAATTCGCGCTCATCGTCCATCCAATATTCCTGCTTAGGACTTCCCATGCCAACAAAAATTACATCTGGGCTAAATTCTTTTATTTCCTTGCGAATCGCCTCCACCATTGACACAGGAAATGGATAGCTGGATCGAGGAGGTGCATATCCACCAATAGACACATTATAGTTCTGAGATATACGCTCAACAGCCCGCCGATTGGAATACTCGCTTGCGCCCAGAAGAAACGCGCGTTGTCCGTTGTTTGCGCAATAATCAAGGAGAAAAGGTGCCAAGTCTGACCCACTCACTTTTTGAAATTGGCGAATATCGCCCTTCCCGAACAATCGCGAGAGCCATAACGTAACTTGGCCATCAATCGTAGAGGTTTCTCTATTAATGATAGAGTATAGTCGGGCATCATTTTGCGCGCGGATCACAAAATCCGCGTTTACGGTAATGACAAGCTTAAGATTCTTCTCCGGCAATGCAGCAGAAAAATTGCTTGCACTGAATTTCAGCCCGCAAAAACTTAACAGCCTCATCGTTATTTAACCCAGCATTTTATTATAAACATCAAGAATCCTCTTTGCAACGTTATCGATTTTATAGTCTTTTACGATCTTTTCCGACGTAATTGAAAAACTATCTGCATCTATGCCGTTCGTAATCAAGGTAATGCAAGCTTGGGCCAGTTCGGAATCTAAATCGGTAACCTGGCAGCCATGTACTCCCGACACTACATCTTTCACGTCACCCACATCGACTGAGATAACAGGGCATCCACAAAAAACTGCTTCTTTAACCACCTGAGGTGAGCCTTCATAATGGGATGTCATAAGAACGCAAACTGCGCTAGAAAGTAATAAAGCAACATCTTTACGGTCCAACCCATCTATTAACCTAACAACGATCTTATGTGCGGGCAGCTGTTTCTTGACAGATTCGACTATCGAGCAAAAACGCGCAAAATTTTTCTCTACTCTGTTTGGCGATGAAGGGAATACAATCACATATTCGTTGTTTTTTATAAGTGAATGATAGAGTTTCCGACAGGGATAAAAAATTTCTGGATTGACACCACACGGAATATGCTGCTTTAAATGGAGGCTTTGAGGTGCTAACCTGGCAGTCTCCCTACTAACGAAAATTGCCGCATCACAAATGCGCAGTGCGCTGCGGGAAATAAATCGGACTATTTGGCTTGCGCCTATGAGGTCGCCGCCATGTGAGGTATAAAGAACAGGTATTTTACGTAGTTTTGCATATGGAATAACCAACCATAGTGATACGAACGTTAGCCCAAAATGCACATGAATGATATCTGGCCTGCGTTCGACTATCTTTTTTAAGAACCAAAACGATTTTGTAAAATACTTCCGAAATAAACCACCTCCGGAAAGTTGAACTCGATCTATTATTAGCTCAGGAAATATACGTAGCAGAGCATCGTGCTCTTCTTTAATGAAAATCCCGAAAACTGGCCGTTGAGGTTCGGGGTACATATTAGTAAAACATAAAACGCGCATTTATATAATAGATTTTTTCAGTGAAGCATATAAAGTTGAGAACGACGTTGGATCAAGGCAGTTGTGTATGCTGCTGCGAGCAGAGGAATATAAGCATACATAAACGAAACTGTTGTAACCGTCGGGCCAAAAGCCATGGATATCGATAGTCCAAGTGTCGCTGCAACAATCCGCGACTTAACCGATGGATCGTCCAACGTTGCTATCGCCAGACGTACCATGCGCCACAAAGTGAAGAAAAACACAGAAACTGCTACGACACCAAACTCGACTAAAAAGAGTATCCAATCATTATGTGGATTAAAGCCGACACCATCATCGCCCTTCAATGCCCGCATGTGCACAGCATTACCAATCCCAACACCAAAATAAAAATAGTTATTCACCCAATCGTTTAGCAATAGCCGCCAATGCAATAGTCTCCATTCAAAAGAATTATTGAGAATATCCCCTTCCTCTACCGAAAATACTGCACTAGAAATGTTGATTGTCTCCAGCCGTTGAAATAATCCCGAAAGATCAAGAAATGAAACGGCAGCAATCGCAACAGTGACGAATATTCCAGAACCAACTCGTCGAAATAATTTCATTTTCCAAGCGATTACCACAAACACTACCACTACGGCGGCAATATAAGAAAGTGTTAAGCTTAAAATGAGGCCACAGAGCGATACAATTACTATACCGGCCCTCAAAGAGAACAGTCTTCTAAGTGCATCTGGCAATAGATAAACGACTAGTAAAAAACAGCAGAGTGAATAGGTGTTCACGTGGCCAGTAAGCCCAGCAATTCGCGCATCCCCTTGAATATCGACACGAATGCCCACCAATGCCATTACCAGTCCTATACAAACATGCAGAAATAGGGCTGCAACGATAAATTTTTCTACATAAGAAAAGCCTAGCTTGGCAACTGAATAAAATGTTGAAATTAGAATGCAAAATATTAAGAAAATCTTAAGCAATGACTGAATTTGGCCCGACTGTGAAGTAAAAAAGACAAACTCAGCATTTAACATCCCGACGATAGTCGAGAGTGTAAATATTCCTATAAAAAGAAATACAGTAATTTTAACTTTCTTGCTCCTTAGAATCGTCTGAATGACAGAAGTACGGTACACCAACGCACTGATTATCATGACGACGAAGCCAAAGAAATAGTTTACGACTGCACTCTCGAGGCCGATTAGCAGAATCTTAAACACCACTAGTAATATAGTAGCTTTTGCCAGACCTTTAGACATAAAACCTTGCCAAAACGAGTAATATAATTAAGTCATCAATCTACTGCTCAGCCTTAACCGAGACGGCGAGCCACATATTTACTGAAGAAATCTCGAAATAATCTCTGTATTATGCAACATGTATCTATCACTTGTGCTCGAGCGCCGGCCAAGCAAAAGCAGCTCACTAAATAGGTTATGAAAATAGATGGCGTAAATAAAATCAAACTTTGTACAGCAGGCAGATCCCTTAACAAAGTCCGAATACCAAACCCTACTAGCAATGTTATTAACGATGCCATTAGAAAAGGGGCGATGGCTCGGTAAACGTCGCCTTGTGAAAAGGGAAGATTACGGCAAGCGAGCCAAATAAACATCGGAGTGCGAACCAACAGCCCAGATAACGCGAAGGCCGCGATCACTGCCGTAGTCCCTAATGAAAAGCTTGCTACTGCAGAGACTATTATTGCAATTAAACTGATAACCTTTGTTTTAAGAAGCACCTGCGGCTTACCAGCAGATATTAAGATAATAGCTATGACACTGGCCAATGGCTCAACTAACGCGAATACAGCGAGCAATCGAAACATGACGATTGCGGCAGACCACTCTTCACCGAGGAAGACTAAAATTATCCAGTCTGCCATTAATTGCATTATTACGGCAACACTTAATCCGAAAAATGCCATTTTTGAAATCAGTTTTAGCGCTGATTCTGCAAATACAGGAGCGTCATTTGCAACTCGCGCGAGGGCTGGTTGTGCTACATTCATTACAGGGGGGAGAATCTGAGAAGTAGGAAGCAACGCAAGGGTACTAGCTCGATTATACAAACCTAGTTGCTGAGCACCTCCGACGAGTCCTATAATAAATGTAGTAGTGCTACTTGCAAGATATCCGACAAGATTTGCCCCAGTGACAGTAAATCCAAATCGCAACATAGGTCTGACGTCGTAACTTCTATCAATCCAGCTAGGCGACCAACCGCTTGCATATGAACACAGAATTGCTTGAACGACGGCGGTGACAATTGGCATGGAAACAAGCGCCCAATATCCTTTGCCGGCTACCCCAAGCACGATACCGACGGTAGTACCTAGAGCCATCGAAGTTAAGTCAATTGATGCTAAAGTCTTAAACCTCATCTGACGACGCAGCAGCGCTTCATGCTGAACAGTTACACCGCCAACAATGAAAATTGAAGAGATAGCAATAGCTATTTTTGCTAGATCTGGTTCTTCATAAATAAAAGAAATAAGCGGTGCTAAGGCCGCGGCCAAAAGAAATATAACTACACCAACACTAACATTAATCCAAAAAAGATTGGAAACTTGGGAATGAATAAGGACTCTCTGATGGATAGTGGCTGCGGACAATCCCCCATCCTTAAAACTAGTAAAGAAACCAAGACAAACGGTGACCATCGCAACCACACCGAAGTCCGCCGGAGTTACAAGGCGCGATAACAAGGTGACCGATAAGAGTTGCAGGCCGAATTTTAAGACTTGCGTTGCTACTGTTACAAATGTACTCCGTGAGGTATGGTATTTTAGATTTCCGTCTAAATGCGCGACCGATAAAGGGTCGTTTCTTTTATCACCCATCTAGCTTAGCCAATAGAGGTTATGATTGGCCATCACGGCGGGACATAAAATACTTCATTAAAACTTTGATAGATTTATGAACACGAAGTTTATCTGGGAAAGGAAGCATAAAAATTGAAGCTATATACCAAGATTTAAATGACTTTGGCGAATAATAAATACTTCGTAATGCAGCACGCCGACCCAATAAATTATCGTTATCTATTAACGATAGCTCTGCCTGAATCCTGATCCACTTGCCGATATACTGTCTTAACCCAGGGAGACGTCGTGATTGACGATATATGCCTATCAATTGTTTTTCAACAAGTCTCTCTCGATCGGGTCGTCTATTAATTCCAGACACATCCCATACTGCTAAACGTTGTGGATCAACTGCTAAATCGTACTGAACTGCAATTTTTGACCAAGTAAGCATATCTTCGCCGCTTGCAATACCGACGGGAAAGCACCCAATACTTTGAATTGCAGAACGTTGAATTGCCACTGAAGATGAGGTAACAAGCGCATCGGCATTCGTAGCAGCAACAAAGAAGTTCTTAACAATACCACGCGTCGTGCTTATTCTTGGAGTAGATTTGGTAAGAGCATCTCCAGGCACTCCCGGCAATACAATTGCGCATGCAGTTGCGTACCAAGATGCCATTGGAAAATCTCGACATAAATGAACAATAACCTCAAGAAAACGAGAGTCCCAATAATCATCAGCATCCAGGAAAGCGAGCAGTTCGTGTTTTGCAGAGGCAATTCCGCAATTTCGCGCAGCGGACACCCCCATGTTCGCCTGAGAAATAAGACGTAGGCGAGAGTCGCTGAAAGATTTAACAACAGATGCGCTTAGGTCAGTCGATCCGTCATCTACTACAATCAATTCAAATGATCCGTAGGTTTGGGAAAGAACGCTTGAGATAGCCCTACCGATAGTTGCCACCTTATTAAATAAAGGAATAATAACGGTGATAGGCGGCTCGTGTAAATCAATCATAAGTAATCTCTACCTGGACAGCAACGCCTCTTTTAAAAAGTCGAGTGATTCTCCTCTGAGATATTGAAGATAATCATCGATAAGAGTGTAATTTATTGGTTCAATTCGGTTAAAGGCGCTAATCAACGTCTCTCCGCTATTACACGCGCGCTCGGATAAATTTAGGCGAGAAAGAAGCTCTTCTACCCTGGTCGCTCCACGCGATGTGTTGATCAAGCAAATAAATTGCTTTTTAAATAGTATTGCGAAGCACACGCAGTGAAATGAGTCAGTCACAACTAACTGACTATCGCGAATTCGACGCAGCCATTCTTCTACCGCAAGGAACTCTTCTTCTGAATTGGCAGCTCGATATATATTTTCACACGATAACGATGTGTTACGAGACAACTCCGCCATTTGCTCGCAAAATGCATCGTCGGTATCTAGTTTATAATGAACAATATCTGCCGTTGAAGCGGAGGAATTGGTATTGATCATTTGAAGAAAATAGTCAGATCCAACAAGTAATGTTGGATCCAATACATGCACCGCGTGAACGTTAAAGTTATCTTTGCAAATAGCAACGCCGCTTTTTTCACGAACTGATATTGAAGAAAAGCGTTTTAATGATGAAGCAACTGTGTTTGCTAACTTGGGTGCCCTAGGCTCCCAAACATCAACCCCGAAGCTTGCCGCGTAAGATATTTTAGGAATTTCATCAGGTACGAAATCCAAAAAATATGCACTAATGTCGTGTTTATTGACATACATCTTTGGGCGCCAGACTTGATCACTTCCGACGACAACGGCGTCATAGTAATAACCAACTTGTGATAGTTCACGTGCAGATTTATAGAAAGTACTACTTTGCCTTACCCATTTCTCTCGGAACGCAGAAAAGATTTTCTGCCCTTCTCGCGGAGCCACTTTCGAGCTTGACGACTTCATAAAAAGGGGGATGGAACGAAGAAAGGTCGTTATTGCGTTCCGGATCCCTACGGTATATTTTGGAACGAAATTAATATGCTCTGCTTCGTAACCCAACTCTTGTATTGCATGTGATAGCGCAGCAGATTGCAGAACCGCTCCATAATTATTATTGGAAAAATGGAAGCTTAAAATACCGATTTTTTTCATTGCGACTACCACGGATTCTATATTTTCTGAGTTTAAGAGAGGTTGTGTGAAGCGAATTAATGAATACTATAAAAACTCTCAACTGGTAGTCGTGGAGATTTAGCATAGATCGCCGAGTCAGCCGCCACTCCGAATGCAAGAGCCATGACTACTATTTCACTAGGAGGAATCAAACCAAGGCGACGAAACTTAATTTCGCTAACAAATGAATTACACCAGTTCAATGGGCACGACTCCAAACCCATAGATTGAATTGCATAAATCAAATTCATAGCAAATAAGCCGCCATCGGTGTACGACTGATTTCTCTCATCATCTGTATAAAATGCGCGAAGATCGCTCGTTATTAGCGCAAGAAATGGTACACGATCATTAAACCCACTACTTCCATTCTGATATTTTAAGACTCTACCAACATCGTCACCTTTAAAAAAGTGTACATGCCAGTGTTGACGATTACAAACTGATGGAGCGGTAATAGCCATTTCGACGATGTTACGTAAGATATCGGATGTAATTCCCGCGCTTTTAACTTTATCGTAGCTACGACATGATCGGCGAATCCGTGTCAGTTCAGCAAAATTCAACGAATCGAAATTCTTCGTTGGACGAGACAGCTTCAGGTCATATCCAGCAAGGCTACACCTTGGATCCAAGAAATCTTCAGGCGCGAACCTTTTTTTTATTTGAGTTAGGAAATCTGGAAGAGATTTTCTTTCAACATGGTATCTTTCGTATGCTGCAATGGCTCCTATTCCGATAAAATAGATAATATCTTCGCCAAACCTCGTCTTGTAATGGAGTAAATTCCCGGCCAAGCGCTCCATTACTTCTCTCCCAAATTGCAATCTGGGAACCGGCAGAGTAAAACCTTTTTCTAACCGGTGTTTATCCTGAAGAATCCATCCTTCAAGTTCCTTTCGTTCTTTCTTAGGCTTACTAGCTTTCGAAACCCATTTCTTGAAAGCTATGTAGTCATAAAAGAAATTGGCCTCAAGAAGAAAAAAATTTACAAGTTTGACGGCAAGATAACGAAAGAATTTCATGATTTGGCGGTATCGCGCTTAGCGTTTTTCAGTTTTACTTATATTTCACCAAGTATAAATTCAATATTTATACTGTGCATAGCGATACCGGCGGTATTTTGAACCAAATCCATAACCGCCGATTCGGTGCCGTACGTCGTTGAATACGACCCCCGCGACATTGTGACCTGCCTGGCGCATGCGTTTTACCGCCTCGCCAACTTCACCCATCGTGCTAACATTTCCGCGTACAACGTTGAAGATTGCGCCGACATGCGGAGCGACGATCAACGCATCAGTCACTGCCAGAACCGGGGCTGTATCGACTACCACGAAGTCGTAGCGGCCGGCCACATTTGCCATCAGCGCGGCGAAAGTCGGATGCTCTAACAGTTCAGCTGGCCGCGGCGGCAATACACCGGTCGACAGGAAATCGAGGTTCTCGACAACATTGGTGTGCACCGCGGTATCGAATCGTTGTTGCCCCAATATGATTTCAGAAAGGCCCAGTTCCCGTTTCAGACCAAAATAGCGTTGTAGGTATCCTTTACGAAGGTCGCCGTCAATCAGCAGCACTTTTTTGCCAGTCGACGCGAGCACGGCTGCGAAGTTTACCGAGACGAAGGACTTGCCCACGCCTGGCGTCGGACCAGTGATCATGACGATCTTGTTCTTCGTACCCATGAGCGAGAACTGCAATGCGGTGCGGAAGCTGCGCAGTGCTTCGACGGCAAGCTCAGTCGGATCCTCCTGAGCGAGTACGGCTGGTTTCATTGCGCCTTTGTTCATGTCAGCGTAAAGCGTGTCCTGCTTGGCGCTGTGCGGAATTGCTGCGCTGATCGGCAGGCCCAACATGCGCTCGACTTCGCCCGGATCTTCGATTCCGCCAAATAGGGCTTTCTTGGCAAAGGCACAAACAACACCAGTAAAGAGTCCGACGAACAACGCTAGCACGACAACTAGGCTGCCCTTTGGCCGAACAGGCTGCAGCGGCACCACCGCGTCGTCGATCACCCGTACATTACCCACCTTACTGGCTTTTACCAGGCGCAGCTGCTGGGCGCTGTTCAGCAGCGACGTATACAGGTCCGTGTTGACTTTGACATCACGCGTCAGGCGCAGCACATCCTGCTCGGTCTGCGGCATCTTACGGATTCGACTATTTACGGCAGAGATCTCCCCGTTCAGCGTTTGCATCTGCCGGGTTACCGCCTGAACCAAAGGATTACTTTCCTGATAACGGGTAAGCAGCTCGTCGCGTTTTTGCTTCAGCTCGATCAGGCGGGTTTGCGAAAGCACTGACTGTTGCAGGGTAGTCTTAGCTTCCTCACCCAAATCCACGGTGCCGCGGCTGTTACGCAAGGCGTTATATTTCTCTTCGGCCTGCTCCAGGTTGCGCTTCATTTCCGGCAGTTGCTTCTCAAGGAATGCCAGCGTTTTTTCGGCCTCTTCCGATTTGCGCTCCACGTTCTGGCGCAAGTATTCGCGCCCGATTTCATTTAGGGTTTCGGCCGTTCGCAGGCGGTCTGCGCCTTCCAGCGATACACCGAGAATGCCGGACTGCTTGCCCTTTTCTGAAATGACGAGCGCCTTCTGCAGGCCCTCTACCGTTTCGAGCAGAGGGGCCCGTACGATCGTGAACACAGCCCCTGCTTTCGCATCGAGCCGTGCCACATGAACAGCGATATCGCCAAAGCCAGTCTTGACAGACAGGGTTTGTCCCACCCGGCCCTGGCTTTCGATGCCGGCCGCATCCTGCGAGAGCACATAAGCATTGTTGCCGGTTGCGGTGAGAGTGAACTCCTGTCCTTCGAGCGCGGCAGGCACTGTGAAAGTAGAAATCCGGGCTTGTTCCGCACCCCAGGTGTAGCCGCCCAGCCCGAACAGGCCCGGCTCCGACACTTCGGCGCGATGACGTGCGATCCAGCCGCCGATCAGGGGAAAGCGATTGGGCGTTACGGTCAAATCCAGCTGGGCATTGGTTGCAGCACGGGATATCACGTAGCGAGAACGGATGATCTCGATTTCCGCCGTGGCGGCCGATTTCATCGCGAAGGCGCCCGCCAGGTCGCCGAGCATCATGCCGCCAGGTGCGCTTCCATCCTCCACTTGTACGAGGATGTTCGATTGGTAGATCGGCGTTGCCATCAAGGCGTAGGCGGCGCCGAGCAGCGTCACTACGAAAGCAATGCCGGCGATGAGCCAGCGGCTCTCGATCAGAAGGTCGAGGTACTCGGCGAAGTCGATAGAGTCGTCGTCCGGCTCCGTACCTGGACCGCCGTGTTGCGTGTTAGTGGTAAGCGCTTGGTTCATTTGGATCTGGATTCGTTGTATTGATTCGGCAAGCTTGTGGTTGCGCGATGTCAGCGCATCTGGGCGATCTGGTTCGCCCATACTTGCACGCCTTCTTCAATCAGGCGCTGGGCGTGACGGAAGCTATCGATCCCTTCACGGTATGGATCCGGGATGTCGGTTTTCGCTGTCTCCCCCAGGCGGAACACCTTTCCACGTGCGCTGGTGTAGTGATTTTCGATGTAGCGCTTTTGCTCCGTGTCCATGACAAAAATGATGTCCGCTTCGAAGACAAGCGACTGCGAGATCTGCTGCGCCACGTGGCCGGTCAGGTCAATCCCCTGCTCGGCCATGAGTGAAATCGAATGGGGATCGGCAGCTTTGCCGACCAGGGCGCCGAGACCGGCGGATTTGACGCTGCAGTCCGGCAGCGCGCGCTTGAGCAGCACCTCGGCCATCGGACTACGGCAAATATTGCCAATGCAAACGACGAGAATGTTATTCATCGGTTGATCTGCCCCACGGAAGTGGCCGCCGTCGCAGCGGTCGGCAGGATGAGGTTCACGATGCGGTTGTAGCGCGCCAGACCGGCGGCATCCACGTACACCACGTCCTTCGGATTGAGTTCGAAGCCCTCGGCCATGGCCAGCGCCACCGGCGAGCCGGCGTCGAGGTTGTAGACTGTCGGTTCAGACAGGTTTGCGCCGCGGATCACGTAGACCTGGCGTGCGGAGCTGCTCAGCTGGTTCAGGCCGCCGGCTTCGCCGAGTGCGGCGGCCAGGGTGAGCTTGCCGTTGTTCATTGGCAGCGCCGATGGACGGTTGACCTCGCCCAGCACGTAGACCTTGCTTTCGTCGCGGCTTGGCACGCGCACCACGTCGCCGGAGGCCAGCATCAGGCGCGACATGTCGGCGCCCTGGCGCACCAGCTGCGGAACGTTCACCGGATAAGTGATGCCCTTGCGTGCCACGATCACCTGGCTCTGGTCGGCTGTCGGCAGGAAGCCGCCGGCACGGCTCACGCCTTCGAGCAGCGTCATCGGCACGTCGTCGATGGCCTGGCTGCCGGGCGCCTTGACGTCGCCGTCGATAT
>Ga0308160_10005475_pt1 | contig 13233 bp, 11 predicted proteins | sample PhyFR1_FD_201036 | JGI IMG/M metagenome (GOLD analysis project Ga0308160, IMG submission 201036) | Phyllosphere microbial communities from UC Gill Tract Community Farm, Albany, California, United States - DLSLF.R1 | ecosystem: Host-associated > Plants > Phyllosphere > Unclassified | place: USA... | reverse complement strand
AAGTACGATGGTGGATTGGAAGCGGATATGGAGGGCAAGGACATGGTCACGGGTGATTCGGCGAGAATACTGGAAATGCAGAGCGCGTAAGTCAGGTCATCTGTCTTGTTTCAGCTTGAGCTAATTTTCAGAGCTGGTAGTTTGGGACCACTCTCACTACCAGCATTCACCATTGGACGACCTTTAGGAAAGGGGAAATTCGGTCGTGTATACCTAGCTCGAACAAAGGCGGAACCGCATTTCGTCGTTGCGCTCAAATGTCTGCATAAGTCGGAGATTGTAGCTGGAAAGGTGGAAGTGCAAGTTAGGCGGGAGATCGAGATCCAGCAGAATCTCAGGTCAGCTGCTTGGGTCCCGAGTCCGGTTCTGAAAGCTGATGCGCAGACATCCAAATATCCTAAGGTTGTATGGCTATTTCCACGATTCCAAACGGATCTTCTTGGTTCTGGAGTTCGCTGCTAAGGGAGAGCTGTATAAGCAGATGTCTAAGTGTGGAAAATTTGATGAGAAAAAGAGTAGTCGTGTGAGTCAGCTTCAGCACACAGGTCCTCCAAGCTGAAGAGACAGTATATCGCCCAAATGGCCGATGCGCTATCGTATCTCCATAAGAAGCATGTCATGCATCGAGATATCAAACCGGAGAATATCCTGATTGGTAGGTGGAGTCGAAATTGTGAGAGGGCAGTACTGATCAAGCAGGCCTCAAAGGGGAATTGAAGATAGGTGATTTCGGATGGAGTGTGGTGAGTAGTTCCCGCGATCCTAGTCGTTTAGCAGCTGACCGTCGCAGCATGCCCCTAGTGATAGGCGTAAGACGCTATGTGGAACTCTCGATTATCTACCCCCTGAAATGGTCGAAGCAAAAGAGCATACTTCAAAGGTTGATTTGTGGGCATTGGGTGTTTTGACATACGAGTTCCTGGTCGGAAGTCCACCATTTGAAGATATGAACGGTCATGCCGGTAAGTCCCAGTAGTCCTGCTTGAGTATATGCTGATTCCTAGCAACTTATAAACGTATTCGAAACGTTGACCTGAAGATCCCTAGTAGCGTTTCCCCAGAGGCAGCCGACCTCATCACCAGGGTGAGTACCTACCTCCCTCACTCGTGGATGAGCGCTGATGATGTAGCTATTACGCCATGATCCAGAAGCTAGACTACCGCTATCGGAGGTACTCAAGCATCCTTGGATCAAGAAGTATGAGAAGAAGAAGAGTAATTCGAGTGGTGTACCTTCTTCTGCCAGGGAGTCGTAGATTTGGTTTGTAACATTGGAATGAGGCTCGTATAGTTCTACATATGCATTGTATCATTAAATATTCGAGTATCTGCCAGGTTTGTAACAATGGGAGTAGGCTTGTTTGGTTCTACACGTGGATTATGCTATTCTAAGACCAAGTAATCAAAGAATTCAAGGCGGCGTTGGGGATAGGTTCGTCTAGTAGTAAGGAGGCTGGGATTGTCAGCATCGGCGGTGAAGTTTTGGGAGTCTGAACTTACTCGATTGCTTGACCCAGGCTGAGGCCCCGGTGCCGATCCCGATCCAAATCCCTTCTCTATATCATACGCCATAGATCTCCCACTGTACAAGGCCGCGACACCATGTCGCTTGTTCGCAGGAATCACTGGTCCTGCGCTCTGCATCTGCGCTTTTTCCTGCTGCTCCCGCTTATATTCCTCCTTCCTAGCCTCATGCAGACTCAACCTTTTGGCGACCTTCTCATCCCTTTCTTCCGTCTCCATATTGACTCGGCCTACAGTTTCCCAGACCCACTGAGACTTCCTTCCCCATTGCCAGGCTCGCGTAAGGTGGGTCCATTCCCACCCCCATTCTCCCGACTGGAAGTGGCAAGTGATTAGGTTGAAGAGTATTCGGAGCATCGTGGTGAGGCCGTCGAATACGGTACCGACGACCAGGAGGATAGCTGTCATAACACAGTGTATCAAACCCAGGATGAAGATGAGAATGGAGGTGGCGGCAGTGCCCACCAGATGACCAACAGTGATACCGAGAGACCATAAAGCATGTCCGATTGTTTCCATCCAGTAAGGAGGTTGGAGGTCTGGTTCTAGAGGCGATGGACCATATGGACCACGAGGCGGGGGAGGAGCAGGAAGGGGTTTAGTCCCGTCGTACTCAGTATGATGAGGGCCGAATCGGAATGATTGAGAGGGACGAGGAGGCGCGATGTGGGCAGGGGTTGGCGAAGTGACGCTTGAATAAGCTGGATTCGACACGTACTCGATTTCCGGATTGATAGCTACTGATCTCCGCTTGGTGGGAGGGGGATCGAAATTGCGGCTCGGTTGGTCTGACGTCTGGAGGGGGTTAGGAGCATGGACGGTAGACTGCCGGTTGGCGGCGGCCGAGACGTGTCTGGGGTCGATGTCGTCTTCAGGACGATAATCGTAGGGGCTATGAACGTCGTTACGATGTGCGACTTGATCGTGGATGGACCATACAGACCAGCACATATCGGCTGGCTTGTAGTGACCACATGGCTGCTGTACAGCTCCAGGCTGGTATGCCATGTGTCTCTCCGCCCTCTGCACTGAGGTTTCCTGTATCTGACTATGTCTCCTCTTATCGACGTGAAGCTCATCCTTCGCTCTTGTCCTTTTCCGATCGGACCGATGTCGCCTATGTTCCTTCTTTCCTCGGTTCTCCTTGTCCTCTCGACCGCTCCGTTCCTCCCGATCTCCTCGATGTCGGCTTGGGCGCTCATTCTGTTCAGCGACCCATTGGCGGTGCAACTCTTGGAGGGGTAGGACATCAAATTCTCGGTCGGTCATGATTCGAGACGGCATGAGGGGTCGTGATGCTTATGTATCACGCGAAGAAGACGCGTGAGATGAAAGTATGGAATGGTTGTGCGGTAGTAGTCGATTGAGATGTTAGGATATGGCGAAAGTAGATGTACTGAAGAGGAAGTCTGGGTGGTTGTTGTCCTTGAACCCGGTATATATGTGAGTAGCTATCCCGTCAGTTTGAGCAGCGACACGCATCATGGGGGTAATCGAGTCGACAGTCTGTCCCGTCAGATGAGTAAGGTATGTGAACTGAAGAGGAGGCCGAAACATTTGCATCATGCAAATACTCTTGATACTGGGGCACAACCCCACGCGCCAATTGGACAAGGTTTCCAGCTAGTATGATCAAGTCGATTCCACCCGTTGTTTGGTCGTTCTGTATGGGAAGGGTCGGTGGGACGGTTGCTTGGTTCAGGCACAATACCAGAACCCGTTTTCTACAAGGTGAGCTAGGGGATCTATATGCATCTTGAGGAAAATGTGACTCACCCTAGAAGACAGACGCGCTAAACGAGCTTCCATCTGGGCCAGCATGTCATCCCCATCCAGATCCATTGCGTCGCCCGTATCATGGTCTTCCGCCAGCTCCAAACCAGCAAGGTTATCGTCATCTCCAGCCGAGTCGTCCTCGTCCCACACATCCTCCAAGCCTGTTGTTGCGTTCTGGAATAGCGTATCTACATCGGCAAGCTCTTCGGAGAAACGAGTCAGTCTGCGATATCAGCCTTAGCCTCGGCGTGTTGTAATTGGAATAAACGCACATTTCATCCCGATTGATCAAAGCAGCCAAGATCTCCCGCCTTATGCGGGTCTTGACCTCGTCGTCAGGGTTTGGCAAGTCGGTGCGCTCCGACCATAGCTGAAGGATCCATACTGCGGCAGACCATCTGGTCGAGCTCTTTTCGACATCTTTCCCATCGGTCTTGACCACGATTGTCGAAAGCTGCTCGACCAGGCTATTCACGAATTGAGAGTCCCGCTGCGATAGGTGTTTGATGAGCGGCGACCAGATTTGTAGAGATGCCTTTGTTGGTTCCGCCGACTGTAACGATGATCTCTTCCTACCGGGTCAGCTGGCGATTTAACGGTTTGGAATGCTCTTACCTCTTTGCAAGTGGTATCAACCCACCGACTGCTGCTAGCGCCTCCGCTATTTCTCCCATGTCTTCTCCATCAATCTCCCTAATCAACGACTTTTCTTCCCTCTCCGACTCAGGTCCGCCAATCTCCCCTCTGGATCTAGCTTTGATCAATTTCTTCCATCTCCCAACTAAATTCTCTGCCCGGATTGATCTCGGTATCGGGTCCGAGGAGGTGCTAGCCAAGGAGGGGAGGAAAGAATATTGATTGATATATTCGATTGCCGAGTGAACGGCTTGCTTGAGGAGGGGCAAAGGGGGAAGGTCTTCGTGTGTAGCTCTATGACGGAGGGAGATAAGGGATTGAGGGATTTTGAGCGATGCAGCAATATGTGATATTGGGCGTGCATAAGGTCCTAATCCAGTCAGCATGTATTCCGTAAAGCTCCCGAGTTCACATACCAGTCTGTAAAGGATCCACCATTCCGTTAATAAACCTTACTATAGCCATAGCACAACTCAATCTCGTTGATTGGATCTGGGCAGCGCCAACGATCGGGAGTAAATCTGCCGATAGTAGCGAGTGAAGCAGGTGTATGAAGGAAGGACAAGATGGTGAAGATAGATAGATGCTCATCTGAGGTACCGTCAGCGGTGTTTCAAGAAATACACAAAGTGAGCTTGAGCTTACTCGTGAAAGGGCTTTATGTCGGGATTGATCGTCGGCGTGTGGAGCGTATATCATGTCATACAACTCCGCTAGCTCCACTTGGGACGCCCATGCTGTTCTTCTAGGCATTATGAATGTATGGTAATGGTGTATCAACACAGGTAAAAGGGAGGGCTTTTGTGACAAAAGTTCAAGTGTGTGTGGGGACTCCGATTAGCTTCTGGCTTGGTACCTTTGGAACAATAGTTTGTCCTTGTTGTTCTGTTTCCCATGCCTTATCTTGACGACCAGGGTCACATCTATCTACGCAGCTGTCAGAAAGGCAGCTAGCTGCGGCTACATTTCGATGAAACATACACTCGATACAACACCACTCCACCAAACACAGGGATTCCAGACAAAGGCCATGATTGGGGAAGGATGTCTTGCTATTCTCATCGATCATTCCCGATTGAGCCCAGAGCGCTCAGGCATCTGTCGCTCTTCGAATCACAATGAAGTCTAGCTAAGAACCGTTGACCACAGGACATCCTTGAGTGTTCCTTCGAGATGCAAACACCGACGACTCGACCCAACGCTTTCGTGATCCTTTACCCCGTCAAGTGCATCGATCAGTCAATCCGTAGGACACTCAAAGGAAGTATGCAATCACCCCGTTTGTTTGAAACAAGCAATATTTGGGGTGGAAAAAAAGTATCCGATCCGAAGAAAGGACGATAACGAACTCGGTGACGATAGCAGGGAGAGATTATTGTGAATAAAGGTGGAGAGCAATAGATAGGGCGATCGCGCTTTGTTCTCTTTGGTATATCACTCCTGACATTTCCCCCTTGCCCTCTTCCTTACCACTATAATCGTACCATCGATCCATCTATACACTACACCAAGATGAGAATTTCACTGTCGCTGGCGACAGCCATCGCTGTCCTACCATCTACCTTTGGATTCATCGGTATGGGAATCAAGAAGTATGATCCGACTTGCGCCGTTGCTTGCTCCTCGTCGCTAGGTAAAGCGAAACTTGACTGCCCCGAGGCATCCTCTGCGATGCACCACAAAAGGTCAGCTCCCGCTGGTATCGCCCCGAGCTGTAAAGCGATGTCGAAACCCTACTTGACGACTTTGGCCAACTGTATGAGGTCGGTCTGCTCTGAACAGGTCGAACTCTGGGCTCTCGAGAAGTATTGGGCTGGATTCGCTACTGGTTCAGCTAAAGTTCCACCCATGTGGGGATACCACGAATCGCTCTCGCTCATCAACGGAAGTGTCACCGACTTATTCAACCCGAACGAGACGATGACTGGAACCAAGTACATCTCGCTCAAGTCGTATGATATGTACAAAAGTAGTACCGATGTTTATGTCGTGGGAGAGGCTGTTCATGCCCGATACGCGTACGTCAACCTGTCGTTACTGCTCGATATTCGCTGACATCCAGTCTTGCTTTGTTCCTTGTCGGAGTTGGTATTCCAATCTTGACGACCCTCCTCACGTACCTCCCCTTCGGCAATCGTGTCATATCCAAAGTCAAGCCCCGATTCGTTTACCCAGCCCTCTTCCGATCATACAACGTCCAGCCGGTGTTCAAGTGGCTCCACATCCCCACTCTCGGCCAGTCGACCTATATCTGTATCATGGTCGTCCTCGCTACACTACTTTCGACCGTCAGCTATGTCTCTGTTCAGCCCAATTCGCATTACAAGAACATCAAACAAGAGATGTTTTCTCGAATCGGTGCTAGAACCGGCCTGTTGGCAATGGGAACCGCTCCACTGGTATTCCTTTTCGCTGGACGGAACAACGTTTTATTGTGGATAACAAACTGGTCCCATGGTACCTTTATCCTCCTCCATCGATGGGTCGCCAGGATCTTCGGTATCTTGCTCATCCTTCACTCTCTTTTCGAGTTGGCTCTCACCGTCGACCAGGGGGAGTACAAGGACGAGGCAGTTCTGCCATACTGGATTTGGGGGTCCGTCGCAACTATCGCCTTCTCAATCATGCTCATTTCTTCGGTATTCCGTGGATCCGCCTACGAATGGTTCTTGATCTCCCACATCCTTCTCGCCGTCATCTCACTTGTTGGTGTCTGGTACCACCTCGAATACCTATTCCAAGCCCAGTGGGGTTACCAATACTGGCTATACCTCTGCTTTGCGATTTGGGGCTTTGATCGCGTACTCCGACTAGGCAGGATCTTCAAGAATGGTCTAAATACCGCTCATGTTCGACCCGTCGGAGACAGTATCTTGCGAGTCGATATTGAAGGTATCAAGTGGAACCCTACTCCAGGTCAACACGCATACGTTTCATTTCCAGCTCTTCGAAAATGGACTCCATGGGAGAACCACCCTTTTTCGATGGTACCGACCAACTTGCTCAAGTCTAGACCTAAAGGTGGCTGGCCATCTGCTGGGGAGCCCGCTACTCCGGCTACGCCTTACACCCCTTATACCGCAAACAAGGAGATGATTGACTCTGCCACTCCGCTCAACTACCGACAACATACCACCTCGCCCACCAGTGGTATCACATTCTTCATCAAGCGAAACAACGGTCTCACCAAACGACTCTGGAATATGATTCAGCCCATCACCGCTCTAGTAGAAGGTCCTTACCATAGTACCTCCACCCGACCCGTCCTCCTCTGTGATCGTCTGATCCTCATCGGAGGTGGGATCGGAATCACCGCTCTCTTCCCATTCGTAGCCGCCCACCCTAATGTCAAGCTACATTGGTCAATGCGAGATGAACAGGATGCGATGATCCAGGAAATCCAGCCGGCTCTGGAATATGTTGAACATAACATCATCGTCAATCAGCGATTGAACATTACCGAATTGATTCAATGTGAAGTAGCAAATGGCTGGAGGGATATTGGAATTGTAGTATGTGGTCCTGGGTCACTTTGTGATGATGTGAGGAGGGAGACGGTGAGAATTGGGAATGAGAGTGGGGTCAAGTTTGAGCTGGATGTGGATGCTTTCTCGTGGTAAGCGTAGGGAACCGAGTATCGGCTGCCGGGCGGCCATATTCAAGTCTTCTGGACTGTCGGTATTGTATATAGAGTCTTTACATGTATATAGCGATGGATGACAATGCTACGTGATCGTACCGCTCATACATGTACAATCAGCCTTTTAAACGGGGTGTCGGGCCGAGCCTCCACGTGAACAAGCTACAGTACCTCCCAGGCATTGCATCCACAATCGTCCACTGTCACTTTCAACACCACTCATTACCCTTCTGTTTTCGCCAAATGCTGAATGAGACTACTGATCGCACGCACAACACTCCAGACTGACCTCCGAGTGAGTCGTCAACACTCCACTCACTCCTTTGAGCCAATTGGGAAATGCCGCAATGTCAAGCGGCACAAACACCACCCGTTCCTGATCTCGTCCCAGTTCACCATAACGCCGACACGTCCTTTGACCAATCAAGAATACATCTCATGGTGTAGAGGCATAATATGGTCGTCAAGGAAGCTTTGAAACGAAGCGAGCAAGGGAGAGGTCGGGCGGATTGACTAGATTAAAGGTGTGTGCACTAATCGACCTTGTATATATATACATATACATCAACACGATTGGCTTAGAGTCTTCCCCTACTGATCTCCATACGTCTTATTATTCATCGTACCAACAGCTTTGATAGCAAGATGATCAAGATGAACCACATCCTACCTCTTATCGCCTTCCTGCCTTCCGTACTTGGGTTTATCGGAATGGGTATTCCCATGTACGACCCCGTCTGCGCCTTCGCTTGTCGAGCAGTCATTGCTACCGCCAATATCGAGTGTGACGACACCCACGACCATGATGATATGGCTGGTATGTCAGGTATGTCGATGATCAAAGTCAAACGACACGGTCACGAATCCGAGATCACTCCCGAATGCCGAGCCATGTCTGAACCCTTCCTGACCACTCTTGCTTATTGTATCAACTCTACCTGTCCAGCCGATAGCGAGCCATGGGTCCTGGAGAAGTATTGGATCGATGAATCGACTGGAGAACCTACGGTCAAACCTATGTGGAATTACGAACAATCGCTCATCATGGTCAATTCAACTCCAGCCACAACCTATGACTCGGACGAGATGATGATGGAGACTCAGCTGCTTTCTGAGAGCGACTTGAAGGAACAGAGTTTGACTTTGAAGAACTTTGCGGATGGTGAAGCGATACATGCCCGATATGCGTAAGTGTCCCGAGGGCCCCCGTCTATGAGGTTTAGCTAATATTCAGCCTGATTCTTCTCATTCTCGGGGCCGGAATACCCATGCTTACCACCTTCATCACCTATCTGCCTTACACCAATCGCCTTATTTCCAAGATCAAACCCTATGCAGTCTACCCGGCCTTGTTCAATGGTCGAAATATCCAGCCTTTCTTCAGATGGTGTCATTTCCCCACTTCTGGTCAATCTATCTTTATCGCCATCTTCACCGTAATCACCGTCATCCTCTCCGCTGTCGGTTACAACTCTGTCCAGCCCAATGCGTGGTACCAGTCTAGCTTTGACGAGATCTTGTCGAAAGTTGCGGCTCGAACCGGTGTCCTCGCCATGGGTCTCGCTCCTTTGGTCTTACTTTTCGCTGGTCGAAATTCTATCCTTCTCTGGCTTACCAACTGGACCCACTCGACTTATATCCTCCTTCATCGATGGGTAGCACGATTATTCGGAATCCAACTTATCCTTCATTCCATTCTTGAACTCGCTTCTTATGTCAAGTCTGGTTCATACGCTGAAGAGCTCGTCGAACCATATTGGATCTGGGGCTGTGTCGCCACTGTCGCCTGCTCGATCATGTTGATCGCATCAGTCTTTAGGAACTCGTCATACGAAATTTTCCTCATCACACATATCATCCTTGCTGTATTCACCTTGGCGGGAACATGGTATCACCTCGACTATCGCTTCGAAGATCAATGGGGCTACAAGTATTGGCTTTATGCTTGTTTCGCTATTTGGGCGTTTGACCGAGTTCTGAGAATTGGAAGAATGGTTAAAAATGGAATGAGGAAAGCTACTCTCCGACCTGTGGGTGATGAAATCTTGAGGGTGGACATCGAGGGTATCAAACGGAATTCAACACCAGGTCAACACGCCTACATCTTTTTCCCCGCCTTGAGGAAATTTACACCTTGGGAAAATCATCCTTTTTCAGTCATTCCCACCAATTACCTCCGACCTGCCAAAACACTCGCTTCATTCAATTCGGCCGGCTCAGCTACCCCACTTAACGAGAAAGATTTGGAAGAATTGACTCCAACTTCTTCCGCTACTCTCGACCATTCTAAGACCCCCACGTCAGGTATTACTTTCTTTATCAAGAAGAATAATGGTCTCACTAAACATCTCTGGTCTAATAGCGTCACTACCACCACCTTGATCGAGGGACCATATGGCGGATCAGGCTTCTCTCGAAACCCGATCCTCCTTGTTGATCGATTAATTCTGGTTGCCGGAGGCATCGGGATTACGGCAATCCTACCTTTCGCCCACGCTCATCCCAACGTCAAGGTCTACTGGTCCATGCGAGTCGCTCAAGCACCTATGGCCAAAGAACTGCAACCTGGTATGAGCCATGTTGAGCAAGAGATCGTCATTGGAAAACGATTGGATCTATCTTTGTTATTAAAGAAAGAAGTTGCTGCTGGATGGAAGGATATTGGAGTGGTAGTTTGCGGTCCTGGGTCCATGTGTGATGATCTCAGGCGAGAGGTTGTTAGAGTATCAAAGGCACAGAAGGTGAAGATCGAACTTGATGTCGAGGCGTTCTCATGGTAGCTGCTGGCAGCTGCATTTGTTTATATCTGGGTTGGTTCATCATGTTTATCGTGACGATGCATAATAGTACAAGTACACTGTAATGCTAAACTCTAATCTTCTAAATCCTCCTCCCAGGGCATCTTGTTCTCTGAAAGAACCCCAACATCTCCTTCTACAGTACAAACTTCCCCAGCAGGGCACTCGTCTCTTTCCGTAAATTCGTATAACGCCGGATCGTATCTGAAGTCCTGATCGTCAACATGATACAGAGAGAAAGGAACATACCATATCTTCCCCTTCATCCGCTACTAGTCGTGCGTACTCCAAGAATAATCTCATCATGTAAGCTTGTAAATCTTCCATACGGAACATCCTCTCCACGAAGCATTTCTACAATGTCAGCTTAACTCAAGTGATTAGGGATGACATACGCCATTCATAGCGAGTGCTTTGGCCGTTTCATCGAATGCCATCTCGGGTTCAGAGGGAGTTCCTCGGAAGCTTGAAAGTCAGCCAAGCTCAGACGAAAATATGAATACTTACAAGGCCAAGATATCGGCTAGATCGGAAAAGTCGAGTTTGGATGGTATGTACATGAACCATCTTTATCGTCAGCTCTCAAGCACGCTATGAGGACTTACGGTATCAGATGCGGCTGGAACCATTCGGTGAAAATTCCAGTTTTAATGACCACCGAGTTCGTACTCATTAATCGTCTAAATCGACCACTGGTTGTCAGCAAGAGCTTTCAATATTAGCTCACCTCCATCCATTCCCGTCTATATCAAATAGAAACTTGTGCTGGTTCAGCCTTTCAGATCTCTGAGGAGGTGCCCACTCGATCTCGGTCCTGAATCATTAGCTTTCCTTATCCTGATGAGATAAGCACTGACCTGAGCGCTTCACAAGTCCCGTCCTCTTCTAGACATTGTATTGGCTCTCCCGCCAATGCCATATCATAGAAGAATCGATTAGCCTGTTCGGTCGAGATGGTCTCTTCTTTCATTTCCGTCCGATCTTGAGCAGCACTCAGTGGTTTCTGGCCATTTCCTCCCGCAAAGTTTGCGGACGGGGTAGAGAGATCAGGAGCGAGGAAATTGAATGGTTCTTCGGATTTATTGTTTGCGAAATGATGAAGTCGTATACGATGAGCGTTCCTCCAATCCAGGTCTTGTGTCATCATTGAGATTCCCGTTGGACTTCCTCTCTATCCATCAGCTTGGTTTTGTTAGAGAACGTACCCATGCTAAGCGTGGATCTCTTTTATCTTCCCATAATGGATCTTTTCCGGGGGGATCGTGGAATTGGTCGAGGGGAGTTATCAGTATATCCGAATTTACTGATGTTTTTGCGAGACTGAACAAGGGTAGGAGCTGGGTATGAGGACGTGGATGCGAAGTGGCAACGTGAGGTTCTAGTAGGAGACCATGAATAGATGTGAGATATGGGTCTAGTTGTCAGTTGGGGCCATTGCCCTAGGATAGAATGCAACATACTTTGACAGATATCTCCTGATTCTAGACTATCGTAAATCATCGATTTGCCTGGTTGTTAGTATACATCCTTGGATTCGACTGGGATAGCTTACCCTCGTTGAATGTCACGTTTGCTCTATAGTTTGACTCAGGTGCACAACTCCTTAATAATCGCACTGTGGCATCGTCGGTTTCTTGCAGGTGCTCGGTCGCTGCTCATCAACATTGTCCACAATTCTGACTCACTTTCCCCTCTTAATCCTAGTTCGACCAAGGACCCCCGCCTAGCCCATGATAAGTAGATCTGGGGTTGATCAAAGATGGAGAATGTAGCTTTCATATCGGGTAGAAAGCGAGAGAAAGCCGATATGAGCCTATATCATCAGCAATACCCATTATGAAGACTCACTGAGCAGTGCTCTGCGCCCTGGGCATTGTGCCTCCCCACTCCAATCCACCTTCATCCAAGATCTCAATATCGACTTCTCCTTCTCGTATTATAAGTGTAAACGTCTCTCTCATCTTTTCAACCATTTCCATCCGTCTCCTCATTTCTGTTCTCGGTAAAGCAAAGAACGGTGCTAGATCCAGATTGATTCGATCATACTCGTCTGGCAAGACTAGATCATGTAGAATGGCATAATCCCACCACACATCGAATCCTTTGGGTGGATTTCGTCCATACCGCCGAGTGTACTCCTGAACTGCTTCTTCCAGTGTTCGCGACTGACGGGACAGGAGTTCTTCCCATCTTTTCTCCCCTAGAGCGAGTAATGTCGGGATAGGGTGAGGAGCGTCTGGCCGGTCTGAGATCAAGAGGTGACCGGTGGAAGAGTATAGATGACCGTGGTGAGAATGTGTTCTGTCGCGAGGATGAGATGTTGAATTCGAGGGGTACATGGCGCGTAATCTGACCAAATCTCTTCGGTACGCGTCCATCGTTGACCAGAATTGGCATTTCCCATCCCCCGTATCCTCAACTATATTCCTGCTCCACATGGACCTCAGACCGGCCAGCTTAATATCCATGGACCCAAAGTATCCCATCCTCAGAAGCGCCAGCAATATCGTAGTCCCTATGAGGTACACAACCAGCCTCCGAGGCGACTTGACAGCTCTCGGTAAGCCCCATCTCGGTTTAGGTTTGGTCAAAGGAAACGGAAGTTCTCGGTCCCGGGACATCCTTGATATGGATCTACTCCGTTTGGCTGGGAAATCCGGTAAAGCCTTGTGACCCCTCGTCGGTGATTCTGGGTAATCGTGACGTGTACTCGTCGAGTGAGATGGGCGTCTTTCCGATATGGGCGGACGCGTCTTGGCCGGGGTCACCGGAGGCGTAGCAGCTGATCTATAGGGTGTACGTTCAGTCATTTCGTTTGGAAATTATGACTGAGCTATCTATACCAGCAGGTACGCATTG
>Ga0308160_10005473_pt1 | contig 13234 bp, 10 predicted proteins | sample PhyFR1_FD_201036 | JGI IMG/M metagenome (GOLD analysis project Ga0308160, IMG submission 201036) | Phyllosphere microbial communities from UC Gill Tract Community Farm, Albany, California, United States - DLSLF.R1 | ecosystem: Host-associated > Plants > Phyllosphere > Unclassified | place: USA... | reverse complement strand
GGATAAAGACCTCGCGGTCCGCACCAGCCCGGCCGAAGTGCTCCGGGACGCGTTCGCGGCAGGCTCGCTCGCCGGAACCGTCGAGATCTCCGAGCTCCCCTTCCTTACCATGGTGGGGATCCGGGCAGCCGCAGGCTCCGACGCTGCACAGCGCATCGCCGCGGTGACCGGCGGCCTGCCCGCCGGTTCCGGCGCGGTGGCCGGCAGCGGTGACACCTCCGTCCTGTGGCTGGGCCCGGCCGAGTTCCTGGTGGTTGCGCCCACCGAAGCCCACGAGTCCCTGGGCGGCGGCCTCATCCAGGCGCTCCGGGACGCCCTGGGCGGCGATTCCGGCCAGGTGGTTGACCTCTCGGCCAACCGCACCACCTTCGAACTGACCGGCCCGCAGGCACGCTCCGTCCTCGAAAAGGGCTGCTCGCTGGACCTGCACCCCCGCGTCTTCAAGCCCGGCACCGCGTACTCCACGGAAATCGGGAACATCCCCGCCCTCCTGTGGAAGACCGGTGAGGAGTCCTTCAGGGTCTTCCCGCGGGCCTCGTTCGCCGAGTTCCTGGGCCGCTGGCTCCTGGACGGCATGCGGGAGTACGCCTCGCCAGAGGTCCCCTGATGGCGCTGAGCGTCCTTGACCTCTTTTCTGTCGGCATCGGGCCCTCGTCGTCACACACGGTGGGCCCGATGCGGGCGGCAAAGCTCTTCGCCGACGGGCTGAAGGGCGACGGCCACTTGGCCTCCACCACTCGGGTCCAGTCCGAACTGTTCGGCTCCCTGGGCGCCACCGGCCGCGGCCACGGCTCGGACAAGGCAGTGGTCCTGGGTTTGCAGGGCCTGGAACCGGAGACCGTCAACACCTTTACCGCCGACGACCAGGTGGCTTCCGCAGCACTCAACGCCGAACTCCAGATCGCAGGGACCCACCGGGTGGACTTCAACTGGGAAGAGGACGTGGTCCTCCACCGGCGCAAGTCCCTCCCGGCACACCCGAACGGCATGACGTTCCGGGCGCTGGACCACAGCGGTGCCGTGCTGAGCGAACGGAGCTACTACTCGATCGGCGGCGGCTTCGTGGTGGACGGCGACGCCGAGGGCGCGGACAAGGTGGTGGCGGATGACACCGTGCTGCCGTACCCGTTCTCAACGGCTGACGAACTCCTCGAGATCTGCAGCCGCGAAAGCATGTCCATCTCCGACGTCATGCTCGCCAACGAACTGACCTGGCGCAGCGAAGCCGAGCTCCGGGAGCAGCTGCTGGGGCTCTGGGACGTCATGAAGGAATGCGTGGAGAACGGCTGCAACGCCGAAGGCATCCTCCCCGGCGGACTGAAGGTCACCCGGCGGGCGCCGTCGCTCTTCCGCACGCTGACTGCCTCCGCCGCCTCGGCCGAAGCGTCCGCCAAGGCAGCGGCAGCCTCGCCGTCGCCCGTCCAGGCGCCGGCCGATCCCTTGCTGGCGATGGAATGGGTGAACCTCTTCGCGCTGGCCGTGAACGAGGAGAACGCCGCCGGCGGGCGCATTGTCACCGCCCCCACCAACGGGGCAGCGGGCATCGTGCCTGCCGTGCTGCACTACTACGTGAAGTTTGTTCCGGGAGCCGACGACGACGGTGTGGTCCGCTTCCTGCTGGCGGCGGCCGCCGTCGGAATCCTGTTCAAGACGAACGCCTCCATCTCCGGCGCTGAAGTGGGCTGCCAAGGTGAGGTCGGGTCGGCCTGCTCCATGGCCGCCGCCGGTCTCTGCGAGGTGCTCGGCGGAACGCCCGCGCAGGTGGAGAACGCCGCCGAGGTGGGGATCGAACACAACCTCGGCCTGACCTGCGACCCCGTGGGCGGGCTGGTGCAGATCCCCTGCATCGAACGGAACGCGATCGCCAGCGTCAAGGCGATCAACGCGGCCCGGCTGGCCCTGCATGGGGACGGCAGCCATAAGGTCTCGCTGGACAAGGCGATCAAGACCATGCGCGATACCGGAGCCGACATGAAAACCAAGTACAAGGAAACCTCCCGAGGAGGACTCGCCGTGAATGTGATCGAGTGCTGAACCATGACTGCCACTGAAACCCACGTGCCCGCGCCCAAGGCGCCCACCACCGTGGAGCACGTCCTGACCCTTGACTGCCCGGAAGGGCCCGGCATTGTCCACGCCGTGTCCGGCTTCCTGCTGGATCACGGCTGCGACATCATCGACAACAAGCAGTTCGGTGAACGCTCTGAAGGGCACTTCTTCATGCGCGTGCACTTCGCCTCCGAAGGCGACGATTCCACGCTGGACGTTTTGCGGAACTCCTTCGCCCCCGTGGCGGAGAAATTCGGCATGCGCTGGCAGCTGGAACGCCAGGGCTCCAAGCGCAAGGTGCTGATCATGGTGTCCAAGTTCGGGCACTGCCTCAACGACCTGTTGTTCCGTGCCCGCATCGGCGAACTGCCCGTGGACGTGGTGGCTGTTGTGTCCAACCACCGGGACCACCAGGCCCTGGTGGAGTGGCACGGCATCCCGTTCCACTACATCCCGGTCACTGCCGCCACCAAGCCCGCAGCGGAAGCCGAGCTGATGGAACTGGTGGACGGGCTCGACGTCGAACTGGTGGTGCTGGCCCGCTACATGCAGGTGCTCAGCGACGACCTGACCCGGCAACTGGACGGCCGGGCCATCAACATCCACCACTCGTTCCTGCCCAGCTTCAAGGGCGCCAAGCCCTACCACCAGGCGTACGCACGCGGCGTCAAGACCGTTGGCGCCACCGCGCACTACGTCAACGCAGAGCTGGACGAGGGGCCCATCATCTCCCAGCAGGTGGTGGACGTGGACCACACCTACGGCCCCGAGGACCTGGTGGCCGCGGGCCGCGACACCGAATGCAAGGCCCTCTCCAACGCAGTGAAGTGGCACTGCGAAGGCCGGGTCATCCTGCAGGGCAACCGCACGGTGGTGCTCCGCTAGCACGGGCCTGCGCCGCTGCCGGGACTGGAACCGCCTGATAGGCGTCCCGGTCGGCGCCTGAGCGGACATCTTTACAGCTGAAGCGCGGCTGGTTGCCCTGACGGGTGGCCGGCCGCGTTTTTTGCCGTTCCCTACGGCGTCGCCTGTTCGGCCAGCCGGGCCCTGATGCGTTCGGTGGCGTCCACCAGGGATGCCTCGTTCACCGCTGCCGCAGCCGCCGCATCCCCGTTTCGTGCCGCCGTCACCAGGTCCTGCTGGTACCGCCACAGCGAATCGTCCGTGCCGGAGTCCAGGGAGCCCTGCGCGCCGACAATCTTGTACGCCCGGCACTGCTGCCACAGCGTCCTGATCATCTGGAGCAGCACGGGATTGCCGCTGGCCTGGTACAGGATGGCCAGCATCGCCTCATCGTGGTCCAGCAGCGCGATCACCCGCTGCTCGTCGATGGCCTTGCGCATCAGTTCGTACTCGGACTGCATCCTTCTGCAGTCCTCGGGCGTGATGTTTTCACTGCCCAGCCGGGCCGCCTCGGTTTCGAGGAGCCTGCGGACGCCGTAAACGTGGATGAGCTCCTCGAAGGTCAGGCTCTTGACCACTGCACCCTTGTGGGGTTCCCGCTCCGCAAGGCCGATCTCCTCCAGCCGCCGGATCGCCTCGCGCACGGGCATCACGCTGGTGCCCACCTGCTCGGCAAGGTCCCGCACCTTGAGCCTGGAGCCGGCCGGGAGGTCGCCGCTGAGGATCGAGGCGTGGATCATCGCAAAGACCTGATCCGTCAGCAGGGTGGGCTCGACGCGCTTGGATATGACCACCCGTCCAATATACGGCCGCGTGGAGATCTGCCCCGACGGCTCAATCAGCGAGCCTCCGAAGCCCAAGGAAATCTTCGTCGAAGGTCTTGTGTGATCTGTGATCACATCTTATGGTGGTTTGAGTCACATGGCTCGAGCGTTCCGGAACCACGGACCCAGCCGGCCCACACCTCCGGGACGCCGCCACCGACGGCGGCGAACCCGGCACACAACAACAGCAAGGAACGGTCAGATGAAAGACGCAGTAATCGTTGGAGGCGGACTCGCCGGGCTCTCGGCGGCCTGGCGGCTGAGGCACTGGGACACTGTTGTCCTCGAATCCGGCGCCCGGGTGGGCGGACGCATCCGTTCCGAGCGCCGCGGAGACTACTGGCTGAACTGGGGCGGGCACGTCTTCGCCGGCGCCGGGTCCTCCACCGATGCGCTCCTCAACGAAGTCGGCGTCATGGCTGTCCAGATCCCAGGCTCCCTGCAGGGGTTGTCCATGAACGGCAAGTTCATCAAGAAGGGTCACATCGCCACCTACCCCTTCCGGATCCCGATGTCCCTGGCCGCCCGCGTGGACACCATGCGTGCAGGCCTTAAGGTGGTCAGCGGAGTGGCCAAGTACACCGGAGTGGTCCGCAAGCGCGCTGGTGAATCCGGGGCCATGAGGCAGCAGCGGATCTACGATTTCGAGAACAGCTCCTCCTTCCAGGACTTCGTGGGCAACCTGTCCGAGGATGCGGCTGCCCTGTTCAAGACCACCGTGACCCGCTCTGCCGGTGACATGGACCAGATCTCCGCGGGCGCCGGCATCGGCTACTTCAGCCTGGTCCTCGGTTTCGGCCAGGGCCTCAGCCAGGGCATCGTGGGTGGCCCGTCCACCCTGACTGAATCCATCGCCGCGGCACTGGGTGACCGCATCGAGCTCGGCGCGGCGGTGCACGAAGTAGTCCACAAGAAGGACTCCGTGCTGGTCCGGTACCGCCAGGACGGCGTCGACCGCGAAGTGGAGGCCCGCACCGTGGTCCTGGCCACCACTGCCGAGGTCTCGCACAGGATCGGCGTGGACCTGCCGGAGGACCTCCGTGGTGCGCTGGGCCAGATCAAATACGGTCCGCATGTCAGCACGGCCTTCCTGACCAACGAAACCACCGCAAAGCCGTGGGATGACATCTACGCGATCGCCGCCCCCAAACGCTCGTTCGCGATCGCCTTGAACCAGGCGAGCATCGTGCGCGGCACCGAATCCGTCCGCAAGCCCGGCGGCAGTTTCATGACCTTCTCGCCCGCCAGCCTCGGCACAGCCCTGCTGGACAAGCCCGAGGAGGAAGTCATCAACACCCACCTGACCGACCTGGACCAAGTTCTGGGCCACGGCTTCGCCGACAGCGTCGTCGAAGCCAAGGTGGACCGGTGGAAGAACGCCTCACCGTACTGCTTCCCGGGCCGGGCGAAAATCCAGTCCACCCTGATGCGCGGAACCGACCGCGTCTTCCTGGCAGGCGACTACCTGGGAACCCTCTACACCGAGAGCTCCATCACCACTGGCTTCTCCGCAGCCCAGGAAGCCGCAAGCGTGCTGGCAACGCACCGCCAGGCGCCGCCACTCTCCGGCCTGTCCATCGTGGCCTGACCCCCGGCCCTACCCAACCTCCGTCCCTGCCCCCCGTACTTCAGTAAGGAAGAACTTCATGTCCAACCAACTCCGCGGTGTCCTCACCGCCCTGACCACCCCCTTCACGCAGGACGAATCCCTCGATGTCGAGACCCTGCGCCTGATCGTTGACCGCTCCATCGACGCCGGCGTTGACGGTGTGGTGGCCGCAGGATCCACCGGCGAGGTGGGTGCGCTCTCCTCGGAGGAGCGGCTGCTGCTCATCGAAACCGTCATCCAGCAGGTCAACGGCCGCGTGCCGGTCATCGCGAACACCGGGGCCACCTCCACTGCCGAGGCCATCCGCCTTTCGCAGGCAGCCGAGAAACTCGGTGCCGACGTGCTCATGCTGGTCACGCCGTACTACGAGCCGCTGACCCTCGAGGAGACCGTCACCTACATCAAGGACGTGGCCCGTTCCGTCACCATCCCGGTGATGCTCTACAACATCCCGGCCGTCACGGGCGTGAACCTGGACCCGGCCACCGTCCGGGCCCTGGCCGAAGACGTGGAGAACATCCGCTACATCAAGGACTCCAGCGCCAACTGGGAACAGGCTCTCCAGCTGATCCACCACCACTCCGACGTCATCGGCACCTTCATCGGCTGGGACGTCTACCTCTACAGCGCCCTGATTGAAGGCGCAGCAGGCGTCATGGCAGGCACCGCCAACGTTGTCCCGGGGGAGATCGTCGACGTCAGCCGTCGCATCGCCGAGGGTGACCTGCAGGGTGCACTGGGCCAGTGGAAGAAGGTCTACCCCGTGATTGATGCGCTCCTGTCCGTGCCGTTCATTCCCGCCGTCAAGGCCGGCCTGGCCCTCCAGGGCCTCCCTGCCGGATCACCCCGCCGCCCCACCGCGGACCTCGACAGCGACGACCTTAACCGGGTCAAGCAGGCCCTGTCCGCCCTGTACCAGACCGTCGGCTAGGCCATGGATACCGATTTCGGCGCCTTCCTGTCCACCGTCTCGGACGCCATCTGGGCGCCCATGGCCTACGTGGTCCTGGGCCTGGGCGTCGCCTACTCCATCGCCACCAAGGGCATCCAGTTCCGCCGCATCCCGGACATGCTTAGGCAGCTCAAGGACAGCGAAGGCGGCGAAGGCGGCCTGTCCTCCTTCCAGGCCCTGGTGCTGGCACTGGCCAGCCGGGTCGGCGTCGGCAGCATCGCCGGGGTGGCGACCGCGGTGGGTGCCGGTGGACCCGGCGCCCTGGTGTGGATGGCCATCACCGGCCTGGTGGGCTGCACCGTCGGCTACGCCGAGGCAGCCCTGTCCCAAACATTCAAGCGCCAGGTCCAGGACGAGGACCGGCGCAACGCCAACGAGGACATCGGCGGCATGCCGTACTACATCAGGTACGGCCTGAAGCTTCCCAAGGTGGGAGCCCTCGTGGCCGTGCTCGGCGTCATCGGCTACGGCTTCGTCTTCCCCGGCTTGCAGGTCAATACCATTGCCGCAACCGCCAAGCTCGCATTCGGCCTGGACAGCTGGATCCCCGCCATCCTGGTGACCGTCCTCATCGCACTCGTCATCTTCGGCGGAACCTCCCGCCTTGTGAAGGTCACCCAGGCGCTGGTGCCGCTGCTCGCCGTCGGTTACCTGGTGCTGGCCCTGGCTGTCATCGCCATTAACATCGGCAGCGTTCCCGCCGCCGTCGCATTGATCTTCCAGTCCGCCGTCGGCATCCATCCCGTCCTGGGCGGCATCGCCGGCGCCGCAGTGGCCTGGGGCGTCCGCCGCGCGGTCTTCGCCTCCTCCAACGGGCTCGGCGAGGCCACCTTCGCCGCAGCTGCAGCCCGCACGTCCCACCCGGGCAAGCAGGGCCTGGTGCAGACCTTCAGCATCTACATCGACGTGCTGCTGATCTGCATGGCCACCGGGCTCATGATGGTGGTCTCCGGCAAATACAACGTGGCCGACGGATCCGGCGGCTACCTGGTCAACAACCTGCCCGGCGTCCCGGTAGGCGCCAACTGGGTCCAGGAAGCCATTGACACCCTCGTGCCGGGATGGGGCGCAGGGTTCGTCGCCGTCGCCGTCCTGCTCTTCGGCTTCACCTGCCTGCTGGCCTACTTCTACGTGGCGAACTCCAACCTCCTCTACCTGCTGGACGGCAGGCCCGGCCACCTCTGGAAGAACATCCTCAAAGTGGGCACCATGGCCATCGTGTTCCTGGGCTCGATCATCAACGCCCAGATCGTCTGGGCGGCCGGCGACATCGGCCTTGGCCTGATCGCCTGGGTCAACCTCATCTGCCTGGCCTTCCTGTTCCCGCTGGTCCGCAAGATCTACAAGGACTACGAACGCCAGCGCAAACTCGGCCTTGACCCCACCTTCGACCCCAAAGTCCTGGGCATCGAGGGCGCCGACTTCTGGGAAAAGCCGGTTCCGGTCGAACACCACCAGCACCACCCCCAGCAGCATTCCAGCGAAAGGACATCAGGCACGCCATGACCACCGCAGAAAAGACACTCTTCACGGTCCTCCGGGCGGAGACCCCGCCGGTACCCGCCCTCCCTCCCGTCGGCCAGTTCATCGGCGGAAAGTTCGTCCCCTCCACCTCCAGCGAGACGGCCGACGTCGTCAACCCGGCTACCGAGGGCATCCTCATGCAGGTGCCCGCCGGCACGGTGGAGGACGTCGACGCCGCCGTTGCGGCCGCCGTCGCCGCCAAAGCAGCCTGGGCCGCCACCACGCCACGGGACCGGTCCGCCGTCCTGCTGAAGATCGCGGACATCATCGAAGCCAATCGGGAAACCTTCGAAACCCTTGAAGCGGCGAACACCGGCAAGCCGGCGGCGGTGGCCGAGGACGACATTTCCAGCGCCATTGACACCTTCCGGTTCTCCGCCGGCGCCGCCCGTGCCTACAGCACCCTCGGCGCGGACGACTACGCCGAGAACCACACCTCGGTGATCCACCGCGAGCCGGTCGGCGTCGTCGGTGTCATCACGCCGTGGAACTACCCGCTGTTGATGGCCGCCTGGAAGATCGCCCCGGTCCTGGGCGCCGGGAACACCCTGGTGCTCAAACCCTCCGAGCAGACGCCGCTGACCACCCTCAAGCTGGCCGAACTCATCGCCGCCGAGGTTCCGGCAGGCGTTATCAACATCGTCACGGGCCCCGGCCGCGTGGTGGGCAACCGCCTCTCCGAGCACCCCGGCGTGGACCTCGTGGCCATCACGGGCAGCGTGGGCAGCGGCCAGAAGGTCGCCGCCAGCGCGGCCGCCTCGGTCAAGCGCGTCCACCTTGAGCTGGGCGGCAAGGCACCGGTCGTCATCTTTGCCGACGCCGACCTCGAGGCCGCTGCTAAAGGCGTCCGCAGTGCCGGGTTCTGGAACGGCGGGCAGGAATGCGGCGCGGCGTGCCGCGTCCTGGTCCACGAATCGGTGGCGGACAAGTTCACCGAGCTGCTGGTCCGGGAGATCAGCGAAATCACCGTCGGCACCCCCGGCGGCGGTGACGCCGAAATTGGCTCCATGATCTCCAAGGCGCACTATGAGCGTGTCCTGGCAGCAATCGATGAGATCCGGAAGGACGGCCTGACCATCGCCGTGGGCGGCAACGCGATCGACGGGCCCGGTTACTTCATCGAGCCCACCGTTGTCACCAACGTGCCGGCCGGGGCCCCGATTACCAGCAATGAGATCTTCGGTCCCGTGGTGAGCGTGGAAACGTTCAGCAACGACGAGGAAGCCGTCACCCGTGCCAACGAAACCATCTACGGACTGGCAGCATCGGTGTGGACCAAGGACTCCGCCCGCTCGCTCAACGTTCCCCGCAAGCTGGACTTCGGCACGGTCTGGGTCAACTCCCACCTGGTGATCGCCACCGAAATGCCATGGGGCGGGTTCAAAGGATCCGGCTACGGCCGCGACCTCTCCAGCTACGCCCTGGACGACTTCTCCCGCACCAAACACGTGATGTACAACCGCGGCTAAGCAGTTCCAAAGACCCCGCCGCAGCGCCTCCGGTGCTGTGGCGGGGCCTTTCCTGTGCCACAAATCCATGCGTGGTGCTTGTCCAGGCAGTCTTGTCCGTACGCCAAGCCGCTGTGTACGATCGTACGCATGGCCGATTATTTCGCGGATGATCCGCGCACCAACCGCGAGCGGATGCTGGCCGGGGACCTTTACATCGCCGATGACCCGGACAACGCCAAGGCATTTCACCGTGCCCTGAAGCTGCAGGCCCGGTACACGGCGGCCTACATCGAGGACCCGGAATCCGCGCGGCCCGTGCTGGCGGAACTGTTGGGGTCCGTGGGGGACAACGTGGATGTCCGGCCGCCGATCACCGTGGACTATGGCAGCTACATCACCGTGGGTGAAGGCACCTTCGTCAACTCCAACCTGACGGCCCTGGACGTCGCAGCGATCACCATCGGACGCGACTGCCAGATCGGCCCCAGCGTGCAGCTGCTGACCCCCACCCACCCGCTCGAAGCCAAGCCGCGCCGGGACAAGCTCGAAGCGGCCAAGCCCATCACCATCGGAGACAACGTCTGGCTGGGCGGCGGCGCCATCGTCCTGCCCGGCGTGACCATCGGGGAGAACACCGTGATCGGTGCAGGGGCCGTGGTCACCAAGGACATCCCCGCCAACGTGGTGGCCGTGGGGAACCCGGCCCGGGTAGTCAAGGACCTGCCGTGAGGGTGTTCCGGTGGCAGTGACCCAGCGCCGTTTCGACCCGGAACGGCGCGACCGCATCATCTCAGCAGCCCTGGACGTTATTGCCGAAGCCGGGGTGGCCGGGGCCTCCCACCGCAAGATCGCTGCCCGGGCAGATGTGCCGCTTGGCTCCATGACCTACCACTTCACCGGCATGGAAGAAGTGCTGCGCGAAGCCTTCACCCGCTTCGCCGCCACCATCGCCGTCCGATTCGAAGCCCGGATGGCGCAGGCAACCACATTCGATGAGGCCCGTGCCGCCGTGGTTGACCTGATCCACGAGGACCTCACCGGCTCTGCCCGCGAACTGGTCCTCACCCAGGAGCTGTACACCCTGGCGGCCCGCGAACCGCTTTACCGGGAGATCACCCACGCCTGGATGAAGCAGAGCCGCGACGCGCTGGTCCGGCACTTCGACCCCGCCACCTGCCGGATGCTGGACGCCCTGATTGAAGGCTTGTCCCTCCACGCCGCGCTGGACATCGAGGAACACCACCGCACTGCTACGGCCGAGGCGGTAGCCCGCATCACCACGCCCGCCGCGCCGCGCCACTGACGCGTAAAACCACTGACGTAACGCCCCCAGAAAGGCCGCCCCATGGCTTCCTCCGAAAGCCCACCTCCTTCCGAAGGCCCTGCTTCCTCCGGGAAAGATGCCCGTCCCGGCAGCACAGCACTCCCGGAAGCACGGCTCCGCCGGGCACGCATCGGCGTAGCACTGCTGTTCCTGACCAACGGCGCCCTGTTCGCCAACCTCCTGCCGCGCTACCCGGCCATCATGGATGAACTGCACCTCTCCAATGCGCAGTTCGGCATGGCGGTGGCCGCCTTTCCGCTGGGCGCCCTGGTGGCGGGCCTGGGCGCCGCCGCGCTGATCCGGCGCTTCGGAAGCGCAGCCGTGGCGGTACTCGGCACGGTGCTGACCGGCGCCGGTGTGGCACCCTCCTGGGCGTTACTGGCCGGCGCGCTCTTTGCCGCGGGGGCGGCGGATGCCATCACGGACGTGGCCCAGAATTCGCACGGGCTCAGGGTGCAGCGGCTGTACGGCCGGTCCATCCTGAACTCGTTCCACGCGGTGTGGAGCATCGGCGCCGTCCTGGGCGGACTCATGGGCGCGGGTGCCATCCTGGCCGGGTTGTCCCGGGGGCTCCACCTCGGCCTGTCCTGCCTGGTCTTCGCCGCGGTGGCACTTGCTGCCTCGAGGCTGCTCCTGCCGGGCCATGATCCCGCGGCCGCAGCGCAAGAAGCCCAGGCCACAGGGACGGCGAAAACCACGGGACGGCCACCGCTAAAGATCTGGGCAATCCTGGCGGCATTGGTGCTGATTGCCGTTTCGGGCAGCCTGGTGGAGGACGCGGGCAGCACGTGGGCCGCTGTGTACCTGTCCGGTTCCCTCGGGGCTGCCGCCTCGCTCGCGGCGCTGGGTTATGTTTCGCTGACCGGCGCACAATTCGTCGGCCGGCTGGTGGGCGACCGGCTGGTGGACCGTTTCGGCCAGCGTGCCGTGGCCCGCTGCGGCGGCGTGATCGTCCTGGCAGGAATGGGCTGTGCCCTGGCCTGGCCCACAGTCCCCGGAACCATTGCCGGGTTCGCCGCCGCAGGCCTGGGTGTGGCCACCCTGGTCCCGGCTGCCATGCATACCGCAGATGAGCTGCCCGGGCTGCGGCACGGCACCGGACTGACGCTGGTCAGCTGGCTGATGCGCCTGGGATTCCTCTGCTCACCGCCCGTCGTGGGGCTCATTGCCGACGCCACCAGCGTGCGCACCGGCCTTTTGGTGGTGCCGCTCGCCGGGGTCCTGGTCCTCTTCCTCGCCCAGGTGCTCCCGCCACGGCGGGGCGTGCTCCACTTGCCAAAGCAGCCCCGCCCCGGGGATCAGGCCTCCGTTGCCGGGGACCCGTCGTCGTCCGCTTCTTCAACCTCGAGCAGCAGCGCGGTGCCCTGATACGCCGGCAGGTCGATGAAGAAGCTGTGCAGGTCATCCACCTGGCCCACGGTTTCGCCGCTGAAGAGGTCGCGCACGCTGGCACCCGGCGGAAGGTGGGTGGACCGGACGCTGCCGGAGATGTCCTGGCCGGAGAAGTTGAGCACGGTGATTTCGACGGCACCGCCGGCCAGCCCGTTCACCAGGACCAGCAGCCCGCGGTGCGAAACGTCCGGCACGTCCAGGAGCGTTCCGGTGGCGATGCCGTGCTCCTCCCGCACCGCCAGGATCCGCTGGAGCCTGCGGGCAAAGGAGTTTTCGTTGTCGAGCTGTTCCGGGAGCGGCCCGTAGAGGCTGCGGGCGCGGGGCATTCCGGAGGATGAGGCCGTGGCGTCCGGGCTGCTGCCCATGATGTCGTGCGCGCCGCGGTTGATCCAGCGGGTGTCGCCCTGCGCGATCAGCTCCCCAACGGTGCCGCGGTCCAGCACCGAAATCCCGGTCAAATCCCAGCCGGACAGTGCGAAGACGCCCGGCTGCAGCGCGTTGTACATGGACAGCAGGATGTGGGCGTCCAGGACCTGCGCCTCCTGCTCCGGCGTCAACGCATCCGGATCCTGGATCCCCAGCGTGGCCATGATGAAGCTGACAGTGGTGCAGGCGATCCCGTTCATGGTGAACACGGAGTTGTAGGGGGCGTTTTCGCCGGTGAGCCGCTCCCGCATGGTCTGCTGGACGTGCTCGGCGATCTGGGCCCCGGTCATTTCCTGGCCGCCGAGCTCGAAGACGTCGTCCCGGTGGCCCGCGGCGAAGTGCATGAGTTCGTAGGTGAGCTCGTCGTGGTTCTGCAGGGCATGGACCAGGGAGGCCTGGTCCACCCCGATCTCCTTGGACAGCCGCAGCGTCAGCCGCAGGAACTCCGTATCCCCGGTGACCAGCGCGAAGTGGTACGCGGGGCGGGTGATGAAGTCGTAGGAAAGGTCCGGGCCGGATTCGGAGGTGGCCTTGATGTCGTCGATGGTCAGGTTCAGTTCCTGGAAGGAGAACCCGCCCACCTTGCGGATCATGGAGCCGATGAGCTGGTTGGCAGCCTCGGACAGCGGGTGCCCCTCGGACCAGCCCGGCTCCTCCTCGGCGCTCTTCTCCACGCCCAGGAACCCGTTGGCATCGAGCCGGAGGGCTCCGGTGCCGAGGTCCACCAGCGAATGCAGGGCATCGCCCACTACCAGGCGCATGCCGGCGAAGGTGGGATCC
>Ga0308160_10005472_pt1 | contig 13234 bp, 10 predicted proteins | sample PhyFR1_FD_201036 | JGI IMG/M metagenome (GOLD analysis project Ga0308160, IMG submission 201036) | Phyllosphere microbial communities from UC Gill Tract Community Farm, Albany, California, United States - DLSLF.R1 | ecosystem: Host-associated > Plants > Phyllosphere > Unclassified | place: USA... | reverse complement strand
CATGGCCGTTGCGGGTAAACAGGCGCACTTCGCCATCGCGTATGCGCGTCAGCATGCGATAACCGTCGAACTTGATTTCATACAGCCAGTCGCCTTCCGGTGCGCGGTCCACCAGGGTCGCCAACTGTGGCGTGAAGTGTTCGGGGAGGTCGGCCGCGGCCTTTTGCGCTGTTGCCCGGCGCTTGGGCTTGGGCTTGGGTTTGTCGACCTTGGATGTGCCGACCGAGGCATCGCTGAGCACGCTTTTCGGTTCGGCCTCTACGATGTCGTAGTCGGCGGCGGGGCGTGCCTGTGTGTCTTTTTCCTTGATCAGCAGCCATTGTTGCTTGTCGCCGCTGGCCCTTAAGCGGGTGCGTACCAAGGCCCAGTCCCCCGAGAGTTTTTCGCCGACCAGGGTAAATTTGAGCTTGCCGGCGGCGTAGGCCTTGTGCGGATCGTCATGGGGTTGCCAGACGCCACGGTCCCAGACGATCACATCGCCGGCGCCATACTGGCCGGCCGGGATGCTCCCTTCGAACGCGCCATAGCTCAGCGGGTGATCCTCCACATGCACGGCCAGGCGTTTCTGGCTGGGGTCCAGGCTGGGGCCCTTGGGCACCGCCCAGCTCTTGAGCACACCGTCAAGTTCCAGGCGAAAGTCATAGTGCAGGTTGCGCGCATCGTGTTTCTGGATCACGAACGACAGCGCCGACGCCTTGCGCTTGCCGGCGGGCGCGCTGCCGGAGGGTTCGGCGGTGATGTTGAAATCACGCTTGCGGTTGTATTCACTCAGAGGCTTTGCCATGGCTTTCTCCAACGTACGGCGGGCTCAGGAGGCCTTCTTGGTGGACTTTCTCGCGGCCGTTTTTTTCGCCGCCGGCTTACCCGCCAGGCTGCGCTTGAGCAGCTCGGTGAGGTCAACCACATCGGCCGACTTGCGTTCTTCGCCGGCCTCCTGGGATTCCACGTCTTCGATCTTGCCGGCCTTGGCCTTCCTCGCCACCAGGGCCATGATTTTTTCCTGGAAGGTGTCGCGGTATTCGTCAGGCTGCCAGTCGGCGCTCATGTCTTCCACCAGGCGCTTGGCCATGTCGAGTTCGCCTTTGGCCAGGCTCGGCTGGGTGACGTCGCTGCCCAGTTCCAGTTGGTCCAGGCTGCGCACTTCGGCGGGCCAGCGCAGCATCACCAGCACCATGGCGGACTCCAGGGGCATCACGGCCGCCAAGTGCTGTTTGGTGTGCAGTACCACGTTGGCCAGCGCGACCTTGCGGGTTTTCTTGAGGGTTTCGCGCAGCAACGCATAGACCTTGCCGCCACGTTTATCCGGGGCCAGAAAGTACGGGGTGTCGATGTTCGGCAAGGGGATCTGGTCGCTGGCGACGAAGGCGATGATTTCGATGGTCTGGGTGGACTTGGGGTGCGCCGAGCGAATCTCCTCTTCGCTGAGTACCACATAGCGGCCTTTCTCAAACGCCACGCCCTTGACGATGTTCTCCTTGGTCACCTCTTTGCCGGTGGTTTTGTTGATGCGCTTGTAGCCCACCGGGTCCATGCTGCGCTTGTCCAGCCAGTCAAAGTCCACGCCCTGGGCGGATGTGGCCGAGACCAGTGACACGGGGATATGAACCAAGCCGAAGCTGATGGCGCCTTTCCAGATTGCCCGTGGCATAAGTACGATTCCTTTATAAGAAGCCTGTGTGTTCTGGTGACTTGAACGCGGTGGGAAAAGTTTCGCCGGACAGATATGCGGACAGATCGTGTTACATCTGATGAGGAAGTATTTAGTTACCAAAGCCGAACCCCAGGCGTAGCGTGGCATCGAAAGCACGTACTCCTCGTCCCAGAGAGGCTTTGTCATGAACACCTGTGTACGCCATGTCGCCGCGTTATTGCTGGGCCTGAGCCTGGGGCCGTTCGCCCAGGCGCAAAACCTGCCCGGCAACAACAACCCGAACAACGGCCCGATCCACCGGGCCAACCCCAACAGCATGCAGGGCACCCAGCCCAGTGCGCCGGCGGTTCGGGGTATTCAGACCGGGCCGACCACGCGCCCGCCCACCCTGGAAAACCGCGGCATCGGCAACCGCTATCCCCAGCGCGAAGCCGCCCCCAGCCGCCCGGCCACCGAGACCAAAGCCCCCACTTATGATGCCAACGGCAATCGCCGGTAAGGATTCCTCTATGTTGCTACGCAAAACCCTGTCAGCCGCCTTGTGCGCAATGATCCTGACGCCTGTTTATGCGGCCGATATCCAGCAGTTCCCCAGTGAGCAAGGCAGTATCACGGTAACTCCGATCGCCAAAGGCCTGGACCACCCCTGGGCGGTGGCCTTCCTGCCGGACCGGCAGGGCTTTCTGGTTACCGAACGGCCAGGGCACCTGCGGTTTGTCGGCCCCGACGGCAAACTCTCCGCCCCGTTGAGTGGCGTGCCTGACGTCTGGGCCAAGGGGCAGGGTGGTTTGCTTGATGTGGTGCTGTCGCCGGACTTCAAGCAGGACCGCACGGTGTATTTGTCTTATGCCGAAGGCGGCGGCAAAGGCGGGACGGCCGGCACCGCCGTGGGCCGTGGACGCCTGGCGGCCGACCTCAGCGGCTTGGTGGATTTCAAGGTGATCCTGCGCCAGGAGCCGAAGCTCTCCACCGGCAACCACTTCGGTGGGCGCCTGGCGTTTGATCGCGATGGCTACCTGTTCGTGACCCTGGGAGAAAACAACGAACGGCCTACCGCCCAGGACCTGGACAAGCTGCAAGGCAAGGTCGTGCGGATTTTCCCGGATGGTCGCGTGCCGGATGACAACCCTTTTGTCGGCCAGCCGGGCGTGCGCCCCGAAATCTGGTCCTACGGCCAGCGCAACCCGCAGGGTTTGGCGCTGAACCCCTGGAGCGGCACGATTTGGGAAAACGAACATGGGCCACGGGGTGGCGATGAGGTGAATATCATCGAACGTGGCAAAAACTACGGCTGGCCGCTGGCCACCCACGGCATCAACTACTCCCTGGCGCCGATTCCCGAAGCCAAGGGCAAGACCGCCGAAGGCACCGTGGCGCCGCACCATGTGTGGGAGAAGTCGCCGGCCATCAGTGGCATGGCGTTCTATGACGGTGACCGCTTCAAGGCGTGGCAGCACAACCTGTTTATCGGCGCGTTGGCCAGCCAGGAACTGATTCGCTTGCAGTTCGAGGGTGACAAAGTGGTGCATGAGGAACGCTTGCTAGGCGGCTTGAAGGCACGTATTCGCGACGTGCGGCAGGGGCCTGACGGGTTTCTGTACGTGCTCACCGACGAGGATGACGGCGCGCTGTATCGGGTGGGGTTGAACCAGGACTAGCCACCACAGGCAAGGGGGCCGGCTCCCGATGACAGCAGGGCAGCTATCGGGAGCAAGCCCCTTCCCACAGGTTTACAGGCCCAGGTCGGACAGCCCCGGATGTTCGTCCGGGCGCCGGCCCAACGGCCAGTGGAACCTGCGTTCGCTTTCCTTGATCGGCCTATCGTTGATGCAGGCAAAGCGGTGGGCCATCAGGCCGTTCTCGTCGAACTCCCAGTTCTCATTGCCATACGAACGAAACCAGTTGCCCGAGTCGTCGTGCCATTCATAGGCATAGCGCACGGCGATGCGGTTATCGGTGAAGGCCCATAGCTCCTTGATCAGCCGATAGTCCAACTCCTTGGCCCACTTGCGCGTGAGAAACGCCTTGGCTTCTTCGCGGCTGGAGACGAATTCGGCGCGGTTACGCCATTGCGTGTCCGGGGTGTAGGCCAGGGATACCCGTTGCGGGTCCCGGGAGTTCCAGCCGTCTTCGGCCAGGCGGACTTTTTTGATGGCCGATTCACGGGTGAACGGCGGCAGCGGCGGGCGTGTTTGTGGGGTGGCTGACATTTGACGGCTCCTGTTAAAACGAAGTTGCGCAGCGGTGTATTCATAGCCCCAATAAGGTTCGCGCCATGCATTGCGCGTTATCGGCGGCGGTTGAGTCGCCCATCACCAGGGCAACGGTAATGGCGCCATCGATCAGGATCAGCAGTTGCGCGGCCTGCCGTTCGGGCTCGGGGGTGCCATGGACTTGACACAGTTCGAGCGCGTACTCGAACAGTTTCTGTTTATGGGCCTTGGCCAGCAGGCGGACCGGGTCGTGCGGGTCGCCGGTTTCACCGCTGGTATTGATAAAGGCGCAGCCGCGAAAGTCCGCTGAGGCAAACCAGGTTTTCAGCGCGCCGAACAGCGCCAGCAGGCGCTCGCCGCTGTCGTCGACGCGTTCCACTTCGCCACGTAGCCAATCCATCCAGCGCTGATCGCGACGTTGCAGGGCGGCCATCACCAACTCGTCTTTATTGGCGAAGTAGCGGTAGATACTTTTGCGCGACACACCGGCGGTTTTCACCAGAAAGTCCATGCCAGTGGCGGCGATGCCATGGCGATAGAGCAGTTTTTCGGTGACGTCGAGGATGATGTCGCGCGTTTCATTACGGGTCATGTCGTTCATGCTCGTGACAGTAGAACGATCGTTCTTCTTGGTCAATCGGCTTTTTCCATGTCAGGCAGCGAGACCTGAGCACACCCATGGTGTAAGCTCGGGGCCTCTTCGGATTCGACCCATTGCGAGCCTTATGCCGTCGTTCTTCAAACGCTCCCTGTTGCCCAAACTACGTGGTTTTGCCCTCACGCCAGACACCCTTGAAGTGCTGTCCGGTGCTGACGCGTATCGTCGTCGCCTGCTGGAGCTCATCCCCCAGGCCACCCGCCGCATCTACATCGTTGCGCTGTATTTGCAGCACGACGAAGCGGGGCAGGAAATCTACGACGCCTTGCACGCCGCCAAGGCCGCGCGCCCGGAACTGGACATCGTGGTGGTGGTGGACTGGCTGCGCGCCCAGCGCGGGCTGATCGGTGCCGGCAAACAGCCGGGCAACAGCGCCTGGTACCAGGCCATGACCCAACGCCACGCCAGCGAAGTGCCGGTGTATGGGGTGCCGGTGCAAACCCGCGAACTGTTCGGGGTGCTGCACCTCAAGGGTTTTGTGATCGACGACAGCGTGCTTTACAGCGGCGCCAGCCTGAATAATGTGTACCTGCACAAGTTCGACAAATACCGCTTCGACCGGTACCACCTGATCCACAGCAAACCCTTGGCCGACTCGATGCAACACCTGGTGGAACACGGCCTGGTGGCGTCCAAGGCCGTGCACCGCCTGGACCTGCCGAACCCGCCGACTACCCGCAGCCTGCGCAACGACATCGGCGACCTGCGCAGCCGTCTCAAACACGCGGCCTATGACACCACGGCGGGGCAGTTGCCCAACGGCCAGCTGTCGGTCAGCCCGCTGCTCGGCGTGGGCAAGAACAACCCGCTGAGCCGGGTGATCCTGGAGCTGATTGCCGGCGCCCAGCATCAACTGACCATCTGCACACCGTACTTCAACCTGCCGCTGCCGGTGACCCGCGAGATCAACCGCGCCCTGGCGCGTGGCGTGAAGATCGACATCATCGTGGGCGACAAGACCGCCAACGACTTCTACATCCCACCCAGCGAGCCGTTCAAGGTCATCGCGGCCTTGCCTTACCTGTACGAAATCAGCCTGCGTCGCTTCGCCAAGCGCCATCAGCCGATGATCGACAAAGGCCAGCTCAACCTGCACCTGTGGCGCGACGGCGATAACACCTACCACCTCAAGGGCATGTGGGTCGATGAGCGCTACACCTTGCTGACCGGCAACAACCTCAACCCGCGTGCGTTCCGCCTCGACCTGGAAAACGCCTTGTTGATCGATGACCCGCAAGGGCAGTGGCTGGCGCCGCGCCGAAGTGAGCTGGGGCAGATTTTCCAGCACACCACGCGTATCGAGCGCTACCAGCAACTGGAGACGCTGCCGGATTACCCGGAGGCGGTCGGCAAATTCCTACGGCGTGTCAGCCGGGTGCGGATTGAACGTTTGCTCTATCGCATCTTGTAAGCCTGGGTCTATCGCGCGGCTCAGGCATTGCACTCACAGCGTTGGGAATTTCCCTACGTTTTGTTTAGGTGTTGGTCTGTACGTTTTCTGCTGACAGTTCTAGGGACAGGACTCTCGCCATTCCCTTGGTATAGAGAGCGTTCGTCAGAATGATAGCCATAAACAGAGCTCCTGTTGCGCCGGCGTTGTCCGTTCTCCATGCGGCTGAAACGCCGCTTCCCGCCGTAGAAACCTCCCAGGCTCACGCGGCGCCACAACCCGCGTTTCCAACTCAACCTCAAGGTCTTGCACACAACAGTCGTTCGCTGCGCGCGTTGCGTATGGACGGGCTCGCCGGCCCGTCGAGCGAATCGAAAACCCGAGTCAAGCGTCATGCGGGCTCTGTGACGGAGGAGTCTCCCGCCAGCGCTGCCGGCGCGGGAGGTCTTTTCCCGGTCGTCGCAGATGCTCAGGATGCCGACAAAAGGCTGCAAAAGAACCTGATGCGGTGGCTGCATTCCGGTACCGCTCCTGATAACGCAGTGCCGAAAAAAGCCTCAATCGCGCCCTTTATTTCCTTATACAACGATGCGATAAAAGAGCCGGCCCTGCAGGCCTGGTTCAAATCCACAGGCTTCAAGCCCGCCAGGATACGGGTGCTCGACGACGCCGTGGTGGGGATAGTGGTGCGCGAGGGCAAGGAAACGTTCCAACGTTTTACCGCCACTGACGGTTCCGGCTGGGGGCAAGTCGGCCTAAGAGTATCCGCACTGCAAAGGATCCTCTCGCCGAACAACCGAGGCATTCCGATCGCCACGGGTGCGGCCCAGGCGAATATCCCACTGACCGTGCTGTTGGAGTTTTACGGGGTTGCGCCACCGCACAATGAAAAAGCCGCACCCCTATTGGGCAAACAGCTCAAGCGTGGTGGCTGGCCGCAAATATCACAGGCGCAGCGTGATCAGTGGGAGGCGCAATTCAAACAACAGCGGCGGTCCCACAAGGACAGTGCCTTACGGGGGCGTCTGTCCGAACTGTTACAACCCTTGGTTGAGGGCAAAGGTGACAACGACACGCTGAATCTGAAAGAGCTGAGCTTGGTTGCCGCCCCCGGCTCCACCTTGGACCAGCGCAGTAAAAAGCCCCGTGAACGGTTTCTGAAATTCCTGGCATCGCCCCGGTTCGAAGCCTTTTTGCATAAGGCCGGCTTTCAAAGGCAGGACGGTGAATTCAGGCGGCATGAATACAGGCTGTCCGACGGCGACTTGCAGGCGCGCGACGGTGCAGGTCAGTGGGTATCGCTGCGGCGTGCTTTCGACGACGAGGTCGGGAAGCTGTCAGGCTGGGAAAGTGCGCAAGAGCAAGCTGCAGCGCGAACGATGGGGGCGGAGCTGGAATCGTTAGTGGTGCTGAGTAAAAAAATCGGTGATGCATTGTATTCCACGCGTACTTATGACGCCCGTCAGGTCATGGCGCACTACGCCCTCGACGTTCCGCAGACCGTCGGCCAGATGCGCGCGGCCCTGAGCGGTTTCAACGTGAAATTACCCAACCCTCCACTGGCCGGTAATTACGCAAGCATGACGCCCTATGGGCAGGGCACGGAAGCCCTGTCTGACGCCTCCAGTCAAACATTCAGAAGCGCCTCGACGCAGGTCATGGCGTTGTTCAAGGACTTTTCCCCTGCCTCGTCGGGTTTCCAATCCTTTCCCGATCCGGACAGCCAACTCGCGGCTTTTTTTGATTCCCCTGGCGCCACCGCGCTGGCCGACACAATCGCTAAATCCCTCAAGCTGTTTGCCGTGGCCGATGGTCAAGCGCTGACAAGGGCCGACCGCCATCAAGTTTTGGCTACGGCCCTCAAATTCAGTGTGAACGCGCCGGTGCCGGGCCTGCCAGGGGTTGTGGCAGGCTACGATCTGTACCAGCCCGCTAATAGGGGCCGCACGCTTAAAGAGGTACGTGGCGACGTCGAGCGGCACTTGGCAGACAAAGGCGTTGATCCCAAGGTCTCGGCGCTGATGGCTCACCTGTATCTGGCCCAGGCGGCGCCGGAGATGCTGATCAAGAGAGCCCCAGGCTTGGCTGCCGAACCCCTGAACGTACTCAACCCAGACCCGGGCGCTATCAAGGTTGGCTCCACGGCCTGGATGAACTTACGCCTGGCCAGTGCAATGGCAGGCGATTCGCGGTTGAACCTTCAGCAAGCCCTGGCTTTGGCACGCCAGGAGTCGGCAGGGCCTAACCAAGAAAAATTGATCAAAGCGTTGGGGGCCCGGGCACTGTTGGACTGGGGCGTCATGGTGGGCGTCTATCCGGCAACTTCGGATCGCACCTACTCCAGTACGGATTATGAAGCGGCATCTAACGCCTTTACTGAGCGAGAAAACACCACGCGCGGTGCATTCGAAGTGTTGACGGGTGAGCCGCCTACCCGAGCCAGTGTATTGGTCAAACAACTGGCCTTGTTGTTTCCTGAAATGACCGAGGAAGAAATTCGCACGGCTAAGCTGGACCTCATTACCGATGAACCTTATGACCCTCGCAATCATGGACACCTGGAGACTCGCCAGCCGTTGCTGGTTGACTTCATTTTGGCGGGGCAGGCCGAAGATGAGAGCTTTTGGCTCAAGCTCAGTTCTTCTCTCGACGCTCTGTTCATAGGTGACAAGAAATACAACTTCAATCACCCCGCTATTTCCCAGGCGACTTTCTTCCAGCGTATTAGCCAGCTGCCGCCGATCGCGCCCCTGGTGGAACCCGCCGTTGACAAATACATCGCCGACATCCGAAAGGCCCAGGCTACGGCGATGAAACTGGCTTTCGCTGAATTACCACTGAAACAGCGCATGGCGCTGGAATCGTCAAACGAGATCCAGTTTTTTAGCCTTCGGACAGGGACCGGGGAACGCCTGGAAAAAGATAAGGCGCCGGACTCGAACGTGGCCAACAAACGCGGCACTCACGGCCTGTTGATGCGCTACGAAACGGGTCAGGCCAACCCCAAATATGGCTATTACGAAGTGTTCCCCAATTCGATGAAAATGATCGAACGAACGGACTTGCCCGATGATCTTCCGCTTGGCGACAAGATCACCAAAGGCAGTGAGCCCACTGGGCTGGGTGGCTATTATCAAATCAACGTGCAGGACGGTGTGTCGCTGCCCTATGATTTTGAGGCCTATCGCTCAGGCTCCGTGCCACGCCCCGGGATGAATTCGCAGGTGATCATTGAAAAGTACGGCAGCCCATTGCGCGGAGCAGTGGACAAGACAAATCAACGCACACCCGATACCTTCGTTTCTTCCACGACCTCTAAGCTTGTGGAAACAATGTTGGCCTATGGCTTTGACGATAAGCGTGAGGCGCTGATCGACTACGCCAACCAACCCACCAACCTCGAATGGCGCCGTGCCTACCCATTCCCCTCCGGCAAGAATATTTTTACCGCTGAAAATGTGCATACGGTACTCAGCCTGATCCCTTTTGTGGGCGCATTGACTGATTTGGTCGAGGGCAATACCGGCGAGGGGGTAAAAGGGCTGCTGATAGACTTGGCATCTCTTGTCGCCACCGGTGGGCTGGCGGGAGCTAAGAGCTTTGCCAAGGGGGTGAAGTTGCTGATGCGCTTCAATGGCAAGCCGTTCAGCACGGTTGCATTGAAAGGGGCAGGTACATTTTTGCGTGGGGTATTCAATCCAGTGGAAAGCGTCCCCGAGATTTTGCGCGCGACTCCGAACGCCCTTGCAACGTTTGCGCTAGGGCGCCCATTTCGCATTGGATCAAGCGCCCTATTGCCGGTGAAAACCTTTGAGCAGTGGCGATGGACCATGGGTGCGCGCGATGCCCTCTTCGCCGGCCCAGGCACCTCGGCCAATCACTGGGCGGGATCGCGCAAAGGCTTCATCGGTAATCAACAGGTCGATGCGGTTCAGAAACAGGGTTCCTGGTATGCGATCAATCCCCTGACCCAAAGACCCGAAGGGAGCCCTCTGGAGCGGTTCGTGCCGCAGGCAAGTTGAGACCACGGCGGCCGAGGCCCCGCGGCAGCCCGTACAGGCTGCGCGCATGTCGAGGCGGCCAATCAGTTCAAGCCCAGCTTGCCACGCAACATCGAGAGGTCTTCAGCCAGGGTATTGACCGGGCCGACCAAGGCTTTACGGTCGGCTTCCTTGACCTTGTCATAGGTCTGGAACCCGCCGTCCTTGGTTTTGTACTTGGCCAGGATCTTGTCGACGCTGGCGAAGTTCTTGTCGACCTTGGCCAGGAAAGCCTTGTCTTGCTGCCCGATCTGGCCACGGAACAGGTCGACGATTTTCTTCGCGCCGTCGATGTTGCCCTGGAAGTCGTACAGGTCGGTGTGGCTGTAGCGGTCTTCTTCGCCGGAGATCTTGGTGGCGGCGACTTCTTCAAGCAGGGCGGCGGCACCGCCCACGACTTTTTCCGGCGGGAAGGTCAGGCCATCGACGCGGGTCTTGAGGTCGTTGACATCGGTGTTGAGCTTGGCGGTGAGCGCCTCCAGGCCTTTGGTCGAGTTCTGCGAAAACAGCGCATATTCGATGCGGTGGAAACCGGTGAAGTCTTCGGCGGTCACGCCTTTTTCGTGGTCGTCCACGCGGGAGTCGATGGACGCGTCGAGGTCGCTGAACAGCTCGGCGATCGGTTCGATGGACTCATAGTGCACACGGGTCGGCGCATAGAGTTTTTTGGCGGTGGCCAGGTCGCCTTGGTTGATGGCGTCGGTGAAGGCCTGGGTCTGGGTCACCAGCTCACCGATTTCTTCGGTGACGTAGATCTTGTAGTCCGACACCGGGCCTACCAGGTCCAGCGGCGCCGTGGTGGCGGCGAAGGCGGCCAGGGGCGAAAGGGTCATTAACAACGACAACGCGAGAGTCGACTTCTTCATGGGACGGTTTCCGCTGTGGGGTTTGTTTTAGGTATTGGCAGTGGTTTGAGGGTGCGCGGCCGCAAGCAGTGTGCGTCCAAGAAAATCCTTGGGCCCGGTGACCCCCGGCAGGCTGAAAAAGTACCCGCCGCCCACCGGCTTGAGGTACTCCTCCAGGGGCTCGCCGTTGAGCCGGGTCTGCACGCTGATAAAGCCTTTCTCCAGGTCAGCCTGGTAGCAGATGAACAACAGCCCCATGTCGAGCTGACCGTTTTTATTGACGCCGTTGGAGTAGTTGAACGGCCGCCGCAGGATCAGGTTGGCCTGGGTCTGCGGGGTGCGCGGGTTGGCCAGGCGGATATGCGCATCGAGCTTGGTCAACTTGCCGTGGGGGTCCTGGCTGTAGTCGGGCACCTGGCTTTCTTGCTGGCCATCCATGGGTGCGCCGGTGGTCTTGACCCGACCGATGATGCTTTCCTGTTCTTGCAGGGGCGTGCGGTCCCAGCGCTCGACGAAGTTGCGGATGATGCGCACCGCCTGATAGCTGCCATGAGCCGCCCAGGCTGGCTCGTCGCTGCCCGGCTGTACCCACACAATCTGGTTCATCGCCTTGTCGTCGTTGGAGTCGGGGTTGGCCGAACCGTCACGAAACCCCAGGAAATTACGCGCGCTCTGCGCAGGCGTGCCGGGTTTGGCAGGGGCCTGGGGCGGCACGCTGCCTTCCTGCTTCCAGCGCACCAGCAGCAGGTCGGGCAGGTTCTTCACGATGTCGCGCAGGGCATGGATATTGGTGTCGGGGGTGTTGGAGCAAAACTGCACGCTGAGGTCGCCATGGCACTGCGTCGGCTCCAGCGCGTCGTTGGGAAAACCCACCATGCGGCTCAGGCGCTTGGGCTTCACCGCGCCAAGGCCAAAGCGCTCATCGAACAGCGATTCACCGACCGAAACCGTGATGGTCAGGTTGTCCGGCGTCACCACCGGGCCGAGAATCCCGGAGTCGGTGGGCGGCAGTTTCGGGTCGACTTGTGCCACGGCGCCGCCGGTCATCAAGAAGCTGATGCGCTCGTTCAAGGTGCGAAACAGCCGCTCCAGGTCGTCGCGGTCGCCGGCCAGCACGTCGAACGCCACGAGCATGCCGCAGGCCGGGCGCGGCGTGACGATGCCGCTTTGGTGCTGGCCGAAAAAGTCATGGTGGTCCTGGGTCTTGTCACTGCGTGGCGCCGTGGTGACTTGCTCGGCGGCGGCGGCCATCGCCGGGCAGGCCAGGCTGCTGCCGGCAATCGCCGCGCCGGTGGCGGCCATGCCCAGCAGGACGCGGCGACGTTGTGCTGAAAAGTGTGCTGAATCGCTCATAAATTCGGTTGTCTTCACTGCAGGCCGGAAAGGCCAAGGGCGGGGTCGATTCCATCGAGTGCAACGGCCAGAGCCTTGGCCTTGTCGGCGATCTGCTGACGCTGATCGGCGGTAACGCTGTCGTACGTGCGGTAAGTGTTATTGACCTTAAAGCCTGCGAGTTCGGCATCGAACGCGGCGAGGGCACTGTCGACTTTGGGGAGCAGGTCAGCGGCAGACTTGGCCAGCAGCGGGCGCATCAACTCGACCACCTTGTGCGCGGCTTGCAGGTTGGCGGCGAAACCGTTCAGGTCGATGTGGCTGTAGCGCTCTTCCTCACCACTGATGGCGCGCACATCCGCCAGGCTGTTGAGGTTGCGCACCACGATGCTCACCAGTTGCTCCGGCGGCAGCGACTGGGCCAGCAGTTGTTGTTTGAGGCCGCTGACGTCGGTCACCAGGCGCTGCGCCACCGGGGCCAGGCCAGCGAGGCTGCGTTGCTGGAACAGGCTGTATTCGAGGCGATGCAAGCCACTGAACGCCGGGTCCTGTTCGCGTTTTTCAAAATAATCGGCGCGGGCGTTGATGGCGTTGTCCAGTTCCGCCAGGCGTTGCGACGCCGGCGCCAGCCGTTGATAAGCCTCACGGGCTGGTACATACGCCGCCTGCGCCTGGGCCAGGTCACCGGCCTCGATCGCCTGTTGCAGCGCCGTCGTGGCCTTTATAAGCGCATTGCCCTGGCTGCTCAGGTACACGCGGAACTCCGACAGCGGGCCGATAAACGCCACCATCGACGGCTTGGCCTTGGCCTGGGCGTCGGACTGCGCCGTGGGCGTCACATGCAAAGTGCCACGCGGGTTGCTCAGCAGGCCGCAGGTGATGGCATAGTCGCCGGGCAACAGGTTGGCGTTGATAACCTGGCTAAGGCCGGGGGCGATGTTTTCGCGCTCCTCGACCACCAGCACGCCGTCGAGAATTTCCCATTCCACGGCACGGTCGGAGCGGTTGATGATACGAAAGCTCGCGCGCCCGGCCGGAACGGTCAGTGCGTTGGGCTCGCAGGCGTGGCCGTGGATGGTCACGGCAATTTCATTGCCGTTGGCCT
>Ga0308160_10005471_pt1 | contig 13234 bp, 16 predicted proteins | sample PhyFR1_FD_201036 | JGI IMG/M metagenome (GOLD analysis project Ga0308160, IMG submission 201036) | Phyllosphere microbial communities from UC Gill Tract Community Farm, Albany, California, United States - DLSLF.R1 | ecosystem: Host-associated > Plants > Phyllosphere > Unclassified | place: USA... | reverse complement strand
CTTAACCTGACCTAAACATAAGCCTTCTCCTCCCTAGCCTCCTCGTGCTTCTCGTCAGAAACATTCTTCTCCTCTTCGACGGCAGCAGCGCCACCGGCACCGTGTCGAGCGATCTTGTTGGATCCCTCTTCTCCGTCGAACAAGGCAGAGATCTCCTCGAGGGGAAGAGGACCGTTCTTGCCCAAAGTCTCGATGACGGTGAAGTAGAGGTAGACGAATTCGAAGAGCAACCAGACACAGTACACAATGTAGTATTTCCAGTTGAGAGCGTCCATGGCGATGGGGTTGACGTATTGGTTCTAACCGTCAGCGGCTGGGCTATTGCTCGAGAACGTTGGACTTACAAAGATCAAAGACATGTTGACACAGATCTGCAAGACGAAGAGACCCTTGGCTCGAATTCGGAAGGGCAAGCTAAAAGGTCAGCACGAGTCGAAAGAACGAGAAGGTACTCACATCTCGACGGTGTAAGAGATAAGATGGGGAGAAAGGGCAATGTTGTAGAATCCGTAGTAGAAGAAGATCATGGCCAAGACGACTCGACCAGCAGCAGAGTTTCCACCCATTGGATCACCGTCGGCGTTGAAAGTGGCTGACTTCCAGTAGGTAGCGTTGGCGGCCGTCCAGATGGAGAAGCACGCGCACATACCGGCGGTCGAGACGAGGAAGAGGGTTCGTCGACCGGCCTTGTCAACAACGAGAGCTCCCTACATCGTCAGCCGAATAGATGATACAAGCTGAGAGTGACTTACGACAATGGCGGTAGCGTAGTTGTAGATCTGAAGGATACCGTTGATAAGGAGTTGTTCACCCTGACCGGTGATTCCGATACCGTTGAGGACCTTGGTGAGGTAGTAAGAGACGAGACCGTTACCAGACCATTGAGAGAAGAAGGCGATGGCGATAATGACCCTCATTCGCTTGAGATTACCCTTTCCTTGGAAGAGAGAGATATAGGTAGATGAGGCCTTGGCCTCCTTCTCGAGCCTCAAAGCTTCCTTGATTTCCTGGTACTCGAATTCAATCAATGGGTCGTCCGAGTCACCTCCACAATGATGCTTTCGGATGACGTGGATGGCGTCTTCGTCTCGACCGTGGTCGACGAGCCATCGAGGGGACTCGGGGATAAACCAGATAAAAACGAGCTGGATTGTAGGAGCAAGCGCCTGTAGGACGGAAGGGATTCGCCAAGCCCAGGTGCTCATGATTCGGAATGTACCATAAGTGGACCAACCGGCAATGATGGATCCGAGGTACCACGAGGAGTTGTACAGAGAGGTGACACCGGCTCGGTGGGTAGGGAAGGCGAGCTCGGTGATTAGAATGGGACAAGCGAGGGATGCGATGGCGACACCGAAACCGATGAGGAATCGAGAGGCGATAAACATTCCAAAATTCTGGGATGCGGTCTGGATTGCGACTCCAATGATGGTGACTAGATGGTCAGCCCGGTGTGAGGCTTCGAGACTTGTAGCTGTACTTACTGACGTTACCGATGACGATGGAGTATCTTCGACCAATTCGATCAGCGAGTTGAGGAGCGAAAGGTAGACCGCAGAGACCACCGATAGTCTGAATAGCGTTGAAGAGACCAAGAGTACCACCTTGTGGGTCGCCAAAGTAATCCTTCCAGGTGTCGAGGACCCTAGATGGAATCAGCGAGCTGCGCTTTCACATACCACGAGAAACTCACTGGAGACCGTTCATCATCGAACCATCGAACCCATTACCGGCAGAGGCCAAGGTGAGGACGGCGAGGATCAAGTTGAGTTTGAGGAGATAACCTTTGTACCACTTTGTACTTCGTCCGCCGAGGACGGTCTGTAGGTGATCATGGTTGACATTACCAGCGCTGGCGGCAGCAGAGATACCCATGTCGACTGATGTTTCTGTCTAATAGTAATGGTGTGTTGATGAGTAGATGTGTTGGGGTATGAGCGCCACTCCAGATGGGGACCCAGGGGTCTTTATAGTCGAGGTGGGTGTTGTCAGATCGGTAGAATGGTTAGTCAGAGTATTGTCAATTTCGAGTCTGGTCGAATGTTGGAAATGAGCCGTCAATTCTCCCGTGGTGCCATGTGTGTATTTAGACCACTTCGGCCCATTTATTGATGACTTGATTGAAGGCACTCCCTTTGCCCCCGTTACTCCTCCTGCTTCCTGATACGCCAATACGCCGCTATTCGATCTGGATGTTGTGCCTAGCTCATGTCGATCAATTAAGGTTTTCCCAAAATACCAATCTGGACTACTTGGCTAAAGGCGCCACAGGGGCCACAAGAGACCCGGTTATACTACAACGTAACCTATTCACCGTGAATCTACCGATCAAAGACCATGTGCGAGATCGCCATTTAGGGATTCCTGTCGCCTTGGCCGTCCCTATGTTTACTTCCTTTGGAAGGGCCGTCACTGTGGTCAGTCTCAGTCTGGCTCCGCGTACAGAGTGACCGAGATTTCCCCATATCCCCCGATATAGCTTAAATACCGGCCGTGAAACGGCAGAAACGCCTCGCTGTTAGTTCCGAAACCCAAGTTCGATGCCGACAATCGCGGGTGGGGATCGTTGTTCATTCGGGATTGTTTTGCAAGTTGGAAGATCCGATAGACTTGGTTGATCTGATTGACCGACATTTCGGGAAGATGGCGTCCGGCTCATATTGTATTATGCAGCTTGGCAGTGTCCATATCCGCCGGTCGTGAATGGTTCATCTGCGTGTATTGAGATGGACTCGGGTGACAGAGATGGACGAGAGCGCCTCAACCTCGCGATGAACCTTTGTGATCTTTTTCCGCTAGTCGAGCAAGTTTGGGCTGCCCTATGGCCACTATTTTCCCACCTATGCAGATGATCTTTCACCTCACCCAGCTCTGCTTCGCAACTACCCCTCGCTTTGCCATGGGAGCGGGCTTCCAGGAGGCGGTGGTAAGATATATAGGAATAAGCACGCGACCCCCGACCTAGGCAAGGACGAGAAGGGAAGAGTATCCAGCTGATGGTCACGTCCGAGTGCTAGAGATCCTGTGAGCGTTATACCTGTGGATGCTGGAATGCGATAGTAACGCATGCGTAGATACAAGTTCAATTTCTATGAGCATCGATCTTCTGCAAGGAAGGTCGCTTGCTCAGTTCAAACCAGACCTGACACTGCATGGCATTGCTTGACGGATATCTAGATCCAATACAACATACGAGCGGGCAATCACAAGACGACAGGTGTTCAAGTCGACCGGTTCGTAGGAGCCGACAAGAGCGAACTCGCCGTCCCAACCTCCTGCCCTGGGGGTGTCCCGGCTCGACTATCAACAGCAGCTTCAGGCGGGGGTGGTGGCATCTGGAGGAACGATATCGTGGAGAACTGTACATTAGCATGTCATCCTTGACATCACAGGGAGACTTGCCATATTGCACCAGTCTCTGACTAGGTCTGTATCGCCTGCGTTTGGGGCTTGGACACAGAGGGCGCATGCTATGTGAAAGACTTTGCCTCGTACGGATTCACCGTTGGAAGCCAGGTCTTCGACTGGTATACTGTCTGTTAGCATTGTCACCTTTTGAGATGTAGGATGAATTCACTTCATCAGTAATCCATGGATCTCCCTCGCTATTGCTTCTCGCTCTCGGCCGAGCGAGTCTTCTCCTACGTCCAGCGATGAACGGAGATCGTACTAGAATGGTCAGCTTTTTCTGGACCTCGCTGGTAAGAGGTGGATAAGCTTACCAAGGCGAACTTTGCAATAGCAGCGGTAATCAAGATATTAGCCCTCTGCATCGCAAAAGATTGCTTGGCCGCTTCCGTGCTGTTCGTCATAGGATCCTGAATAGCGGTAGGTAAATCCCGTAATAACCCATGTAGTTTGTCCTCAGCTTCGACGGTCCATGACGTAGAAATCATTTTCGATCCAGTATTTATTATATAGCGATGATGAAAGAAACATTCGGAGATGATCTTGAATTCGCGTGCTATGGCCACGAAACCGGCGAGGACGGAGACGCGAGAGGCGGGTTGTGGGAACATGCCTTGAGAAGTTATGAAATCGTCGTCGACGGGCTCGGGGAGTGAGCAGACGCCTTGGAAATCGTTGATAAGCATTGGTGGGCCAGGTATTGCGCGTGTTCTACAAGATCAGCGGAGAAACAAGGGTGAGGTGACTAGATTTACTTGTCACTGACGTAGAGTTGCCAAAAGACGCGGCGGCGTAGTTGTATTTCAATAGCATCGAGACCAAGCGAGTCGGTCTTGGCATCATCGTGCATACCCATCGAAAACGCGAGTTGACATGCTTGTCCTAGGCGCGATGCGGCAGTATGCCCGAGGCCGATGGACAACAAGTAGAAAGTATCGCTGCTTGTCAGCTGGTTCAGCCATCCGATACGCTCAGCTTACAAAACGATAGTCGTCACCTGAGTCAGGTTGGTTGGGCCATAGTATGTCCGCTGAAGTACCTTGCATGTGCGATGACAGCGACGTTGCAGGTGTTTGAGCCCCTCGATATCGAACTGTTCATTGACCAGTCGGCTGGTCGGTAGTTGCGATATTACATAGGTGACTGAAAATCAGCTGAAGGCTGAGTGGCGACCGCGGAAACACTCACCTATACTGAGCAGCAGTGCTCTGAAATCGGTATCGCGAAGATCCCTTCTCGTAGCGAGATGTTCTGCGAATGTCGGACGGTGGACCAGCGGCAGCAGGGGATACAGGTATTGTAAGAACAGCGAAATGTAATGCGATATATTGGCCCAGCTGGTGACATCTTCCAATTGAGGTTCCCGCCTCATTGGCGGTAACATACTCCCTGGCCCGCCCAATCCACCAGACCCGAACCCCGAAGTCGACGCCAATAGATGTTCCGGACTTTCAAGTGATAGCAAATGTGCCTGTTCAGATGGGTACTGTGTCGTAAACAGCGAGCTTGAGTCCCCGAGGAAATCACCAGCACCATTCAGGTTGTTGCCGTTTCCTTCCAGTATACTGTCCAGCCATGAGAATTCGCCTGGAGTCTTGAATGCGGATGGCGAAAAAGCGAATGATGATAGATGACGACCTGGTGTGGAGCCTGTTGGGAGATTCGAGCCTGATGGTGTGGGGTATGCGTTTGAGTTGGTTTCACTATGGCTTGTATCGGCATTTGTAAACATTAGTGAAGGCGAGATGTGTTGGGGCTGATGGCGAGGGGGCGGTGCATGAGGGTGTGTTGGATGTGGAGGAGGATGCATTGTCGAGGATGAAGGCCGCAGATCGATCGGGGGGTAGGCGTATGGCGAGTAAGACTGATTATTGTACGATGGTCCATTTCGATGTACGCGTGAATCCTGCCCCTGCGCGCCATGCATGTTGCCATTCCCATTTCCACTCCCGAATTGGTTCCCATACCCATCCATAGACTCTGGTCCTTGACTATTCCTAGCTTTCATTGCATGTACAGCGAAACTGGAAAAAGTCAGTAATCAAGATCGCGGCTCCACACCCCATCTCCACGGAGCTCTGTCTGATGATCGACTCACGAATTCTTGCGTCCAGGTTTCTTCTTGACGTAGTCGTGCTTGCACTCTAGACCCAATTTACGACATCCATCACAAGGAAGACCAGTTGGATCCTCGATACATTTGATCTAGAACCGGCAGTCAGCGATCCGATTCTTTGCTTGGCCCATTCACAAAAACCCATGGTTCAAAGTCATGGAATCCTCCCGCAAACGCACCGAAACCGAGACTTACCTTGCGCTTTCTACAATTATCACATGTCCGGGTTGATTTGACCGGTTTCACATCGACCAATGCGGTGGAACTTGACGAGGGCGATGAGGATGACCCCTGACGATGGTAGCTCTCTGCCATGCTCGATGATGCATGTAGGTGTGTATAGGTGGAGTCGAGTGATGGATGACCCAGCAGAGTGAGTTAGCCGTAGAGCGGAAGCAAATGTAGGGTGTATATCCGGTAACCGGAAGCCTCTGGCCGGCTACCAAAACGCCACACACAAAAGGCCAAGTCGCGTCTCTTCAACGAGCTGCTGTCTTCTACAAGATTTTCATCCATAGCGTGCTCGGCGAGCTCAACGTGGACCTAGATGAGACGCCGAGCACATCCGTCCCACCTGGCGACTGACTTGACCCGATCGAGAACACCGCCGATCTGCTTGTCCTTGACGTCAGCCAGGACTAACGAAAGGGCAGGTCGTGGCCGACAATCCACACAACCTGTGTATTCCCATACGATGATCTCGGGTTCAGGCACCATCCCCACCCCCCTCTTGCTCCCATCAAAATCGCAGGTAACCTCATGTCGGGGTGGTCGAACAATGGGGTCCATGGTAATGAAGGATGACAACAACGCTTTTTGGCCACCTTGTAAACTGATTGTTACTCATTCCTATCGTTGACCATACTAGACAAGACACGCGACAGATACCAAACATTTCAAAACGTGCCGCTTTTGGACCCGTTTGTCACGTCTCTCGATACGCCAGGAACATCCTTTGGGCGATCATTCGCAAAGAAGGGTATCCTTTGGAATAACATTCTATCTCTAGCGCGAGGTACCGAACACCACGCATCCCGTTCCGAGACCCTTGATGTAACGCCCGTGACTAGCGATACACGACTTCGGGCCAAGTAACGATAAACGCTTTCCCACAGATCAACGCCTTTTCTCTCCGAGTCGACAATCTCTCCCTTTCTTTTCGTCTCGACAAGTTGCTCCTCATTTGACGATACCACAATCTAGCAAGTATACGGCTCTTGTCTCTCTAGAACTACCGAACCGTCATAACGCCTACCTCACCATTGTACGTTTGCCCTACCCGGTCCCATAAACAAAGGAAGAAGAACGAGGGGATACAGGTCAATCATTAACCCTTGGTGCCGTCATAAAGACTGCCATCCGCCCGACATCGAGCGCGATCGAGCTCGTATTGGACAAGAGGATAAAGGAATACAAGAGACGTCAGTGAGATTGAGGAGGATCATCAATTGTACGTGATTTTCTGTTTCCTTTCTTTAGCAATGCCCATCCTGGTCAGACGTGTAATGGCCATTCGAGGCTACCATGATCGTCCAATAGGCGCCATATTTCCATCGCAATCTTGTCTACGGGGTCATGGACGTCTCGGCTAACCCCCTAATAGTCTCCTTTGATCAATCACCCCTTCATCCCCTTCCTACCTTTACTCCTTTCACACTCACCCCCCATCATCACCAAAGGAAGGTCAATCTTTCCCGTCTTCCCCTTGTCACCTCCTTACGAGATTGTTCCCTTGTTCACCTGTGAAACCAGAAATACATCGCATAAGCTATAATTCAATTCCCCGAGTGAGTGTTCTGATCCTTTATCCCCATCACTAGTCCCAAACACTATTGAAACACTTCTTCACCGAAGACTTTTACATCTGGTATCACATATATATCTTCCCACATCCCCTTCTTTCATACACAGCGTTCCCTCGACTGTGTCTAGGAACAATCAATCCTCCCCAGCTTGCAAGAAGTCAATCATGTTTGTTAACGCTTCTCAGTTGACTATTCAACCCCCACCTCTTAATCGATCCAACTCGCTTCCCGTTCTCGACATGACTTCTCAGACCGCATCGCATCCCGTCCCTCTCCTCCAACCCCTCAATGTCCCTCGATACATGGCTCACTCGATGTCTCATTCTCGAATGACAGCTATCGATGCGACACCGCCTCAAGCTCAGATGCCTTTGATGCCAATGAACAAGCCCCTTTACGAATGGCCAGGACCAGGACCGAGGATCGCTAGTTTGCTCCCTCCCGAGCATCTGGGTACACCGCTAGCAGGTCAATTGACCCTTACCGATGACATCGGGTATCCCCAGGGGGGAGCTGGGGCTTATCCTTATGCTCAGCAGAACTTCTGGATGGGCGGCCTGGATCAGAATGCCGAGACGAACTACGGGGCGGCTGTGAATGATGAAAAGGCTGGTAATCCCGAAATGATGAGGAGGCGACATGTCTGGTACGTCCTGTCGTTGACATAATATAAGAACTGAGCTGAGCCCAAGTCCTGTCTGCGATAAGCGATTCAACAGACCGAGCTCGCTCAACACTCATATGGCTGTTCACACCGGTGCGAAGCGTACGTTTTCTCATCATGCCTTGTTTATTCTTACTGATGTCGTCAGCGTTCGTCTGCCAGATTCAAGATTGTGGAAGACGCTTCTCCGTGAGCAGTAACTTACGAAGACACGAGAAGGTAGGTCGATCCCCTCCATGAAGCCTGGCTGACATACAGACTCACAACCTACGATCCAAAGACGATCAAGATCACTGCGCCCACTCGTCGATGGACCAGACATCTGGACGACCATCGTACATGACCCACGGCCAAAGTTCCTCGATCCCAAACTACCAAATGCCACCCAGTAACGAGTACCGACCCTCAACATCTTACTCCGATACGCCCAGTGCTCGAAAGCACTCCGCCTATCCCTCGGCAGGAGAGTATACCCCTTACCAGACCTACTCGTATCCTGTTCCGCAGCACCATGGCCAACAGCAACATCACCAACATCAGAACCAGCCGTTCCAGTATCAGAGCCAACTTTCTCTACCTCAGCCACTACCTAGTGCTGGTATCGATATATCTGATTTCTTCGGTATGCCACCCTCGGCTTCTGGGTCCGGTATGCCTCCGTCGGCTTCGGGTCCGGGGATGAACTTGGAGAATTATCAAGTCGTGAGCGGTACCAAGTCGGCTCGACACACTGGAGGTATGAGCGAGTCAATGAGTCGTGGTAGTAGTGCGAGTGGGTCCGCCGATACTGTGCAAACTCCTCGACCTGGAGATGAGGCGGATGGACAAGGGAATATGATTGTGGAAGTAGAAGGTAAATAGATACTGCGATTCGAGATCGCCAATACACGAACGACACGACATGATACGGCCAATAGAGAGACTGCTTGTATGATAGATCCAATGCCTGGTGTATGTATGATTGTATGACTACTGGTTAGTTGGCTGCCCCGGGAAGAGTGCAAAAGCCACGAATACGCTTACCGGCGGCAATAGACTGGAGAGTGATGGAGTCTCCGTAACCGGACTTCCGTCGATTTCGGATCAATTCGGATATTTCACTCTTATGGACCCGACGGCGTCTGCCCTCTTCCCTCTAATCTTCTTGGAAACCTCGTTTGGAGAGTCATCAAGTCACAGGCCTGATCCAGACACCCTTGACTCCTGATGGAACGTGTAGCGAGGGTTCAATGAGAACGCGATAACGTATTTTCATGACGATCGATAAGCTATTTGTCCTGAATGAATGGGAAATCAATCGGGCGTGGCGGTCTTGTTCTTGATGGTATTGGGCAGATTTGATCGAGAATGCATGCTTGGTAGAGGCTGTGTAGCTGTGTCTGATGCATAGAGTCAGCGCTGGCCACTCTGTAGTATGATGCTATAGCTATAGCCAGAGAAAGAGTAGCCGGACCGGAAAGGCGAAGAGAGTGACGAGTGTTGGACATGGGGTGTTTGATGAGTTTATTACCGAATATAGTAATTTACAATGTACAAGTATAACCTGAATAGCGGCGGGGGAAGAGAGCAGCAGCAGGCTACCCTGGACGGTGGAGAATGAGATAGTCTACCTAGACGCTTTTCAGTCCATCTCATTCACTGCTATCCACAACAAACACTCATGACTATCAAGCAGTAGTCAACTCTCATACCACTAGTCAACCCACCACCTCATTCTCACGGAAGAAAGAGCAAGAGCCGAGTATCAACGGGCTCACTATCAAATACCCGCAGTTTATTCGTAGCTCCAACTCTCGAACCGTTTCTATTCCGCCATTACCATTATCAATCATACAAACTTTGTCTTTCATCTGTTGACAATTTATCGGCATACCCGCTGGTCGACTCATCCCCGGCTATCGGATCACTGGACTCGGCGTCGTGATCTCTTTTCATACATAAGACAATATTGTCTTGATCAACAAGCATCCTTTATATACCGCTTTTAAATACTACATCCCACCTTTACACCACATCCTCGCTCCTTCTCTTCCCTCCTATCTGAGCATTCAACATGGCACAGATCATTCCTTCTATCGTACGTCACCTCCACCCCGCTGCTACTCTGCTAACTATCAGACCTCCCTACCCATAGATTCGTCAGCTGCACCTTCGGTTGAAGATATCCAAGATCGGTTGCCTTCCATATGTGTCGACTACCTTTCGCACGACTGGTCAGAAGAGGATGTATGGGCGAGTTGGCGATCAATGACTAGACACAAGTACGAGATTGCCAACGGGGTCAGGCTGGAGAATGCCAGTTGGAGGACATGGCAAAAACAGAGAAACAAGCTCAAGACTATCTCTCCAGAAACCCTCAACTGGTGAGCAGCCCTCTTCCCACCATCGGGTCGTTGCTAATGACCAGGCTGAAAGACTCGGATGTCACATGGCTATACGGTCCCCTCCACACTGCCCAAGTCGAACCGGTTCGCCCGATGAAGGTTTCCTCTACCGATGACAAATATGGTCTCGACCCTGGCTACAAGAAACCAATCCTAAAGCATAGGACATTATCGGAGATGCTCACCATTCATCAACCCTCTTCCCCCATCCTCGAAGCAACGAAACAAGAAGAAGACGACGAATCGTCAAACTCCGGGCGTCCACCCCTTGTACAGACCAAATCCGATACCAACATTGTCCGTGTTCGTACTGGTGGATTACGGCATTTCGCACCCGACACGGAAGCTCCTCCTATCGGCCAAGGAGACGCTGATGGAAAACATTCGCCTGTGCCAGAAGTACCTACCAGCGGCAAGAAGCACATTAGTTTCAATACCTTTGTCGAACAGGTTATTGCGGTTGACGAACCACTGGAAGCCTTGTCCGACTCTTCCGACGAAGAGGAAGACATGCTGTCGATGCGGTCCCGGTCTCGAAGTTCATCCAGCAGATCTTCTCGTCCGTCGCTCAGTCGAAACTCGTCATCTGGATCCGGTAGCAACGGGGAGCACTTGACTATCGCCAAGATCGCCCCTACGATGCTCAAGACGAACGGTGTCTACCACTCCTCCTTGCCTGCGATGGTCTATGCACCTACCTTAGAATACCGAACTCCTGAAGCAGAGAAGCCCACTTTCGACTTTCCCTCGCCTCAAGCGCAGACGAACAAGCAGCCTTGGAGCGGAGACGATGATGACGACGACGAGTTTTCGTCTGTTGGCTACGACTACTACTCTGGCCAGTCGGGCGCTGCACCATCGCACGTGGTCCGTACGGGCAGTGTACCTCAGCCAGTCAAGGCACAAACCCCTCCCAAAACCGATACTTTACGACCTCCAGGTCAGAGTGCCGAGACTGATCTCGCCTCGTCGCCATTGTCCTCTTCCGCATCATCGTCTGGCAACAATCTCTCGTCATCGCCCAACGTTCCCGGACGATCCATCCTCAAGGTCCGCCCACCAGCTCAGGCCGCACCCAAGGAAGACAATCCGCCATCACCTCCATTGTCGACCTATTTCAACTACAACCCTTCAGCTGCTACCGGTATCGGAGGTATGCGGAGTGCAGGTGCATACGACTATCCAGGTGCTTCCGGGTCGCCTACATCGCCAAATGTCCCCACGACAGCTGCTGCTACTGGGAGTGAGGAGCGAGGTCGGTCGACGTCCCGAGACCGAAGTTCGCTTTACGGCAGATCGCCCAGCGGATCATCGTCCATCTCGACATCGTCCATGTCGCCTGGCGCTCCTCGGTCACCCAATGAGCTGCCCAGTGCTAGCAAGCAGAAGCCAGCACAGGCGCCCAGTCTAGGAGCAGTAGCAGAGCAATCTGGCTCGCCCATGGAGGTGGATCACGAGGAATATGTACCCGCTAGGAGCGAGACTCCTACCCCTCATTCTTCTCCCCAGGTGAGTTACAATCCCTGTTTTGGCCATTCGGCCTGGTCTATGGACCAATCCACCCCAACGTCACCACCGCCTGACTGACGAATAGTAGATTGCCTTTCGTCCGCTGAAAGACACTTCTCCTGCATCTCTACCACATCACCCTCAACTACAAACTCAAACGCATCCTCAATCTCAATCTCAATCTCAGACTCAAGCACCCACAGCGCCATTGAAATCATCCAATTCCAACTCCCCCAAATCATCTTCTCCTGATTTGCCCAAAGCCGATTCTCCTCGTTTGGTCTCGCCCGTCGCCAACCGACCTGCATCTCGCGCAACCACCGCTCATGTCGGTACCAATGCCGCTCCTACCATTGCCAACAATTCTGAACCTACTTCCAACGCTTTGCATCGTACCCAATCCAATACATCTCTTCCACCAAACAGCAGCGGCCACACGTTTGGTCATATTCGACGACATCGATCTGGTGGAAGTAATCATAACGGAGACGATAGCGACGACGATGGAAGTAGTATAATGGGACGAGCAGCCAATATCGCCAATACCGCCAAAGATCTCTTGGGAGCATTATGGTACGGCGCTCATTCCGATCAGAAGGGTGGAAATCAAGGGCCCAGGAGGCACGCCAGTCAAGGCTAGACCAAATGGTCTAGGCCATGTATTATACTTCTTCAAACCTCAATCTCAATTCCAAGTTTCGCATCTTACATGTCATGGTCCTCTTTTTTCCTTCCTCTTTATATCAAGACCATTTTTATTTATCCCTTCTTGAACTTTCATGTGTCGGGTCAATGGCTATATGTACGATAGATTGTGAGCAATGCATTGCGATGAATGACATTTGGCGGGTATCTCTGGGCAGGAACGGATCTACATTTCCGGGGTAATTAGTGGTTTCTAGCTCGCATGTTGATCATCATCTTTCGTACATTACCTTTAGTTTCTGCCCACCCGGCCGGACTGCCTATAGACCTGAGACGCCTTGTGCATAGCCCGATCACTTGCCTCTGCGACTTCACCTAATCCACCTTCGCCATGGTGTCGATGAATCAGATCTTTCGGCTCCTCCAAAAAATACTCTGCGGTGGGCAGCAGAGCCATCAACAACAACAACATCAGCAGTACCCGCAACAGGGTCAGCATCAGCAGCAATACAATCAACAACAACAAAGCTATCCACCACAGCAACAACCGTCTTGGTCTCAAGTAGCTGGTGGTAAACAGCATCATGGCCAACTACAACATGGTAAACCCCCTGGAGGAGGTGCTGCACAGGATTATTACCAGAATCAAACTCAATCTCAACCGATACAAGGGCATCAACAAGGTGGGAACACTGGCCAGTGG
>Ga0308160_10005470_pt1 | contig 13236 bp, 16 predicted proteins | sample PhyFR1_FD_201036 | JGI IMG/M metagenome (GOLD analysis project Ga0308160, IMG submission 201036) | Phyllosphere microbial communities from UC Gill Tract Community Farm, Albany, California, United States - DLSLF.R1 | ecosystem: Host-associated > Plants > Phyllosphere > Unclassified | place: USA... | reverse complement strand
GCAAGTTTACAGCAGAGCCTAGGATTGCTAAATTGTTGACGTCTATAGCTGGCCTACTCTTGAATCATGGCTGCACCGTTCGCCTTCAACCTCTACTACTGCATCAATCGAGATGACTCAGCCGAATCGCCGGTCTTCTGCGCTGAAAACACCTGTGATGGATTTCGAGGCTTGCGAGCAAGCCTTCATGGCGGTACTCGCATCGGTCTGTGATCCTCATCTCAACACCATTCACGCCGTCTGTCAGAAATTCAGCGAAGGTAGAGGATCATCATTTCGAACCCCCGCCCTCAACCCGCCCCAGCGAATCGACCGATCATTACACCTAAATAGCACACTGAACGGCGGTCAAAGGGACAGTGCGTCCCCAGCAACGCTATCGCTTGATGTCGGAGACATGGCCAACTTCGATTTCGATTTCGAAAATCTCAGTCCCTTCTCAGCCTTCGTCCCTCTTACGAATGAGGCTGGTCCCTTATCAGTCCCTTTCATCGAGCCACACCATCCAATCGTAGATATCGAAATGGACAGTTTCGATACATGGCGTCACATATGTACTCGAGTTGACATAGGCCACTGCGATCTTCTCGAATTGGCCGGTCGTCTCGCAAAGCTCGTCAGATGCTACGGCTATGGACCTGTGCTGCTCAAGGCCGATGTGATCTCCATCTGTCACGGTGAGTGAGGAATTAAGGCTGCTTTTGATCGGCAGAGTACCCAAATTTGTTTGAGAGTCTTCTACCGTCATGATCTTGCCCATACATCCTACCAACAGAAACATCTTTGAAGGACCTGTGACCGCAAAACCGACCGCCATGTAAAGTCCATCACGCAGCTCGGATACTATTATCCCTTAAACGATCGAGAAGGAGGTGGAGACAAGAGTTTGAGGCACGAGAAGAGATCCGGGTCATTGACGGGAAGACAAGAAGCTGTATTTATGATCTCCCTTCGAAGGGGGCATCGATAGCTGACCTTTCAGTTGAGGATCCGCGAACGCCATGGTGTCAGCGAACCTATTGCACCCGAAGTTTTTCCCAACCTCACCTGCTTCATGCTCTGCGCCTGACGACCGGGACAACGAACTCGGTTCATTCAACAGCAGACCCGGGAAATCCATTTACAGGACGTTCCGGCAACGAATGGCCGCATCTGCGCGCGTTGAATTATGTCGATGAACAGGTCATAGGGACCATCCGCAAAGTGTTCGTTGCAACTGCGTCTCGACAGAGAAAGCGGTTAACGGGAATTGGATTAAAGGCACCAAAGGCATGAAATTTTGATATGCACGAATGCCGACAGCCTTGGCTTCCCTGCAGGCGTGTTCCATCAACTGAACGGATCACAGTTTCGCAGAAGGGACAGCTGCCGAAACTTCTCCGCATTATGTGCCGAGATTCTTGGGGCTCACCTCGACGTACATGGTCGCGTCGCCACGGAGAGTTTCTGTTGGCTAAGAAAGGGAAGATCGCCAGTGCCGTCATCCTAGTCAATCTAGAATAATCGCATCATGCCCTCAATGAAGAAGACCTGCGTTCCGATGATGCCTCACCTAATTGCCAAAGCGTGGGCTCATCGGCGGAGACGTTTCGTGTGCTCGTAAAAATATACTGGCTGTAGGCTACAATGCTTAATTGACCTGCGCCCCATCCAATCTATATCGACTAGGCAAACTCCAGTCAAACACGTCGACCGCATAGTCTAGATCCTCCTCCCAAACTTTTCCCATCTCCGATGTTTCTTGCAAACACTTCTCAAGAACTCTATCGACAGGTCTCCCACCCCGCCAATAGTTTCCACAGAGACTTAGCACTCGTCTGACTGTTTCGATTTGTGCTTGCGAGATGGCCAACAACAAATGTGACGTCGCGTCGGATTCTGAATCTGGATTTTCGAGATGACGGCGTGCGCAATGCGCATGTGATCGAATTTCTGTAGTCAGGCCTCTTCGAAAGCGATCGCATACCTTTGATGACAACCATACCTGCAGCGAATAGTGGCTGGCCGAGAAACGGGTATGTGCAAAATATCATGGGGTTGAGGATTTCGCACAGGCCCAAAATTTCACAGATCATTTTCGCACCGGGGCCTCGGAGCGTTTCGACAGGCGTAAGTAGGCCCGTACAGTCTCGAGATCCTGGTGGTGGCATACCAGGTGGTATATCTATAGGAGCGATAATACTGTAGGATAGTACCATGTGAAACCATATGTGCAGGTGGAAGAATGTAGTGGCCTGTCCGGCCGTGTTATGAAGGCGAAGGCTAATGTTAATGCTGTTACTGCTGCGGCTTACTTTTCTGAGCTCCACTTCATGCTTTGCGGCAGCGATTGATAGGCATGTATGATGGCAACGCGCTGATTGCGAACTTCTGTTTTCCAGGCCGGCAGATCGGGCGGAGTTGAATCCTCGGAGTTGAGCAAGTTGATCAGGTTTCCATAAGAAGCCATGAGCTTGACAGCACACGGGAAAGGTGATGGCGTAGACATTGCTGGGGCACGCATATCTCCTTCTGTCGGATACAGCTGAGTGATTGACTCTGGACGCAGCGAAGTAGCTCGGCCAACACCTAATGACACCTTGTAATCCAGGAGTAAAACGGACCAGAAGCATAACCGATTGAGTCTACTGGTGTCTGGGTCGCTTGTATCGGGATCTTTCTGGCGCATCAACGATATCTAACGACTCACTTACGCGATGTAGACCCAGATCTACCGCCATGCGTACTGCTATACCCGTCATCATCCATTGACCCGATACCGAGTCTGGATTAAGCAGAGTCAAAAGGAATGTTCTTACCTCCACAGCTTGCTAATAATACACATCCCATAACTGTCTCTCGTAACGGCAATCGCATAACGCTCCCAAGCATCGAATTCGCCCTTTCAAAGTAGACATCCCCTTGAGCCTCCCGCCCTATTAGCGGCGAGGCGACCCGAGGATCATCCGAGAACCTGTCATTAGCTGACCCCTTGTCCCGCCTCACCTCGCTGAAGCTGCAGCTACGCAATTCAGCAAGAAACCGGGGGAGGAATCGTTTTGAATGGAGGCACCAAGATCTCTGCAATCTATGCCAGGGTATTGAGCTGCGAGGTAGACCTCGAACACCCCTAACAAGTGCTCAAGAATGCCAAGGTCTTGCTCGACTATGGGAGCATGGTGAAGTAAACGCGATGTCGAGGGCTCGGAACTTCGGCTACGAGGGGCGTGCAAGCGTATCTTGATAGGTATCTCCAGAGTACCTGCCATCAGAGCTGTCATGCTCTGTGCTTACCAGGAAAGAATGCCGTCCTCCCATGTGCGCGCAGATAAGTAATCCGTATGGTATCACTACTCGGACGAGCCGTAGAACCCGAAGGCGGTGTAGAGTAAGGTATTGCAGTGCTGACCATTTCCGACAGCCGTACATCTCCCAGACTTGCAGGATCGCCTTCCCAGAAGAACCGACTGTATGAATTGAGGTCGGAGGGACCGAAAATTTCACGCATGGGAGTGCTCATGTCGAAACCAGTCATGTCGGCGAGTCCATCACCTGTGGTAGCGTGCGCATCCCAGCTCCTCCAGTCGTCAGTTTGCGAGGTGTCGGCTCGTATTGGATTCACTTCATTACTCATGAAGTCGATCGAGACCTGGCAGGTCATGGGTATTGTCGCGCTGGTCCTAGCTTGTATCATCGAGGACTCGCCCTGCGTGGCTTGACGAGTTGGATCGTTTGACTCGCACGCCGACGAAAGATGCGGTCTCTTCTCCGAATTCACGAAAGTGGGAGAACGCGATCCTCTTGCAACGGAGTGCTCTCGCGGTAGACAGCGCAGCTTACGCCGATCCTCCTTGGGCCAAACGCAAAGAAGATCGTGGTTGAGGCAATATGTGCATTTGCCGGGCGGTGATGCACCGCACTTGGCCTTCCTCTCGCGGCACTTGCATGAGCTTTGCGTGCGTAAAATCTACCCTACCTTTAGGCATGACGTTTTGGATCGCGATACTTTAATTCGTTCCTCCGACATGGCCTAGTATCACGCCTCAAGATAGATGTGCAGTCAGAAACAGCAACGTAATACCGCTACTTGGTGAATGTGTAAATCGGTGATGACATCTTGCGCGGTGATCAGCGTTGTTGACGTGGAACACGGGGAAAGCGGAGCACGCCGCCGGAAACCCTCCACCGGGTTTACCTTGCGCCAATGGTCCTCCGGCCGACAACATCGCACAGGAACCTAGAAGATCGAGAGAATTGTACTCGAGTTCTGCGAGGTTGCTTTGCATACCAATCCGGCGCTCTCCCGAGGGCAATTAACTCATCTCTATACTCGCTGTGATTAAAGCCATCCTCGAAGGGCTCAAGAGCTGGCATCCTCAGACGCGGTATATCATGAGAGTTGCCTCCGGAATGGTTCATCGAGTCTGACGGTCGGTGGCCCCGATGATTGCCATATTCACAGTGTGTGGACAGGAATAAGATCCGCTGTCGACTGCGTCAATGATAGATCGAGCGCGCAGATACGTTTAGTATGCGTGTGAAGCCGGAGGCCGGCAACCGAAGTGGAGAAGCCCGTTCAAGCTGTCGTTGGGTGACTCAAATCAATATCCACCGTGCGGTCACTGACAATGATGATATACAAGGGTTCCAGCTCGGTCCGACTCCTGCTGATGCCGCACGTCGAGACGGACTACTTAGCGTCAGGGATGATGTCGTACGGGACAAACCGCTAATCTGAGTTCCCATCGACCAACCTGTCTAGGAGGCATTCCCGACTTCCCCCAGCCGGTATGCTGTGGCCTAGACTGATTGATTATTCTTCATTAACTTTGGACCTCTCTCAGAATCGAGGAGCGACGTATCGAAAGTTTGCCCAGTCAACGGCTAACATTTCTTACTGTACGGATGTTGTACACGTGAAAGAGTGGGGGGCAATCTTAGAAGATAGCCTTCAAGCGATCAGGGCGACTGAGATGTCCAGCAGGAAGAAGCACAGGTGCTATGGTCTTTGTAGGTAGGCTTACTACAAGTTCAAACACATCGCTCGAGCTATCGCCGGCATCAGTAACATGGACTTCGCATCCATGGCACGATTCGCCAAGACTGCATGCCATACGCAGGCTGGGATACCGAGAGATTGCGCTGAATAGAGCAAGTGATAGGCTGGTTCAAAGCCGGTACAGAGTCCACCAAGATCAGGTCATCTACAGAGTCGACCAAGATAAGGTCATCTGAGAGCGATGCTTCCGGCAAAAGTTTCGACGAAGACTGATGCGCGATTATATCATATCATGTCTGGCTTCGGAAAATCTTTCATAAGCTCGTCTTGGCAGTGGACACAATGGCGATCAAACCCATATTTTAATTCTGACAGAGCTCGCTTCGTGTAGTGCTTATCAACAGCGACCTGGCATTGGCATTTGCAGATCAACGGAAGACCGCAACAAGCAAAAAAGGTATCCCTGTACACTCCAAAACATGTGATTGCATACATTGCATACATGGATGATACGGTCGGTAAATGCAGAGTAGCCACAAATGGGCAGCGGACTATCAGTGTTCTGTGGATGACTTCGACCCCGATTCGGCGAAGCGATTTCTGTAGTTGTCGACCGCTCAATCCCGTACGTACACAGTAGTCAACAGTTTGTACTCCGATCGAAACAAACAGATTTGGATGTAAAAATGACTTTAGCATCGATGCAATACGGAATGAGATCTTGAAACCAGTCATGTTCGCGCGACCATTCTGTCTACACAGAAGTTTCCTTAAATTTTTCCTGCCCCATGTTGTCCACAGCACGATCCCCTCATCTCCGCCCCAATCCCAACATCGATACCAAATGGTCTTGTCGACCGATCTTGTCGCCCACTAGCAAGCAGCGTGATCGTTGACAAAAGGCTGTCGGCGTTCGGCGTGCTGCGTCTTCACCTCTTGAGCTCGAGTCTCGGCATCCGTGACGTAGCCAGCAAATTTACGTGCTGGAACCCGCTTATGGAAGAGCTCGTCGATCTCCTCGAATGTTCGCCCTTTCGTTTCGGGATGATAGAAATAAGTGTAGACGCAGGTGAAAATGGACGTGGCGCCAAAAACGAAAGCCACTTTGCCTTGCAGGTTGCCAGCATTTGGGTTGAACATGAATGGCAGCACGAAATTCCAGAACGTCTGGCCCGGTCAGCGCATGTCTCCCGCCCGTGGAGACTCACAGCTAAAGCTCCTTGAGTGGCAAGGGAGAATCCCGCGGTTTTGTTTCGCAAACGGCTCGTTCCTATCTCAGAAGCAGCCACCCAGCTTGAAGCTCCAATAGTGACGTTGTAGAACCAGCAATAGATCAAAATGAAGGCTATTGTGGTTCGATTACCAGCCACGGTGTTGAGTGAAGCGGTGATTCCCGCTAGCAAAAGCAGCGTGGTGAGACCTATCATACCCCACAGGGTCAAGAAACGCCGACCAAATCGCTCGATCAAGAACCACTGCGATAAGCGTCTCTACTCGAAACAGTGTGTGACATACCGAGCAGATATTGCCAAAAGTACTCATGACCTGTTGCGTGATATTGAGCTTATATGACATCGATGTGCTGTAACCCGCAAGTTGGGCATAATAGATGAAGTAACCAACCACCCAAAACACACCGGCCCAGGCTTGCATCGTGACCGGCATACAGGCGACAATAGTGCGTCGGAGGTTGGTCTTCCGGAAAAGCTCGGCGTAGGTGACTCCAGCGGTTTCCTTTTCGGCCTCGCGAAGGGTGTACTTGATGTGCGCAATTTTTCCGGGCGCATCCTGAGGTGTACTCCCCAGCCGGATCTGGGATCTGATAGCTTCGTCATAGCGTCCTCGCATCACTAGCCATGCCGGGGTTTCCGGTACCAGGGGCAAGACCAGAAGGGCAATACCGGTGACGCCATACTGGGTGACAAAACACGATTTGTAGGCCCAAGAGTTCGGAAGATCTCCGAATGCGTTGAGTACTAAAGCGAGAACAAGTGTGCCGATGCAGAAAGCCACCGCCGCAGCAGCGGTGAAGATCCCCCTGAGCTTGACAGGTGCACACTGTCAAATGAGCGCGGTTTATCATTGAAGAATGCCGCACCTCGGAGATGTATATGAAGCCGGTAGTCTGAAGGGCGCCGAGGCCTAACCCGTTTACTAGTTTACCGGCAAAGAACACTGGTCTTGGAGCAGTTGTGAGATCGGCTACCACCTCGAGTGTGATTCCGATCATAAGAACAATATAGCATACGAGGCACATGTATTTCCGACCAATCCGGTCCCCCAAAGCTTACCATCAGTATTTATTCAAAAGGATAGTCAAAGGACTTACTTCCAGAAACAAAGGTTCCTAAGATCGTGGTAGCGGCCGGACCACCCGAAAAAGCTGACTGCCAATCGGCGGGGAGAATCCAATTGCCCTGGTACCGATATCCAAAATCTTCGCGGAATTTTGGTATTCCAACGACAATACTGCCTGCGTTGCCATCGAAAGAACAGCAAACGATTATCCAGATACCGTAACATAACCAGACAATAGTCCAAGGACTTGCGAGTAGGGCTTCACTAACTGTCTGGTCGTGATCGTTTTGGGCCGAGAGGTGAGCTAAGAATTCCTCTCGTTGTTCTTCGGTATTATCTTCCTTTCGCTCATCGAGCTCGAGATCGTTCTTGACGTCGTGGTGAGGGGAGTCGATGCGCACGTCCATGACTGACGATTCACTTGTTACCTCTTGGCCGCAAGATGAAGGTGAAGAGTGGGGCTGTGGAGAATATATCCGGGGCCAGCTGTGTGCCTTCTTAAGTGATTCCAGATGTGTGTATAGCCGATTTGTTCCTGATCATTAACCGTGTGTTGTGGTCTGACTGCGGCTAAGTTCGACGGCTCCGTACGATCGGAGTGTCCAACACCGACTCCCGGTCTTTTTGCCCCCATTTGAATGATACACTATTGCAAATCCCCTCGAACCAATTCACGGAAATACACATTTACCGGTCATTTCAAATAAACCTCCACGAACAGATCTATCGTAGCCGGACATCGATTTGTAGCTGTGAAAAGGTGTCCCGGAGCTGGTAATAGTACGCGTCATTGTGACCAGGATCAGAAACGCTCTTCTGCCGCTTTCCGGAAACCGCGGGTCACCGTCGCCTCTCCTGATCAGATCGAGATCCTAGTCATCGCGGCTGCATCGAGATCTAGTCACCCGTGCCAACGGACCGGACCTGCCTTCTTGATTAGACCGTGTAGCTTCTCCTGAGACATCGCCTCGTCATCATAGCTGAAATCATAGTCCGATGGAATGTTCCACGTATGCTGGAGCAGGGATAACGGGAAACTGCAGCTCGACATCAAAACGACTGATGTACCCAGGTCTAATCTACCAAACTGGAAAGCTCCCCGTCCCGAAGAAACTATCCCAAGAGATATCCCCAAACGATGGATGTTTGACGAGTAAGACCAATTCGGCGCGAAGTGACACCTTTGGTTTGCCATTGCGTTCGAGGCTCTGTTTTGGATGTCTTTCCCCGACGGCCTGAGTCTTACACGCAACAACCGGATCGCCACGCAACAAAGGAGACCAGGCAAAGGCTAAATATGATCAACAAGGCCCAGAATAAGGGCTGCCTGTACTTCCGTATCCTCGTCGGAAGCAGGGCTATTCCCGGAACCGAAAACACGGCTTTATTCGAGAAGGGCCACGGACGTCTGGAGAGATTGGGAAGTATAAGTGCACGGTGATCTGGCCGGGAACGTCGGACGGTGGTGAGGATTTGAGTGCAGAACGGTCATGAATTGCATCGACTTATTGGAGTAACAATTCAATACACATGGGCTTCAGGCTACTGTTTACGTCCAAGTTCACCGAGCCGTCGATCATCTCGACAGATTCTCCGCTCAAAAGCTTCGCTGAGCTCTTATCCACTCCGGTGGACTTGATTGGGAGATATACCTGTCCTTTCCCGCTCACGAAGGCAAAGATCGAAGTTTCCGTCCGGGTCCAACGGATCCAGGTTTCCTCGTCTGTGACTTCACTTGGGCCCACTGGTTCCGCGATATCGTCTTTCAGAGGGACTGTCTCGTTGATGGCCCGACCGTTGAAGGCCATATAGTCTCCCATGTAATCTAAACATCTGACTTGAAGTTCGGGGATATTGCCCGCCTCATCAGGGCCAACGTTTAAAAGCAGGTTGCCTCCCTCTGAGACCGCATCGACGAGTAATCGAATCGCTGCTTGTCCTGACATTGTCTGAGCAGCAGTTTCCATCCTATTGTAGCCAAAAGAGCAACCGACTGTCGTTGAGCGGGCTTCACGGGAAATTTGTTTCACTCACTTCCTCTCGTCGATTGCCACATCTGTGGAGCTGCAGGTTTTTCGCCAAGGCCGTACTCGACCGTACGAAAATCCCAATGAGTATCACCCAAGCGATCTGATATCAGTCAGCAAGCAGCAAGACTGTCGACCCACCATTGACTACCGCCTCATTGTTGGTGCTGTATAAAATTTCCAACAGAGCTTCCACGCTGTAAGGGCCTGGTGCAACCCCTCTATATTGTCACTTACATCTACCTAGACCCTCTCATGCTACTCACGCTTTGGGCCAATCGATGTCTCCCCACAGCACATAGGGCTTGTACTTTGCGATGAGATCTTCGCAATGTTTCCAAGCGTACTCGTTGTACGCATGAGCGTCTAACCCGGGTCTTTCGTCCTCGTGTTTTTGCCACGGCTTATCGGTTGGGTATGCATGCCAATCAATTCCGCTATTGATCAGTCAGGACGCTGATATGGATAGAGCGTACGTCGAGTAATAAACCCCAAATTTCAACCCGTTCGACTCAGCCGCGTTGGCAAAGTCGGCGACAAGGTCTCTCTTCGGTCCACGTTGCACGGTATTCCGACCGCCGGTTTCGGGTGCATCCCACAAAGTGACTCCATCCTACAAAGGTCAGTTGCCGGAAACGTCGAAGGCTCACATGATGCTTGGTTACCGGAACAATATAATTGGCACCCGCTCTCGCGAACAGTTTCACCATTTTGTCGGCATCAAAATCTTTAGCCGTCCAAAGATCCAAAAGGTCATCATACGAAGCATTCCCGAAGTTTGCTTTGTGGTACTTGGCTGCGTGCGATTCCGGGAACCGAATAGTGTTGTAATACCACTCCGCATACGGGTTATGTGGAAAGCTGAAAATAAGCATAGACTTCGCCGACAACATACAGCACAGATTCTTCGATGTGCCCAAGCTGACCGGAGGTTTCGGCGAATCCTGGAACGGAATAGGGACTGTGTTCAGCGCTATGATTTGTCGTGGACATACCCCCAGTGGATGAAGATGCCCAATTTAGATTTCTTGAACCAATCCGGCGTAGGTCGCTCTGCCCATTTCTGATAATTTGGAGCCCGATAGTTTGCCCAGAGATGTGCCATTGTAATCACACGGGACGGTTCCGCTACGTTCAGACACGGGAGGTCCGCTTTAAAGGGTTCGGAAAGGAGCGAGCGGCAATGATAGCCGAAAGCGTGGGGCTTAACCGATGGTGCGGTAAACGCTCAAAGTCATGCCGTAGAGCGGGTTCAGGGTTACTCAGGCGAGCGCGAACGCGTTGACAGTCTTCGTCCGGTAGAGCTTGAGCCTAAACGCGTAGTGAAGCCCCCTGTCATAGGGCGGCAACGGCTAAAGCGGTAGTAGAACGCGAGCATAGCAATTTTGAGCGGAGTGAGTGGGCTAGCATCATAGCGTAGAGCGGTGATATCTCGCCCTGTCGCGAACCTTCCACGTCATGTAGAGAAAGTATAGAGTTCCCGACAAAAGCGTGTTTTGGATCTGGTTCAGTATATCTTGCGTGACCTGGTTTACAGTCGACGACGCTGGCTCATCTTCAAATTGGTCTTCGCTCCTCTTTTGATGTCCATCCGGCTGCCGAAGGCGCTGCGGTGTTTGTCATGAACCGAATACACTCTCTGCTTGCTCATGTTTCATGTAATAGATCAGGAGTCAACGCCCGCGAGGGTTAGCGCTTTGTTTGGAATACGCAGCAAGTTCTAGCCAATCACGCATGGCCCGCGGCGAACCGGACGAGATATGGGCATACAGAACTAAGATCCTGATGCTCAGGGTCTTCGGAGCGGATATACAGTACCGCCCCGAGATCTATATCCTAGACTTGGGACTCAGTCCGACCGCTTTAGGGGATAATTCAGAAGCTCCACGAGCATCTCCTCGAGAATGGGGCGGTCTAGTTTCACACCGATCGTTGTTTAACCTTTCGAAGTACTCTGGCTGGTTTCCGCTCCATCGCCTCAAACGTGTATCGACCGCGATCGATCAAATCCGCCCTGAGTTGGAGACAAGGGAAATGACCTATTTCGTGAGCGTAAACGATCAAACGTAAACAACTCTCCATATAAATACCGTCAAATACCCAATACTAAAGTTCACCTCCCTGTACCCTCGACGAGATGTGGGCACCGATCTCCTCTTTGCTCCTGGCCATACCCAGTGTAATCGCAGGTTTTGTACATCCTGGAGCGCTCAGTACGGAACAGGACTTTGTCAGAATCGCCACAAAACTCAACGCTGGTGAATCCCCATGGGTTGAAGGATATAACAACCTCATTACCAGTCGATACGCAAATCCGATATACGTCGCAAATCCAGTAGAGGTCATCTGCCGTGGTGAGAACGCTTGCCCGACAAAATCAGCGGATGTCTTTCAAAGGGATGTAGCCGCAGCCTATCAGTTAGTATACTCCCAGCCTTCCTCTACTGAGTTCTCAGACTCGCTTTGCGCTGGAAGATCTCCGGCAATGAGACCTACGGGATGACAGCTGCCAACATAATCAACGGTTGGTCCAGCACATTAAAGAATATCACCGGCAACAACGACAAATGGCTTCTGGCCGGGCTACAAGGCTACCAATTGGCGAACGCCGCCGAGATCATGCGCAGTTTCGATGGGTTTTCCTCGACAAACTTGACTTCGATTATCGATATGATGAGTACTGTCTTTTACCCCCAAAACGCCTTTTTTTTGGATACACACGGTGGCGGGAATCCTGATTATCCGGTACGTGCTGCATTCGCCACCCATGCTGATTTGATAAGTGGGCCAATTGGGACCTGTGCAATATGGCCTCTGTTATCGCAATCGGCATCTTGGCAGACGATCAAGCGATGTTCGACAAGGCTGTCGATTATTTCTATCGGGGGAAGGGCGAGGGCTCCATCGACCATTTTGTATGGAAAATCTACGAGGACGGACTGGGTCAAACCCAAGAGGTGAACGACACGAAGGAGCAAATACTCATAGCAGGCTGGTAGAGATCAAGGACACTCGACGTTGGACATAGCCTTGGTTGGAGCCTTCGCCCAAATGGCATACAATCAAGGCACCGACTTGTTTGCCTACCAAAACAATCGGATTTTGGCGGGTGCGGAATACGTCGCAAAGTATAATCTCGGCTACGACGTACCTTTTACTCAGTACAACAACTCCGGCTTCTCGAATTCCGTCATATCGCCGACTGGCAGAGGCACTATTCGACCCATTTGGGACTTGATATATTATCACTACGCTGCTGTCAAAGGTGTCCCCGCACCATACTCGTCTCAGATGGCTATGCTGGTCCGTTCTATGACTGACGACGCGGATTCAGGTGCTGGATCGTACGGACCTAACTCTGGTGGATTTGATCAGCTAGGTTTTACTACCCTCTTGTATGCGCAGGATCCCGGTCAGGCGTAGGGTAAGCGTGACCATTTTACTAGACCCTGCGTCGATCAGAGCGAAAGAGGACAATACGGACTAGAAGCAGAATTATGTCAATCGATGTTGAAGAACACACTGCAAAGCTCATCACAATGCTGCCTGAACAAAGTACTCCTCTCTCCGTCCAATGATTAATGGCTTCCACAACTATCTGACATGACATCTTGCTTGATGATCACACAGAGTATGAGACTGCACCTATTGCGATTTCACTCTCCGAAATGCACTCAAACTCCGCAACTGCTTGGCACATGCTTATCTCGGATCCCACCGAGCCTTGTGGGGGCTTATTATCTTTCTCTCGACATATTTGTAGACACCGAGACAAAGGTGAAAATTACGGATAGGGCGCATCCCGCAGGCGCAAAATGACAAAACATCTCATTCATACCTTGCTCGCTTCGGTATATTTCCCAACTACTTTATTTGCCCCGTGTAAAGGGTTGCCCAAATCTTTATGGATCTCATACGCTCATAGTTGCTGGG
>Ga0308160_10005469_pt1 | contig 13237 bp, 11 predicted proteins | sample PhyFR1_FD_201036 | JGI IMG/M metagenome (GOLD analysis project Ga0308160, IMG submission 201036) | Phyllosphere microbial communities from UC Gill Tract Community Farm, Albany, California, United States - DLSLF.R1 | ecosystem: Host-associated > Plants > Phyllosphere > Unclassified | place: USA... | reverse complement strand
CCGCTTTTATAGGAATGCATCCTGAATTATTCTTTCAAGCTTGCAACTCTACTGTAAACTCTTCGCGACCAGATAATTTTGAGGAAACCGTGAATCAACCCGGGGCAGTATGCGCAAGAACGCTCACTTGATCCTGCCGGTGCTGTTTGGCATCGCGCTCATTTTCCTGCTCCAACATTTCCTCGGCTCGATCGCATGGGCCGGCCTGCTGGCCGTGATCACCTGGCCCCTGCACCAGCGCCTGCTGCGCCGCGGCTGGGCGCCGCTCGCCAGCGCCAGCTTCATGCTGGCCTTGCTGGTGGTCAGCTTCGTCGGCCCGTCGGTGCTGCTGTTCCACACCCTCAGCTACGAACTGGCCAGCCTGCAGCGCCTGCTCATCAGCTTCAACCAGACCGGCGTGCCGGTCCCCGCCTGGCTGGCCAACCTGCCCCTGGTGGCCGAACCCGCCGTCAAATGGTGGCTCGAGCACCTGTCGGTGCCGGGCGGACTGAACGCCCTGGTGCGCACCACGGTCGGCGACTTCATGCCGCACCTGACCGATACCGCGCGGGTCTGGGGCTCGACCATTCTCGCCAATGCCCTGTACCTGTTCCTGACGCTGCTGACCCTGTTCGTGCTGTACCTGCACGGCGCGAGCGTGCTGCACTACATCGACCGCGCCGGCGCGCGCCTGCTGCCCGAGCAGTACACCAAGCTGCGCCGCGTGCTGCCGCTGTCGGTGCGCGGCACGGCGCTCGGCCTGGGATCGATCGCAATCCTCGAAGGCATCGTGCTGGGCGTGGCCTACTGGGTCGCCGGCGCGCCGGCGCCGGTGCTGCTGGGCGTGATCACCGGCTACCTGGCCCTGATCCCGGGCGGCGCGCCGCTGTCGTTTACGATGGTGTCGCTGCTGCTGTTCGGCCAGGGCCATTCGGGCGAGGCGCTGGGTCTGTTCACCTGGGGCGCGGTCGAACTGTTCCTGGTCGATAAATTCATCCGCCCGAAGCTGATCGGCCAGCGCGTCAACCTGCCGTTCCTGGCCGTGCTGTTCGGTCTGCTGGGCGGCGTGTCGACCATGGGCGTGATCGGCCTGTTCGTCGGTCCGCTGATGATGGCCATCCTGTTCGGCTGGCTGCGCGACGAACCGCCCGGCACCGCGCACCTGGTGGCGCCGCCGCCGTCCGAACCGCTGTCCGAGGCCGAGCGGCTGCGCTAATCCCTCGTGTCCTGAATTGAATTCAGGGCGCCAGGGCGGCGGCGCCGACCGCCGCCGCGCGCTGGTGCAGGTCCCACAGCGCACCCACGCGCAGCCCGGCATGCACCGGCGCGAGTGCGGCGATCTCCAGTTCTTCCATCAAGCCGATCAAGAGCGCCAGGCCGCCCGCCAGGTGCGAGACATGGTCGGCCGCCGGCCACGCCAGGCGCACCTGCGCCACATGGCCGGCCCCGATGAAGGCCGCACGCAGCCGCTCCAGGCTGGCGCGGCTCAGGCTTTCGACGGCCTCGCCCGGTTCGGCGGCGATCGCGGCCAGCGCGCGCACCGTACCGCAGGCGCCATACGCCTGCTGAGCGCCCAGCGCGCCCAGGCCGGCCTCGGCGAAGCGGCTGCGGCTCGAGCGCACCGCGGCGTCGAAACCGGCCGCGTCCAGGCGCCCGCCGGCGAAGAAGGTCAGGCTCTGGCGCACGGCCCCGATCGCGAACGATTCGATGCGCCGGATGCGGGCGCCCTGCCCCAGCACCAGCTCGGTCGAGGCGCCGCCGATGTCGACCACCAGGCGCGCCGCGTCGTCGTCCGCGCCCAGGGTGGTGGTCACGCCCAGGTAGACCAGGCGCCCGGCTTCGTCGCCGGCGATGATCTCGATCGGGTGGCCCAGCGCCCGTCCGGCGGCGGGCAGGAACAGCGCGGCGTTCCTGGCCATGCGCAGGGCCGCGGTGGCGACCACGCGCACCGCCTGCGGCCGCCAGGCGTCGAGCGCGCCGCGGAACGCGTCCAGGCACGCAAGCGCGCGCCGCATCGCGGCGGCGCACAGCATGCCGTCCTCGTCGAGCGTGGCGGCCAGACGCACCGGCTCGGCCATGGTGGCGACCAGGCGCAGCGCACCATCCTCGAAACGACCGACGTGCAGGCGAAAACTGTCCGAGCCGAGCTCGACAGCGGCGTAGATGGGTGAATCCTGGGTCGGCGTGTGCATGGGCTGTATCCTGCGAATCTGGCGGCAGGATAAGCCTTTGTCATGACATGGGCGTGACGCGGGCAGCGCGTCCCGATACCGGGCGCCGCTCGCGCCCGGGCGTCAGGGCAGCGGCTCCCACACCTCGACCAGCGTCTCGCTGGCCTGCACCACGCGGTTGCGGCCGTCGTGCTTGGCCTGCTGCAGCGCTTCGTCGGCGCGCTGGAACAGCGTCGTGGTGCTGTCCTCGGGGCGGATCGTGGTTACGCCGAAGCTGGCGGTGAGCTTGATCATCGCGCGCTCGCTCTTGACCGGGGTCGCCTCGATCGCGGCGCGGATGCGCTCGGCCACCAGGCTCGCTTCCGCCAGGCTGGTGCGCGGCAGCACGATCGCGAACTCGACGCCGACCACGCGCCCCAGCTGGTCGCTGTCGCGCAGCTGGCGCCGGCACAATTCGACCATCTGGCGCAGCACGATGTCGCCGGCCGGATGGCCGTAGCTGTCGTTGACGCGCTTGAAGCCGTCCAGGTCGAGCACCACCAGCGCGGTCGGCTGGCCGGGCCGGCGCGCCAGCGCCATCCATGGCGCCAGCAGCTGGAAGAAGCCGCGCCGGTTCGGCGCGTCGGTCAGCGGGTCGATCACCTCGAGCCGTTCGAGCGCGCCCTGCAGGCGCTCGCGCGCCAGCAGCAGCACGCCGAAGGCGTTGCCGAGCATCAGCAGGTACAGCGCGCCGCTCGAGAGCTGGCCCAGCAGGTCGCTCGTCAGCCAGCCCCAGCCGCCGGGCAGGAGCAGCACCGACAGCCCGCGCGACGCGACCACCAGCGCCAGCACGCCGCTGGCCAGCGCCAGGAAGCGCTGCAGCAGGCTCGCTTCGCGCCAGCGCCAGGCCAGCGCCACCGCGCCGGACAGATACAAGGCGCCCAGCAGCAGCGAGGCGGCCACGCTGCGCAGGCCTTCCTCGTCGACCAGGTAGCACAGCAGGAACAGCAGGATGGCCAGGCCACCCGCGATCATGGTCGGGGTGCGCCAGGCGGGGCGGCGCGCGGCCTCCCATGCGGCCCCGCCTTCGATCGCCACGCCGGCCAGCAGCAGCACGTAGCCGCCCGGCACGGCGAGCGCGGCCGGCACCACGCCGGCGTCGCCCAGCGCCAGCAACAGCCAGGCGCCGCCCTGGATCTGTTTCGACAGGCCCCATACGGCCAGCGCGGGCGGGCGCGCGGCGCCGTGCTCGAAAAAGGTCAGCAGTGCGCACAGGGCCAGGTTGCCCAGTGCCAGTACCAAGACCATCGTCGACGCGTCCAGTATCATTGGGTCAGTACTCATGTTCAACGTTCAGGGTGCCGTCGCCGACCTTGCTGACCCAGGCGCGGGTGAAATAGTCCCGCTCCGAGTCGAGGGGCGGTGCGTGCCAGAACACGATCAGGGTGCCCTTGTGATCGTGGATCTGGGTCACTTTCTCGACAAAGCCGGCATTGCTGCCCGCATCCGCCAGCGCCATCGCGTAGCCGTACACGCGCTGCAGCCGCTCGAGGCGGTCGGGCTCGGACAAGCCATTCGTGGCCGTGATGGTGGGATGGTCCAGGAACATGGGTTCTCCGTCGAAGCGGCCAGCTTATCAGAAAGAGATGCTTTACAACAAGCTAACTCCGCCGCTTCGACGTTGCTCTACTACATCACTCTCCAGCACCGTCTCAGAGCGCGAAGCGGTTGAAGAGCTCGCGCGCGGCCAGCCCCCCGCCGCCGATCAGGACACCGAAGTACAGGATCGTGACGACATTGCTGACATGTCCCAGTAGGATGCACAGGCCATCGCGCTGCAGCAGGCCGATGGCCAGGAACAGGATCGCGACGGCCGGGAAGGTATTGCTGAACGGGATCAGGCCAAACGGCATCATCAGCAGCACCGCGCCCAGGATCAGGGCGGCGTTGTTGAAAAAGCCCACCGGGCCTTCGGCCACCAGCCACTGGATCCGGTTCGGGCGGCTGATGCGCTCCAGCTTCCTGAGCCACGACAGCGCCTTGCGCAGCAGCGGCCGCAGCTTGCGGGTGCCGATCACGCGGTGCGACAGGCTGGCGGGAATCCACAGGTCGCGGCCGAACAGGCGGCTGACGCTGATCAGGAGGATCGCGGCGCCGAACACCGTGCTCACGCCGGGGATCGAGATCGGGATCAGGAACACCAGCGTCAGCAGGGTGACCAGGATCAGCAGGCCGTCATTGCCGACGCGCTGGATCAGCTCGCTGAGGGTGATGCCGGTACGGGGCATGTCGCGGACCAGGGCGCGGAGCCTCTGGGAAACGGGAGCACTGTGCATGAAATTCTTTTCGTTGTGGTTGCGTGGAGGGCGGGCGTGTCGCCGGTGTCGTCAGGCAGATCGGAAAGCGGCCGACGATATCTGCCCGCCAGTATACCGTCGAAGACCGGGCCGGGAGGATTCTGCGGGACGCCCCGCCCGCCAGCTAGCGCTCGCGCAGGAGCTTGAACTGCCGCGCCTGGGCGTGGTGGCCGGCCACCGACTGCCTGATGTAGCGGGTCAGCGCGTCGCCCGTGAGCGAGAACGGGTACAGCCCGGCCCGCTCGCGCAGCTCGGCAAAGCCGGGCGAGGCTTCCATGTTCGCAAACGCCGCCACCCAGCGCCGGTAGTCGGCTTCGGGCACGTCGGGCCCCATCCACACGCCACGGATCACCGGCCACACCACGTCGTAGCCCTGCTCGCGCGCGGTCTTCACCTGCGCGAGCGGGCCCGGCAGGCGCTGCTCGGACATGACCGCCAGCACCCGCACCTTGCCGCCGCCCGTGTACAGCAAGGCTTCGGAGGTGTCGCCCGACACCGCCTGCACGTGGTTCTCCTGCATGGCGATGAACTGCTCGCCGCCGCCCTCCAGCGCCACGAAGCGCATCTTGCGCGGGTCGATACCCGCCATCCGCGCCAGCAGCGCCATCTTGATCCAGTCCTGGCTGCCCACGGTGCCGGACATGCCGATCAGGACCTTGCGAGGATCGCGCCGCAGCGCCTGCAGCAGGTCGTCCAGCGAACGGTAGGGCGAATCGGCGCGCACCGCCACCATGCCGTAGTCGGCGCCGAAGGCGGCCACCCAGCGCACGTCGTCGACGTCGGCCTTGCCGAACTTGCCCAGCGCCAGGTTCAGCACCGAGCCGCCCGAGAAGGTGACGAGCGTATCGGCTTCGCGCCGCCTCTGCGAGACGATGGTGTGCCAGGCGACGGCGCCGACGCCGCCCGGCAGGTAGCTCAGAGCGAGGTCGGGCGCGCCGGCCTGGCCGTGCAGGGCCTTCTGGGCCAGCTTGCAGGTCACGTCCATGCCGCCGCCGGGCTTGGACGGAATCAGGCACTCGGGCGCGCGCGGCTGCGCCGGCGCCGGTTGGAAGGCCAGCACGAGGGCGCACGCCAGCGCCAGCAAGGTGCGGAAAGCAATCATGGAACCATCATACCGTCAGCAGGCTGCGCGCGCGATGAGAAGCTGTCCTGGCAAACTCTCAGAAGCGGTGCTGGATGCCTGCCGTGATGCCGGTCTGGGTGGTCGCGTAGCCCGGATCGTCGCGCGACAGGCCGACCAGCTGGCCGTCGTCGGCCGTGGCGTGCCCCACCGACAGGTAGAGGTCGGTGCGCTTGGACATGGCCAGCATGGCGCGCGCCACGAACAGGGTCGGGTCGGCGTCCTCGCCCTGCGCCCGGCCGCGCGTGTCGACGTGGTAGAGCGCGCCGGTGAGCGTGACGGCGCCGACCGTGCGCGTGATGCCGCCCCAATAGGTATTCGCGCGCAGGTCGGCGTCGTCCGTGCGCCCCGCATCGAGCCGGAAGCCGCGCATGCCCGCGGTATAGCGCCATGGGCCCTGGCGGTAGTCGGCCGCCAGGTGATAGGCGGTGGTCTCGTCGCGCGCCGGCGCAGCGGCGCTGGCGTTGCCGTTGATCCGCTCCCAGGACGCCATCAGGCCCAGGCCGTCGTCGCCGAACCAGGAGCCGCCGAGTGCGAGCTTGCGGCCAGCGGCCGCACTGCCCGTCTGTTCGCCGAGGCCGACCGTGGCGCCATAGGTGAAGCCGCCGGCCTTGCCGGTGTATTTGACCAGGTTATCGAACTGGGTGGTCATGCCGTAGCGCGACGGCCCGGTGGCGCTGGCGCCGGTGGCCCAGGAATAGTTGGGGGCAAAGCCGAGCGGGTCGAACTTGATCACCAGTTCATAGGTCGTGGTGAACGAGCGGCCGATGACGATGCGGCCGAGCGCGCCGTCCAGGCCCACCCAGGCCTGGCGCTTGAACACCGCGCCGTCGCTGGCCCCCACGTCCATCAGGATGCCGCCCTCGAGCTGCCAGATGGCTTTCAAGCCGCCACCCAGGTCCTCGCTGCCGCGAAAGCCCCAGCGCGAGGTGTTCTTGCCGCCCGAGACTACGCGCAGCATGGCGCCGCCGTCTTCCTGGGCGTGGTTCAGGTATTCGACGCCGGCGTCGATCAGGCCATACACCTGGACGGTGCTCTGGGCCTGGGCGGACGTGGCGAGGGAAAGCGCTGCCAGGACGGCGAGCGCGAGGGCCGAATGCTTCATCTTGTCTCCGAATCTTGTTGTGTGCTGCTTGTGCCGCCGACTATATGCGCGGCAACCTTTCAGTTCGCTTTCAGCGGCCCCGGCCTTCCCGCCGCCCGGCCTTTGCGCTTACACTGGCGCGATGAGAATCCTGCTTGTCGAAGATCATGTCGAGCTGTCGCACTGGGTGTCCAAGGCGCTGCGCGACGCCAACCTCACCGTCGAGTGCGCCGCCACCGGCGCCGACGCCGACGCCCTGCTGCACACCCAGGACTACGCGCTGGTGATCCTGGACCTGACGCTGCCGCGCATGGATGGCCTAGACGTGCTGCGCCGCCTGCGCGCCCGCCCCGGCGCGCGCGGCAATACGCCGGTGCTGATCCTCACCGCGCGCGGCGGCCTGGACGACAAGGTGCAGGGACTGAACCTGGGCGCCGACGACTACCTGGCCAAGCCCTTCGAGCTGGCCGAACTGGAAGCGCGCGTGAAAGCGCTGCTGCGCCGCCGCGGCGGCAGCAGCGAGGGGCTGGTGCACCGCTGCGGCCAGCTCGCCTTCGACACCGTCTCGCGCATGTTCTCGTATTGCGGCGAGCCGCTGGCCCTGACCCCGCGCGAGCACGCGGTGCTCGAAGCGCTGATCGCGCGCCCGGGCGCAGCGCTGTCGAAGGAAAAGCTGTTCCACCAGGTGTTCGCGCTCGACGACGATGTCAATCTCGACGCCATCGAGCTGTACATCCACCGCATCCGCAAGAAGCTCGAACGCCCCGGCGGCGACGCCGCCATCGTCACCCTGCGCGGGATCGGCTACCTGATGCAGGAGCGCCCGGCGCCGCCATGACCGTCCCGGCCCATGCACTGGGCAGCCTGCGCCAGCAGCTGCTGCGCTGGCTGATCCTGCCGCTGGTGGCGCTGGTCGCGCTCAACGCCGTGTCGCTGTACCGCGACGCGCTCGAGGCGGCCGACGTCGCCTATGACCGCTCGCTGCTGTCGTCCACCCGCGCGCTGGCCGAGCGGGTGTCGGTCCAGAACGGCAAGGTCGTGGCGAATGTGCCGTATGTGGCGCTGGACAGCTTCGAGACCGACACCCTCGGCCGCATCTATTACAAGGTCACCGGCCTGCAGGGAGAGACGGTGTCGGGCTACGGCGACCTGCCGCCGGTCCCGGCCCACGTGGCGCGCAGCGACCTGTATCCGGCGCTGGTGCGCTTCTACCACGCCAGCTACAACGGCGAGACGGTGCGCATCGCCGCACTGCTGCAGCCGGTATTCGACGATTCGATGCGCGGCATCGCCCTGATCCAGGTGGGCGAGACGCTCGACGCGAGGAACGCGCTGTCGCGCGACATCCTGCTCAATACCCTGTGGCGCCAGGCGCTGCTGGTGCTGGCGGTGGCGGCGCTGGTGTGGTTCGCCGTGCGCCTGGTGCTGCGGCCCCTGATGCGCCTGAAGAACGAAGTCGAGACGCGTCCTCTGTCCGACCTGTCGACCATCGACCAGGCCATGGTGCACAAGGAGGTGCGTCCGCTGGTGGCGGCGATGAACGGCACCATGGCGCGCATGCAGGACCTGGTGGCCAGCCAGCGCCGCTTCATCGCCGACGCCTCGCACCAGTTGCGTACGCCGCTGGCGGTGCTCAAGACGCAGGCCGCGCTGGCGCTGCGCGAAGACGATCCGGCGGCGCTGCGCGCCATCGTGGCCTCGATCGCCGGCACCACCGACTCGGCGATCCACCTGGCCAATCGGCTGCTGACGCTGGCCCGCATCGAGCATGGCGGCGGCAGCGACCAGGCGGCGCCGGTGTCGCTGGCGGCGGTGGCCGGCCAGGTCGGGCTGGAGCTCGCCCTGCCGGCGGTGCAGAAGGGGATCGACCTCGCGCTCGAAGTCGAGGCGGGCGAACGATCCACCGTCAGCGGCCAGGAACTGCTGCTGCACGAACTGGTGTCGAACCTGGTCGACAATGCGATCCGCTACACGCCGCCGGGCGGCAGCGTCCTGCTGCGGCTCGGCCGCAGCGAAGGGGGCGTGCTGCTCGAAGTGAGCGACAGCGGCCCGGGCATCGCGCCATCGGAGTACGACAAGGTGTGCATGCCGTTCTACCGCGCGCAAGCGACGCTGGAAGCCAATCCGGGCGGCACGGGCCTGGGCCTGGCGATCGTGCGCGACATCGCGCTGCTGCATGGCGCCACCCTGGCGCTCGGCCGCGCCGACAGCGGCGGCCTGAAGGTCGGCGTGCGGTTCGCGCCCGCCTGACCTGTCAAACAACCTGGCGCTGCGGCGGACGCACTGAAAGCTGATTGAAAGCCGGGCGGGCATATAGTTGGTGCAAACAAAGTTGCAATCACGATGACAACAATCGGAGACACCATGAAGCATCCAGCCCTCGTGCGCGCCGTCCTGGCCGCGCCTTCCCTCCCCACCCCGGGCCACGCCTAGCCCCTGCCCGCCACAGGCGTGCCCGGCCGCATCGCCCGGCCCTGCAAGACGCAGGGTGCGGGCCACGGTCGCCGTTCGCCTTGACGCTACTGGATATACCGCGGCCGCTATCCGGCCTGCAAGGAGAATGATGATGTTGACCGCCCTGGCCTATACGATGATCGTCGTGTTCATGTTCCTGATCATGACCAAGCGCCTGCCGGCGCTGGTTGCGCTGATCGTGGTGCCGATTGCCTTCGGCCTGATCGGCGGCTTCGGCGCCAGCCTGGGCCCGATGATGCTGGACGGGATCCGCTCGCTGGCCCCGACCGGCGTGATGCTGATGTTCGCCATCCTCTATTTCGGCATCATGATCGACGCCGGCCTGTTCGATCCGATCGTGCGCCTGATCCTGAAGCTGGTGCAGGGCGACCCGATGAAGATCGTCGTCGGCACCGCCGCGCTGGCGATGTTCATCTCGCTCGACGGCGACGGCGCCACCACCTACATGATCACGGTGTCGGCCATGCTGCCGCTGTACCTGCGCCTGGGGATGAGCCGGCTGGTGATGGCCTGCGTGATCATGCTGGCCGGCGGCGTCATGAACATCCTGCCATGGGGCGGCCCGACGGCGCGCGCCGCCACCGCGCTCGGCGTGGACGTGAGCGACATCTTCGTGCCGATGATCCTGCCGATGGCCGTCACTGCGGCGTGGGTGCTGTTCGTGGCCTGGGTGCTGGGCATGAGGGAGCGCAAGCGCCTCGGCGTGGTGAGCCTGCCGGCCCCGGCCAGGGTGCACCGGACGCCGGCGGCGCCCGTGCTGCAGCCGGCCTTCGGCGAGCTGGCGCTGGCCGCCGACCTGCACGGCGCGAGCGGGCAATTCACTCCCCATGCGGCGGCCGGTGCGCGCGATGGCAGCGTGCACGCCTTCGGCGGCGCCCGCATCGAGCCTGGCCAGGGCGGCGCCACGGCCGCTGGGTCTGGTTCCGGTTCTGGATCTGGTGCGGGCGCCGGCTTCGGCGGCGGCGCCGAGCCGCCGGTCGGCGTATCGTCGCCCGAGACCGCGCGTCCGAAGCTGATCTGGGTGAACTTCGCCCTGACCGCCTCACTGCTGGTGCTGCTGGTGCTGGGCGCCCTGCCGCTGCCGGTGCTGTTCATGATCTTCTTCGCGATCGCCATCACCGTCAACTATCCGGGTCTGGATGCGCAGAAGGCGCGCATAGAGGCGCATGCGCCGAACGTGCTGCCGGTGGTCTCGCTGATCTTTGCGGCCGGCATTTTCGTCGGCATCCTGCAGGGCACCAAGATGGTCGATGCGATCGCGCTGAGCGTGATCGCCGCCGTGCCCGATGCGCTGGGCCCCTACCTCGCCATCGTCACCGGCCTGCTGAGCATCCCGTTCACCTTCTTCATCTCGAACGACGCCTTCTATTTCGGCGTGGTGCCGGTGCTGGCCAAGGCGGCCGAGGTGTATGGCATCTCGGCGGCGGAAATCGGCCGCGCCTCGGTGATCGGCCAGCCGGTCCACCTGCTCAGCCCGCTGGTCGCCTCGACCTACCTGCTGGTCGGCATGTGCAAGGTCGAGTTCGGCGACCACCAGCGCTTCACGCTGATCTGGTCGGCCTCGGCCTCGCTGGTGATGCTGGTGGCCTCGGTGATCTTCGGCGTGGTGCCCCTGTCGGGCACGCTGCCGTAGGCCGCCGGCTCTCCCGGCCGGCCCGGCCGGCGGGTAGGGACGAGCGCGCATCCACGCTGTGCTGTCGGCGCCGATCGGCGAAGCTCACCTATACTGCGTCCATGCCCGCCCCCGCCGAACGCAGCAGCCCGGATGACGTCCGCCCGCCCCTGGTGCGCAGCGCGGACGGGCGCCGCACGCTGGAATTTTCGCCCGGCGACATCCAGAGCGAGATGCTGCTGGCGCACCCCACCGCCCTGGTGCTGGACTACACGCGCGCCATGATGTGCTTTGCGCTGTTCGCGCCGCGCCCGCGCCACATCGTCATGGTCGGCCTGGGCGGCGGCTCGCTGGCCAAGTTCTGCCACCGCCATTTTCCCGGCAGCCGCATCACCGTGCTGGAGATCCGCGCCGACGTGATCGCCCTGCGCGACGCATTCCTGCTGCCGGCGGACGACGCCCGCCTGCGCGTGCTGCACTGCGACGCCGCCGACTACCTGGCGCAGGCGCCGGGCGACGCCGACGTGCTGCTGGTCGACGGCTTCGACAGCCGCGGCCTGCCGCCCGCGCTCAGCAGCAGCGACTTCTACGCCACCTGCCGCCGCGCCCTGCGCCCGGGCGGGGTGCTGGTGGCGAACATCTTCACCTACGACCCCGACTATGCGAGCGTGCTGCAACGCCTCGACGCCATCTTCGAAGGCCGCCTGGGGTGGTTCAACCGCATCGCCGGCAACAACCGCATCCTGTTCGCCGTACGGCCCGCTCTCCCTGGCGCCGCACCGGAGCGGGCCGAACGGTTGCTGGCGCGGCTGGGGCGCGGCGACGTCGCCGGCGGCCGCGGCGGCTATGGAAGTGGCTGGTCGAACCGGCTGCTGGCGCGCCTGGTGGTGGCGTGGCTGGCCCGCACCAACTGAATGGCAGGCCACGAATTGTTTGCGGCCACTTCGCGTTTATGACACACTGTCGCGCGATCATGCCTACCGGCAAGTACAACACCATCAACCGTATCAAAGCGATTATCCTGGACCACGATGCAATGCCGCGCCGATTGACCCGTTCGCTGACACGCGCCGCGGCCCTCACCCTGGGAGCCGGCCTGGCCGCTTCCTTCGGCCTGTTCCTCGGCGTCAGCCACCTCGAGTACGACAATCTCGCGCTGGCCTTTGCCCAGCGCGCCGACGAGCGCGTCGCGGCGCTGCGCCAGGGGATGGACCAGGCGATCGAGGTACTGGCGGTCACCAACCAGCTGTTCTCGAAGGACGCCCCGGTCAGCCGCGAGCGCTTCGCCGACTTCACGGCCAGCCTGCTCGAGCGGCACCGCTTCATCCAGGCCATCAATTATCACCGCGCGATTCCAGCCGCCGGCCGCGCTGCGCTCGAGGCCGAGCTGCAGCAGGTGCGCCCCGGCGCCGTGCTGACCGAGATGAGCCCGGCCGGCCTGGTCACGGCGCCGCTGCGCAGCCGCTACCATGTAATCGACTACGTCTCGCCGCTGGCCGGCAACGAGGCCGCGCTCGGCCTGAACCTGGCGCGCGAGGTCGACATCATGGGCGCGCTGGAAACGGCGCGCCGCACCGGCCAGCCGGCCGCCAGCGGCCTGTTCCCGCTGGTGCAGGACCCGGCCGGACGAGCGGCCTTCGACCTGGTGATGCCGGTGTCGAGCCTGGACGGCGCGCTGCGCGGCAGTACCGCAGTCGTCATCCGCGGCAGCGAACTGGTGCGCGAATCGCTGGCGAGCGCCGGGCTGCTCGACAGCCGGGACATCGTCGTCGCGGTCTACGGCGGCCGCGACGCCGATCCCGCCACTCTGCTGCTGTCGACCGGTTCGGCCCCCGCCCATGGCCTGCTGTCGCGCTGGCTGCGCCCGGACCACGGCGTGCTGACCACCGTCCTCCAGGCCGGCGGACGTCCGTGGCGGATCGAGGTGGCCGCCGCCCCGCGGCCCTTCCTGGCCGACCACATGGCCTCGGTCGCGCTGCTGGTGGGCGGCATCCTGGCGAGCCTGCTCGGCGCCGCCTTCGTCCAGTCGGCCGGCGCGCGTGCGCGCAAGGTCCAGCAACTGGTGCGCCAGCGCACCACGGACCTGCGCCGCAGCAACCGCCGTCTGATCGAGGACATGGCTGCGCGCGAGCGCGCCGAGAAGGCGCTGCTGCACAGCGAGCAGCGCTTCCGCCAGCTGGTCTCGATGTCGTCCGACTGGTACTGGGAGCAGGATGCGCAGTTCCGCTTCACCATGATCACCGGCGGCTTCACCGAGAAGTCGGGCGTGGCGGTCCAGGGACTGCTGGGCAAGACGCGGTGGGAATACACGCCGGGACTGCTCGACAGCGACGCCGGGCGCGAGCACCTGGCCAGGATGCAGGCGCACGAGGCGTTCGCCAACCTCGAGTACCAGGTCGTGGACGATGGCGGCGCCACGCGCTGGTTCTGCATCAACGGCCAGCCGGTGTTCGACGACCA